>Ga0075429_100002811_pt1 | contig 14726 bp, 13 predicted proteins | sample RhiMetdeltSRZDD3_FD_75295 | JGI IMG/M metagenome (GOLD analysis project Ga0075429, IMG submission 75295) | Populus rhizosphere microbial communities from Tennessee, USA - Rhizosphere MetaG P. deltoides SRZDD3 | ecosystem: Host-associated > Plants > Roots > Rhizosphere > Soil | place: USA... | reverse complement strand
ACGGTGCTCGCGTTGATTGCCGGACACTTCGATGCCTTCGAGACCGGACATCACCCCGCCGCCTGTCCCGCGAACTACATCGGGCGGATCAGCCCCCGGCCGCTCCTCACCCTCAACGGCAACCTGGACGCCGACTACAACCGCAAGCTCTCGGTGGAGCCGCTGCATCGTCTGGCCAAGGACCCGAAACAATTCGTCTGGCACGAGGAGGGACATACCTTGCCGCCCGAATCGACCCGGGCGACGGTACTGCAGTGGCTGCGCGAGCGGCTGAAATAACGGTGAACGGTGAACGGTGAACGGTGAACGGTAAGCGGTTCCGGCCCTATCGCCCTCCCTGCTTCGCCAGCTGATTCCGCATTTCGGTCCGGAAGCCGCGAATCACCACCGTGCGGACCTCGCGCACCGGCCGCACCAGCACAAAGGTGCCGTCCGGTCCGACGTCGAACGGGGTGTGGAGCGCGTCGTCCAGCGCATAATCCCCTTCGAACAACGTTCGCCGTCCGGTGACGCCGGGCTCCGGAGCAAAGGAGAGCGTCGTCGCCAGCATGCGGTTGGCCTGGGGGTAATAAAGCGTCCGGCCGTCCCGGCTCCAGACCGGCAGCCCGCCGCCGCCGGTCGAGACCTGGATTCGGCCCCCGGGACCCGGGAACGGCGACACGAACACCTCACGAATGCCGCCGGTCTCCGAGCTGTAGGCAACCCACTGTCCATCGGGTGAAAAGCGCGCCCCGGTCTCGAATTCCAGGTTGTCGGTGTACTTGAGAGCAACGGTATCCGGGAGTTTCCAGGACCAGAGGTCCTGGCTGCTCGCCACGCCGGAGGACACCCGCGCCAGGACCGTGGCACCATCCCGCGCCATCACCAGCTCGTTCACCGCGGTGCGAGGGGTGGGAACCGGCGTTTCGCTTCCGCCGTCCACCGGCCGCATCACGACCGAGTTTCCTCTCGGCGCCTGCAGACGATAAAAAACCCGCCGGCCGTCGGGCGACCATTCCGGCCGGTCCCGGGTCGTCGCGATCTCGTCCCCCGCGAACTTGGAGAGGATGCCGCTGGCCCGGTCCAGCATCCAGATGGTCCGGCGGTTCGCGCTCTCGACCGACACCACCACCCGCCGGCCGTCGGGAGAGAAGCGCGGGTTCTGGAATCCCATCGTGTCGGCCACGGCGGGACGGGTGACGCCCTGCGCGTCGCCGTAGAGGAGCTGTGAGGCGGTGGCTCCGTCCCGGTACAGGAGGTCGCCGCCCTGAGAGAGCGTCGCAATGGCCAGGCCGGTGCCGATGCTCATCTGCACCGCGCTGGCCACCCGGAGTCCCGGACCTGTGGTAGCCCTCTTGCGGGCATCGAAGGGGGCGGCCATCACGTCGCCGTTGCGGGCCACGTAGACCAGCTTGCCCTCCAGCACGCCCAGCGGGTGATAGGCGTCGTCGTTGACCCGGGTAGCGGTGCCGTCCTTCAGCGATCCGGCGTAGACGAAGACCGAATCACCGACCGCTGAGAAGGAGGAGAACAGGACGGCGTCGGGATCCAGAAGGGCCACCGGCCAGCGGAGTCCGGACGACCCGGGCGCGTGGAATACTTCGCGCACCCGGCCACCGTCCTGGCTCACCGCGAACAGGGTGGCCGAGGCGTTGGTTGCGAACAGAATCTCTCCGTTGCCGGCCCAGGCCAGTCCCCGCGAGGTGGCCCCCGGGACCGGCGCCAGCTCGAAGGGCGTACCCCCCTCCAGGGGCAGCTTCACCAGCCGGGCGCCGGTAAAGAACGCCAGCCAGTTGCCGTCGGGTGAGAATGCCGGGTCGGTGGCGCCGTTGGTTCCCGGAATGGCCACCGACTCGAGCTGGTCGAAGCGACGCCGGTAGAGTTGTTGGGTTCGCCCGCCCATGCTCGCCACGTAGACCATGGTCGAGCCGTCGGGCGAAAGCGCGAACACCTTCCCGATGATCACCGGGGTCCGTTCTCCGGGCCGGGGATCGAGCACGAACCGGGTCGCGGTCGAGATCGCCGCCGGGGCTTCCCGGGAGGAGCGCCCCAGCAGCCAGCCGCCGGCGGCCCCTGCCAGAAGCGTCAACAAGATGAGGGCGGCCAGGCGGTTGGGCGGGAGGGCGGTACGGGATCCTCCTCTACCGCCCTCTCGCCCGGCCGTGCCGACCGCCCCGCCGGCCAGCGCCGCCACGAATTCTCCCGCATTGGCAAACCGGTCCGCCGGCAATTTGGCCAGCGCGCGCAGCACCGCCTGCTCCACGCCCGGCGGCACCGTGTCGCGCACCGTGCTGGGCGGAACCGGCCGCTCGGTCAGCGCCTTGGCGATGATCGCCTGCACCGTGGCACCGGTAAACGGGGGATCGCCGGTGAGCATCTCGTAGGTCACCGCACCGAGCGCGTAGATATCGCTTCGCGCGTCCACCGCGCGCTCACCCATCGCCTGCTCGGGACTCATGTATTGCGGCGTGCCGAGCGAGAGCCCGGTCTGCGTCATCCGGGCCCCGCCGGCGTGCTGCACCGCGAGCGCGATCCCGAAGTCCGCCACCAGCGCATGGCCGCCCTGGAGCAGGATGTTCTCCGGCTTGATGTCGCGGTGGATGATGCCGAGGGCGTGCGCGGCGCCCAGCGCGTCGGCGACCTCGCGAGCGATCCGCAGCGCGTCCTCCATGGGGAGCTGGCGCTCCACGGCAAGCCTCGCGCGAAGCGTCTCACCCCGCACGTACGGCATGACGTAGTACAGGAGCCCGTCAGCGGCGCCGGAATCCAGCAGCGGCAGAATGTGCGGATGCTGAAGCCGGGCGGTGGTCTTGATCTCGGAGAGGAAGCGCTCGCTGCCTAACACGGCACCGAGGTCGGGATGCAGCACCTTGATGGCGACTTCGCGCTCGTGGCGGAGGTCGTGGGCCAGGTACACCGTGGCCATCCCGCCCTGGCCCAGCTCCCGGTCGATCCGGTAGCGGTCGGCCAGCGCGCTGGTCAGGCGCTGCAGCGGTTCAGGGATAGTCGGGTTCCTCCCCCGGGACGGAGAGCAGCCTCGTCACCGCGGGATGGCCGGGGTGAGTTTGAGGGCGTTCGAGGAGTACAGTTTCTTGAGCACCGAATCCGGGAGGCCCAGGCCGTAGAGCTTCCAGAAGGCGTGGTAGTCGCGATAGTAGTCGAAATACTCGTCGTTGGTCTCGAACACCCTCCAGTAGTACGGGTACTCGTCCGGCTGGAAGCTGTCCTTCCCGAAGAGCAAACGATCCTGGTACTTGATCATGAACTCGCGGGCGGCCCGGGGCTGTCGGCCGAGGTCGTAGAGGATGGCCCCGACTTCACTGTAGAGATTCGGCATCCGGTCGAACATCCGGCCCAGCCGGGCCAGATCGTTCGCATGCCATCCGAGGTGGGCCAGCACCCAGATCGTATTCGGGTGTCGCGCCAGCAACCGGTCCCGTTCCGCCATCAGCTCCTCGAAGGCCGGAAACCTGGTGCGATCCTGGTATCGGCGATCGGTATAGAGCGCCAGCTCGAGCCATCGTTCGTTCTGGTAGTCGATGGGCTGGAAGAACTCCGAGGGATCGCCGACATGGATGAAGACCGGAATCTTGAGACGCGCGGCCGTCTCCCATACCGGATCGAGCTCGGGATCGTCCAGTTTCAGCCTGCTCCCGTCGGCTTTGCGGTTGTACAGGCCGAAACCTTTGCCGATCTCTCCCACGCCCCCGGCCCCGGCCGCGATGTCCGCGCTCAGCTGGGCCGCGATCGCTGCCCCCGAGCCCGGTCCCACGTCCCGCAGATTCAGGGTGGTAAACATCACAAAGCGGTCCTTGTACCGGCTCGCCGCCACGGCGGCGATCTGCTGCTTCAGGCGGTCTCCCGAGCTGCCGCTGGCATTCACCATCACCCGCAGGTTCAGCGAGTCCATCGCGGCGCCGATCCGGTTGATGATCTCGGCAGAGGTGAGCGCTCCCGGATGCCCATGGAAATCGATCGCCGGGAACTTGGCCCGGGGCACCAGGTGCACCGGTACCACGAGGGTCGAGCGCGGCTTGTACTCCCGGATGTTGGGCGGGGGGAATTCGGGATCGCGCCCTTCCGCCGGCCGGGGCCGGATCTGGCCCGGTGTCGGTTGCTGGGCAGCGGCGGGCGCCGCGGTGAGCAGCGCCAATGCGACCCAGCGGAATCGAAGGCTCGGTCTCGTCATGGCGCCGCCGGGCCCAGCACCCGCGAAAGCTCCGCGGTGATCGCATCGAGCTCCTGCTTGAGCACTTGATACCGCGCGATCGCGTCCCGTCCGATTTTCTGATCGGCCCCGGTCGTCATCCCGCTCAGGTAGGTGATGTGAGCCTGCAATCCCGGCTTGCCGTACCGCACCGGCTCGCTCAGGAGCTTTCCCGCGATCGTCTGCACCTGCGCCAGCGTGTCCGCCGCCGCACCGGACCCGCCACGCAGCCGGGTCAGCGCGCCCTGCACCCGGGATACCGCCCGATTCGCGTCGGTCACCAGCTCCCGCATCCGGAGGTTGTGCTCGAATTGCTCCTGCAGGTCGGCGACCGTCACCCCCTCCGCCGCCACCCGGGGATCGATCCGCACCGTGAGCGGCACGGTCTTCACCGTGCCTCCTGCCGTGAGTCGTGCCTGATACGATCCCGGAGGCGCAGTCACCCCGGAGGAATGCCGCAGATCCCAGACAAAGCGGTTGAGTCCGACGTTCTTGGTGGTGCGGCTCGGCGGGGCGGCCCGGAAGCGTGACGGCCCCGCATCGGGATCCGCCGGCTCGTTCGATCCGCCGCGGGGGGCCGCGGGCGCCGGGCCCTCACTGGTGTAGCTGTTGACCGGTTTTCCCGCCGCATCGAGGATTTCGAGTTTCACGGCATCGGCCGGTGCCGAGGGCAGGTAATACTGGACGGTCGGCCCCAGATAATCGGCGCCGCTCCGGGTCCGGTAGCCCTCGCGCGGCCGATACACCTGGATTTCGGTGGCGCTGGTCGTCCCGGTCATCTGATGCAGCGGCGTGAGGTCGTCGATGATCCAGAGGGCCCGGCCCTGCGTCGCGACGATCAGGTCTTTGCGGAACACCCGGATGTCGTTGATGGGCACATTGGGCAGGTTGAGCTGGAAGGGCTGCCAATGGGCGCCGTCGTCGAAGGACAGGAACATGCCGAACTCGGTGCCGGCGTAGAGCAGGCCGGCGCGGTCGGGATCCTCCCGCACCACCCGGGTGGGCCAGTCGGCGGGGATGCCGTTCTTCCCGTCGGTCAGCCGGGTCCAGCTGGCGCCGTAGTCGTTGGTGCGATAGAGATAGGGCGCGTAGTCACCCAGCAGGTAGCGATACACCGCGAAGTATGCCGAGCCTTTCCGATGCGGCGACGCCTCGATCCAGGCGACCCGTCCTCCGTCGGGGAGACCCTTCGGCGTGATGTTCTTCCAGGTCTTCCCGTTGTCGCGGGTTATGTGGAACGGTCCGTCGTTGGCGCCGGTCCAGATCACGCCCGGCTCCAGCGTCGACTCGGTGATCGCGTAGAGCGTGCTGTAGAACTCCTCACCGGTCACGTCGCGGGTGATCGGCTCGCCGCTGGCCCCCTGGCAGCAGGGAGGATTGGCGGTGAGGTCGGGGGAGATCTTCTCCCACGTCACCCCCTTGTCCCGGGTCCGGTGCAGGTACTGGGATCCGTAGTAGAGCACCGCGGGATCGTGGGGCGACGTCGCCATCGGCGAGACCCGCTGGAACCGGAGGATGAGATCGCGCGCCGGATTCCCGTAGAGCGACTGTCCCCCGACCCAGTAGCTCTTCGACTGGCCGGTTGCCAGGCTCATCACCTCGTATTGCCCTTTGCAGGAGCCATACACGATGTTCGGATCGCTGGGGTGCGGCATGATCGGCCCGGTCTCGCACCCGGGGCCGGTGCGCCAGTCGGCCGGATTGAACGGATTGGCCACACTGCTCAGGATGAGGGTCGAGTTGTCCTGCTGCGCGCCGTAGAGCCGGTACGGGAAGGCGTTGTCGGTCCAGACCCCGTAGATCTCCGAGGTCGGCTGGTTCATCTGCGACGACCAGGTGCGTCCGCCGTCGAACGACACGTTGGCCCCGCCGTCGTTCGCCTGGATCAGGGTGTTCCCGTCGCGTGGATTGATCCAGATGTCGTGGTTGTCGCCGTGCGGGGTGCGAAGCGGCGCCATCGTCTTGCCGCCGTCGCTGGACTTGAAGAACCCCTCGGCGCCCGCATACACCACCTCGGCATTGGTCGGATCGGCGCCGAGGGTGGTGTAATAGAACGGCCGCTGAATCAGGGAGCCCTGTGAATTCACCTGGGCCCAGGTCAGGCCCCCATCATCGGACCGGTACAGTCCGCCGCCCGGCTTCGCTTCGATCAGGGCGTAGATCCGGCTCGGGTTCGCGGCGGTGACCGCAAGATTCCCCTTCCCGATCAGCTCTCCCGGCAGGCCGGTCGCCAGGTGCGCCCAGGTCTCGCCGCCATCGCCGCTCTTGTAGAACCCACCCTCCCGCGAACCGCTGATGATCGACCAGGGCTTCCGTTCGATCCGCGACATCCAGGCGTACACCACGCCCGGGTTGCCCGGCTGGAGCTCAAGGTCCATCGCCCCGGTGCTGTCGGAGACGAACAGGGTCTTCTTCCAGCTCTTCCCGCCGTCCGAGGTCTTGAACACGCCCCGTTCGGCATTGGGCTTGAAGATGTCCCCGTACGCGGCCACCCACACCGTGTTCGGGTCGGAGGGATGGATGCGCACGGCGCCGATCTGCCCCGCGTTGTAGAGCCCGGCGAATTCCCAGCTCTTGCCGCCGTCCCGACTCCGGTACACCCCGCGCCCGGTGGAGACGTTGCTCCGCACTCCATCCGAGCCGGTGCCGACGTAGATGATCTCGGGATTCGACTCGGCGACCGCGATCGAACCGATCGAGCCGAGCGGCACCTTTCCGTCGGTAATGGGCTCCCAGCTGGTCCCGCCATCGGTCGTCCGGAAGACGCCGCCGCTCGCCACACCCATGTAGAACGTCCGGGGCTGGGAGGGAACACCGGTGACCGTGGTGACCCGGCCGCCGCGCGACGGACCGACCAGCCGATAACGAAGACCGCGAAGGAGGGCGCTGTCGACTTGAGCGGAGACCTCGCCGGAAAAAACTCCGAGCAGCGTCAGCGCGCACAGGATCGTGGAACGGGCCATTGCTGATTCTCGTGACGGTGTAATGGTCATTGGGGTTGGGAAAGGTAGGGCCCCGGGCCCCCGTCAGCCAGCAGTGCGGCTAACTTTCCGGAACGGAAACAGACCGAGGGACGGAGGAGTCATGCGTGCCGTACTGGTACTGTCGGTGATCGCCCTGTGCTCGCAACCGGCCCCGGCGGCAAGCTGGCCCGATGCCGACTGGCGAGTGCTCGATGCCAAGGTTCGCTGGGCCGTGGCGCAACGTCTCGATACCCTCCCGATCGGCACTGCCATCGCGCGCCTGGGTGAGACGTTCGTCGGGACGACCTACACCCCCGGCACGCTGGAGGTCCCCGGCCCCGAGCGGGTGGTCATCAATCTGCGCGAGTTCGACTGCGTCACCTTTATCGAGAACATGCTGGCGATGACGCGGTTTGTCCGCCATGACGGCATTGCCCTGCTGGCCGACCGGCCCGCCGCAGAGGCCCGCTATGCCGGCTATCTCGAAGCCATCCGCTATCGGGGCGGACGCCTCGCCGGATACCCCGCTCGCTTGCACTATTTCTCGGAGTGGCTGAGCGATAATGCCGCACGAGGGAAGGTCCGACTGCTGGCCCGCGAACTGGGCGGTGTGGAGGATGCCGAGCCGCTGAGTTTCATGTCGACCCATCCGTCGGCCTACCGTCAGATGGCGGATTCGGGCATCCCGGAAGCGATCCGGGCCATCGAGCAGCGTCTGAACGCGGCGCCGGCGCGGTGGTATATCCCCGAGCATCGCATCGCCGACGTGGCCCCCGGAATTCAGGAGGGCGACCTGATCGCGGCGACGTCCACCCTTCCGGGTCTCGACGTCGCGCACACCGGGATCGCGCTCTGGCAGGGCGGGCGGCTCCATCTGCTGCACGCGCCGCTGGTGGGCAAGGCGGTCGAGATTTCGGCGCTGCCGCTCGCCGAGCGGATCGTGGGACTGAAGACCCAGGATGGCATCATGGTCGCGAGGGTCGTGGAGTAGATACGAAACGGGCTCGAGGGAGTGCCCCCCGAACCCGTCTCCCTCCATCCGGCACCGGGCGATGCCGGAATTCCTTACCGCGTCACAGCCTCGTGAACGGTAGCGGTATACCTCTCCGGATCCTGATCGAAGGCGGTCTTCTCGGACTCCATGCAGAAATAGTAGGTCTTCCCCTTGTAGGTAGACCGTGCTGGAGCCGTCGCGTCGTCGAGCAGCATTCCGCACACCGGGTCTCGGACTTGCATGGGAGGTCTCCCTGTATTCGCCCTACAATCCACAGACGACCCCCGCCCCAATCCCCGCACAGACCGGTTTCGATCTGGTCCAATCTCGGACACCACTTTGCGTCTTTGCGCCTTTGCGCCTTTGCGCGTTATTCGAACGGATTCTTCACCCGTCGCACCGGCGCGGCCGCCGCTCCATCCAGGAGTTTCTGCAGCTCCTCCTGACTCAGCTCGTAGGGATCCTTCTCATAGCCTGGCGACGCGACGGTACGGTGCCGCCCGGTGTTTTCTCCCACCGGACTGAACTCCCACTCCCCCCGTCCCACCGGGCGGATCTCCCAGGTCAGTTTCTCACGATCGGTAAATCGGCGGAAGCCCATATCAGAGGCATTTGAAGACGTTGGGGGAGGCGCCGCGAACCAGCAGGTAGGGACCCAGGGTCACGGCCCACGCCGGCAGAGTGATCGAGATCGTCATGCGATTGCCCTGCACTGTTCCTTCGAAGCGCGCGGCCAATTCCATCCTTTCCTCGTCCTGCCGGATGGGGCCGCCATGTCCGGGAAAGTGAAATCCGTCAACCGAAAACCGGCCGGCGGCATCGGGCGTGATCGCGCCGGTGGTCCTTCCCGAAGCGCAGTCGAACTCGAGCTCCGCCCCCTGGAGGCTGGCCACGAGACCCAGGTGTTCCCCTCCCCACTCTCCCACAACAGGAGCGGGCATCTCCGGGTCCATGCAGGAGACCGACCCGAGCAGGGCCACGAGAACAATCGACCGGCGCATATTTCTATTCTAACCCCTCCTTCTCCGCCGCGTTACTTTAGGCCGATGGAACAGAAATCGGTCAGCTACGCTCGTCGGCTCGGCCTTTTCAGCGGCACCATGGCGGTGATCGGCGGCATCATCGGATCGGGAATCTTCCTCAACCCCGCCATCGTCGCCGCGCGGGTCGGCAGCACCACCCTCACCCTGGCCGCCTGGATGCTGGGCGGCGTCGTGGCGCTGCTCGGCGCCTTCATCTTCGGCGAGCTGGCGGCGAGGAATCCGCGGGTCGGAGGTGGATACGCGTACCTCCGCGATGCGTTCGGCCCCCTGCCGGCGTTCCTCTACGGCTGGGCCCTGCTGCTGATCATGGCGACAGGTGCCATCGCCGCGGTCGCTTTCACCTTCGCCAGTTATGCCGGCGCGCTCTTCGGCATCCCGGATCGCTTCCTCCCCTGGCTGGCCGCCGGGGCCATCCTCGCGCTCAGCGCCCTCAACTTCCTGGGAGTCCGCCCCGCCGCCTGGACCCAGAATGTCTTCACCCTGCTCAAGCTCGCGGCGCTGGTCATCCTGATCGTCGCGGGGGTGTTACTGTCCCCTGAAAACTCACCAGTCCCCAGCACCCAGTCCCCAGTCCCCGCCGGCTTTACAGCGATCTTTCTTGCGCTATCCACCGCCTTCGTCCCCGTCCTCTTCGCGTATGGCGGCTGGCAGCAGACCAACTTCATCGCCGAGGAGCTGGTGGAGCCGGAGAAGAATCTTCCCAGAGCGCTGGTCCTCGGAGTGCTCGCCGTCGTGGCGGTGTACCTCCTGGCCAATGTGGCCTACCTCAAGGCCCTGGGCGTCGAAGGACTGGCGAGGAGCACCGCGCCGGCGGCGGACACCATGAGCGCGGTGCTGGGCAACCCGGGTCGGCGATTGATCAGCATCGGGATCGTGGCGTCCACCTTCGGATTTCTCGATCTGGTCATCATGGTGTCGCCGCGGGTGTATCAGGCGATGGCGGCCGACGGTCTCTTTTTTCAGTCCTTCGCGCGATTGCACCCGCGCTACCGCACACCCGCGATGGCGATCGTGGCGCAAGGAGTCTGGGCCTCCGCCCTCCTGGCGACCCGAAGCTACGGTCAGCTGCTCGACTATGTCACGTTTGCGGACTGGATATTCTTCGGAGCCACCGCGGCGACCTTGTTCATCTACCGTCGGCGCGATGGGAGGACAGCGGTTCCGGGCTCATTCCGGATCCCCGGCTACCCGTGGACCATCCTGCTGTTCATCCTCGCTTCGGTGTACGTGGTCATCGGGTCGATTCGCTCCAATCCCGTCAACGCCCTCCGGGGAAGTCTCCTCCTCGCCGCGGGCGTTCCTGCGTTTATGATCTGGGCCTCCCGTCGCCGCAAACGCACCTGAGTTGCGACGAAGCAGCGGCGAGTTGAGAATGGAGCGGCGGATCGAGCTCAAGTCCTTTTGGGCAAGAGCTCGGAGATAGTGCTGTGACATGGAGTCAACCTAGAGCCCGACCGTCACGGCCCGATGTGCGCCGGATCACGAACCGGTGACGGATTTCGGTCACCGACCCCCGTTTTCCTCGGCAATTGCTTCCATCGTTCGCCCGGTCGCGACCGACGTGTCCTCCGCTTCCACGATATCGAATCCGGGCTTTGCATATTCGTCCCGGTGTTTGATCAGGAGCCATTGCGGTTTCTTCGGGTCGCCCCGACGGAGTCGCACCAGCACCCAGGTGCCGCGCAGACGTGTGCCGCGCAGCTCGAATTTGAAGTCGCCGCTGGCATACCCCTCCCGCAACCGCTCCACCGGATCGGGATCCTTGTCCCAGTAGGTGTAGGTGCCCCGGTCCCAGAGCATCACCGTTCCGCCGCCGTACTCCCCTTCCGGGATGGTACCCTCGAAGGTGTTGTACTCGACCGGGTGGTCCTCTACCTGCATCGCCAGTCGCTTGACGCTCGGGTCCACACTGGGGCCCTTCGGAACCGCCCAGCTCTTCATCACCCCGTCGAGCTCCAGCCGGAGATCGAAATGGAGGTTTCTCGCGGCATGCTTCTGAATGACGAAGGCGAGGGTGTTGCGGGATTCCGGCGCCGGTGCGCCTTCGGGCTCGGCGGTCTTGGTAAAGTCCCGCTTGCGGCGGTACTCGGTCAGGGGCGCGGCCTTTTTCGCCGCGGCTTTCTTCACTGCTTTCTTCTTCACGGGCATCGTGTCGCTCGGCGTTGGGCTCTCTTCAATCAACGTCCGGCGAGCCCCCGGGACGCACATTCACATCGGGCCCAGCATCCTGTCGATCGCGGTGCGGGCGGCCAGAAAACGGTCCCGCCAGGCGCCCGAGACCTCTACCACGGGAAACCCTCTCGAGCCGAGGGCGTCGCGGAAGAGTCGCTGCATCGCCTCCCGGTCGTCGGGGCGGTCGCGCTGCGGATCAGCGGTCCAGGGAACATCGATGCCGCAGAGGAGGTAGAGATCGGCGGGCCGGGCCAGCACCGACTGGGTCACCCAGGCGGGGCAGTGCCCGTAGTAATGCTCGGCGTAGACCGCCGTGCTCAGGAGATCGGTGTCGAGCAGGAGAAGGCCGCGCGCTCGCAAGAGCGCGGCGTCCTGCACCGCGATCTGGCCGAGGGCGATGGGGGTGACGTCGCCGGCATCGAGGGGCGCGCGCTTCCAGGCGGCATAGCTGCGCACATACTCGGGTACCCAGAGTACGTGGTAGTGCCGCGCGAGATCAGCAGCCAGCGTGGTCTTCCCGGTCGACTCGGATCCGGTCAGGACGACGCGGCGAGGGATGCCTTCCAATGTCGCCAACCCATGACTGCCAGAACAAGAAACACCGCATACTGACCGGCGGTGGCGTAATTGTGCCGCAGCAGGAAGAACGGCACCGAGATGCAATTTATCGAAATCCAGATCGGCCAGCACTCGACCAGTTTCCGGGCCATCATCCACTGCGCCACCAGGCTCACCGCGAAGAAGAACGCGTCGAGCAGCGGCGCCGAGTCATTGGTGGCCCGGAGTACCAGATAGAGCGCCAGCCACCCGAGCAGGCCGATAGACAGCAGGGCGGCGCCCAGCCGGGGGCCGGTGCGCGACACTTTGAGCTCCGTCTTCGCGACACCTCCGAAGAGCCATTCGTACCACCCGTAGATCGATACCGCCGCGAAGAACACCTGAATCGCCATCAGGCCGTAGAGTTTCTGCTGCAGGAAGATCACCGTGTACATCGAAACGTTCACCAGCGATGTGGGCCAGCTCAACACGTTCTGGCGGGTGCTCAGAAAGACACTGATGATTCCGAATGCGGCGGCGATCAGCTCGAAAGGGCTCACAGATCATCCCGGGGGTGGAGGCGGCGGGTCTCCGGAGGTCGGAAGTCGGCCATGGCGCGAAGCAGCGAATCGAGATCGGCGTCCACGATCAGCATGCCCCGCTGCGACTCCCGCACGAAACGCTCGACCGCGGCATCGGATTCGTCCTTGAGCAGCGCGGTGAAGTAGCCGGCAACGTTGAGGAGGCCGGTCGGTCGCTCGGCATCTCCCGCATGCTGCCAGCTCCAGAGCTGAAAGAGCTCGTCGAGATTGGCGATGCCCTGGGGTAGCGCCAGGAATCCGTCGGCCTTCTCGACCATGACGGGATCCCGTGCCATGTGCACGACCGTGCCACCGGCTTGCCGCGCGGCCTCGGTCACCGTTTCGGTGAGGCCGGTGGTAATACCTTCGGTCAGCAGGGTGATCCCGCTCCCGGCGAGCAATCGACCGGCGCGGACGGCCGCGTCGGCATACTCCGGCGCAAGCGCCTCGGCGGACCCGGCGAAGACAGCGACGCGGCGCATCGGCATGGTGAGGTATAATAAGTCATGCCTACTCGCCGCGAATTCCTCGAGAGCTCGTCCGTCGCGGTGGCCGCCGCGATCATCGCACCTTCCCCGTCTTCACCCGCTTCCCCGTTCTATCAGGGCGCCGCCATTCCCCCGTCGATCCAGGCGCTCACCTCCCAGAAGTCCAGAGCCCGACCCATCACTACCGGGGAGCGCCAGGGCAGAATCGAACGGGCCCGGGGCCTGCTGGCCGCGGAGAAGCTCGACGGCCTCTTCCTCACCGGAGGAACCTCGCTCCGCTACTTCACCAACATCAGCTGGGGCCTGAGCGAGCGGCTGCTCGCGCTGATTCTGCCACGCGAAGGCCGGGCCTTCGTCGTCTGTCCCGCCTTCGAGCACGATCGGGCCCAGGAACAAATCGAAGCCGGGCCGCTCAAAGGCACCGCCGACGTGATGATCTGGGAAGAGCACGAGGACCCCTACCAGCGGGTCGCCGAAGGCCTGCGGGCGCGCGGGATCACAACCGGACGGCTCGGCGTGGAAGAAACCGTGCGCCATGTCTTCGCCAGCGGGGCGGCAGCCGCACTGCCGGCGATGCAGCTCGCGAGCGGCACCCCTGTCACCGCCGGCTGCCGGATGGTGAAGGACGGACACGAGCTCGAGCTCATGCGCTTGGCGGCCGAGGTGACGCTCAAGGCCTACGAGGCAGCCTATCTCGCGCTCAAGGACGGGATGACGCAGAACGATTTTGCCGCCCTGGTATCCCTGGCCCACCAGCGGCTCGGATTCACCGGGAGTGCCGGCGTGCAGGTGGGCAAGTACTCGGCCCTTCCCCATGGGTCCGCGACACCGCAAGTCATCCGCGAGGGGACCATTCTGCTGATCGATGGGGGTTGTTCGGTCGAGGGATACGCCAGCGACATCAGCCGGACTTTCGTGCTCGGCCGCGCTACTGACAGGATGAAGCAGGTGTTCGAGATCGAGCAGCGGGCCCAGAAAGCGGCACTCTCGGCCGCCCGGCCCGGCGTGGAATGCCAGACGGTGGACGCGGCCGCGCGAAAGGTCATCGTCGATGCCGGCTTCGGTCCCGACTACAAGTACTTCACCCATCGGGTGGGGCATGGCATGGGAATGGATGGACACGAGTGGCCCTACCTGGTGCGCGGAAATACCCTGCCGCTCAAGCCGGGAATGACCTTCAGCGACGAGCCGGGGATTTACATCCCCGGTGAGTTCGGAGTGCGGCTGGAGGACGACATGGTGATCACGGAAAGCGGAGCGGAGCTGTTTACCCCGACGTCGCCATCGCTGGAAGCTCCGTTTGGAAGGTGAGAGGTGAGAGGTGAGAGGTGAGACGGACCTGCCGCACTCACCTCTCACGTCTTACGTCTTACGTCTCACGTCTCACGTCTCACCTCTTCACCTTGTACGCCCGCACGTGATTTACCTCCTCGGGATCTCTCCAGAGGCCGAGGATCTCGGTCGGCCCGACTTCGTAAGGCCGTACCCGGTCGGGGCACCTCACCGCCGCGATGGCCTTCCCCGTTGAGTCGTAGACGATGTAGCGCCGGCCTTCGTCCTCGCTGCGCCTCGCCCGCTCGACCCAGAGACTTCCATCGGTGGCAATCAGAAGGCGCTCATAGAAGGGGAACACCTCTGCATAGCGGGCGTTCTCCTGATTCTTGCGCCACTCGGCCTTCATCTGCTCGGAGGCCCGTTGTCGGTCCAGTCTTGCCGAGTTCTCCTTCATGCGCTGCGTCCGGTGCTCCTCGGTGACGGGCTC
>Ga0075429_100002809_pt1 | contig 14731 bp, 10 predicted proteins | sample RhiMetdeltSRZDD3_FD_75295 | JGI IMG/M metagenome (GOLD analysis project Ga0075429, IMG submission 75295) | Populus rhizosphere microbial communities from Tennessee, USA - Rhizosphere MetaG P. deltoides SRZDD3 | ecosystem: Host-associated > Plants > Roots > Rhizosphere > Soil | place: USA... | reverse complement strand
TTTCAGGAACCTGCACCAATATAAATATGAAGGCGAGTTGGGTGGATGGATAAGAAGGATCATGGTAACGACCGCGTTGAATTATTTAAAGAAAAATTCCAGATACAATCACGAATTTTCTTTTGATAATGAGAACCTTCATCCCGTAACTAATGATAATCCAGAAATAAAAATGACAGGAAAAGAACTGGCGGACCTGGTAAGACAATTACCCGTCGGTTATCAAACAATATTCAACCTGCATGCGGTGGAGGGTTTTAGTCATGTAGAAATAGGAAAGATGCTGGGAATAAATGAAGGTACATCAAGATCACAGTATGCAAGAGCAAGAGCCTTGCTCATTACCTGGATAAAAAAAAATGATGAAATGAGCCATGAAAATTATCGAGCAAATTTTTTAAACAAGCGATGATAATTTTTATGGCGAATTCCATGTGGCAAAAAAACAATAATAGTTGACACATAAAATAAATTTAAAAACTGGTTCATATGCCGGAAAATGAATTTGAGAAAAAAGTTTCTTCTGAAATGCAGGGTCTGAAATTCAAACCTTCACAAAATGTATGGCTGCGTGTGGAAGAAAGGATTCGCAAAAAAAATAAAAGAAGAGTATTTGTAATTATTTTTTTGCTGGCAGGCCTGGCCTTGCTTGGTTACTGGCAGCGCAACAATCTTTTCGGAGAAAAGGGAACTAGTATTGTAACAACTGAAAAACAAAATGAAGTCAACCCAAAACCTTTAGAAGAAACAAATAATTCATCAACAACAAAACAAAGTACAGATGTAACAAAGCAAGAAGAAATAAAGAATACCAGTGATAAAGATGTAAATAATAAATCAGCAATTACCAGATCGGTTATTGATAAAAAAGACGTCGTCGTTTCAAAAAAAGAGATCGATAGACCAAAGGTTATCAATAAGAATGAAACTAAGGTTAAACCGGCTTCTGAAAAAACTAAAATAGAACAGAAACAGAAAGTTTCTACTGATGCAGCAATAGCAAATTCTCAGAAGCAAAATCCTGTTATTAAGGACGCGAAAGCCAAAGACACTCTAGTCGTAGAAACAAATCCTGAAACGATCATAAGACCGGATGACGTTAAACAGCCAGCAGTAAAACCTGTTGAAAACCTAATTGACTCATTAAAAGCGGATGTACATGTACAAGAAAAAATTGCTACTGAAAAAACAGATACTCTTTTAAAAGTTGAGCCTGGGAAAGAATCGCCTGCGCCAATAGCGAAAAAAGACTCATCAGTAAAAAAATGGAAATGGGGATTGCACGTTACACCAGGTATTTCATCTTTAAACGATAATAGTATTTCTTTTGGAGAATTAAAAATGGCCGATGCTTTAAATTATCAAAACCCTGTGGGAAGCGGTAGTGCGGCATCCCCTACAAGACAAAGACCTTCTGAGGTCAGGGCAGGTTTTGCTTTTCATGCAGGTGCCTTTGCGCAAAAGCAGGTATCGACCCGTATTAGTTTTTCCCTTGGCTTACAGTATGGCTATTACAGTAATGTTATTCGAATTGGGAACTTGCGCGATTCGCTCTTAAGCAACAGCCAGTTTTCAAATGTATTGGATACAAGGGATGATCATATTTATAATGCAGGCGGCGGTACCAAAAAATTTACCAATCGCTATCATTTTATTGAATTACCGCTGCGGTTTCAATGGCAATTGAATAAAAGCAAAACGAATCCTTTCGTTTGGAGTGCTGGTTTTACAGTGGGGCAGCTTATCGCGAGCAATGCATTGATGTATGACACCGCTTTCAATGGTATTTATTATAAAAATAACAAGCTATTAAATAAAACGCAGTTCAGTTTATCGACCGGTTTTTCATGGACAATCGCAAATGGCAAACGGACACAATGGAGTCTTGGCCCTGTCGCAAATATTCATTTGAACCGGTTAGTGGAAAACCCTTTTGAAAGTAAAAGGTATTTATTCTTTGCAGGATTACGAACCAGTGTACTTTTTCATCAAAATAAATAATGCAACGGTTAATTACGAACTGTTGTCAACCTTAAAAATGCTTTTATGAGAATACCATTTTTTTCTGCATTAATGACAAGCAGTCTTGCACTCCTTTTTGTCTTCAATAGTTGTGTAAAGGATAGCTGCACCCACCGATATGTTTATTGGGAGCCCGTTTACCGTACAAAAGAGGAAGTAAGAGCCAATATCAAAAACAATTCATCCAAAGAAATTGAAAGGCCGGGGAAAATTTATATCCGCGGTAACTATATTTTTCTGAATGAAATCGATCGCGGAATTCATATAATTGATAACAGCAACAAAGCGGCTCCGCGAAATATTGCATTCATTGATATTCCTGGTAATTTGGATATTGCTGTCAAAGGAAATATTCTTTACGCTGATCTTTACACTGATCTGGTTGCCATCGACATTACAAATCCGCAACAGGTAGTTGTTAAAAAGTTTACCGAAAATATTTTTCCTGAACGTTATTGGGGTAATGGTTTTTCGCAAAATCCAACAATGATCATACAAGATTGGGTAAGGAAAGATACAATCGTGCAAACTGATTGTGGGGGAAATGGTGGATTATTTGGCCGTATGAAATCAGCAGACGTATTTATGTCAAATCCGCTTTTGACGGCAACACAATCAGGAACAGCTGCGGGAGGAGGTTCTCCATTTGGCGTCGGCGGCTCTATGGCAAGATTTACGATTGTAAACAATTATCTCTACGCTGTTTCTGAGTCTGCATTAAATGTTGTTTCAATTGTGAATGGTGCTGATCCAACGTTTAGCAATAAGGTTCAGATCGGCTGGGGCATCGAAACACTTTATCCTTTCAATAATAGATTGTTTATCGGTTCAACTACAGGTATGTTCATTTATGATATCACCAATCCAACAAACCCTGTAAAGCTGAGCAACTTTTCACATGCCCGCAGTTGTGACCCCGTGATTGCAGATAATAGTAATGCTTTTGTTACGCTTCGTTCAGGCACTCCCTGCCAGGGATTCAATGAGCAACTTGACGTGTTGGATATAACGAATTTGTCAAATCCAACGCTTATTAAAACTTACCAGATGACAAACCCGCATGGTCTTGCAAAAGATGGAAATACCTTGATTATTTGCGATGGCCGTGATGGAGTAAAGTTTTATAATGCCTCGGATGTAAGAAACCTTTCACTGCAAAAACAAATTACCGGATTGAATAGCTACGATGTGATTGCAATCAACGGATGGGCATTGGTCGTTGCCAAAGATGGATTGTATCAATATGATTACTCTTCCCTCAGCAATATTAATTTAATAAGCAAACTGAGCGTAAAAAACTAGTAGTATGAAACTGAAATTTTTTTTCCTGTCAATATATATCTCTCTTTCGATATTTTCTTTTGCCCAAAAGAAAAACAGTGACTACAAATTTCACTCGATAAATAATCTTTCATTATTGAATGGCGACAATGAAGTGTCTGCAGGTTTACAGACTGTCAATGGTTTTCAAAAAGGGAATTTGTTTGCCGGTGTTGGTGTTGGATTAGATTATTATATCCATCGTTCAGTTCCTTTGTTTGCCGATGTGCGCTATGAATTAGGAAAGAATAAAAACAAATTTTTTGCGTATGCCGATGGCGGAGTCAATTTTGAATGGGCGCAGGAAACGTATGATCGTGGACCAATTTTTATCTGGGATGGTGGCTTTAATGGCTCGGGAGAATTTCATAACGGTATCTACACTGATGTGGGTTTGGGCTACCTGGTGGATATGAAAAAAGGAGGAGGTCTTGTATTGGCGCTTGGACATTCGCATAAATCACTAAAACAAACTGTGACTTACACCGATTGGCGTACCCAACAACCTGTAACTGATCTTTATCGCTATAATTTGAATCGCATTGCCGTAAAAGTGGGATGGCGGTTGTAACCTGTAATTGTTTATTCCAAGCTATGCAACTCTTTGTGTTCGTAGTGTCCGCTTCGTGTTCTTTGTGTTGCAATACAGTTCAAAATATGAGAAGGTTCGGAACACAAAAGAACACTAAGAACCACAAAGGACGCTATGTTTGAAGAAACTTTAGATTCCTTTGAATACCCTTGAGTTTACTTCGGCTTAGCGGTGAATGCCTGAATATTGTTTTAAATTTCTCTTCGGTCATTGCTTCCCATTCTTTAGTGGAAAGATCAAGAATTTCAGGTATCGGGGTAAACTCAATTTCATTTGTTGGTTGTGCAAACCGGTTCCAGGGACAAACATCCTGGCAAACATCACAGCCAAACATCCAGTTGTCGAACTTGCCTTTCATTTCACCCGGGATCAACATTTCTTTTAGTTCAATAGTAAAATAAGAAATGCATTTGCTCCCATCTACAATTTTATCAGGAAGTATGGCGTCAGTAGGACAAGCATCGATACAGCGGGTACATGTGCCGCAATAATCTTTTGCGAAAGGTTCATCAGTTTCCAGCTCAAGATCGGTGATCAATGTTGCGATAAAAAAGAAAGAACCCATTTGCTTATTGATGAGATTTCCATTTTTACCAACCCACCCAAGTCCACTGCGGTGAGCCCATGTTCTTTCCAGTACCGGGGCACTGTCTACAAATCCGCGACCATGAATATCTCCGACATTTTGTTTGATCAGTTCGATCAGGTGATTTAATTTTTCTCTTATCACTTCATGATAATCTTTTCCGTAAGCATATTTAGAGATCTTCAGCGCATCATCGTTTTGTTTTTCTTTTGGAAAATAATTGAGCAATAAAGTGATCACTGACTTTGCGCCAGGAACCAGCTTTGAAGGATCAATACGCATGTCAAAATACCTTTCCATATACTGCATGCTGCCATGCATTCCTTTGTTTAACCATGATTCAAGCCGGCGGGCATCGTCATCAAGCTTTTCCACTTTCGCGATACCACAAAAACTAAAACCAAGTTCTGCGGCCAGTTGTTTGATCAATATGGTGTGTTTCTCTTTCAGAAGCTACATTTTAATAATATTTTTAAAAAGCATAAAATAAAAAAGCTGGTTAATTGTTTAAATTACAGGTAACACCCGCAACCGTGACTAAACTGTCCTTTTTCCAGATATTCTTCTTATTCTTCTTATCCACATACGGGCAGGATCGGTCACCTGTAAAATTCGGTAAAATATCACCGGAAGATTTTAAAAAAGTTTATGCGATTGATAATAGTGCATCTGCGGTCATTATTGCCGACATCGGTTCATCTGAAATCACAGGTAATCTCAAAGGATGGTTTTCCATCCAGTTCAGGCATTTTAAAAGGGTGCATATTCTAAATAAGAATGGTTATGATGTGGCCAACGTTGACATCCCATTATATTTTGAAGGTGAAAATGAAGAGGAGGTGAGAAATTTGAAAGCCCACACTTATAATTTAGAAAATGGAAGAATTGTAGAATCAAAATTGGATATAAGAAATTCCGTTTATCGTACCAAGCTTAGTAAGAATCATGTCGTTAAAAGATTTACATTTCCTGCAGTCAAAGAAGGTTCGATAATCGAATATGAATACATAGTAAATTCAGATTTTATTTTTAACCTGCAACCATGGGAATTTCAAGGCGATCATCCTTGTTTGTGGAGTGAATACGAAGTTTCCATTCCGGAATTCTTTTATTATGTATTTCTTCAAAAGGGTAATATTAATAAAACCCAACGCACAAGACAGGAAACTTTTAAGGTCACCGATATAAGAGGAACCGGACCATCAAGACCTGAACCATTTATAGCCGGTGTTACTGTCCACCACATGATCATGAAGAATATTCCAGTTCTAAAAGAAGAAGTGTATACATCCACACTTAAGAATCACAAGGCCAGAGTCGAATTTCAGCTGAAGGAGATAAGACAACCTTTACCAGAGCAAACTTATATGGGAAGCTGGGAAGATTTTTGCACTGAACTTTTGGAAGATGAAAATTTTGGCGGGCAACTAAGTAAGGACAACGGTTGGATGAATGATGAGTTAAAAATTGCTTTAGGACATGCGAAGGATGAAGAGCAAAAGGCAAGGAGTATTTTTAGGTACATACAAAACAATTTTACATGTACTAATTACAGCAAGCTGTATATCGACCAACCATTAAAAAATATTCTAAAAAATAAGAAAGGAAGCGAGGCAGAGATCAATCTCCTTCTTATTGCCATGCTTCGCAAAGCCGGTTTGGATGCAGACCCTTTAATGCTTAGTACAAGATCGCATGGCTATACTTATTCGGCATATCCGCTTATTGACCGGTTTGATTATGTGATTTGCCGGACCATACTTAACAATAAAACATTTTACTTAGATGCAAGTCGCCCGGATCTTGGTTTTGGGCGTTTGCATTGGGAATGTTATAATGGTCATGCAAGAGTGATCAATCAGGAAGCTGAATCGGTAGAATTTTCTTCGGATTCATTGACTGAGACCAAAATCACTTCGCTAATGCTTTCTTCAAATGTTAAAGGTGAGATCGTTGGTAATGTACAACAAACCCCAGGTTATTATGAATCATATTCTATACGGAACAGGGCCAGGGTAATCGGCTTGAAGGAATATGTAAAAGAAGCAGAAAAAGATTTTGCTTCAGATATGGAAATCAAAAATTTCAGGATCGATTTTTTGGAAAACCCGGAAGAGCAAATACAAATTAGCTACGATATCAAAGTGAATGTCGAAAAAAAGGATATCATTTATTTAAATCCAATGGTCAATGAAGGGTTTACTGAAAATCCTTTTGTATCTGCGCAAAGAATCTACCCGGTAGAAATGCCCTACACGATCGACGAAATATTAGTAGTAAGAATGGATACACCTCAAGGATATGAAGTCGAAGGGTTACCAAAGTCAACAAGGGTGAACTTTAGTGAAAGTGGAGATAGTTTTTTTGAATACATCGTTGAAAATAACCGGGGAGTGATCTCGATCCGTTCAAGGGTAAAAATAACCCGAAGTTATTTTCTTCCGGAGGAGCATAAAGTTTTACACGATTTTTTTAATGTTGTTGTTGCCAAGCACAATGAACGCATTGTATTCAAAAAAGTAAAAAAGGTGTAAGCAGGGTAATTTATCCCGTTTAAATAGTTTGTCAGCTATTTTTCAATATTTTCATGTTTAAAACCAACTGACATGGGACAGCTTGCAACCAGCGATATTATCGTGTTCCTTTTTTACTTTGTTATCGTAGCAGGTTATGGCTATTGGATCTATCGTCGAAAAAAAGCGGCTCAAACAACCTCAGGTGATTTTTTTCTTGCGGAAGGGCAGCTTACATGGTGGGCTATTGGCGCCTCGTTGATCGCATCAAATATTTCTGCAGAACAATTTATTGGAATGAGTGGAAATGGATTTCGATTAGGGATTGCAATTTCTGCTTATGAATGGCTCGCTGCTGTTTCTTTGATCATCGTTGCTGTTTTTTTCATGCCAATCTATTTAAAGAATCACATTTTTACCATGCCGCAGTTTTTAAAAACAAGGTATAATGAAACGGTAGCAATGATCATGGCTGTATTCTGGCTATTCCTGTACATATTTGTAAATCTTACTTCAATCTTATACCTCGGAACTATTGCTATAAACAGTCTTGCCGGCGGAGAAAATTTTCATGGGATAATGATCGGTCTTGCCGTGTTCGCGTTAGTAATTACGCTGGGAGGTATGAAAGTGATCGGTTATACTGATGTTATCCAGGTATTGGTGTTGCTTGCAGGCGGATTGATCACGTCGTATATAGCATTAACAGCAGTAAGTGAAAAATTTGGATTCGGAAAAGATTTTCTTGCCGGCTTTAATCAATTGCTTAATACGGCGCCTGATCATTTCAAGATGATCTTTGATAAACCCGGACCAAATGCTACTCAGCAAGAAATCAATCACTATTCAAGCTTACCTGGGATGGCGATGCTGGCAGCCGGTATGTGGGTTGCTAACCTGAATTACTGGGGTTGCAATCAATACATAACACAACGGGCGTTGGGTGCAAATCTGAAAACAGCACGAACCGGGATCTTATTTGCCGCGTTTTTAAAGATATTGATGCCACTATTGGTGGTGCTGCCAGGTATAGCGGCCTTTGTTTTGCATCAGAATGGAGAATTACAACAGCAGATGCTAACCAATGGTGAATTTAGAGAAGACAATGCCTATTCAGCGGTACTTGGATTTTTACCGACAGGTTTGAAAGGATTATCAATGGCAGCATTAACAGCAGCGATCGTCGCTTCGCTTGCAGGTAAAGCAAACAGTATCTCGACTATTTATACGTTGGATATTTATAAGAAGTACATCAATAAGGGTTCTTCTGAAAAAAAGATGGTTTGGATGGGGCGATTAGTTGTCGTGTTGGCATTGATCATTGCCATCATGGTTAACTGGCAGGATTCGTTGGGTATTGGTGGTAAAGGGGGATTTGAGTTCATTCAAAAATACACGGGATATATTTCTCCCGCTATTTTCCCTGTATTCCTGTTTGGGTTTTTCTGGAAAAAGACAACTTCAAAAGCTGCTATCGCAGGAATTGCCGGCGGTGTTTTATTGGCAATACTTTTTGATAAGTTTTTACCGGATCTTGCCGGTCATGAAACCATACTATATACAGCATACCCGACTGGCACCGGCGCTTATGAAATACCATTCTTAATTCAAATGGGTTGGGTTTTCTTTTTTACATCTTTATTAATAATCATTGTTAGCTTGCTTGATGTAAAAGGCAGGGCTTTGGGAAATGCTTTACAAATTGACAAAAGCATGTATAAAGTGACACCGGGAATAATGGCAATGATCATAATTGTATTAGGAATTATTATCGCATTATATATTCGTTTTTGGTAAACTATGAATTATTTACTAGGATTTGACATCGGCTCTTCATCAGTAAAAGCAACATTGCTTGAAATAGCTTCAGGCAAAGCCATTGCATCTGCGTTTTCTCCGTCATCAGAAATGCCAATGCAATCATCCGAACCAGGTTTTGCAGAGCAAGATCCCGAAATGTGGTGGAGGGAATTGGTGAATGCAATGAATAAATTGCATCAGCAAATTCCATTTAACGGTGATGAAGTTGCCGCTATCGGTATCGCCTATCAAATGCATGGCCTCGTCTGTGTAGATAAAAATTTAAGACCACTCAGGCCCTCTATTATTTGGTGCGATAGCCGTGCAGTCAAGACCGGTGATAAAGCATTTGAAGAATTGGGAGAAAAATATTGCCTGAAAAATTTCCTTAATTCGCCAGGAAATTTCACTGCCTCTAAACTAAGATGGGTTAAAAAAAATGAGCCTGATGTTTATAAGAATATTCACAAGATCATGTTGCCGGGTGATTATATCGCATTAAAATTGACAAACGAATCAGCAACTACTATTTCAGGATTAAGCGAGGGGATCATGTGGAATTTTAAAAAGGAAAAGATAGCGGTTGACCTTTTGAAATATTATGGTATTGATGAAAATTTGCTTTCCCCATTAGTTCCCACCTTCGGTGAACAAGGTAAGCTGACCACAGATGCCGCAAATGAATTAAGGTTAAAAGCCGGGATTCCCGTTACGTATCGTGCAGGCGATCAGCCTAACAATGCTTTTTCATTAAATGTATCTCAACCCGGAGAGGTTGCAGCAACCGCCGGTACGTCAGGTGTTGTTTATGGAGTAATAGATAAACCCAATTATGACCCGCAATCACGGGTAAACACTTTTGTTCATGTCAATCATGAAAAGAAAAAACCACGCTATGGAGTTTTACTTTGCGTGAATGGAACTGGGATTTTGAATAGCTGGTTGCGCAAAAACTTTTTTGCTGATTCAAATTACGAACAGATAAATAAAGAAGCGGCATCGGTGCCGCCCGGGTCAGATGAGCTTTTAATTTACCCTTTTGGCAACGGTGCAGAAAGAGTGCTGGAGAATAAAGATCTCGGTGCAGTAATGAAAGTAGTTCAGTTCAATCGTCATCATCGCGGACATATTGCCCGCGCCGCCCAAGAGGGAATTGTATTTGCCTTGCATTACGGCGTTGAAGTGATGAAAGAAATGGGAATGGAAATAAAAACAGTAAGAGCCGGTCACGCAAATATGTTTTTAAGTGAGGTATTTAGTTCTGTATTTGTAAACAGTCTTGGTTGCGAACTTGAATTATATAATACTGACGGTGCCACCGGCGCTGCGAGAGGAGCGGGTGTCGGAGTTGGCGCTTATAAAGATTTCAATGAAGCATATTCCTCTATGGAGAAGATAAAGACGTATTCACCGGATGCAGCCATGCAGGAAGTATACGCCTCTGTTTATAAAAAATGGAAAAAGCAATTAAGAAAATTATAGCCAATGCAGGAATCTGTTCCATATGGTAATTGGGAAAAAAGGTGGCATCCTCTTCGCAGGGAGTGGGTGGTTTATGCGGCACACCGGAATAGCCGTCCCTGGAATTTTGATAAAAAAGAAATCGTGATCAATGCGCCGGAGTATGACCCGACTTGCTATCTATGTCCACGTAACAAAAGAATAAGCGGGAAGCAAAATCCCGATTATGCTGATGTATTCATTTTCGAGAATGATCATCCCGTTGTTGGACTAAATTCTCCTGCTATTCCTGGCGAATTTCAAAGCCTGCATGATGGATTATATAAAAAAACAAAAGCGGGGGGCATCGCCAAAGTTGTTTGTTATGATCCCCGGCATAATGTTACCTTAAACGATATACCGGTTGAGAAAGTAGCAAATGTTTTCAGATCGTTGCGGGATGAAATGATCTTTTTTGAAAAGCATGAAGCAATAAAATCTGTTTTAATTTTCGAAAATAAAGGTGAAATAGTTGGCGTATCCAATCCGCATCCGCACTGCCAGATCTATGCGGTTGATTTTACCATTAATCTTGTTCAAAAAGAACTGGCTGCAGCAGCAGAATATCAAAAAGAAAAAGGAAGAAATGTTTTCAGTGATATAATCGCTGCGGAGAAAAAAGATGATATACGGATCATTGCTGAAAACAAAGGTGCGATCGCATTCATTCCTTACTTCGCAAGATTTGCTTATGAGACATATGTATTTCCAAAAAATCGCCATGCAACACTGATCACAATGAGTGATGAGGAATTGTTTGATCTTGCCGAAGCTTTTCAAACAGCGGCCAGAAAATTTGATGCAAATTTTCAAAGCAGCTTTCCATATATAATGGCATTTGCACAGGCTCCCGTTGATGGAAACAAGTACCCTGACTATCACATGCACCTGGTCATTTGCCCTCCGTTGCGCCAGCCCGGCATCATGAAATATCTTGCAGGCCCTGAAACTGGCGCCGATACTTTTATGGCTGATACAATGCCGGAAGAAAAAGCAGCCGAGCTTCGGAAAATTAGATTATGAACGATCTCTTTTCACAAGAAGAACAAATAATTTCGGCTACTGCTCCCGGTCGTATGGATGTAATGGGTGGCATCGCTGATTATAGTGGGTCGCTTCTTTTGCAAATGCCGATAAAGCAAACTACAACCGTCATTATTCAAAAAAGGAATGATGGAGTTTTTAATTTTCGCACACAGATCACAAAAAAGAAAACAGCAGATTTTACGATTCATCTTTCATCAGTAAAAGATAAGTCGCTTACAGAAGCAGGAATGATTATAAAAACACTTGGTGGCGGAGATTGGGCTGTTTATGTTTTGGGATGTTTTCTTGTTCTGCAAAAAGAAAAAGAAATTGTGCTAACTGGCGCAAACGCTTTTATCGAATCAAATGTGCCATGGGGAAAAGGCGTTTCTTCATCAGCGGCATTGGAAGTGGCTACCATGAATGCCTTGAACCGTCTTTATAATTTGTCATTGGGAAAAGAAGAGCTTGCTGTACTTTCACAGATGGCGGAGAATCTTGTGGCGGGTGCTCCTTGCGGGTTAATGGATCAGTTGTCATCACATCTTGGACAAAAAAATAAATTGCTGCCATTAATTTGTCAGCCTCATCAAGTTTCAAAGCCCATCAGTATTCCGCGTGGAATAAATTTTAGTGGAATTGATAGTGGTATTCGTCATGCAGTAAGCGGTGCCTCTTACGGTGATGTTCGTGCTGCAGCTTTCATGAGTTATACGATTATTGCATTAAATGAAGGGGCAACTGTTGAAGGGCTTAGCCATGCAAGAATAACCGGCGACTGGGACAAGCTTCCCTATAAAGGTTTCCTGGCTAATATACCTGTTTCTTCATTCAAAGAGCAATATGCTTCGCTTTTGCCGGAAGAAATTTCGGGTAAAGATTTTTTAGATCAGTTCAAAGTTTCTATTGATACCATTACTTCAATAGATGAGAATACCATTTATAAGCCTTTGATTTGTGCTTCGCATCCTGTTTATGAAAATGCAAGAGTAAATGAATTTAGAATTTTGCTTAAGAATTTTAGAAAACAGGAGAATAAGCAAACAGCTTTGACAGAAATGGGCAACCTGATGTTGCAAAGTCATGAAAGTTATTCTGCTGTTGGATTAGGTAATGAATACACTGATAAAATTATTGAAATGGTTCGTGATGCAGGTGCAGCGAATGGAGTGTATGGAGCACGAGTTTCAGGAGGCGGTAACGGCGGAACAGTTTGTATATTAAGTTATGAAAAAGAAGGTAAAAAAACGGTAAAGGCAATTCATCGTAAATACCAGGACATGATGAAAAAGAAATTGTTCTTCTTTTCCGGAAGCAGTCAGGGAGCTTATGTCTTAAATCAATACATTTGAAACCAAGTTTTATTTATGAAAAAATTAATCATCAGTTATTTACCCGCAGTCTTTCTCTTTTTTCTAGGCTGTAATGCTGCAACAAAAAGCGCTGATACTGCTGAAACCGCCGAGCTTGTTATTAATAATGCTAAAGTATACACTGTGAATAAAAATCAGCCAGAGGCTGAAGCTTTAGCTGTCAAAGACGGAAAGATCATTTTTATTGGTAGTAATAACGATGCAAAGAAATATATCGGTGATAAAACTGAAGTAATTGATGCCAGGGGCCAGTTTGTAATGCCTGGTTTTATTGAGGGGCATGGGCACATTCATGGACTTGGTTTTTCTTTGACAAATCTCAACCTGATGAATGTAAAGAATTGGGATGAAATCGTCGCCATGGTTGCCGATGCCGTTAAAAAGGCAAAACCAGGTGATTGGATTATTGGTCGCGGTTGGCACCAGGAAAAATGGAATCCTGCACCGGCGAAAAATTACCTGGGTTATCCGTATCATGAAGAGCTTGATAAAGTTTCTCCAAACAACCCTGTTTATTTATCGCATGCAAGCGGGCATAGCGCTTATGTAAATGCAAAAGCATTGGAGCTAGCAGGGATTACTTCATCTACAAAAAATCCTTCCGGTGGTGATATTGTAAAAGATGAAAACGGACTGATCGTTGGCGTTTTGGCTGAAACGGCCCAGGGCCTTGTGAGCCGAGCATATGGTGCATGGGTTAATCAACAAAGTATAGAAGCACAAAAAGCAAAATGGGCCGAGAGTATAAGGCTTGCTGAAGAAGATTGTTTGAAAAAAGGTGTTACCAGTTTCCAGGACGCCGGTTCGTCATTTGAGCAAGTGCAATGGATGAAGGAATTGGCACAGCAGGGAAAATTGAATATCCGTCACTGGTTAATGGTGAGAGATAACAATGCGGCTTTGCGTTCACATGCCAATGTTTTTCCGATCCTAAATGAAGGGAATGGTTTCCTGACAGTGAAAGCTGTGAAGGTTTCTCTCGATGGCGCTTTGGGTTCTTATGGCGCATGGTTGCTGGAGCCATATAGTGATCGTGCCGGTTGGGTCGGCAATAATACATTTAATATTGATTCATTAAAAGCCATTGCAGATTTCTGCTGGCAAAATAATTTACAATTGTGTGTGCATGCTATTGGCGATCGTGCGAATCGTGAATTGATAAATATTTATGCAGAACAGATCGCAAAAGAAAAGAATAAAGATCATCGTTGGCGGGTTGAGCATGCACAGCATGTGAATCCAACTGAGATACCACGTTTCAAAGAGTGGAATGTGATCGCCTCTATGCAGGGCATTCATTGTACAAGTGATGCGCCGTTTGTTCCAAAAAGATTAGGAGCTAGACGCAGCGAAGAAGGTGCTTACGTATGGCAATCATTTTTAAAAGCCGGTGTCGTGATTAATAACGGAACTGATACACCGGTGGAAGACGAAGATCCTATTGCAAATTTTTATGCTTCGGTTACCCGCAAATTAAAAGATGGTTCTGAATTTTATCCTGCACAAAAAATGACAAGAGAGCAGGCATTGTATTCTTATACGATGGCTAATGCATTTGCTGCTTTCCAGGAAAAAGAGAAAGGTTCTTTGGAAGTTGGTAAGTATGCAGACATTGTTATTCTCTCCAATAATTTAATGACCTGCAAAGACGAAGAAATTAAAAACACAAGAGTAGTGACAACAATTGTAGGGGGAAAGGTGAAGTATAAAGGACAGTTTTAGGATTATTATTAGCCCAGCTCTGTTGCTACTATTGGGCTTGTGTTGTGTCACTCACTTTTACGTTCGGTAATTCTATTCGGCTTTTTGTCCACCCTCATTTGATTATTCCATTTAATTGACCATCCGGCCCCCGCCAGCGGGGGACATTGTGCAGTCCTTCTATTGATCTTTTAGATACTTGCTATCGGAATTCTATCAGTACAAATCAAGGAATGTTCATTGTCCCCCGCTGGCGGGGGAAGTATTTCAATCCTAAGATATTTCAAGTGGGGGTGGA
>Ga0075429_100002808_pt1 | contig 14737 bp, 13 predicted proteins | sample RhiMetdeltSRZDD3_FD_75295 | JGI IMG/M metagenome (GOLD analysis project Ga0075429, IMG submission 75295) | Populus rhizosphere microbial communities from Tennessee, USA - Rhizosphere MetaG P. deltoides SRZDD3 | ecosystem: Host-associated > Plants > Roots > Rhizosphere > Soil | place: USA... | reverse complement strand
ATGGGGTACAGTTTCATCCTGAAAAGTCAGCAACTACAGGTGAAAGGATTCTTACAAATTTCTTGAATCTATGAATGAAAAAAAATACAACTCCACAATGGAAACTTCTAAGCCCTCTTCAGGAGATTGGGGGTTTATCATACCGGCCATAGATATTATCGAGGGAAAATGTGTAAGACTTATCCGCGGGGATTATACACAAAAGAAAATTTATAATGAGGATCCGGTGGAAGTCGCAAAAGAATTTGAAGCTGCCGGCTTAACCAGATTGCATCTTGTAGACCTTGATGGAGCTAAGGCAGGTGAAGTAAAAAACTGGAAAGTGCTTGAAACTATCGCCGCAAAAACAAATCTTATTATTGATTTTAGCGGGGGCATCAGTACAAAAAAGAATGTCAGCATTTGTTTTGATTCAGGGGCAATGTATGCGGCCGTTGGCAGCATTGCCGTTAATGACGAAAAAACTTTGACCGAATGGTTATTGGAATTTGGTGTACAGAAATTTATAATCGGAGCGGACGTAAAGGATGAAAAATTAGCGATCAAAGGTTGGACTGAAACAACAGAGCTTTCCGTGTTTGAACTTATTGAAAGCCATAAGACAAAAGGAGTAAAGCAGTTTTTTTGTACCGACATCAGCAAAGATGGACTGTTACAGGGAACAGGAATCGATCTTTATAAAAAGATATTGAATCAACATCCTTCTATTGATTTGATAGCCAGCGGTGGTGTTTCGTCCGTCGACGACCTTTTACAACTCAGAGAAGCCGGCTGCAGCGGCGCTATTGTTGGCAAGGCATTCTATGAGAAAAAAATCCTGTTAACCGATCTGAAACCTTTTATATGATTAGCGTAAACGATTTTTTGATCTTTGCTTTTGCAAGCCTGATGCTGAACATCACACCAGGAAATGACATGCTCTATGTAGCAACAAGAAGTACCTCACAGGGAGTCAAGGCAGGAATTGTGTCAGCATTAGGAATTGCGGGAGGTTGTATCGTTCACCTGCTTGCTGCAGTGGTTGGCTTATCCGCTATCATTGCAAATTCAGCCCTGGCATTTGATATTATTAAATATGTTGGCGCTGCCTACCTGGTATATCTTGGAGTAAGATCATTTTTGAGCAAACAAAATAAATTCAGTGTTGATAGTACTCTTGAGAAAAAATCACTTTCAAAATTATTCTGGCAAGGAGTGTTTACGAATGTGCTGAATCCGAAAGTTGCTTTATTTTTTCTTGCATTTCTTCCTCAGTTCATTCATCCCGAAAAAGGGAATACGGCGTTACAAATTCTATTATTGGGATTATGGTTCAATTTTTCCGGAACGATCGTAAATAGTATCGTTGCCATGTTGTTTGGCAAACTTGGCAACTGGTTGGCCGATAAGCAGGCATTTATCAAGTGGCAAAATAAGATCACAGGATTATTATTGGTTGGATTGGGAATCAAAGTAGCGTTGAGTTCAAGAAAATAGTTATGCTTACCAAACGGATCATACCTTGTTTAGATATCAAAGATGGAAGAACCGTTAAAGGAACCAACTTTGTCAATCTCCGGGACGCCGGTGATCCTGTAGAACTGGGCGCATTGTATGCAAAAGAAGGAGCCGATGAATTAGTATTTCTTGATATCACAGCCACTGTTGAGAAAAGAAAAACATTGAGTAAGCTTGTGAATTGCATTGCACATTATGTAAATATCCCTTTTACGGTCGGCGGAGGGATTAGCAGTGTCGAAGATGTAAACGTATTGTTGCAAAATGGTGCCGACAAAATTTCTGTAAATACTTCTGCATTCAAAAATCCTCAGTTGATCAATGAACTGGCAAAAGAATTCGGCAGCCAATGTGTGGTGCTGGCGATCGATACAAAAAAGGAAGACGATGGTGAATGGTATGTGTATTTAAATGGTGGAAGAACAAAGACTGATAAAAAATGTTTTGATTGGGCAACAGAAGCAGTTGACAGAGGCGCCGGAGAAATTTTATTGACTTCCATGAATCATGATGGAACGAAAAATGGTTTTGCCATTGAAATAACAAAGCTGCTTTCTGAAAAATTACCAATACCTGTCATCGCCAGTGGTGGCGCCGGCAATATGGGTCATTTTGTTGAAGTATTTAAGAAAGCATCTGCTGATGCAGCACTGGCTGCAAGTATTTTTCATTTTAAAGAGGTGGCAATACCAGCGTTAAAATTATTTTTAAGAAAAAATGATATTAAAGTCAGAATATAAAGCCCCTTTAGGGGTTTGGGGTGCCATACCCGATCTGAAACAATATCTACATAACCAAAATCTGTTTGTACGGTTATGATCCTGATCATCCTTGTAATATTAGTTGCAGCAATAATTCTTAATTCCTACATGACAAAGAAAGAAGCGGCAAGAAGAGAATATGAACATGAGCGAAGACAGGAAAGATTTGAAAGACTAATGGATTTTCTGCAAAAGTCGAATAGCGATAAGAAAGATAATCCCGATAGCTATCGGGAGAGCAATTTGCGTGACGAAGCAGCAAATTGGAAAAAAAGAGACGATGATAAAAATTTCAAAAGCTGATAAACAAAAACTATTTTACATGAACCCAGATTTTTCAAAATATAGTGATGGATTAATTCCGGCCATCGTTCAGGATGCGGTAAGCAACAAGGTATTGATGCTTGGATTTATGAACGAGGAAGCTTTGAACAAAACCAAAGCTGAAGGCAAAGTGACTTTCTTTAGTCGTAGCAAACAACGGTTGTGGACAAAAGGAGAAACAAGTAATCATTTTTTATTGGTGAAAGATATTATGAATGATTGTGACAACGACACTCTATTGATCAAGGCCTCCCCTACCGGGCCAGTTTGTCATACGGGTGCGGATACTTGCTTCAGTGAAAACAACTCTTCATTTTCATTGGAGAAATTAGAGTTAATAATTATGGATAGAAAAAATAATCCGACGGATTCGTCTTATACCGCATCTCTTTTTGCAAAAGGAATTAATAAGATTGCACAAAAAGTTGGTGAGGAAGCTGTTGAACTTGTCATAGAAAGTAAAGATGATAATAAAGATAAATTTTTGGGTGAAGCGGCCGATCTTCTCTATCACTATCTTGTTCTATTGCAAGCGAAGAATTATAACTTAAATGACGTAGTAGCTGTGCTTGCCGACAGGCATAAGTGATATCTTAAATACGATGGCGCGGAAAATCCTCAACTTTTGCGCAGCATATTTGTTCCATCACTTGCTGCAACTGCGTTTTTAGCATTGAAATAGTATGATTGCCTCCTTCATTTCCCAATGCCGAAACACCATACATAAATGATCTGCCCATGAATGTAAACTCAGCCCCGCATGCAAGTGCCCGCGCAACATCAGGACCTGTTCGAATTCCACTATCCAGCATGATCTTTATTTTTCCTTTGTACTTTTCAACAATTGGTATCAGGGACCTGATGGTGGATTGAGCAGCATCCAACTGTCTTCCGCCATGATTGGAAACGATTATGCCATCTAATCCTAACCTGATCGCCATCTCAGCATCTTCAGGTGCAGCAACTCCCTTTAATACAAGTTTTCCTTTCCACATGTCGCGGATAGGTGCGATCTTCTCTTCATTCAATCTGCCGGAAAAAGTTTTATTCATATATGCTCCAAGCTGCTTCATGTCTAATCCCTTTGGCATATATGGTTTCATGTTTGCAAAATTTGGCTGACCATGAATCAATGTTTTTATGGCCCATTCCGGTTTACCCATTATCTGCAAAATATTTCGAAATGTCATTCTTGGTGGCATAGCCAAACCATTTTTTATATCCCAGGGCCGGTAACCAAAGGTGGGAACATCACATAAAATGGCGAGAACAGGGCATTGTGCAGCCTTTGCTCTATGTAGTATTTTATCTCTTATATCGTTTTCAGCCGGATGATATAATTGGAACCATGCTCTACCTTCTGTCAGTTCACTTACTCTTTCAATGCTTGAAGTTGTTACTGTACTTAATATAAACGGGATATTATGTTCAAATGCAGCTCTTGCCAAGATCTCAGGTGCATTTGGCCACATTAATCCCTGCAAGCCTACCGGCGAGATCCCAAATGGCGCATCATATACATGACCAAACAATTCTGTCTTCATGTTTGAACCGGCATGCTTGGTCAGGTAAAAGGGTTGCAATTCAATTTGTCTTAACTCTTCAGTATTCTTATGCAGGTTTACATTCTCATTGCAGCCGCCATTAAGGTAGTCAAAAGCAAACTTGGGGATCTTTTTCTTCGCCTTTCTGTACAGATCCTCTATTGAAGGATAATTGACATTATACTCCCATTTCATCTTTTATTAAATTGATGTTTGATGTGTGACAGAATACAATTTCATTTCAATGATGTTTGAAGGAAGAGGCTTGTTGTTCCAATGCTGGTGAATAACCAGGGCTGCTCCCAATGCACTTGCCTGGGCAACAGAAGCAGCGTACACTTCAATGTTTGGAAATGCCTCAGCCATCAAATACATATAAATTGGATTTTTACTGAACCCACCGTCTACAAAAATTCTTTTCACCCCCGTTCCCCGCAGTACAAGATTAGTGCTTCTTACTTGTTGGGCAACGAGATCAACTATAAATTGATGATAGGCTTCTTCATAATTTCTATAGTCTTCAAGTTTGCGTTTTCCAAAAGCAGATCTTGCCGGTTCGCTGCCTTCAGTCATCAACTGCAGATTCTTCTTTGTATGTTGCTGTTGCTTGAGTAATTCAGTATCCACTGGAACCTGGGTATAGTAACTAAGAGGTTTTTTAAAGTATTCTGCAAATCGCTTTACCTGTTGCTCATGTTCATAACCGGCAAATATTCTTGAAGCTTTTACAGGATTGCCCTCATAACTCAAATAGCAAAGACAATCCTCATGCAATTCATAATCTGAAAGCAGTGTATGATTAAAGGGGTTCAGACTAATACACCAGGTTCCTGTCGACAATAAAATAAACGGATCATTAAAAGAAGTCAAATAGGGTATCAATGCAGAAGAGCTGTCATGCAATCCAACACCCACAGAAATGGTATTGTCAACCTGACCAACAATTGCACTACATTTTTCAATCGGAGTCAGTTTCTCTGCAACATTTTCCTTTTTTACCCAGTCATGATATTTATTCTGTCGAAAATTCCAAAGATTGGTGTGACAGCCAATGCTTGTAATATCTGAATGCAAAGACGAACCAAGAATATAACTGAGATATTGCGGCAAATGCAAGGCATACTTTATTTTGCTGAACAGTTCGGGCTTTTCATGTTTCAAACGGTATAGCTGCATACCTGAATTAAGATTTCCCAACACGGGTGAAGCCGTTACTTTCGAGAAATGACTCTCGCCACCATGATCCTTGTAAAACTTTTTTTGCAGCGCAGGAGGAAAAGGTTTTAGGTAATTATATAATGGTGGAATTACATTTTTATTTTCATCTAGATAAACAAAGCTGGCACCATAGCCAGAAAAATTTACCGCTTTTATTTCAAAACGTGAGTCATTCTTTATTTGAGTAAAACTGTTGTTGATCCATTTTGTCAGGGAAATTACATCCTCGCAAGCAAACCCATCTTCATCCTTTGTTTCATCCAATTGAATACTTTCTTCATATACCAGATTATATTGCTCATCAAACAAGATCAGCTTCTTATTTGTTTTTCCAACATCGTAGATCGCTATAGAAGGGACTTTATGCATTATAATCCTGTTGCCACTGTTTTTGATCCTCTTTCTTTAATCAATTGTTCCCGTACTTTCATATGGCGGAAGTATTGCAAAGGATTTAGTGCGCCACCGCCTCTCAGTCTTGCTTCGGCAACAATAGCTCTGACATCGGTACGAAATGTATTTTGTAAAATTTCCTGGGCGCTTACCACGTCATTGTTTTGTTGTGCTTCATTCAATTTTGCTCTGTCAACCATCAGAGCCTGCGCATAGGAGATCATGATCGCTTCCACGGACTGCAACAAGTCTTCCAACGGATCTTTTACATTATGCGATGCATCGATCATCCATCCAAGATCGTTTGCATGATCCATTCCTCTTGCATCCATGCCTTCTACGAGTTCATTAAAAATTAAAAACAATTGATAGGGCTTGATACTACCAACAGTCAGATCATCATCGCCATATTTACTGTCATTAAAATGAAACCCCGCCAACTTGCCTTCCATTAGTAACAAGGAAACTATCTGCTCGATATTTGCGTTGGGTAAATGATGACCGAGATCGACAAGCGTGTATGCCTTACTTCCCAATTTATTTGCATATAACAATGACTGACCCCAATCGCCAACTGTCATTGAATAAAAATTCGGTTCATAGGCTTTATATTCAACAAATACTTTCCAGTCAGGAGGCAATGCTGCATAAATCTCCTGCAAACTTTCCAGCGTATTTTGAAATGCTTTTCTGAAATTTAATTGCCCGGGGAAACAACTTCCATCACTCAACCAAACTGTTAATGCTTTTGATCCTAATTCAACACCATGTTTGATAACATCAATATTATGTTCGATGGCTTGCTTGCGTACCGATTTATTTACATGCTGCAGTGATCCGAATTTATAACTCAGCTCCTGGTCTTTCTGATCCTGGAATGTATTCGAGTTCATCGCATCGAATTTCAATCCTAATTGAGCCGCTAAAGATTTAATCGCGGGATAATTTTCGGGTATATCCCATGGTATATGTAATGAAATAGCGCCACTTGATCTGTTCAATGCATGCAACAAACCAACATCTTCCATTTTTTCTATAAGGTTACCGGGCTCACCTGCACCTGAGAATCTTCCAAACCTTGTTCCTCCGGTTCCCAATGCCCAGCTAGGAATGGCTACATTAAAATCAATAAGTTTTTGTATGACTGCATTGATATTTTTTATATCCGCTACAGCAAACTCAAACTTTCTTTTATGCTCAGAAAGCAATGATTGATTATGCTCTTCAATTTTATATTTTTCGATCTGCATAAAAATTATTTATGGCAAATAAAATACTTCTTTCAATGGAACGGAAACCGGTGAGTTATCAGGACTAGATTCCATAATGTCCTTCATATAGGCCCACCACTTTTTCATTACAGGATGACCCGGTAGCTCATCCAACAACAATTTCTTATCAATCTTTAATACGCCAAACAAAATATTTGTCTCCTCATCAAGAAAAATAGAATAATCTTCAACGCCTGTCTCTTTCAATAATGTTTTTAATTCAGGCCAGAGAGCGTCATGTCGTTTTTTATATTCTTCTTCCTTACCGGCAAACAATTTCATTTTGAAGGCTACTCTTTCCATATTTAGTTATCTTAAAAATGCCGCCGCTACTCCACCATCAACATTCAATGTATTACCGGTTGATTTACTAAGCAAACCGCCAACAAAAGCAAAACAGGCATTTGCTATATCCTCGGGTAAGATTGTTTCATTTAATAAAGTCCGTTTTGCGTAATATGCCGGCAATTCTTCAACTTTTATTCCGTATGCTTTCGCCCTGCCTTCTGCCCAACCTCCACTCCAGATATTACTATCTGAAATTACAGCATCCGGGTTTACCGTATTCACTCTTATTTTATCTCCTCCCAATTCTGCGGCAAGCAGACGACTCAAATGTGCCTGGGCAGCCTTTGCACTTCCGTAACCAGCATTGTTGGGACCGGCCACAATAGAATTTTTTGAAACCACATTTATAATATCCCCACCAAGATTTTGTTGACGCATTATTTCTATCCCTGCTTTTGAAACAAGGTATTGCCCCTTTACTAAAATGTCATATAATTTATCCCAATCACCGATAGAATGCTCTGTGATTGGCTTTGAGATACTAATGCCCGCGTTATTTACAATTATATCGGCACCTCCAAAGGCAAGAGCTGTATCAGCAAAAGCTTTTTGAATAGACGTTTCACCCGCGACATCAAGAAGCGTTGAAGCCACTATATCTTTGCCAAATGATTTTTCAAATTCTTTTACAGCTCCATCTAATCTTTCCTGGTTAATATCATTTAGCACAACACAGGCACCTTCCTCTGCAAATTTTTTCGCAATAGCTTTTCCAATGCCACCTGCACTGCCAGTTACCAACGCAATTCTTCCGCTTAATGCTTTTGGCTTCGGCATTCTTTGCAGCTTTGCCTCTTCCAATAACCAATATTCAATGTCAAATGCTTCTTGTCTTGGTAAAGAAGTGTATTCGCTAACCGCTTCCGCGCCACGCATTACATTAATTGCATTAGTATAAAATTCCGCCGCCACCCTTGCGGTTTGCTTATCCTTTGCAAAAGTGAACATGCCAACACCCGGATATAAGATCACAACCGGGTTCGGGTCACGTATTGCCGGACTATTCGCATGTTTGCAAGTGTTGTAATAATCAGCATACATTTTTCTGTACTCATCAAACTGCGGAGATAATTTTTCTTTTATTGCCGCTGTATCACTTACATCTTCCTGTGGACTTAAGTTTAGGACCAATGGAGAGATCTTTGTTCTTAAAAAATGATCGGGACAACTGGTTCCCATCGGTGCAAGCTTTGCAAGATCATTTGAGTTGATATATTGAAGCACTCTCTCATCATCTGTAAAATGACCGATCATACCCCCAACCCCTGAAGGGGAGTTTTTGGGGTAACTTGATGAGCACAATCCTCTTAAAATTGGAGCAAGAGCTGATGCTCTATTTAATCTTTCTTCTTTAGCTAGCGATTTAATTTTTTCACCGCCAAATATTGGCCCCTTTTTTCCATAGTTGTCTTCCAGGTATTGAGCACAACGTTCGATCACTTCGAGTGTATTGATGTAGCTTTCATAGGCTGTGTCACCCCATGTAAATAAGCCGTGCGAGCCCAACATGATGCCGCGAATGCCAGGGTTTTCATCAAGACATTGCTTCAATTTTAACCCAAGATCAAAACCAGGACGCTGCCATTCTACCCAACCAATTGTACCGCTGAACAATTCCTGTGTGATCTTCTTCCCGTCTTTTGCAGCTGCGATTGCAATGGCTGCATCAGGATGCAAATGATCAATATGTTTGAATGGAAGAAACCCATGCAATGGTGTATCTATAGATGGAGCCTTTGATGCAAGGTCATAAATGCAATGATTGAAAAGTTCTACCATTTCATCTTCATGTTCGATGCCGCGATAAATATTTTTCAAAGCTCTCAACCTGTCTACATACAAAGCAGCTAACCCGCTTCTTTTCATTGTACCCAGATCTCCACCGCTTCCTTTTACCCACATCACGTCTACATCTTTTCCTGTTAAGGGATCTTTTGCAGTTGCCTTGCATGAGGTATTTCCACCTCCATAATTTGTAAGGCGAAGATCAGCGCCCAATAAATTTGAACGATAAACCAACAATGCAACTTCGTCACCTGCAAGCTCAGCTGCTTTGGCTTCATCCCATAAGTAGCTAACATGTTTAAATTTTGTTGTTACTGTTGACATATGATACTTCTTTTTTTTGTTGTTCTTTTAATTTCTCGTGGCGATTATTACCAATACCAACGATCACTACGGCAAGAATGATGGTAAGGATACCGACAGCAATCGTTCTTGCTGTATTTTTAGATACCCCTTTCCATTCTTTTAATATGATGCCCCACATGTTTGCAACAAGAATGATAAATGCCATGTGCAATATCCATGAGCTAGGGCCATTTCCTAACTTACTTTCTCCCATTCCATAAAAAAAGAATTGAAGGAACCATGTTGTACCGGCTAATGCCGCAAACATGTAATTGGACAATAAAGGTGTTCTCTTATTTGTATAATCACCAAAGGTTTTATTACGGGCATTTAAGATCATACACCAAATAAAATTGGTAGTAAGACCGCCCCATAATAAAACGACATAGATAACATTGTTACGATATAGAAACTCTCCATCCCCCGGATGAAGGGCTTTCCAATTTGCATTTGCAACTGCAGCCATCGATTGCCCGGCCTCTAGTCCAAAATTGAAACAAGCACTCAGTACACCTGAAACGATCGAAACAAACATCCCCAATGCAAATTTGTACTCAGTTTTTGTTTCCATGCCATGAGAATCCGTGCCCGCGGCCTGCAATTGTCTTTCTTTCATTGTTCCGGCCTTACCGCATATTATGATACCAAGTATACACACAACAAGTCCTGCTAAAACAATAAGCCCCCAACTTGAACCAACCATTTCACTAAAAGTATCTTTGCCTTCAACGGGAGAAAAATCATAATAAATAGAAGGTATCAATGCGCCAAACACCATACATAAACCAAGAATGATGCTGCTACCAAGCGACACCCCGAGATAACGAACTCCTAACCCATAAGTGAGGCCGCCGATACCCCATAGCAATCCAAAAAAGAAAGTAATCAGGAGAGTTGAAGAACCTGTGGCCTTTATTATTTCAGTGAAATGAGGGATAGTTAGCCAGGCTGCGAGTGGTGGAACGATCAGCCAGGAAAACAGCCCACCAACGATCCAATAGCTCTCCCAATGCCAACCTTTTACTTTTTTATAGGGTATATAAAAACTGCCTGAGGCAAAACCACCAATAAAATGGAAGAGAACTCCTAATATGACTTGCATTCGTTTATCGTTTAAACAGATGAAAATTAATGTCTGTCTGCCTCGTGAATTCCAAATGGATATTTTTAAACCTGCGCCTACCTAAAAGTAATGATTCACAATAAACAATGCAGTAAAAGAAAATCTTAGAAAAAAGATCTGGGCTCATGGCAAAGCGTTTTGTTGGATTTTGAGAGGGGAAAGATATTTTCATTCAGCAGCTTTAGCATCCTGCATCGTCCTGCTTTCTGTCGCTTACTGGCCTGCAAGCTGTTATAAAACAATATATATTTACAGTATTTAAGGCATGGTCTACGAGAATATATACCGATTGATCCATATTGATGAGCATTCCGTGACACCCAAATACCAGCAGCTCACCAATTCAATATTGCAAGCCATTCAAAGGGACAGCATCGGAAAGGATTATCCGCTTCCTTCGATCAATGATCTTAGTTATGAGCTGGAAATCTCCCGTGATACGGCAGAAAAAGCATACCGGCAATTGAAACAATTAGGTGTTGTAGGCTCGGTGCCGGGTAAAGGATATTTTATTTCGAAAACTGATTTCAAGCAATCAATTAAAGTTTTCCTGCTCTTCAATAAATTAAGTGCGCACAAAAAGCTTATCTACGATTCATTTGTTGGAATCCTGGGGGAAAAAGCGGCGATCGATTTTTATATTTACAATAATGATTTTAGTTTGTTTAAAAAACTGTTGCAAAACAGGAAAGGTGATTATACACACTATGTCATCATCCCACATTTTATAGAAGGGGGAGAAAATGCTGCTGGGGTCATCAATGAAATTGATCATGGAAACCTGATCTTGCTTGATAAATTGATCATGGGTATTGAAAATAAGTATGGCGCCGTATATGAAAATTTTGAGGCTGATATTTACAATGCATTGAAAGAAGCGCTGCCTCAACTTAAGAAATATCAAACGCTGAAGATCACTTTCCCTTCCTATAGTTATTTTCCCGGCGAAATATTAAAAGGTTTTCAAAATTTTTGTCGTGATCATGCTTTCGATCACAAAGTTGTTCATGATGTGTCGAATGAACAGATGGTAACAGGTGAAGCTTATATCAATTTAATGGAAGATGACCTGGTAACCCTTCTTGAAAAAATAAAAACCACTAAGTTAAAAGTGGGTAAGGATGTCGGTATCATTTCTTATAATGAAACGCCATGGAAACAATTCATCCTCGATGGAATAACTACTATCTCAACCGATTTTAAAAGAATGGGAGCAATGGCCGCTGAAATGATTCTCAATAATAACCGGGATCATTTGCCCGTCCCATTCAAACTCACCTTACGAAAATCCTTATAAGAAATTGAACGGTTATTTTAATTTGTTGATCTGCTCGTTATAATATTTTACTGTTTGTATCACTGAAGGAAGATTACTTGGCTGGTCTTCTGCATCGCGTTCTATATAAATATTTCCTTTAAATCCCTGTCTTTTTAATTCCTGGAAGATGGCAGGGAAATCTACAAGGCCTGTTCCCACAGGAACGTCTTTTAATGTTGGATCGTTATAAGCGGCAATGTCTTTTAAATGTATGGCAATGATATGCCCACTTAATTTTTTTACCGCATCCAAAGGATTGATACCGCTTTTTGGCCAATGACCGAGATCAGCGCATACATAAAAATTTGGATGACCTTTTATTGCCATTAATGTTGTGTCCGGGTCCCAATAATGGCTTACGCCTTTCCAATGCTCATGGATCGCCACTTTGATACCATACGTTCCGGCGAGGCTATCGATACTATCCCACATTTCTAATGGCGGTTCAGTGGTTACAAATTGTACACCTAATTGTTTCGCAATATCAAATTGTTTCCTCCATGAATTAATTGTTGAATCTCCAACAATATAGATCGACTCACATATCAATCCTTTTTCCGCGATCATTAATCTTAACTTTTCAATACCTGCGGATGATAATTGCAGGATCAAAGAATCTTTAAGCTCCGGGCCAGCTTTATGAAATGTATTGGGTTCGATATATCTTAAACCGGCACTATCTACTTTAGCCAATGATTCTGGAAAGTTTACCGTGTGAAATGTCCATAAAGCAGAGCCTAATTTCCATTCCTTCGGATCAACCGATCCAGATGTTTCAGATGTTTTGTCGTTGCCAGCAGTCTCATTGCTGTCGCACGCCATAATAAATATTGTAACGCAGGCTAGAAAAGCAATTATATTTTTCATTTTATTGAGATTAAAAGTAATTGACTATCTGCTTATGACAAGTTTTTTCACCACATAGAAATATACAAACATAGTTCTTACACAGATACTCTATGGGTAACTTCCTATAATGTGCTATATGCCTATATGGTTCAGAATTATGAAAATTCTATAAATTAAAACTATTGGTTCCTGGCTTCAATGAATAAGTCCTTCCTTTCCATATAAATCTTCCAGTTATTTTCTCCGGTAATGTGAGTTCTATATTCCATTTCCCATTTACAAATAGATAGTTTGCCGATATATACCCACTTGGATGCGGCATTTTTCCCGTTACATTTTTAAGATCGCCTAAGTGCGGTTCGATCTTTACCTTTTTAAAACCCGGGGCATCTGTGTCGATACCAAGAACAGTTCTGAAAAATTCAATATTGGGACTAGAGCCCCAGGCATGGCAATCAGAGCGGGCATTATCGATCTCAGAGATCTCAGCCCATGTTGTCAATCCCATTTCAATATTCTCTTTCCATTTATCTAACCATTTCAAGTAATCATTTCCCAAACCGGCTTTTACTGATGCTATATGGAGATAATATTTAAAATAGATAGACGCTGGCGATAAAGTCCTATCAGCTAAAATTCTTTTAGCAAGATCGGTGGCTGCTGACCCTTTAATTGTATTTGTAAGGATTGCCAGGGTATTTGCATGTTGCGAATAATGGTCTTTATCTTTTGTATCAGCATAAAATTTTTTTCCTGCATCCCAATAATTACGTTGAATTGTTTGCTGAAGTTGCGCCGCCTTTTTCTGGTATTCATTTGCAATAGCAGGCAAGCCAAGTTCTGATTCCAGTTTTGCAGCAGTTTGTAATGCCAATAGTAATTGAAAGTCCAGTAAAGATGAGCTGCCATCTTTACCAATTGGTCCTACTCCACCCGGCCATCCGGTTTTTCCTTCTACCCAATCTGTATAGATCCAGTAAGGAACATTTCTTAATGAACCTTCAGCATTTTGATATTTATTAAAGAACCATAACACATCTCTTGTTCCCTGCAGTTTATCTTTGATAAAACCACTGTCACCACGATACATCCAGTAATCGTTCACCATCCCAATATACCAAAGCGAGAAAGTTGGGATCTGTTGCGGCGAAAAGGAGGGATGACGGCTTAAGGTAATACCTTCTGCCATTCGTGAGTGATCCATTTGTATGATGGCATTTCTAACTAAGCGATCATCACCGCTATTGTATAATGAAACCAAAGCCTGGATACGGGTGTCGCCAATGTATTGCAGTTGTTCATAGTACGGACAGTCCATGTATGTTTCCCATGCACATGATCTGGCGGTTCGCCAACCGACCTCGAATATTTTATCCAGTATTTTATCATTTGCATTGAAGCTTGCATTCAATTGAAAGGGATACCCTGTAAACAAACTGTAAATGTCTTCAATGATCAACGGCTCATCCTTTGTTGTTATTTTAATTTCTACATAACGGAACGTTCGCCAGTTAAGCGTACTGTAATATTGATGTTCTTTTCCATTGGAAATGATACTATCTTTTCTTCCGGACATAATTTTTCCGGCAATTTCATTTCTGTTTCCTTTCTTAAATGTTTTTCCCGGGCCATCCGGCTTTTCATTGAATAAGGCTTCGGCATAGGTCAAAGAAATACCGGCATCTTTTCCTTTACTAAAATCTAACTCTGGGTATGCATTTGTATAAAAAGATTGATCAAGTAAAAAAGATGCATGTGTATTTGCAGGAATGGTTATTGTTACTTTCTCAGCAGGAAATCCATTTGCAATAGTAAGCCCTTCGCTTCTTCTTACAGAGGCAAAACGCTGCACTCTTAATTCCATCGGAGGCAATGATGAGGGTACAAGCATCCATTCAGCAATATCAACAACTCCTTTTGGTGTAGCGCCACGCCAGCCAACTCTTGCTGCATTTGGCCAT
>Ga0075429_100002805_pt1 | contig 14745 bp, 14 predicted proteins | sample RhiMetdeltSRZDD3_FD_75295 | JGI IMG/M metagenome (GOLD analysis project Ga0075429, IMG submission 75295) | Populus rhizosphere microbial communities from Tennessee, USA - Rhizosphere MetaG P. deltoides SRZDD3 | ecosystem: Host-associated > Plants > Roots > Rhizosphere > Soil | place: USA... | reverse complement strand
ACCGCTGGCAGACGTTCCGCCGCGTGACCCTGCCGCTTTCGCTGCCGGGCGTGCTCTCCGGCGCGCAGACGACGTTCGTGCTGGCGGTGAGCGCGTTCGCGACGCCCTCGATCCTCGGTGGAGGTCGCGTACTCGTGCTGCCGCGCACGATCTACGAGGGGATCGTGAGTCGCGACTGGCCACTGGCGGCCGTCATGGGCATCGTGCTGCTGGGGATGACACTCCTCATGGTGTTCTTCTCCAACCAGCTGTTCCGCTTGGTCTATCGCGCTCCGCAGGAGCACGAGCTATGAGGCGGCGGGGCCCCGACGCCCTCAACGTCGCGTTCGCCGTCGGGCTCACGCTCGTGGGCCTCTACATGCTGGCGCCCATCATCTTCGTCGTCGTGAACTCGTTCAACAGTGCCTCGTACAACGTGTTCCCGCCCGAGGGATTCTCGCTCCGCTGGTACGAGAACGCGCTCTCCGTTCCCCGCTTCCGCGGCGCGTTCATCACTTCGGTGGTGGTCGCGCTCGGAGCGACCGCGGTCTCGCTGGTCCTCGGCACGATGTCGGCGCGCGTGCTCACGCGCTATCGCTTCACCGGCCAGAGCTTCCTTCGTTCCTTCTTCTTCGCACCAGTGCTCGTGCCCCGGATCGCGCTTGGCGCGGCGCTGTTCCTCCTCTACATCCGCGTCGGGCTGTACGGAGGCCACCTCGGTCTGATCATCGCGCACTCGCTCCTCGGGCTGCCCTTCGTGATCTCGATCATGACGGCCGTCATGTACAACATCGACCGCTCGCAGGAGGAGGCCGCACAGGACCTCGGCTGCGGGCCGATAGAGAGCTTCTTCCGTGTGACCCTCGCCCAGCTGCGCACGGGCCTCGTCGTGTCGGCCGTGTTCGCCTTCATGATGTCCTTCGATGAGCTCGAGACCTCGTTGTTCCTGGTGCGGCCGGCGAACAACACGTTGCCGATCGAGATGTTCCTCTACGTGCAGGAGCAGCAGAATCCGACGCTCGCCGCCCTTTCGAGCATGCTGATCGCGCTCACCGTCGTGCTCGTCCTCGTGCTGATACCGATCTTGAAGACGCAGGAGGCGCGTCGGATGCTGGCCCGCCGGTGACGCAGCAGAGAGCTCCGGGCGTGGCTCCGGCGATCGAGCTGCGCGATGTGACGAAGCGCTTCGGCGACCACGTCGCGGTCGACCGCGTCTCCCTCAAGATCGAGCAGGGTGAGTTCTTCTCGCTCCTCGGCCCGAGCGGATGCGGGAAGACGACGACGCTGCGGATGGTCGCGGGCTTTGCGTACCCGGACGAAGGCGACATCCGCATCGCCGGGCACGTGGTGAACGACGTGCCCGCATATCGTCGCGACACGAACCTCGTATTCCAGCAGCTGGCGCTGTTCCCGCACCTTGATGTCTTCGACAATGTCGCCTTCGGTCTTCGGGTCAAGCGCAAGACGAGCAGGTCGGACATCAACGACCGCGTGCGAACGGTGCTGCAGCTCGTTGAGCTCGGCGGCCTCGAGACCCGGCGCATCAGGCAGTTGAGCGGCGGGCAGCAGCAGCGTGTCGCCATCGCCCGCGCGCTGATCAACGAGCCAGCGGTACTGCTCCTGGACGAGCCGCTCGGCGCTTTGGACCTCAAGCTGCGCCAGCAGATGCAGCTCGAGCTCAGAACGATCCAGCAGCGCGTCGGCATCACCTTCCTGTACGTGACGCACGATCAGGGTGAGGCCCTCACGATGTCGGATCGCATCGCGGTCATGAACAAGGGACGACTCGAGCAGATCGCATCGAGTGAGGAGATCTATTCGCGCCCGGCGACGCGATTCGTCGCCAGCTTCATCGGCGACACGAACCTGCTCGACGGCACGTTCCTCGAGATGGACGGTGGCGACGTGATCGTGGACTGGCAGGGCCTTCGGGTGCGCGCCTCGGGGGGCCAGCGACCTCCGGCGGGGCCCATCGCCATCTCACTGCGAACGGAAAAGGTCCGGCTGGGCAGCCCCGCGCCCGCCGCTCAGGACGACAACGTGTTCGACGCCCGCGTCGCGCGCGCGACCTTCATCGGCTCGTACCTCCGGTACGACCTCGTGCTGCCGAATGACCGTCGGATCACCGCGCAGGCGCCGAACGACGCGGCTCGGCACTGGCGCGACGGGGATGCGGTGCAGGTGCGCTGGTCGAAGGACAGCTGCGTCCTGCTGCACGATCAGCAGGCAGGCTGACCGGCTCGTGGAGTTCCAGCGCGTCGTCGACAAGCGCCGGATGGTCCGCAGCTTCGAGGACCGCGCGATCCCGTCTGACGTGGTCGACCGACTGCTCACCAACGCCGTGCGAGCGCCGTCAGCCAGCAACGTCGAAGGCTGGGCGTTCCTCGTACTCGAGGGCGCGGATGAGACAGGACGGTTCTTCGACCTCACGCGGCGCGAGACCTACGGGTTGCCCGACCTGTTTCGGGCGCCGCTGGTGATCGTCTGCCTCTCCTCGAAGGATGCCTATCTCGACCGCTACGCGCAGCCGGACAAAGGCTGGATCGATCGCGACGAGTCGCGCTGGCCGGTGCCCTACTGGGACGTCGACGCGGGCATGGCAGCCCTGCTGATCCTGCTCACCGCCGTGGACGAGGGCCTCGGTGCGGTGTTCTTCGGATTGGGCGGCCCCGGAAGCGCCCTGCGTGGCGCCACCGACTTCAGCGCGTTCCGCGCGGCATACGGCATCCCCGTGACGTACCGCCCGATCGGTGCGATCGCGGTGGGATACGAGGCCAAGCCCACGGTCGAGACACCGCGCCGCGTCCGGAAGCGCCGCTCCGTCGAGGCCGTGACCCATCGGGCTCGCTGGTGAGGGGTCGCTAGCGCGGCCATACCTCGGCCAGGACGCGCATGACGTTCGCGCCGATCACCTTCTGGATGTCGCCGTCCGAATAGCCGTGCGTGACGAGCCAACGGACGATGTTCGGGAACGATTCCGCCGGGTTCTCGATGCCATCGACGTACTCGATCTCCTCGAACTCGAGCCCACCGCGGGCAGCCGCGACCGAGAACTGTTTGGCGAAGACGTCGTGCATGCCGACGTGGTCGCCGAAGAAGATGTCCGGGCCGAACGCGACCTTGTCGATCCCGACGAGCTCGGCGCAGTACACGAAGTGCTCCATGACGGACTCGAGCGAGTGCCGTCGCTCGGTGTAGGTGATCGTCGTGTTCGCCGCGGCCGAGATCCCGACGATTCCACCCCGCTCGGCGCAGGCGCGCAGGACGCTGTCCGGCTTCATGCGCTTCGTGTTCCAGAGCGCGCGCGCTCCCGCGTGCGTGATGAAGACGGGACGGTCGCTCGCGGCGATGATGTCGAGGCAGGTCTGGTCGCTCGCGTGCGACAGGTCGATCGCGATCCCGAGCTTGTTCATGCGGCGCACGGCCTGCCGGCCGAGATCCGTGAGGCCGCCGTCGCGCGCCTCGCGCAGGCCACTGCCGAGCGCGTTCGATTCGCTGTACGCGATCCCCGAGCAGCGGAGGCCGAACCCGTAGAGCACGTCGAGCCGATCGATCTCGTTCTCGATGATCGTCGCAGCCTCGAGGGACGGGATGAACGCGATCCGGCCGGTGGCCTTGGCTTCGAGGATCTCTGCGATCGTGCCCGCGCGCACCAGCAGATCCTGGTGCGCGATGTCCGAGAGACGCATGCCCATGTCGAGGATGATGTCGTCCCACTTCCAGCCGGCGCGGGACGTGATGGTGGCGCTGCCGCCCATGAACGCGTCGAACACCGCATCGAGCCCCGAGACGCTCAGGCCCTCGTAGCCGGTCCATTCGCGGCCCAGGCGGCGGTACTCGGGCATCTCGCGGAGATCGGCGGGGGCGACGTGGACGTGATCGTGGAGCGACACGACCAGCGTCTCCTCGAGCAGCCGCTGCACGCGTCGCTCCTGCTCCTCAGAGACCTCGACCTGCCGCGACGGGACGCGTCCGATCTGCTTGACGACCGCGAACTCGCGGTAGTCGACGCCGGGCTCGAGGTACTGGAACGACCTGTAGCCGTCGTAGGCTTTGCGTTTCACGAGCGTCGGGCGGGCATCCGTGCGCGCAGCATATTGTAGGAACGCATGGAGCTCAGGGGCCGCATTGCGATGCTCACGGGCGCTGGTCGCCTCGGGACTGCGATCGCGGCCGAGCTCTCGCGCGCGGGTGCGAGCGTCGGCGTTATCGATATCAGCGCCGACGCGGCAGTTAAGGTCGCGGATCGCGCGCGCGCCGAGGGCGCGCCGAAGGCGACGCACGTCGCCGCGGACGTGTCGAGATCCGCCGAGGTGGAGAAGGCCGTCGACACGATCGAGCGGGAGCTCGGGCCGGTCGACATTCTCGTCAACGCGCACGGGATCTTCCCCAACCGACCGCTCCTCGAGATGGACGAGGATGAGTGGGATCGTGTCTTCGCGGTCAACACGCGCGGCACGATGCTGACCTGCCGCGCCGTGGCCCGCCGGCTGGTGGCGCGCGGCGAGCGCGGCGCCATCGTGAACATCTCGTCGGGCGCCGCCACGTCGGCGCGCGCCGGCGGCTCGCACTACACCGGCAGCAAGGCCGCCGTGAACATGCTGACCCACGTGCTCGCTATCGAGCTCGGGCCACATCGCATCCGTGTCAACGCCATCGCCCCAGGCCTGATCTTGGACGACGTGCTCAAGGAGGGCGACCAGCACCATTCGAAGTACGCCGAGATGATGTTGGCGATGACGCCGCTGCGCCGGACCGGCGCGCCAGAGGACATCGCGCCCGCCGTCGTGTTCCTCGCGAGCGATCGCTCTCCCTGGACCACCGGCTCCATCCTCGAGATCACGGGCGGCAGCCATGCCGGCCGCACGCACGTCCCACTCAGTCGCGACCTGCGCTGAGACCTAGGCGCGGACCCGCCGCTCGACCTCGTCGAGGTTCTCCCACGCGAAGCCTCGCCGCCCCGTCTCCAGCTCGGTGATCAGCTCGAAGACCGCGCGGTTCCGCGGCACCGGCACGCCGGCGCGCTCCGCCGCCGCGATCAGCCCACCGAGCTGTGGCCCCGCTTCCGTCTTCCGCTTGCGAACGGCGAGGTCGATCCAGATCCCGGTGCGCGGCTGCGCGCCGTTCAGCCAGTACTGCCGCATCACGTCGATGATGCGCGCCGACGACTCGGTGGATCGCTCGCCGAAGCGCACGGTGCGCGGCTCGAACCCGTGCAGATCCGTGAGCCGGACGCCGCTCGCCTCGGCGACGGCGACCGTCTCCGCGATGAGGTCGACCATCAGAGGCTGGTAACGCGGCCGGCCGAGGATGTCGGCGACGTCCGCGTCCACGAGCGCCGTCGCGAAGAACGTGCTCGCCATCGCCAGCTTCGTCCAGATGCACCCGAGGATGTTGTCGGTAGCCTCGCACTCCTGGACCGCGGCAAGAGCGTCCCGTAGCTCGCGCAGGCGGGGCGTGATCCGACCATCGAGCTCGCCGATGGCGAAGCCGCCGGTCGTGCCGTGCAGGATCCGGCCAGGACCTTCGTAGTGACCACCGAAGTTGAAGCACGCCGCGAGGGTGCGTTCGCGACCAACGACCGCCGCGACATCGTTGAATGCGAGACCGTTCTGCATCGAAACGACGCACTCATCCGCGGCGAGCAGCGGCGCGACGGGAACGAGCGCTTGTGCGGTGTGGAGCGTCTTCACCGCGCAGAGCACAGTCCCGAGCGGTGCTCGGAGCTCAGCCGGTGTGATCGCCGCGGCCACGCGCTGCGTAAGCTCGGTGCGGCCCTCGAGCGTGATCCCTCGCTCGCGAAGCGCGACGACGTGGTCCGCGACCGTATCCACCAACGTAACGTCGTGGCCGGCATGCGCGAGATGTGCCCCCGTGATGCCGCCGATCGCGCCTGCCCCGATGACAGTGAACTTCATTCTGACCAGGACCAATCCACCATGGGCGCGCACAGGCTACCCCCGCTCAGCCGCCTATGCCTCTGTCGGTGACAGACGATGCGCAGGGGTCACTACGAGGCCCGCATGAAGGGTCGACCATCGTCCGCTGAGAGCGGGCACCAGCTGCCGCCGGAACGACCTAGCTCCACGGGCAGGCCATGTTGGTCACGCTACGTCGGGGCGTGCGGAGTGGATAGTCGCGGACGACCCTTGAGGACGAGGCAGACAGTGCGGGCCGCTGTAGGGCTCCGCCCCACCCCGCGTGTGGGAACGACACACCGTGCGCGAACACTGCGGAGCGCGCTCCTCACTTTGGACACCGACTCATGTCGGGCGCTACCCCGCAGAAAGCTCGGTCCCGGCCTTCTGGCCGTGCGCGCGCTCCGACGGGACTCTTTCGAACATGGTGACTCGGCGACGCATGCTCGTTCCGCTGGCAGCGGTGACGGCCACCTCTGTTCTCGCCGGGCTTGTCACGGCCGCGCGAGGCGTCGTACTCCCTCACCGCCCCGCAGCCGCCGGGACGAGCGCGGCGCGCTGCGCCAGATGCGGCGCCCCCGATCACGCGATGCTCGATCGCCGCTGTCCCGCGGCGCCTCGGGTGATCTGATTGCCCATGGATCGGCGCGCCCTCCTCCGTCGATCTGGGGCCGTCGCTGGAGCGGCGGCAGCGGCCGCCGTCCCCCTGATCGTGGCCCCGGCCGATGGCGCGCCCGCGCGGAGCGGCCGCGACCATGACGTTCCCAATAGCCTCCTCGTCGACCGCGTCGTCCGCACCACCTGCTCGCCGAACTGCACCGGAAGCTGTGGTCAGCTGGCGTTCGTGCGCGACGGCATCCTCGTCAAGATCCAGCAGGCGGCGGACTATCCCGATCCGTCGTACTCACCGCGCGGCTGCATGAAAGGTCTCTCGTACCTCAATCACGTCTACGGCCCCGACCGGATCGCGACGCCACTGATCCGAACGGGCGAGCGGGGCTCGGGCGAGTTCCGCGAGGCATCGTGGGACGAGGTGCTCGACAAGATCGCCTCCGAGCTGGCGCGGATCGGCGCGACGTGGGGCTGGGACTCGATCCACATCTTCGGCCAGGTCCCCGGCTCGGGCTACGTCCAGAAGGGCGCGAACTACAGGGCGGCCGCCCTCCTCGGGATGACCCACGGCACGAGCTTCGACTTCAACGGGGACCTTCCAATGGGAATGCCGATCACGTTCGGTGTCCAGAACGCCGAGCACGAGGCGAAGGACTGGGCGAACAGCCGCTTCCTTCTCCTCGTTGGCTCGAACCCTGTCGAGACCCGGATCCCCGACGTCCACTTCATCTTCGACGCACTCGATCGCGGCGCCCGGATGGCGGTCGTCGATCCGGTGTTCTCGCCAACGGCGTCGAAGGCGGACGAGTGGCTTCAGATCGCGCCGGGCACCGACGCCGCGCTCGCCCTCGCGTTGTGCCGGCAGATCGTCGTCGACCGCGAGGTCGACATGGAGTTCATGCGGACGTATACCGACGCGCCGCTGCTCGTACGGAGCGACACCGGGAAGCGGCTGCGCGAGAAGGACGTCGTCGCCGGCGGCGCGGACGATGTGTTCGTTGCGTGGGACGAGCGGTCCGCGGGCCCGCTCATGGTGGGCACCGGCCGTCTCGGGTTCGCCGACGGCGTCCAGCCCGCGCTCCTCGGCACGCACCAGATCCGCCTCGCGACGGGAGCGGTGGTGACGGCGACGCCCGGCTATGCGCTCGTGGCCGCGGAGCTCGAGCGCTGGACACCCGAGCGCGCCGCCGCGATCACGGCCGTTCCGGCCGAGCGCATCGTGTCCCTCGCGCGAGCTTTCTCACGCGCGAAGCCCGCGGCGATCCTGATGGGAGCGGGTTCGAACCACTGGTACCACGGTGACCTCACGGGTCGCGCCTTCGCGCTGCTCTCCGCGCTCACGGGCAACATCGGGCGCTCCGGCGGGGGATTCTCCGTCTACGTCGGCCAGTACAAGGTGCGCGTCGACACCTCGCCGTGGTGGAATCCCGACGGACGCAAAGCCAAGGTCTGTCCGACGGTCTACTTCGTCCGCGGCCGAACGGCCACGATGCACCCGGACGTCCCGTACCCGAAGAACGGGTGGCATGCGCTCTTCTGCACGTTCGCGAACCTCTTCGTGCAATCGATGGACGTCAACCGACTCCACACCACGCTCGCCGGCCTCGACCTCATCGTCGTCGTGGACCATCAGCGGACCGAGACCGTGCGCTGGGCCGACATCGTCCTGCCGGCGACCACCTGGTACGAGAAGACCGACCTGACCGCGACGCCGCTCCATCCGTACCTCCAGCTCCAGCAGGCTGCGATCGAGCCCGTGGGCGAGTCGCGCTCGGAGCTGTGGATATGGCGGGAGCTCATGCGGCGGATCGCGCCCGATCTCGCGGCGAAGTACTTCGAGATGAGCGAGGACGACGCGATCCGCGCGATCCTTCAGGCCGGCGGCGGCGCGGGCGGGCCCACGGAAGGGATCACGCTCGAGCAGCTGCGCGCCGGCCCGGTGCGCCTGCGCGTCGCGGACCCCGACGTCGCGTTCGTCGCACAGATCGCCGACCGCGTCCCGTTCCCGCCGCGCTCGCTGCCCGCCCCGCTCGAGGCCACCGCGGCGTTCATCCCCACCCGACGGATCGAGTTCTATAAAGAGGACGACGCGTTCGGGCGCCTCGGCGAGGCGGTCCCGACCTACCGCGAGCCGTTCGACGAGGGCGTTCACGATCGGACGAGCTACCCGCTCACGTTGCTGACGCCGCACTCGAAGTGGCGTATCCACTCCTCGTACGCGAACAACGCGTGGCTCGCGGAGATCCACGGCGGACGTCCCGAGGTGTTCATCCATCCGTCCGACGCCGCGGCCCGCGGCATCGCGACCGGTGATGTGACCGTGATCTTCAACACCCGTGGCTCCGTCGAAGCGTGGGCCCGCGTCTCCGACGCGCAGCGGCCGGGAGCGGTGACCCTGCCGGAAGGCTGGTGGCCGCGTCAGTTCCACCGAGGCAAGGGCGTGAACGAGCTCACGTCGTCGGCCGTGAACCCGATCCACGAGGTCCGCTACCTCGGCAACATGTGGGCGCCGAGCACCGGATGGAAGGACTGCCGGTGCGAGATCCGGAAGGCTCCGGAGGAGCGACGTGCCTGATCCGAAGAAGGTCTCACCGGTCGACGCGCTCCCCGCGGCCTCACGTGCATACGGCGAGATCGGCCGGCATTCCGGCAAGCCGCACTGGGGAATGGTCGTCGACCAGGAACGCTGCATCGGCTGCTGGTCGTGCGCCGTCGTCTGCAAGTCGGAGAACAACGTGCCGCTCGGCGGGTGGTGGAACCGGATACTGACCGACGGCGACGCGCTCGATGAGCCGCGCGATGAGCGCGGTCAGCTGCAGATGGCGTGGCTGCCTCTCGCTTGCCAGCACTGCGAGAACGCGCCGTGCGTGAAGGTGTGCCCCGTCGCTGCCACCTACCACCGCGACGACGGCGTCGTGATGATGGACAACGACCGCTGCATCGGCTGCCGGTACTGCATGATCGCGTGCCCCTACGGAGTGCGCACGTTCAACTGGGGTACACCGGAGCGGCCGACCCCGCATGAGACCGGCATGGTCGCGGCGCGGCCGCTTGGCACGGTCGAAAAGTGCACCCTCTGCGTGCACCGGATCGCCGAGGGCCAGGTCCCATCGTGCGTCTGGTCGTGCCCGGCGCAGGCGCGCATCTTCGGCGACCTGAACGATCCGGACAGCCGCGTGGCGCGGCTGGCACGCGACGGGCGCGTGCTGCTGGAGGAGGCCGGGACGAAGCCCTCCGTCATCTACCTCAGCCCGCGCCGAAAGCACGAGCTATGAGCGCCGGGACGCTGGGGATCGCCGCATCGCGCAGCACAGGCCGGTGGGGCCTCGCGCTCTGGACCGCTGTGCTCCTTGTAATGATGGCCGCCGGCCTCGCCGCGTTCGCCTATCAGTTCGCGAACGGCCTCATCGTGACCGGGCTGCGCAACACGATGATGTGGGGCCAGTACATCCTCTTCTTCATGTTCTTCGTCGGACTCTCCGCCGGCGGCCTCATCGTCGCGTCGGCGGGACGGCTCTTCGGCGTGACGGCGTTCAAGCCGATCACGCGCCTCGCGGTCGTCGAGGCGACCGTCGCGGTCATGCTCGCCGGCATCTTCATCATCCCGGACCTCGGACGCCCCGAGCGTGTCCTGAACATCCTCCTCCACCCCAACCTGACCTCGCCGATGGTGTGGGACATCACCATCGTCATCGCGTATACGGTGCTGTCGATGTCCTACGTCTGGCTGTACACGCGCGCGGACCTTGCGCGTCGGGGGAGCTGGCTCGCGCTCGGGACCGGCGTGTCGGCGCGCGAGCTGGCGCGGGACGAGCGGCTCAAGTCGATCCTCGCGTGGATCGCGCTTCCCGCGGCGATCCTGCTCCATTCGATCACGGCGTGGATCTTCGGGCTGCAGATCAGCCGGACTTTCTGGTACTCGGCGATCATGGCGCCGCTCTTCATCGCCTCAGCACTTGTCTCGGGCCTCTCGCTCGTCATCCTTCTGGCGCTTACCCTGCGTCGCCTGCGCCGGATCGACTTCGAGGACCGGCTCGTCGCATACCTGGGCGCCCTTCTCGGGGTCTTCGTCGTCGTCGAGGCGTTCTTCGTCGGCTCGGAGTTCCTGACCGCGGCTTATCCGGGTGTTCCGGATGACACGGGTCCGATCACGCGGCTCGTTGTCGGCCCATACGCGCCGCTCTTCTGGACGGAGGCGATCGTCGGCCTTGTCGTCCCGTTCGTGATCCTCGCGGTGTCGAGGACTCGCCGCAGGCCCGAGCTCGTCGCCCTCGCGGCGGGGCTCGCGATCGCAGGCATCTTCGTGCACCGACTGAACCTTCTCCTCAATGGGCTCTCGTTCGTCCCCATCCCGCTGCCACCCGGAGTCGCGATCGGCGCGTCGCAGGCGGATGCAGCACGGAGCTTCGCGACCTATCACTGGTACGTACCGACCATCGTTGAGTGGCTCGTCGTGCTGGGCGTCCTAGCGTTCGGCGCGCTCCTCTTTACGCTGGCCGTGCTCGTCCTCCCCCTGCGCGAGCACCTCGTGGAAGAGCACGCCGACATCTGAGGCGACGCGAGCCAGGGACCGCCAGGGAGCGACCACGAAGGAGGGACCTTCGCTCCCGCTGCCTGGCGACGAATCTCCTGGCGATCTCATTGGATCTGCTGAACGGTTACGCAGCCCGCAGTCTCGCGGGTCCGACTCTTCGCTCCGGCCAGGAGATGTGCGATGCGAGTTCGCGCTGCGTCCGCACGTGATGGAGCGGACCGGGGAGCCGCGGGAGAGTGTGACCAGCAGCCGGCGCGACGCCGCGTTGCAGCCCCAGCTCGTACGCACGCTTCGGCACGCCACGCTCAGCGCGAGCGAGATCGATGATCTCGAAGTGGCGATTGTTGTGCTGGCAGGTGATGCCACGATCGGCCCGCGATAGACGCGGGATGATCAAAGCGGCCCACGGAAGCGCCAGCGCAACGACGAACGGCCAGCACTGGGAAACTGGTCGACGCGCGCGCCGCTCACGAAGGCTGCGGCAGGCTGGGCCGGGCACTGGGTCAGGATCGCGCCTTACGCTATGCTATGTAAGGAGACACCGATGGTAAGGAGGATGCCATGGTCAAGGAGAGGCGCCCGGGCCGGAGCGCGATTGACGCGACGCTGACGAGCAAAGGTCAGCTCACCTTGCCTGCGCCCGTCCGTGAGGCGATGGGTGTCGAGCCGGGAGACAAGGTGCGCTTTGCCCCCTTGGAGGGAGAGAGTTTCCTGGTGACTCCTGTGCGCCGCGGAGATGTGCTTGCACTCGATGGCGTCTTCGCGGCGGGAAAGCACCTCGGTGCCCTCGACGTCCATGAACTGCGCCGCCGTGCCGCCAGCGGACGAGCCAAGACGCTGACAGCACGCCGCTAAGCATGCCGACGGTCGCGGCCGACACCAACGTGCTGGTCCGCTTTCTCGTGCGACAGCCACCGGAGCAGTACACGCGCGCCCGGGCGCTCATGGAGAAGGTGAGCGGAGGCCAGGTCGAGATCCGCATCTCCGCTGTCGTCGTCGGCGAGGTCGCGGCGATCCTGCACCACGTGTACGGCCAACCCCAAGCCGATGTGGCAAAGGCGTTGCTCGCGCTTGTGACCGCACGTGGCGTCCAACTCGATGAGCAGGCCATCGTCGTCGCCGCGCTCGAGCGCGCGCGCGATCTCAGGGACATCGACTTCGTCGATGCCTACGTGGCGGGGAAGGCCGCGGGCGACGGCCTTGCCGTCGCGAGCTTCGACAAGGCGCTGCACAAGAAGCTCGGCACGACTATCTTTCCGCTCTAGCTTCATCGACGCTCGATGCCAGGCCGCGCGGCCTGCCCGCGTGGCGCCTTCATAGACGAAATGCACACGGTTCGGTGTTACGGATTCGTGCCTGCCGCCCGTCGTTGCGCCGTTTCCGAATGAATTCCCAGACGTCGCGGTGAGCGAGCGAAGCAAGTTACGAAACGCTATGCCGGAGGAGCCTCCGTCCATCGCCGCGATGGACGATTTCGTTCGCATGAAAGGTGTGCAGTAGCGCGGCGTGCATCACGAGATCCACCAATCCTTCGCGCCCTCCCGACGCGACGCCATTCGCGTTCGCGCACGTCGCGAACGCGGGAGTCGTCTGAGGTTAGGGCGACGAAATGGCGATCCGGTCGAGATCGTCCTCGACCGAATCGCCGGTCGCTTGATCGGAGCCGTGCGCGTCACGCGCTCCAAGAGGGTTAGACGGTCTTCACCTTGATCTGCTTCGGCTTGACGACGTCCGCCTTTGGCAGCGTCAGCGTCAGGACACCGTCCTTGAATGTCGCCTCGACCTTCGTCGGGTCGACGCTCAGAGGCAGTTCGAAGCTCCGGTGGAACATCCCAGAGCGGCGCTCCTTGCGCAGGTAGGCGTCCTCCTTCACCTCGACCTCCGACTTGTACTCGCCCTTGATGACGATGATCTCGGAGGTCGCGTCGATCGAGAGATCCTCTGGCTTCACTCCAGGAAGCGACGCCTTCATGACGTAGGTCTCAGGCGTCTCGTACAGGTCGATGGGAAAGCTGGTCCCGCCGTTGAGCATCGGCGGCTTGATGAAGCTGTCCTCGAACAGCTTGTCGAGCGCGTCGCGCAGAGATACGAAGTCGCGCATGGGTGTGATGGTCGTTGGCATCTGTCAACTCTCCTTTCACGCTCGAGCGTCGCTCAGAGACATCTGGCTGGGTAGACGGCAAAGCACTTCGGTCGTGCGCGGCATCGTCCCTCAGGGAAGGAGCCTCGCACGGCGACTACGCTGACACGCATACGGGCCCGGTACCATCGGGATACACGGGCCTGCGGCTGAGCGGTCACGCAACCATCAAGCGCGACGCAAGGCCACCACTCCCTATGAAGGAGTTCGTCGTGCACGTCCACAGTGGACGCGCGCCTTTGGGAATGCGTCTCGGGAATCCGCCTCTTCCAGATGATGTCTCCATCATCGTTCTCGAACTTGGCCTTTGATGCGATCTCCGGTCGTCAAATCGACCCTTCGGTCGCTTCGTTCGAGTTCTCCCGATCTTTGATGTTGTCTCTGATCGGTTCCTTGGTCGGATTCCCGAGAACTGCGCACCGACGCTAACGCGCCGTGGCCCGCTCGGACTACCGCTGAACGTCACCTTTCGACAGGGACAAAGGACCCGGGCCCGAGGTCGTCGGTCGCGGCGCCGCAGAGCCGTCTGGGGAGGACGTACTGCAGGACCTGACAGACGCCCCCAGACGTCCAAGTGCCGTAAGGCTCTTTGCGCCGCAGCGTGCGTGATGCACCTTCGCGATCGCCGTGAGCGGCTGAACGCAAGGGAGAATCGCGATGCGCACTCTGAGACGCCGAACGCTCTTCAAGTACGGGGCCGCAGCGGGGGGCGCGGCAATGATCGCGCCGTGGCTGTCCAAAACACCATTCGCGAACGCCGCCGGGGGCGGCACGCTCACGAAGTACCTCGAGCACGTTCCCCTTCCCGGCCGCGGCATCGTCGTCGCGACCCCGCGCGGCGTCCAGCCGGGTCTGACCACCTACGCCTTCACGCAGACAGAGATCGCGAGGCAGCTGCATCCGCAGCTTCCGCCCACGCCGCTGTGGGCGTACGACGATGGCTCCGGGCTCGCCGGCCAAGCCGGCTCGTTCGGCATGGCCATCGTCGCGCGGACCGGAACGCCGCTGCAGATCGACTTCACCAACCGCCTGCCGCGGCGTTACCCATCATGGATCCCCGTCGACACGCGCCTTACTCCTCTTGGCGATGCGGTGCGCGTGATGACGCACCTGCACGGGGGTTTCGTCGCCGCGGCGAGCGACGGTAATCCGGCGGTCACACCGAACGGCTTCGGCTTCGGCGAGACGCAGCGCGTCGTCTATCCCAATGAGAGCCCCCAGCAGCCGGCCACGCTGCTGTGGTTCCACGATCACGGCATGGGCACGACGCGGCTGAACGTCTTCGCCGGTCTCGCGGCGGCCTACCTCATCCGCGACGAATACGACACGGGTGGCCCGGACAACGCGAACGGCCTGCCGTCGGGCGCGTACGAGATCCCGCTGGTCATCCAGGACCGGCAGTTCGAGCCCGACGGGACGTTCCTCTACCCGCGCAGCCCGATCGCGGGCGTGACCTGGATCGGCGAGTACTTCGGCGACGTGATGCTCGTCAACGGCAAGGTCTGGCCGTACCTCGACCTCGAGCCGCGCCTGTACCGGTTCCGGATCCTGAACGGATGCAA
>Ga0075429_100002804_pt1 | contig 14745 bp, 12 predicted proteins | sample RhiMetdeltSRZDD3_FD_75295 | JGI IMG/M metagenome (GOLD analysis project Ga0075429, IMG submission 75295) | Populus rhizosphere microbial communities from Tennessee, USA - Rhizosphere MetaG P. deltoides SRZDD3 | ecosystem: Host-associated > Plants > Roots > Rhizosphere > Soil | place: USA... | reverse complement strand
AAGTCCCCGGAGAGGTGTGAGGAACCGGCGCGTGTCAGTTGTCCAGCGCGCCCTGGAGGATCCAGTCGCGGATCAGGTTGCGTTCCGCGAGCGGGATGAGCGGTGAGCCCTGCGGCATGGACTGACCGTACTGGCCGGAGTTCGTGACCTTACCGTAGAGCACGGAGCCCGCGAGGTCGGACGGCTTGATGAGCTTGGCAGGCGCGTAGCCGACGGTGGTCACGTTGACCAGGTCGCTGGCCGAGTTCCAGAACCGAGTATGGCAGCCGCTGTTGCACCCGCGCGAGGAGAGGATGGGCCGGATCTGGGCCGAGAATGACACGGCGGGCGACGTCGCGGAACCGCGTCCGCGCACCGTGGGGCAGCCCGGGCCGGTGGCGATGAGGCAGGAGTCCAGCCCGACCACGGTCGGCCTGAACGACACGCTCACGAGCAGGGAGTCGTCTGGCACGAGCGTGGATGGCCCTCCGCCCGCGACGATCACGAATGCGGCACGATCACTCACCACGTCGAGCGTGGTGGGCGCGGTGCCGGGATTCTTGACCGTGAACGTGAGCACCCGGCTGTCCCCCACGTTGACCTCGCCGAACTCGAGCCTCGGCGGTGTGACCAGGCACTGTGAGCCCGGCAACTGGTCCGAGGCCTGGCCACTGAGCGGCACCGGAGCGAGTCCGCCCCCGAGCCGCAGCTCGCAGCGGAACGAGCCCGTGGCACTCGGCTCGAACCGCACCACCACGTCATGCTCACCGCCGGGCGGCACGGTGAACTCGCCCGCGCCCTCATCGAGCTTGAATCCGTCGCACCAGACGTGGGCCGTGCCGGAGAAATCCGCAGTCCCCGAGTTGGAGACCGAGACACTGCGCGTCGCACTGCCGCCCACCGCCACGGTGCCGAAGTCGAGCGCGCTGACGGACACGCCGGGCTGCGCTGCGAACTTGAGCGGCTCGCCGAGGTCCGAGCAGCCGATGGCGAGCAGGGGGCTGAGTACGAGAGCTGCCGCGAAGCCGAGCCGGATGTTCATATCAAGCGAAGCCTACCAATGGCGCCGTCGCCGAGTCACTCCGCAACTCTACGGAGGCTGCGCCCGAGTGCGGCGATCGGCGCCGTCACCACGCTTCAGGGTGCGAAGTGGTCCCACCCATGGGGGCGGATCGGGCGCACCTCACCGGACCGGCTCACGAGTTCGAGCCTGTCTCCGGCCACGATCATGCCGATGCGTGTAAACGGCACGTTTCGCTCGCGTGCCACCTGGGCCGCCCGGTCCCAGCTCACCGGATCCACCGCCAGCAGCAATTCATAGTCGTCGCCGGGGCCTGTCTGTAGATGTGTGAGCAGCCCCGCCTCACCGGCGGGCAGCAACCCGCGCTCCTGGCCCGCGGCCGCGGACAGCCTGCGCGCCGCGGCGCGCAGTGGTTCGTCCGCCGGCAGCGCGGCCTCCTCGAGGCGCGCGCCCACGCCGCTGGCCGAGCACAGCCGGGCGAGGTCCGCGGTGAGCCCGTCGCTCACGTCCACCGCGGCGCGCACGCTGCCCGTGCCCGCGAGCGCTTGCGCGAATGCCACGCGAGACGGGGGCGAGATGTAGCGTGCCACCAGCTCGCGCGGCACGTGCTCGCGAGACGGCGGGTTCCCCCACAGCGCCAAAGCCAGAAACGCGGCCGCACTGCCGGGGTGGCCGGTCACCGCGATCGCATCGCCCACGCGAGCACCCGCGCGTGTCCACATCGCGCCGCGATCCACCTCGCCCAACAGCGTCACGTTCGCCACCAGGCGTCCGTCGCCCGACGACAGGTTGCCGCCCACGACCGCCGCACCCTCGGTGCTGAGCACCGAGGCGAACGCGCGCTCGAGCCGCTCCGCCTCGTCCGCGCGCCAGGCCGGCGGGATCACGAGCGCGACCAATGCCCAGCGCGGCTCGGCGGCCATCGCGGCCAGGTCCGAGAGGTTGGACGCGGCCAGCCGCGCGCCCGCTTCCTCGGGCGACAGCGTGTCGCGCCGGAAGTGACGGCCCTCGACGAGCGTGTCGGTCGTGGCCACGAGGTCGCGCCCCTCGCGCAGCCGCAGCACCGCGGCGTCGTCGCCCGGACCCACCACCACGCCCTCCCCGCGCGGCAGCCCCGCGATGATGCGTGCGATGCGATCGAACTCGCTGCGTCGTTCAGGCAACACGCGGTTGCTCGCTCGCTCGCACCGGCAGGAGGACCGCGAACAACACCGCCGCGGCCAGCCCCAGCGTGGCGCCGAACGCGAACGGTGCGGCCGGGCCCACGCGTTCCCAGAAGTAACCCGCCAGCAGGCTCGCCGGCAGCAGTGCCGCGCCCACGGCCGCATGATAGGTGCCGTACGCCGTCGCGCGCCGCTCGCGCGGCACCAGGTCGGCGATGAGGCTGCGGGCCTGCCCTTCCACGAGCGCGGTGTGCATCGCCAGCAGCGCGAACGCCACCACGGCGCCCGCGCGCGTCGGCGAGAACGCGGCCGCACCGTAGGCGAGCGCGTAGAGCAGGTAGCCCGCGAGCAGCAGCGGCCGGCGGCCGGCGCGGTCGGAGAGCCAGCCGAACGGCAGCGACAGCGCGGCGGCGAGCAGGTTGTATCCCAGGTACACCAAGGCCACCTCACCCGCGGCGAAACCCACGTGCTGGGCCCGCAACAGCAGGAACGCCATGCTCGAGTTGCCGAGCTGGAACACGACGTCCGCCGAGACGAAGCGGCGGAAATCCAGCCCGAGCGGCAGGCCGCGCGCCGCCGCGGACGCGGCGCGCGCGGCAGCCGATGCACGCGGCGCGTGCACGAACACCCCCAGCACCAGCAGCGCGAGTGCGGCCGGGATGGCCGAGATCATGAAGATGCGCCGGTAACCTTCCGCACCCAGGTGCGACCACTGCGACAGCAGCCACCACGCGAGCAGCGGGCCCACGGCGGCACCCGCGGTGTCCATGGCGCGATGCAGCCCGAACGCGGCCCCCAGCCCCGGGCCGGGAACGGAGTCGGCGATCAGCGCGTCCCGCGGCGGATTGCGGAGCGCCTTGCCGACGCGGTCGCCGAAGCGCAGCCCCAGCATGCCGCCCCAGCCCGTCACGAACGCCATCGCCGTCTTGCACACGCCCGACAGACCGTAGCCCGCGACCAGGAAGGGTTTGCGGTGGCCGATCCGGTCCGAGACGCGGCCCGACACCAGTCGCAGCGCCGAGGCCGTGGCCTCCGCCACCCCCTCGATGAGTCCGAGGCTCGCCAGCGACGCACCCAGCGTGATCGTGACGAACAGCGGCATCACGGGCACCAGCATCTCGCTCGAGATGTCGGTGAAGAACGAGGTGAACCCGAGCGCAATGACGTTGGGGTGGAATCCCCCCACAGTCTTCGCGCCCGGTTCCGTGCGGCTCAATCGATCTCCTTCACCTCGATCGCACCCAGGCCGTCCAGGGCCTTCTTCGCCATCTCGCCGTTCGAGACCACGAGGATCTTGAGGTCGTCGGTGCAGAAGTAGCTCTTCAGCACGCGCTTCAAGTCCTCCATGGTGATCGCGCCGATCTTGGCCGGGTAGCTGGCGATGAAGTCCTGCGGCAGCCCGAAGAACTCGGTGTTGGCGATCTCGGCGGCGAGGTCGTCCGGGGCCTGCAGTCCGAGCGGGAACTGGCCCTTCAGGTAGTTGCGCGCCTTGTCGAGCTCGGCGTCCGTGGGACCCTCGTCGACGAGCTTCTTCACCTCCGCCAGCACGGCGTCCACGCACTTGCGCAGCTGCTCGTTGCGCGTGAACGTGTTGATGCGGAACGCCCCCGCGCTGCGGTTCTGCTGGAACCGGCTCGAGATGCTGTAGGTGAGCCCCTGCTCGACGCGGATCGAGTTCACGAGCCGCGACGTGAAGCCCGAACCACAGATGGTGTTGGCCACCTGGATGGCGTACCAGTCCGGGTGATTGCGCGGCACCGACGGACACATCATGCGGATCTGCGTCTGCGTGGCCTCGGGCTTGTTGACGATGCGCAGCGTGCGGCCCTGGATCGCGGCCGCTGGCGCGTACGGGTCCGCGCCGGGAGCAGCCCCCGACTTCTTCCAGCCCGCGAACGACTTCTTGAGCGACTCCACGATGGAGGACGCGTTCACGTCGCCGACCACGACCAGCACCGAACGTTCGGGCGTGAGGAAGCGGCGGTGGTAAGCGACCACGTCCTCACGGGTGATCGCCTTCACGCTCGTCTCCCAGCCGACGGCCGGGTGGCCTAGCGGGCTCTCGCCCCAGAACCAGCGCGTCATCGCGTTCTCGGCGATGACGGACGGCTCGCTCTTGTCGGACGCGATCTGGCCCAGCGTCTCCTCTTTCTTGCGGTCGAACTCCTCCGCCGCGAATCGCGGCGACACGATCACGTCGCGGAACACCTCGAGCCCCAGGGCCAGGTCCTTCTTGAGCACTTCGCTGCTCACCACCAGCTGCTCGGCGCCGCAACTGGCCTGCAGCGAGCCGCCCACGAACTCGATGTCCCCCGCGACCTGCTTGGCGTCACGCGGGCCGGCGCCCTGCGTGAGCAGTTCGGCGGTGAGCCGGGCCACGCCCTCGCGGCCGGCGGGGTCGTTCACCGACCCGGCACGTGCCACGAGACGGAAGTCCACGAGCGGCAGCCGCGACGTGGGCACGACCACGACCTCGAGCCCATTGGGCAGCGTCGCGCGCGTCCAGGTCGACTTGGGCTTGGCGGCCGCCATCGCGGGAGCGGGTGCGGTGGCGGTCACGGCGAGCATCGCGACCGCGGCGAGCGCTGCGGCCAGCGGACGCCAGTCGATCAGGTCCCGGCTCATGGCTGGGCCTCCTGTCCGACGGCGAGCGGCACCAGCACCGCCGTGGTGCGGCGCGTGGGGTCGAACACCTGCTTCGCGACCCGGCGGCAGTCCTCGGCGGTGACGGCGCGGTAGCGCTCGATGGCCGAGAACATCTTCTGGTAGTCGCCGTAGATATGCTCGAAGTAGCCGAGCGTGCGGCCGGCGCCGTTGTTGGTCTTGAGCGCCGAGATGAACCCCGACTCGGACTGGTTGCGCGCCTTCTGCAACTCGCGCTCGGTCGGGCCCTCGGTGGCGAGGCGCTCGATCTCGGCGTAGAGGGCCTTCTCGCCCTCGGCCGCGGTCTTGCCCGGCTTCATCTCGACGTAGAACTCGAACAGCCCCGGCTCGAGCGTGGTCTGGAACGACGCGCTCGCCGACAGCGCGATCTGCTGCTCGTAGACCAGCGCCTGGTGGAGCCGCGAGGACTCACCGCCGGACAGCACGTTCGACACCACGTCGAGCGCCCAGATGTCGTCACTGCTCACGGAGGGTCCCTTGTAGCCGACCTGGAACGAGACGGTCTCGCTCGGATAGCGCACCTCGATGCGCCGCTCGCCGTTCTGGTCGGGCTCGGCGTTCACCGGCGCGGCCGGCGGCGCCTGGCGCGGGATGGCGCCGAAGTACTTCGCGATCTTCGCCTTCGCGTCGGCCGGCTCGAAGTCGCCGACCAGCAGCAGCACGCAGTTGTTGGGCGCGTAGTAGGTGCGGAAATACTCCACCATCTCGTCGCGCGTGATGCGCTCGAGGTCCTTCATCCAGCCCACGACCGGCCAGCTGTAAGGCGACGCCATGAACGCCGTGCCGTACAGCGCCTCGTTCAGGAGCCCCGGCACCGAGTTGTCGGTGCGGAAGCGGCGCTCTTCCCGGACCACCTCGACCTCGCTCTTCAACAGGTCGGGCAGCAGCGACAACTCGCGCATCCGGTCCGAGTCCAGCTCGAGCATCTTCTCGAACGATTCCTTGCCGCCCTCTTCGTAGTACGCGGTCATGTCGAAGCTCGTGAATGCGTTCGAGTAGGCACCGCGCGACTCGAGCTGGCGGTCGTACTCCTTGGGCGGGACGTTCTTCGAACCGTTGAACATCATGTGCTCGAAGAAGTGCGACAGGCCGGTGATGCCCTGGCGCTCGTTGCGCGAACCCACCTTGTACCACTGCCAGAAGCACACCACGGGCACCGTGTGGTCCTCGTGCAGGACCACGGTGAGGCCGTTGTCGAGCGTGTAGCGTTCCACGGGGTAGGTGGTGGGCGACAGTGCGGGCGGCGGCGCGGCTTTGCCCTTGGCCGTCTTGCTCGCCGCGAGGGCGGGCAGGGGCAGGGCCAGCAGCAGCGCGGTCGCCGTCGCGAGCATTCGGTGCGACATGGGACCTCCGGTGGAAGGGGCGGCGCGAGAACCGATTCCGTGAACGTAGGCGCGCGCCGCCGGGCCCACAAGCACGCCGCTCCCGGCGCCGGGCGACTGGGTACGGGCGCGCGCCCGCCGCTCCGGACGCGCGCGGGCCCCGTGCAATTGGCATCCCGTGAGAGAACGGGTTACGTTCGCTCACATGACCAGCAAGACCCCCGTCCAGGACGCTCCTGCCGTCGCGGACGACCCGGTCGCCTCGCGCATCCGCACGCTGCGCATGGCGCAGGGACTGTCGTACAAGCGACTCTCCGAGGCCGCGGGCGGTCTCGCCACCTCGTTCCTGTTCAACATCGAGCACGGTCGCAAGGTGCCCGGCGAGGACGTGGCGGCGCGCATCGCACAGGCGCTGGGCGACGGCGCGTACGAACAACTCTACCGCTCCTGGGCGCGGGTCAAGAGCCGCGGGCGCAACGGTCGCGCCGATCATGAGGCGCTCACCGGCGCATGGGAGCGGCTGCGCGCGGGCTTCGCGGTGACGGATGCCGGCGCCGCCGGTGCGACCGCCACACCCGATCGCGGCGAGGGTGATGCTGCCCGCGACGCCGGCCGGCTGCGCGTCCCGGTGCTCGCCACCGCCGCCGATCCCGGCGACGGGGTGCGTCCCGGCACCGAGTTGGTGGTGAACACGCTGTCGCTCGACCCGGGGCTCTACGGCCACGATGCCGCGCAGGCGCGCGAGCGTTTCGCGGCACTGCGGCGTCCGTTCGCGTTCCCGCTCGATGCCACGCAGGCCGCGCGTGTCGCGGGCCTGCCGCCCGGATACCTGGCGATCGTCTCGCGCGAACCGCTCGACACACCGCGCGCGGGCGATGCGTACGTGGTGCGTGCCGCCGGACGACTCGAGGTGGTGAGTGCGGCCTCGCTCGGCAACGGCGAGGCCCCGGAAGTGTTGCGTGCGGCCGGTCTCGCCGACGCCGGCGCGCTGCGCGCTGCGTTCGTGGGCCGCATCGCGCTGCTGCTGCCCGACGTCCGGCGCTAGCAACGTGCGGCGCCGGCTCCTCGCGCCCGGACGCGTTGCGTTGCTGCTGCTGCTCGCCGCGGCCTGCGCCACCGGCTGCTCGGGAGGCGACGGCTCCATCCGCGGCTCGGGCACGATCGAGATGGATGAGGTGGACGTCGCCTCCACCGTGGGCGGCCGGGTGCTGCGCCTGTGGGTGACCGAGGGCGACACCGTGCACGCGGGCGACACGCTCGCCGTGCTGGACCGCGGCGAGGTGGCGGCACAGGTTGCCGCACAGGCGGCCGAGGCCGAGCGCGCGCAGTCGCAGGCGCGCGACCTGCAGCAGGGCGCGCGCCCCGCGGAGCTGACCATCGCGCGCGAAGCGCTGCGCGCGGCCGAAGCCGACCTGGACCAGGCGCAGATCACGTACGAGCGCACCGACAAGCTCTACAAGGCCAACGTGGCCGCCGCCGCCGAGATGGACCTGGCGCGCACCTCGCTGCGCGCGGCCGAGGCGCGCGCGGCCGGCGCGCGCGAGCAGCTGCGGCTCTTTGAAGAGGGTTACCGGCGCGCGCAGGTGGCGGCCGCGAACCAGGGCGCCACGGCGGCGCTCGCACAACTGGCCGGTGCCCAGAGCCGCGCACGGGAACTGCTGCTCACCGCGCCGCGTTCGGGCCTGGTGCTGCTCGTGAACTACCGGGCGGGCGAGCTGGTGCCGCCCAACTCGCCGGTGCTCACGCTCGGCGACCCCGATTCGCTGTGGATGCGCGTGTACGTGGCCGCGCCGCTGCTCACACGGCTGCGGATCGGGTCCGAGGCCGAAGTGCGGCCGATCGGCGTCAAGCAGCCGTTCCCGGGTCGCGTGGTGAGTATCTCGAGCGCGGCGGAGTTCACGCCGCGCGCCGCACTCACCGAGGAAGAGCAGGCCAACCTCGTGTTCGGCGTGAAGCTCGTGCTGGCGAAGAGCGGTGGCGCGCTCAAGGCGGGTCTGCCCGCCGACGTGCGCATCGCAGCCGCGCCATGAACGACCCGCGCCCGGATGCTGCGCGCCGCGGGGGCCGCGGGAGCCGGCCATGAACGGCGAGCGCGACGTGGTCGAGGTGCGGGACCTGGTCAAGCGCTTCGGCTCGGTCGTGGCGGTGGACCACGTCTCGTTCTCGATCCGTGCCGGCGACATCTTCGGCATCCTCGGGCCCAACGGCTCGGGCAAGACGACCACCATCCGCATGCTGTGCGGGCTCATGCGTCCCACACAGGGCACCGCGGTCGTCGCCGGCGCCGACATCGCCACCGAGCCCGAGAAGGTGAAGTCGCGCATCGGCTACATGTCGCAGTCCTTCGGGCTCTATCGCGACCTCACCGTGGACGAGAACCTCGACTTCTACGGCGGCGTGTACCAGATCGGCGCCCAGCTGCCGGGCCGGCTCGCGTGGGCGAAGCAGGCGATGCGCCTGGCCGAGCTGGGCGGGCGGATCTCGGGCGTATTATCCGGCGGGCAGAAGCAGCGCCTGGCGCTGGCCTGCACGATGCTGCACTCGCCCGAGGTGGTGTTCCTGGACGAGCCCACGGCCGGCGTGGACCCGGCCGCACGGCGGCTGTTCTGGACCATCATCCGCGAGCGCGCCGCCGAGGGCGTGACCATGATCGTCACCACGCACTACATGGATGAGGCCGAGCGCTTCGACCAGCTCGTGTTCCTTTCGCGCGGGCACGTGGTGGCGCAAGGGTCCCCCGCGCAGGTGAAGCACCAGTTCGGCGGCTCGGAGTCGCTCGAGGACGTGTTCGTCCACCTCCAGGAGCGTGACGAATGAACTTCGAACGCCTGAGTGCGATGGTGAAGAAGGAGTTCGTGCAGATGCGGCGCGATCCCGCGACGCTGCGCATCGTGCTGGCGGTACCGGTCATGCAGTTGCTCATTTTCGGGTTCGCGATCCGCACCGACGTGCGCAACCTGCCCACGGTCGTGTTCGACCAGAGCCGCTCACAGCAAAGCCGCGCGTTCGTGCAGAAGCTCACCGCCACCGACAACTTCGTCCTGCGCCGGTACGTGAAGTCGTACAGCGAGGCCCTCGAAGCGGTCGACGCCGGCGAGGCGCGCGCCGCCGTGGTGCTGCCGCCGGACTACGCTCGCAACCTGAAGCGCGGCCAGACCGCGCAGGTGCAGGTGCTCGTGGACGCCAGCGACCCGGCCGCGTCCCAGAACGCCATCGGCGCCGCGCAGATGGTGGGCCAGCGGCTGAACGTGGAGATCGTCAGCCACCGCTCCGGCGTGAACCTCACCTCGGACCTGCCGGTGGACGTACGCGTGCGCCCGCTCTACAACCCGGCGCTCAGGAGCCCGATGTTCGTCGTGCCGGGCATCATCGGCATGATCCTGAGCAACATCCTGATCCTCATCACTGCGCTGTCCATCGTGCGCGAGCGCGAGACCGGCACGCTCGAACAGCTGATCGTCACGCCGCTCGCCAAGTGGGAGATCATGCTCGGGAAGATCGTCCCGTACGTGCTGCTGGGCTACGTCCAGATGACGATGGTCCTGCTCCTCGGCCACTTCGTGTTCCACGTGCCCATGCGCGGGCCGCTACTGGCGCTGTACGCCGCGTCGTTCCTGTTCATCGTCGCCAACTTGGGGCTGGGCCTGTTCATCTCGACACTGGGCCGCAACCAGGCGCAGGTCATCCAGACGGCGTTCCTGTTCATGCTGCCGAACGTGCTGTTGTCGGGCTTCATGTTCCCGCGCGAGGCCATGCCGGACGGTGCCCGCTGGTTCGGCCTGCTGCTGCCGCTCACGCACTACCTGAAGCTGATCCGCGGCATCGTCCTCAAGGGCAACGGGCTCACCGAGGTGTGGCCACAGGTCTTAGCCCTCGCGGCATTCGCCGTGGCGTTCTTCACGTTCTCGACGCGGCGGTTCTCGAAGACGCTGGAGTGATGGCGGCCGCTGGGTGCGGGCGAGCGCCCGCTCGCAGCGCGGTACCCGCAGGACGCCGCGGGGCACGAGGCGGGCATCGCGGGGCCGAACGCACGCGCACACGAAAGGTCGTCCGTGGATCTGGTTCGCAAGCATGAAGTGAAGCCGCAACCGCCCGCGCAAGCGGGTTCGTCGCCGGACCCGTACCGCGTGCTGTTTCCGCTCGGCATCGTGGCCGCGGTGCTGGGGCTGGTCCCGTGGGTGCTGTATGCGCTGTCGCTGTCGAGGTGGTGGCCCGCGAGCGTCGTGATGCCCTGGCCCGGCGCCGAGCACGCCGCACTGCTGGTGCAGGGCTTCGAGCTGGCGTTCGTGTGCGGATTCCTGCTCACGGCCATGCCCGCATTCACGCATGGGCCCCGCTGCTCGGTGCGCGAGCTGGCCGCGGTCACCGTCGCCGTGGCGGTGTACATCGGCCTGCGCGCGGCCGGTGTACCGGCGGCCGCCTGGGCCTGGCTCGCCGCGCTGGTGCTGCTGGCGTTCATCGTCGGCCGGCGCGTGCGCCCGGGTGCCGCTGCACCGCCCGAGGAGTTCCTGCTCGTCGCCACCGGCCTGGCACTCGGCCTCGCGGGCGGCATCGTCCAGGCCCTGGCCGCGAGCGGCTGGATCCCGCCCAACGCCGAGCGTGCCGGCGTGCGCTGTGTGTCGCTCGGCATGATGCCGGCGCTGGTCCTGGGCCTCGGCTCGCTGCTCGTGCCCACGTTCACGATGATGAAGTCACCGCTCGACATCGTGGGCGTGGCGAAGGCCGGCCAGCGCCCGCGCCGCCGGCTGTTCACGATCGCGATCGCGGTCGTGCTGCTCCTGGCCCTCGACGGCGAGCTCAGCGGCCAGGTGACCGCGGCCGGCTGGATGCGCGCGTTCGCCGTGCTCGCCAGCACGCAGCTGGCGTGGAAGCTATGGCGGCTGCCGGGCCGGCGCGACCGGCTGTCGTGGAGCCTGTGGATCGCGGGCTGGTGCACGGCGCTCGGGTTCACGCTCGCCGCGCTGTTCCCGGTCCATCGCGTCGAGGCATGGCACGTGGCGTTCATCGGCGGCTACGCGCTGCTGACGCTCGGCATCGGCACGCGCGTCGTGGTCTCGCATGGCGGGCACGCCATGACCGAGGAGCGCGTGGTACTCACCGGTGCGGTGGTCACCGCGCTCCTCGCCGCGCTCGTCGTGCGCGCGCTGGGTCCCGTCGCCGATCCCGCGCGCCTCGCCCTCCACCACGCGAGCGCTTCGATCCTCGCGCTGGTGGCGTTCGCGCTGTGGCTCGCAGGCGCGTGGCCGCGCGTACGGCGCACACGGCGCGGATCGGGGCTGATCGCGGCGCCGGAGCCAGCGCGCGCGAAACCCGCACCGCCCGAGACGCGTTCGAGCTGAATAGGTGCCGTGCTTCGCGGAGCAAAGCTGTCGCTCACGCGCGGACACGAATCGAGCGACGGGGCTCGGGCGACCACTCGACGTTCACGCCGAGCACCTCGCCCTCCGCTCGCCGCGCTTCGCCACCGCGCGGGTGAGCTCGACGAGTGCGTGACGCACGCACGCCTCGAGCGACGCGCTGGGCATCGTGTCGGTCAGCTTGGCCCCGCGGCGCGCTTCGGCGACGGCGAATCCGAGCCCGCGCAGCGCGGAGACGATGTCGTCGTGCCGTTCCTGCTTCGCCGCCTTGTGGGCCTTCGCTTCCGCGCGCGCCTTCGCCCGAGCCGCTGCGGCCGCCGCCCTGGCACATGCACGCTCGCGCTGCGCGATCTCACGCCGGTTCGCGACGTGGTCCTTCCCGAACACGCGCTCGGCCTCGAACTGATTGTGCGGTTGGCACAGCAACCGGAGGTTGTCGGCGGTCGTGCCGCCGCCCTTGGCGAGGGGCACGATATGGTCGAACTCGAGTTTCCGCGTGGACTCGCACCGATGGCCATCAGCGCTTACGAACGCGCACCGGCCGCCGTCGCGTTCCCAGACCTGGCGCCGCAGCGCCTTGGGGATGCCACGGCCACGCGGCGCGTTCACATGCGCTGGCGCAAGCGAATCGGAATGCGCGCCGGTCGCCGGCCGCCCAGACTGGCTCCGCTTCACGCCAAGCCGTCGCTTCTCCAAGTGTGCCAGGTAGTGCTTCATCGCGCGGGCATAGACCAGCGCCGGATCGCCGGAGGGCACGGCGTGGCCGAGAAGCGCAATTGCCCGGCTCAGGTCGTCGTGCTCTTCGGCGGTGATGGACAGCCGCACGTCGTACTCGCCGGTCGCTGCCGGCGTCACTCGGCCGCGACGTGCACTTCTCACTTGTCCCTGCTCAGCAGGCGCCGGTGCGGCCGCGCCATCTGCTGGCGCGCACAGGTCCGAGAGCTCGTTCACTCGCCCCGGGGCGAGTGAACCTGACGAAGCCTCAACAGCAGGGGTGTCCGCCGCTGCGGCAGGAGTCGCAGCAGGCCGGCGCGAACGCGATGCCAAGAGCTGAACGATCTCGTCTCGGCTCTTGAACGCGGCCATCCCCAGCAGCTCGGTCGCGGATTCAGGCGTGACGTGCGGCACCAGCGCGACCGCGGTGGCCACGCTGAGGCGCCCGTCGGCGAGGTACTCGAACAGCTCTGGGAACCTGAGCGCCGCCCGGGCGACCTGGATGCGCCGGAGCGCCCTGCCCTCGGACATGCGCAGCCGACCCATGCAGTAGTCCCGCATACAGGAGTACCCCGCAGCGAGATAGTCCCGCCGGTGGTCGATCACGGCGATGAGCGCGATGCCTTCGGCGAGCTTGGACTTCTCCTCGAGGTCGATGACTTCGAGACGGGAGATGGCGACCTCAGGCGACAGGTGCATCCGCGAGAAACGGTGCATGAGCACGACTCCGCGGGGGCGGGTGCGCTCGGGGGCACGCACAATTCCTATCACGCGGGTTTTTGGCGCTCGTGCGTGCCCCCACGCCGCACGGAGAGGCCTCCGACAGCAACTTTCCTGAAGTCGAGACTAGGCCGCCCACACAACCGACGCACGCAAGATCCAGCGCGCGTGAACAACAGATCCTCGGTCGCGGACAACGGCGACGCCGAATGTCGTCAAGCCAAGAAGTGTCAAATGTCGCGCGCCAAAGGAAGCAACGCGAGCGCGGGACCCGTCAGCCCTTGTCCACGCGCCACACCGCGCGCAGCGACGGCAGCACGAGGTCCGCGGACCCGCCGAACAGGCTCGCCACCAGATGGAACGGCCATGCGGCCGCGAACACCAGCCGCTTCGCGCCCACCTGTGTGCCGGCGAGCGAGCGCCAGGCCTCGGCGTAGCTGCGCGCAAAGTAGACGCGCGTGCGCTTGTCGATCGCGCGCACGCGCGGGGCCTGGCGCAGCAGCGTTTCGCACGAGAACTGCTGCACATATTCCGACGGGTGGTACTTCATGCCGCGCACGCGGTGCGTGAGCCACTCACGCGCCGGCAGCGGCAGCCACCAGTGGACGAACGGCAGCTTGTTGTCGTGATAGTCCACCGGGAAGAACTGGTTCGGCGTCTCGACCAGGACGTGTCCGCCCGGCTTCAGCACGCGCACGCACTCCGAGACCACCGTCTGCTTGAGGTCCTCCCCGAACAGATGCTCGAGCACCTGCCACAGGACGACGAAGTCGAACGAATCGTCCCGGAATGGCAGTCGCCTGGGCTCCTGCTGCACCAGGGCCAGGCGCGCCTGCCGCTCTTGGTTCAGCCCTGCCCGGCGCTCGGCGGCTCGGATCAACTCGCCCCGGTCCACGTCGGAGCCCACGACCAGGCGTGGATCCAGGTGCGAGAGTGCGATCAGGTTGCGGCCGTAGCCGCAGCCGACCTCCAGGACGCGACTCTCCGGAGACAGGAATCGTTTCGCGACCGGCGCCAGCTCCTCGAGCGCGAAGACGTCGCCCTCGGGACCGTGATAGCGGCCCACGAGGTCCTTGAAATGCTGGTTCAACACCGGCATCGCGACTCTCCAGGGCGGGGGCCTCCCATGCGGCCCGCGTGCGACTCGGCGTCACGCGAGACGGCGGACCCTATCACGGCGTCGCGGGACCACGCGCGTGCGCCCGCCGCTCAGCCTCGTCTTCGATGACCATGACCAGCTCGCTCACGCGAAAGCTCCGGCGCGCACGTGATCACCGGCCCCATGGCGCGTCCATCCGGGCGACTTCCAGCAGGGCCGGTCGCGCACTCGGCCGAGCCACCTGCACGGCTGCCGCCTGAGATTATGGCGCGCACCGCCGCTCGCGCTTTGCTAATGTCATTCACTCGCATGGCACTGCATCCCGGCATCGGCGGCGCGGTCCTCGACCGGCTCGGCCCGCGGGACGTCCCCGAGGTGCTCTCCTTCCTCGAGGACGACCCGGTCCTGAACGTGTACCTGGTCGCACTCGTGCTGCGCGATGCGCTCGCCCGCCCGCACGACGCGTGGTGGGGCGCACGACGCTCGGGCCGGCTCTCGGCACTCCTCTACGTGGGTGTGAACTCGGGCGCGGTGCTGCCCTCGGGCCGCGACGCCGACGCGCTCACGCAGTTGGGCGAGCGTGCCGCGCAGGAGCTGGCCGAGCGTCCATCGCGCGTGCAGCTGATCGGCCCGCGGGCCGCCGTGGCCGCGGTCCGCGAGCACTTCCCCGGCCACGGGCTGACGCTGCGCCTGGAGCGCTCGCAGG
>Ga0075429_100002800_pt1 | contig 14760 bp, 10 predicted proteins | sample RhiMetdeltSRZDD3_FD_75295 | JGI IMG/M metagenome (GOLD analysis project Ga0075429, IMG submission 75295) | Populus rhizosphere microbial communities from Tennessee, USA - Rhizosphere MetaG P. deltoides SRZDD3 | ecosystem: Host-associated > Plants > Roots > Rhizosphere > Soil | place: USA... | reverse complement strand
TATTCCGGCCTACTTCGAGACGCTGGAACGTCAGGGCATCAGCATCAACTTCGGCTCCTATTTCAGCGAGACCCAGGCTCGCTCGGCCGTGCTGGGCAGCTCGGCCCGGGCGCCCGACCCGACCGAGCTGGATCGCATGCGGGCCATCATGGATACCGCCATGCGGGCAGGCGCCATGGGCATGACCACGGCGCTCATTTACCCGCCCAGCTCGTATGCCAGGACCGAGGAGCTGGTGGAGATGGCCAAGGTCGCGGCGCGCTACGGCGGGATCTACGCCAGCCACATACGAGGCGAGGGCGCGGAGGTGGTGCAATCGGTCCGGGAGCTCATCGCCATCAGCGAAGGCGCCGGATTACCGGGAGAGGTCTTCCATCTGAAGGTGGCGCATCGACCGTCCTGGGGAATCCTGATGGACTCGGTGCGCCAGGTGGTGGATGCCGCGCGAGCCCGGGGAGTCGACGTGGCAGCGGACATGTACGTCTATACCGCGGGAGGCACCGGCCTCGAAGCCACGATTCCGAGCTGGGCCTTCGAGGGAGGTGGCGATTCGCTGCGGGCACGACTCGACAATCCGGAGATTCGGGCCCGGCTCAAACAGGAGCAGCAGACCGGATCCCCGGGATGGTGGAACATCGTCGAGGCCGCCGGCGGGTGGGATGGAATCATCCTGGTCAACGCCCGAAACCCGGAGAACGCGAAGTACGAGCGGAAGTCGCTCAGTGCCATCGCGAAGGAAATGGGTAAGGAGCCGGCCGACGCCGCGATGGATCTGGTGCGGCAAGGCCGGGGCCGGGTGATGGCGATCTACCACATGATGTCGGAGCAGGACATCGAGACCGCGCTCCGGTTCCCCTGGATCAGCATCGGCAGCGATGCCGGCGCCGTGCTGGCGCCGGGACAGACCGATCAGACCGGACTGCCACACCCGCGCTCGTTCGGAAACGCGGCGCGGGTCATCGCCCACTATGTCAAGCGCCGGGGTGTCCTGTCACTCGAGGAGGCGGTCCGGAAAATGACTTCGTGGCCGGCGACCCGGATGCGACTGGCGGCCCGGGGAACCATCAAGGAGGGCAACTGGGCGGACCTGACGATCTTCGATCTCGACGCCTTGCAGGACCGCGCGACCTATGACGAGCCGATGCTCCATCCTACCGGGATCGAGTTTGTGCTGGTTAACGGCGTCGTCACCATCGAGAACGGCAAGCACACTGGAGCCCGGGCCGGCAGAGTCCTCTACGGGCCAGGCCGGCCATAGACACTTTGCCTCTTTGCCTCTTTGCCTCTTTGCCTCTTACCGCCTTTCCGGCATCCGCGCCGTCACGGTCCCCTGCTCGTCGAGAAACTCGAGACTCGCGCCGCCCAGTGAATCCACCTTCAGCCGGAGCCGGGGCTTCCCGCTCGGGTCGTACAAATTGAGCACCGCCGCCTTGCTTCGGTCCCGGCCCAGGTACACGCGCGTCGCTGCCAGCGGCACCCCGTCCCGGGGGCCGAGCAGGCGCTGCAACGCCGCGGTCCGGGCGGTACTGTCGGTCATCTTGTTGATCGAATCCCGCTGCATGATCAGGTCGTAGATGTCCCGCGAGTCGCGGTCGGCAATGGTGATGGCGCTTGTCTTGCGGCCGTTCTCGTCGGAGTAACGCAGCGTCAGGGTCTCGTCCTGGTTGAACTGGTCGAACGACATCCCCACCGATGACGTGTAGGTCCCGTCGTCCCGCTTCCGGCCGGTGAAGGTCAGCCCGCCGTTTTCGGTGCCCTCGTCGTTGAAGAAGATGATTCCGGGCCGGGTGCCACCGGGATATCCGAACGGCTTGCCTTTGTAGATCGGCCCGATGGAGCGGGGCCGGTTCGAGATCACCATCCTGAGCGCCCCGTTCGGCTCCACGATATTGATCCGCTCCACGTCGATCTCGGTGAATCGGGTCTTCTGGGCGCTCTGCCGGAATGCGGCGATCGACAGGGTTCCGAGCAGGAGGGTCACGACGAGGGCGTAGCCCTTGAGGAGACGGAGCTCGCGGTGAATGGAGCGGTCCATGGTGTTCTCCAGAGGTGGGGGGTTGGGAGGATGGGAGATGGGGATTGGGGATCCGCCCCAACCCCCACCTCCCAACTCCCAACCCCTAGTCAATATCTCACTCGCCTGGCGGGGTGTTCTTCTTCACGTGCGCCGCCACTCGGCGGACGAATTCGGCCCAGGGATACGCATGCCAGGAATGTCCCTTCATCGGCCGGCCATAGGTGAATTCCGCGTCGGAGCGCGGATTGGTCGTCGACTTGAGGAATTCCTCGAATTGGTACACCGCCAGATTCAGATAGAAATCGTCCATGTCTCCCGCGAAGAAATGCAGCTTGCCGGCGAGCTTGGGACCGACGGTGGCCCAGTTGCGCTGGGCATAGTCGCGAAGATCGAAGCCATGCTCCCGCCAGTAGGTCGCCACCTCCCGGTCGATGACCCCGGTGAGCTTGTTCCACAGTGGCTTGGGATAACCATCGGTCCCCGTCGGTCCGTACACCGCGTCCCATCCCCCGAGCTGGTAGCTGGAGCGACCCCGGGTTCCCAGCACCTCCTCGAAGAGGCTCAGCTGGCGCATCGTCCACACCAGCTGGCCTTCGGTGGTGCGCCGGAACGGCCGCTCGACGGCCGTGAACGGCCCGGTGGTGACGACGAAGGCGCTCGAATCGGTGTAATTGTTGACCAGCTGGTTCTTGCGGAAGTCGATCGGGTCCGGCTGGAGGACCCACGCTCCTCCGAAGAAGTCGGGATGCTGAAGCTGAAGAGCCAGTGTCTGCCAGCCGCCGGTCGAGGCGCCCTCCACGATCCGGGCGTAGGGCCGGGCAATGATCCTGAAGCGCTTCTCGAGCCACGGAATCACTTCCTCGACGATCGCGTCGCCATAGGGCCCGTTGTTGGCCGAATTGACGGAGTAGGAATCGGGAAAGTACGGCGTCTGCTGCTCGAAGCTGATCGCGATCATGCGGGGGAAGTCATCCGAGCTCCACGCGCGGTAAAAATCGAAGCCCGGCTCGGTGCCGGTGACCGGATTGATGGTGCCAAGCCCTCGCGCGCGGGCAGAGTCGGTGGAGAACGAGAACGGCACACTGTGCCCGAGGGTATAGACGGCAGGATAGCGCACCTCGGGTTGATCCGCGTACCCCCGGGGGAGCAACACCGTCGCATTGATGAACACCGGTTTGCCCCAGAACGCGGTCAGCTTGGCGCTCTGGATTTGCACCCGCTTGACCCACTCGCTGTCGGCCGGTTTGGGCCGGGCGGGGATCACGTGATTGACGGTGACCCGAACCGTGCCCCCAGCGCCGACACGAACCGGCTGGACGTCGCTGTAGAGGTTCCCCGCGGCGATCTGGAATGTCTCCTGGCTGCCATCATTCAGGTGGACCCAGATTCGGTGCCCATCCACCCGGCGGACTTCCTCGTAGACGTTGACCACGGCCTGGACGAAATAGTCGCCGGGTGCCAGCTCGGCGAGAGGACGCGGAAACCCGAGCGACGTCCCGTCGATCACGGCAGGCCGGTCCGGTGCCAGCTGTTCCAGGTCGACGGCGAACATCGCCGGCCCCGATGGCGAAATCGTGAGCCTCGGCTCCGGGCTGTCTCGCTTCGCGACGACCAGGACCAGCCGCCCGGTGAGTGGCGCCTGGCGGGTGGCCGTGGGTATCACCACCTCGAAACGCGGGGCCTGCGCGACCGATTTGGCGACAGCCAGGACGAGCAGTGCGAGCGTGGATGTCACGAGACGGTTTCGAGTCGGAAACATGGCTATCGGCTCCGGGCGGGGCGGGGCGCGGATCAGCGCGCAAAACGTCAAAAAAAGCTGCTGCTCAACTTACCTCAAGGAGGCCGCAATGACGAAACGCCACGAGTCGGTGAGGTGAGCGCATAACGGCGGCGTCCTATATTGAACGTCCGAAGGCGACCTGAGAAAGCGGTGGATCAGTGGAGGCGCTGGCAATCGCGGTCGAGCGGGGCAACCCGGCGGAGGTGCGGCGGGTACTCGCGAAGCACCCTGAGCTGAAATCTCGTTTGGACGAGCCGATGCCGGGCGGCGCGTTCGGGTCCAACGCGCTCCTCACCGCGGTCCGCCGAGGCGACCGGGAGATGGCGGAGCTGCTCCTGGAATCAGGGGCCGACATCAACGCGCGGAGTCATTGGTGGGCCGGGAGTTTCGGAGTGCTGGACGGCGAGAGCCCGCTGGTTCCCTGGCTGATCGAGCGAGGGGCGACGGTGGATGCCTATGCCGCGTCGCGACATGGAATGATGGACCGGTTGCGAACGCTGATCGAGAAGGACCCGGCGCAGGTCCATCACCGTGGCGGCGACGGTCAGACGCCGCTGCATGTTGCCCGGACCGTGGAAGTAGCCCGATACCTCCTGGAACACGGCGCGGAGATCGACGCGCTCGACGTGGACCATGAATCCACGCCGGCGATGTATCTGGTGCGGGAGCGGCCCGGGGTTGCGCGCTACCTGGTGAGCCGGGGCTGCCGCACCGACATCCTGCTCGCGTCGGCGCTGGGCGATCTCGAGCTGGTGAAGCAACACCTCGCGCGGGATCCCACCGTCATCCGGATGTCGGTGACGCCGGAGCATTTTCCCATGCAGGACCGGCGCGCCGGCGGCACCATTTACATCTGGACGCTCGGGACCAACATGATGCCGCACACCGTGGCCCACCTCGCCGGGCATCGGCACATCTTCGACTATCTGATGGCCCAGAGTCCCCCGGAGCTTCAGCTCGCCGTGGCGTGCGAAGTGGCGGACCAGGACCGCGCCAGACGGATTGCGGCAGCAACGCCGGGTGTCGTCGCGTCGCTCACCCCCTCGGACCGCAGGCGTCTCCCTGCCGCCGCAACGGACAATCGGCTCGACGCCGTTCGCCTGATGCTCTCCCTGGGCTGGCCGATCGACGAGCCCGGCCAGGAGGGAGGCACCGCGCTTCACTGGGCGGCCTTCCATGGGAATGTGGAGATGGTCCGGGAGCTGCTGCGCTACAACCCGGACCTGACGATTCGGGACTCGCAGCACCAGGGGACCGCCCTGGATTGGGCGCGGTATGGATCGGAGCACGGCTGGCGCAAAGGAGAAGGCGACTATCCGGCGACAATTGCGGCCCTGACCAGCGCATAGCGAAGAGCGAGGAGCGAAGAGGAACGACCGCTTCGCGCTTCGCTCTTCGCTACTCGCTACTCGCTCGAATCAGAACTTCGACCAGAGATACTGATTCGTCACTTCGTGATGGAACTGAATCTCCGGAATCTTGATCAGCGCGCCCAGCGCCTTTGGGCAGCGATCGGCTGAGGCCAGCTTCAGGTCGGCATAGCGCTTCTGCACCGTTTCTCCCAGCAGATCGGCAGCGAACCGGCTGCCTTTGAAGAGCCGGATTCCGTCGTAGATGTTGTCCGGAAGGAATTTGGTCCGGTCCCGCCGCTTTTCTCCGTTGCTGCTCTCGATCGGTCCCTCGAATCCGGTCCGGAACATCGTATAGATCGCGAGATAGGGATTGGCATCCGGCGCGATCGACCGGACTTCGATCCGGGCCGACTTGTCGTTCCCGATCGGGATCCGGATCATCGAGCCCCGATCTACCGCCGACGCCTTGATCTGGTTGGGCGCCTCGAAGTGCGGGTCGAGGCGGCGATAGGCGTTGACGCTCGGGTTGAAGAGCAGACAGATGTCCTGCCCGCTGGTGAGAATCCGGTCGATGAACTTCCAGCCCATCTTCGAGAGCTTGTCCGGTCCCTTGGGGTCCCAGAACAGGTTCTTCCCCTTCTGGCTCACCGACAGGTTGGTGTGCATCCCGCTTCCGTTCACCCCGGTGACCGGCTTGGGGAGGAAGCTCGCCGTCATGTCGAGCCGGGCCGCGACCTGCCGGCAGATCAGCTTGTAGAGCAGCACCTGGTCCGCGGCGATGCTCGCCTCGGTGTAGCCGTAATTCATCTCGAACTGCGACGGGGCCACCTCGGGGTGGTCCTTTTCATTGGCGAACCCCATCGCGCGCTGCACCTCCGCGGAGGTGTCGATGAAGAGGCGGAGCGCATCGCCCGGAAGCGAGTGATAGTAGCCGCCGGTGCTGGGGAATTCGAAGCCGCCGGTCTCGTAGTAGCGCCGCTCGGCATCCCTGCCCTTGAACAGGAATCCTTCGATCTCGTTCGCCGCGTTGCAGGTGTAGCCATCCTTCTGGTACAGCCGATCGAGATAGCTCTTGAGCTTGGCCCGCATGTCCGCCACATAAGGCGACCCGTCCTTTTCCAGCACGTCGGCAAAGACCAGCACCTTGCCGGGACCGAACACGTCGGCCGGAAGCCAGTAGGTGGCCGGCCAGTCGATGGCGAGCCGGAGATCCGACTCGGCCTGCTGAGAGAACCCCCGAATGGAGGAGCCGTCGAAGGTGAGGTTGTCGGCGGATTTGAGCAGGAACTTCTTGTCGTAGTCCAGCATGTGCAGCCGGCCTTCCAGGTCGGCAAAGCAGACCGTCACCGCCTTGATGCGCTTTTCGTCGGTGAGGTACTTCATCCGCTTGTCGCGGATCTTGTCGCCGCTGGTCCGGGCCAGGCGCTCGGCCTTGGCCTCGAGGTTCATCTCTTCCAGGCGATCGTAGGGGATTTCCAGAAAATCTCGGAGATTATCGAGCATCGGGCGGGCTCCGCGGTGACGCGTGAAAGTCGTCGGGACGCGGCATGTTACAATGTCTAAGCTAAAAAAGCAATTGGCTAGGTTTAATCACCTCAAACTTAACGTAAATTGCGCAACTTTTAGCTTATGGACGCGCCGGGGTGCTGTCCCGACCGGCGGCGGGACGGTCGGCGACCGGGCGCCGGGGATCCCGGTCCACCACCGTCGCCCGGACTTCGGAGCCGGGCTGCAGCCGGTCGGTCCCGCCCACCACCACCTGCTCCGCCAGCTCCAGCCCGTTCACGATCTCCACGTACCCCGGCGTGCGCACTCCCAGCACCACCTCCCGCCTTTCGGCCTTGCCGCCCTTGATCACCCAGACGTACATGGCGCCCGCGAACGGGCTGACCGCATCCTCCGGGATGACCAGCGCTGCCGGCCGGGTGGCGGTCTCGAGCCGTGCCTCGATGAACATGCCCGACGCCAGCTCGCGTCTCGGATTCGGCACCAGCGCCTTGATGGTGATCGTCCGGCTGGGGAGCTGGACCCGGGGATCGACGAAGTCCACCGTGCCTATGAAGTCGCGGCCGGACAGCGCGGCCACCCGGAACAGCACCCGCTGCCCCAGCTTGAGCTGCTCGGCGTAGCGCTCCGGCACCTGGAAGGTTGCCCGCTGGGGATTCACCGTCTGGAGGGTGATCAGCCGGGTCGAGCTGTTGACGTTGTCACCCAGACTGGCGAGGCGCTGCCCGGTGACGCCGGCGAACGGCGCCCGGACCACGGTGCGGGCGAGCCGGAGCTCAAGGAGATCGAGTGATGCCTGGGTGCTCCGCATCTGGGCTTCGGCGCGCTCGACGTCGGCCGGCGCCGCGGCCTTGTCGGCAAGCAGAGCACGGGTCCGGGTCAACGCCTGCTGGGCCAGATCGCGGTCGGCCGCGGCGCGGGCAACCTGCGCCTTGAGCTCCGCATCATCGACCCGGAACAACGGGGTCCCCTGGGCGACGACGGCGCCTTCGCGCACCATGATCTCCACCAGCCTTCCGTCCACTTCCGGCCGGAGGTCAATCGATTGAAGCGGCTCGATCTGACCGGTGGCGGTGATGGCGTCGATCACCGTATCGGAGCGCACCAGCACGACCTCGACCGGCACCGGCCCGCTGACCGCCCGGCCGCCGCCCGGTCGCGCGCCGGCCCCGGCGGTTCCAGCGGCTCCCGCGGGTGGAGTGCCCGACGACTTTCCACAGGCGCCCGCAAGTACGGCCAGCACCACTACGAGTCCCCTCACAGAGGATCCTTGTCGCTGAAGAGTCGGCGGCCGAGAATCGCTTCGAGCCCGGCGAGGGCGAGGCGAGCCGCATAGCGTGCCTGCACCAGCTCCGACTGGGCTTCCGTCAGGCTGGACTGGGCATCGATCAGATCGAGAATGGTGCTGGCGCCGGCGCGATAGCGGGCTTCCTGCACCCGGAAGTTTTCCCGCGCGATGACCAGTCCCTGCTCCGAATACTCCGTGGTCGCCCGCGCGGTCTGGTACGCTTCCCAAGCCGCGGTGACATCGGCCTCGGCGGCCCGCTCCAGATCGGCGCGAACGGCACGGGCCAGCTCGCGGGCATTCTTGGCGCGCACGTACGCCAGCTCACGATTGGCGTTATCCCACAGGGGATAGCTCAGGGACACCGTGAGCGTGCGGCGGGTGAGCCCGACCGGATAGAAGTTGTCTCCGAACGTGGTCTCGTTGGCGCTCAGGAAGACCGAAGGAAGGTAGCTCGCGCGACGGGCCTTGACGGCGGCCTCGGCGGAGCGCTCGTTGGCCCGCGCGACCCGGTACTCCGGTCCCTGCTCCACCGCCTGATTCATCGCTTCGACCAGCGAGAGCGGAAGGTCGGGCGCCCTGGCGGTATCGAAGGGTACCGCGTCGACACCGCCGGCGACACCGACCCGCTGGCCCAGCAGCAGCCGCGCGACCCGCAAGCGGGCTTCGTCCTGAAGCAGGCCGACCCTGGCGCGGTTGAGCTCGAGCATCAGCTGGAGGGAGTCGGTCTGCACCGCGGCGCCGCTCATGACCCGGGCCCGCGCCACCACCAGCTGCTCCCCCGCGCGTCGCACCCGGTCGCGGGAGACCTCCACCAGCTCGTGATTGCTCAGGACCGAGTAGAAATCGGCCTCGGTGTCGAGCGCAGTGAGAAAGCGCTGCTGCTCCTCGCCCGCTCGGGCGCCTTCCAGGTCGGCTCCGGTCTGGCTCAGCGTCGCGAACTTGCGCCCGCCGGCGAACAGCTCGAAGCGGGCGTCGATGCGCGCCGTTGCACTGGTGCGGGCCGGGGCGCCGGTGCCGACGTTGAACTGGCTGGTGGAAAACGAGGTGTAGTCGGAGCCCACCGAGATGGACGGCAGGATCATGGCGCTCATGGCGGCCCGCCGGGCCCAGGCCGCGTTGTCCACCGCACCCAGCGCCCGCACGTAGTTCGGATCCAGTCGTGCCGCGCGCCGGAGCGCTTCGGTCAGGGTGATCCGCGGCAGCGTATCCGCGGCCGGTGCGTGAACGCCGGCCGCGAGCGCGAGGAGCAGCGCGATCATTCCGCGCCCACCGGGCGGACGGCCGGCGCTCCGGCGTGCCGGCGGGTGCCGCCGACCTTGACCCGGACCCCTTCCATCAGCGAGTAGACCACCGGCACCAGGAAGAGCGTCAGTGCGGTGGAGAAGAGCACGCCGCCCACGATCGCGTACCCCAGCGGCCGGCGGCTGATGGAGCCCGCGCCCAGGCCCAGGGCGATCGGCACCGCACCCATGATCGTGGCGACCGAGGTCATCAGAATGGGCCGGAGCCGGATCCGGCCCGCCTCGAGCAGCGCCGCCACGGTTTCCATGCCTCGCTCGCGCAGCTGGTTGGTGTATTCCACCAGCAGGATCGAGTTCTTGGTCACGAGCCCGATGAGCAGAATCATGCCGATCTGGCTGTAGAGATTGATGCTCGACCCCGCGATCCACAGCGTGAAGATCGCGCCGGTCACCGCGAGCGGCACCGCCATCAGCACGGTGAATGGATGGATGACCGACTCGAACTGCGAGGCCAGCACCATGAAGACGACGATCAGCGCCAGGAGGAATGCGAAGTAGAGCGAGCTCCCGCTCTCGGAGAGCTCCCGCAGCTCACCACCCAGCGCGATGGTCGAGCCGGACGGCAGCACTTCCGAGGCGATCTGGTTCAGGGAATCGAGCGCCTCGCCCAGGGTAAACCCGGCGGCGAGTCCCGCCGAGACGTCGGCGGAGCGCACTCGCATGTAGTGGTTCAGGGTGCGGGGACCGACGCCTTCCTGGACCGAGGCGAGCTGCTCCAGCTTGATGAGCTCGCCATCCCGACCCCGGACCGAGAGGCCGCTCATGTCGGTGGGCGTGGCCCGCTCTTCCGGCGACAGCTGCACCATCACGTAGTACAGCTTGTTGTTCCGGGTGAAGGTGCTGGCGCGCTGGCCGCCCAGCATGGCCTGCATGGTGCTGGCGACGTCGCGCACCGGGACACCCAGATCCTCGGCGCGATCGCGCTGGTAGGAGACCGAGAGCTCGGGCTTGTTGACCCGGAGGTCGGTGTCCACGTTGGTGAGCCCTTTCACCTGCCGGGCCCGCTTCAGCATCGCGTCGATTCCGACGAACAGCGAATCGAAATTGGGATTCCGGATGATGAACCTGACCGGGGAGCCGTAGCCGCCAAACGCGGGCGGATTGTTGGCAAAGGCCTGCACCCCGGTCACCTGCGCCAGCTTGGGACGGAGCTCTTCGATGATCTGCTGCACCGAGCGCTCACGCTCAGACCAGTCCACGAAGCGCACGAAGATCTGGCCGCGGTTGACGCTGCCGCCGCCGCCGCCACCGCCCCCGCCGCCCACCGTGCTGGTGTAGTTGGAGATTTCGGGAATGCCGCCCAGGATCTGCTCCACCTGCCGCTGGTACTGGTCGGTGTAGCCCAGCGTCGAGCCTTCGGGCGCGGTGATCTGGACCTGCAGCTGGCCGCGATCTTCCGGCGGTACGAACTCGCGCTTCAAGCCGAGAAACACCACCACGGCGGCCACCACCATCGCCGTCGAGACGCCGAGCACGAGGAGCCGGTGCCGGAGGGCAAAGCCGAGCGCCCGCTCGTAGGTAGTGGCGGTGAACTTGAAGCTCTGCTCCAGGGTGTGGTAAATCGCGCCGTGCCGGGGCGGCACCCGGAGGATCTTGGCGCAGAGCATCGGCGTGAGCGTCAGCGCCACGAAACCGGAGATGGCAACCGCCGCGGCCACCGCGATCCCGAATTCATTGAAGAGCCGCCCGGTGCTGCCCTTGAGGAACGCCAGCGGGGTGAAGACCGCGACCAGCGAAATCGTCGTCGCGACCACGGCGAAGGCGATTTCGCGGGTGCCCTTCACCGCCGCCTCCTCCGGGGGCTCCTCCAGCTCCTCCTGGTGCCGGAAGGCATTCTCGAGGACGATGATCGCGTCGTCCACCACGATGCCGATCGCCAGGGTCAGGGCGAGCAGGGTCAGGTTGTTGATCGAAAAACTGAGGGCATTCATCACCGCGAACGTCGCCACGATCGACGCGGGGATGGCCAGGCCGGGGATGATGGTGGCGCGCACGTTCCGGAGGAACAGGAAGATGATCAGCACCACGAGGCCGGCGGCCAGGATCAGCGTCTCCTCGGCTTCCTTGATTGAGCGCTTGACGTAAATCGACTGGTCGTACCCGAGACTGGCCGTCACGCCGGGAGGGAGCGCCGCGATCAGATCGGGAAGCGCCTCGCGAACCGCGTCGGCCACTTCGACCAGGTTCGACTTGGACTGCCGCACCACCGACAGCCCGACCGCGGGGCGGCCGTTGAAGCGGAAGATGCTCCGTTCGTCCTCGGGGCCCAGCTCGACCTTGGCGATGTCGCCCAGCTTGACGACCTGGCCGTTGCTGCTCGCCACCACCATTGCGGCGAATTCCTGCGGCGTCTTGAGCTCGCCCAGGGAGCGCACCGAGAACTCCCGCCGGTCGGACTCGATCCTGCCGGCGGGAATTTCGACATTGCGGGCCTGGATGGCACGCACCACGTCCTGGACCGTGAGATCGTGCGCGGAGAGCTTGCTGACCGAGAGCCAGATGCGCATGGCGTAGCGCCGCTCCCCCCGGACATCGGCTCGCGCCACGCCCGGCACGGTCTGCAGGCGGGGCTTCAGGATGCGATCGGCGATCTCGGAGAGCTGGAGCAGGTCGTGCTGGCTCGACTCCAGACCGACGAAGACGATCGGGCGGGCGTCGGCATCCTGCTTGTTGACCACCGGATCTTCGACCTCCTGGGGAAGCCGCCCCCGCACCCGGGCCACGATATCGCGAACGTCCTGCGCCGCGTCTTCGATCGGGCGGTTCAGGTTAAATTCGAGATTGATGTTGGTGGACTGCTCGGAGCTGCTGCTGGTCATCGTCCGCAAGCCTTCGAGCGAGGCCAGCTGCTCCTCGAGCACGTCGGTCACCGCGGATTCCATCACGGCGGGGTTGGCGCCGCGCAGCGTCACCGACACCGAGACGATCGGCGGGTCGACGTCGGGAAACTCGCGGACCGACAGCTCGTTGTACCCGAGGACGCCGAACAGCACGAGCGCTCCGCTGATCATGCTCGCGAAGACCGGCCGCTGGATGGAGATGTCGGAGATTTTCATGCGACGGACCGGTCCGGACAGAGAGATGAAGCGCCCCGGAAGGGCCGGGAGGCCAACAGAGTGGTACGTCCCAAACGCCCTGCTCGTTGAGAGTTACCCCGAGGAACGATGACCGACAAGCTGACCCCCCGGCAGAAGGCCCAGCTGGCCGTCCTGGAGACCCTCCCCCCCAAATTCCAGCTGATGCACCGGCTGGTCGAGGAAATCGCCGGAATGCGGGTGGATGACACGGTCATCCGGAGGCTGACCCGGCTGTTGGACGAATCCAAAGCGGCCACCAATACCGTAGGATTGACAGCCCTGACGGAAACCATGGGCATCATGGGGATGCTCGCTCGCCGCACCGGCGGGCACCAGATGAGAATCCGGGGCCTCCGGGAGGGGCTGGGGAGCCTCAAGATCAATTTCGAAGGAGCGTTACGATCGGCGAGTACGGCTGAGCCGGAGGAGCCGGGAGGTCCCGGCAAACCCGAAAAGAGCTAGCGTTTCCGGGCGGCCAGCTTGTCGATGACGGGTCCGGCCATGAGGACCACCATGCCGTTAACCAGGGCCCCGACCAGCAGGGTGACGTAGGTCAGGGCGAACAGGATCATGCCGGCGCCAAGTGCGGCGAAAATACGTCCAAACGTCTCCATGGTTCCCCCGACTGTGTGGCGGTAGTTTACCCGTCCCCCCGGCGACCCCGCAACCGCCGGGAGACCAGCGGCCCCATTAACCTCTCGACCGAGGTGTTTGTATGCGCACGCTGTCTCTGCTGTCCCTGACGACTCTGCTGGCCCTTCCCCTGGCGGCTCAGGCCCGGCCGGCCGACCCGGACAAGAACGTCGCAGGTACTGGAACGCTCCCGGCCGGCTGGTCGGCCCGGCTGGACCGGGCCACCGATTCGCTCAAGAATCTGAAGTTCGGTCCGATGGGCCCCGGCCTTCACGTCACCACCGGACCCTCCGGCATTTTCTGGCGTGAGGCCGACGCGGTGCCCGGGTCGTTCCATACCATCGCGACCTTCACCCAGATGAAGAAGCCGACGCATCCGGAAGCCTTCGGGATCTTTGTCGCGGGCAAGGATATCAACGGGGCGACGGCATCCTACGTCTACCTGATCGTTCGCGGCGACGGGATGTTCTCGATCCGCCACGGCGGAGCCGTGGGCGCCGGATCCACCAACCTCACCACCGGCGGCAACCGCAACGGCTGGCTCGCCAGCGACGCGGTGGTCAAGGAAGACTCCACCGGCAAAGCCAAGAACACGCTGGAGATCGCCGGCGACGCGGCCAGCAAGAAGCTGACCTTCAAGATCAACGGCAAAGAAGTGGCCCAGATCGATGCGCCCAACGGCGCGGTCGGCGGCCTGGTGGGCCTCCGGGTGAATCACAATCTCGACGTGCACGTCGATGGGTTCGCCGTTCACAAGATGTAGGGAATAGCGAAGAGCGAAGAGCGAAGAGCGAGGAGACGCGTTTTCTTCGCTCTTCGCTATTCGCTCTTCGCTCAGGCTGTTTTGATCTCCGTCCAAATCCGATCCCATGCTTCCGCCGCCCGGCCGAGATCCTTCTGGATCTCGAGTCGGGCGAGCTCGTCCGGGCCCGGGTAGGGGACCGGATTCTCGATCAACGACATCGCCCCCTGGTTCGGGCTGCCGTAGCCGGTGGCGGTGGCGATCGCCGCCGCAATGTCGGGTCGCAGGGTGTAGTTGATGAATTCGTGCGCGGCGCGGGGATGCGGCGCCGCCTTCGGGACCACCAGCGAGTCGATCCAGAGGGAGCTTCCTTCTTCCGGCAGCATCCAGGAGAGCGCCGGCTGCTCCTTGCGCGCCTGGGCGGCGTCGCCGTTCCAGAGCTGGGCCAGCCAGACGTCCCCCGCGATCAACTGCCCCTTCACCGGCGCCGAGAGATAGGCCTTGAGATTCGCCTTGGCCAGGATGGCATCCCGCTTCGCGCCGGCAAGCTCCGCCGGATCCACCGAATTGAGCGAGTGGCCCCGGTATCGGAGGAAGGCCCCGATCACATCCCGCTCGTCGTCGAGCATCGTCATCTTGCCGGCGAGCGCGCGGTTGAGGTACACGCTCCAGCTTTCGGGAGCGTCCGCAATGTGGTCGCTTCGCCAGGCGATTCCCGTCATCCCCCATTGCCAGGGAACGGTGTAGGCGTTCTCCGGATCGTGGGCCAGGCCTCGAAACAGCGGGGCGATGTTGGACAGGTTGCCGAGATAGCTCGGTGAAAGCTTTGCCAGCAGGCCGGATTCGACCAGCGCGGTCACCGCGTAGGTCGTGGGCACGACCAGATCGTACCCGGCCGCTCCGGCCTGGAGCTTGGCCACCAGCTCCTCGCTGCTTTCATAGGTGTCGTAAGTCACCCGCACTCCGAATTCTTTCTCGAAGCCGGGGACGACGCCGGGGGAGATGTAGTCCGACCAGTTGTAGATGTTGAGCTCCGGCTCGAGGGGGCCAAGCTCGGCGCTGCC
>Ga0075429_100002797_pt1 | contig 14763 bp, 15 predicted proteins | sample RhiMetdeltSRZDD3_FD_75295 | JGI IMG/M metagenome (GOLD analysis project Ga0075429, IMG submission 75295) | Populus rhizosphere microbial communities from Tennessee, USA - Rhizosphere MetaG P. deltoides SRZDD3 | ecosystem: Host-associated > Plants > Roots > Rhizosphere > Soil | place: USA... | reverse complement strand
CATCGTGGAATCCATACGCAGCTTCGATGCGGACACCCAGCGCTCCATCTACAAGGTGAACGAGGTGCGCCTGCTCCCCGCGCGCGAGTTCCCGCTGGACGAACCGGCGCAGGCCCGCTTCCGTCAGAGCTTCCGGGAACGGTTCGAAGGAGACCCGTCGCGCAGCCGCGTCTACAAGGACATCTCGAAGGGCGTGCCTTCGACGGGGATCGAGTACTACCTGCCGCTGTTCTTCGAGAAAACCGCGCTCCTGACCGATTACCTGCCGCCGGACACCGTGATCGTGACGCAGGGAGCGCTCGCGCCGGCGGCCGAGCAGTTCTGGAGCGACACCTTCACGCGCTACTCGATGCTGCGCGGCGATAGCGCCAATCCGCCGCTGCCGCCGCACGATCTCTTCCTGACTACCGACGAGTTCTTCGGCGCCATCAAAGCGTTCGCGCGCGTGGAGATTCCTGACGCGAGGGAAGCAGGGACTAGGGACTCGGGACTAGGAACCAGGGATTCGACCTCGGAAGCCGTAGGTTTCGGACACCAGTCTCCAGTCTCTGGTCTCCAGTCTCCAGTCTCGCCGTTGCCGCCGCTGGCGGTCGAGCGGCGAGCGGACAACCCCCTGCATCGCCTGCGCGCGTTCCTCGATACGTTTCCGGGAAGGGTCCTCGTTCTGGCAGAGGGGCTGGGCCGGCGCGAGACGCTGCACGAGTACCTGACCGAGAACGGGCTCAACCCGGTCGCGGCGCAGGGCTTCCGGGAACTCGCCGCAGCAACCGACCGCTTGATGCTGGCGGTCGGCCCGCTGCACGCGGGCTTTATTCTCTCGGACGAGAACATAGCGCTCGTGACGGAGAACGAGCTGTACGCCCAGCAGGCGCGCATTCGCAAGGAGCGTGAGGGCGCGCGCCGCACGCCGGCCGAAGGCATGCTGCGCGACCTGTCGGAGGTGAAGATAGGCGACCCGGTGGTGCACGAGCAGCACGGCATAGGGCGCTACCGCGGGCTCGTCACCATGGATCTCGGGGAAGGCGAGGCGGAATTCCTGATGCTCGAGTACGCCGGCAGCGACAAACTCTACGTGCCCGTCTCCAGCCTGCACCTGATCGCGCGCTACAGCGGCGCGCCGGCGGAAGCGGCGCCGCTGCACCAGCTGGGCAGCGGCCAGTGGGAGAAAGCGCGCAAGAAGGCCGCGGCGCAGGCGCGCGACACGGCGGCGGAGCTGCTCAACCTCTACGCGCAACGGATGCTGCGCGAGGGCCACGCGTTCCAGCTGCGGCCGCACGATTACGATGCCTTTCGCGAAGGCTTTCCCTTTGAGGAAACCCCCGACCAGGCGGCCGCCGTCAACGCCGTGCTGGAGGACCTGAAGTCGGGCAAGCCCATGGATCGCCTGATCTGCGGCGACGTCGGTTTCGGCAAGACGGAGGTGGCGCTGCGCGCGGCGTTCGTCGCGGTGGCCGACGGCAAGCAGGTTGCCGTGCTGGTGCCGACGACGCTGCTCGCCGAGCAGCATTTCAACACGTTCTCCGACCGGTTCGCGGAATGGCCGATAAAAGTCGCCGAGCTGTCGCGCTTCCGGACGGGAAAGGAGCAGGCTGCCGCGCTGGCGGGGCTCGCGGAGGGACGGGTGGACATCGCGATCGGCACGCACAAGCTCCTGTCCCGCGACGTGCGGTTCAAGGACCTCGGCCTCGTCATCGTGGACGAGGAGCATCGCTTCGGCGTGCGCCAGAAGGAGCGCCTGAAGGCGCTGCGGGCGGAGGTGGACGTGCTGACGCTCACCGCCACGCCCATTCCGCGCACGCTCGCCATGGCGATGGAGGGTCTGCGCGATTTCTCCGTGATCGCCACCGCTCCCGAGCGGCGCCTCGCGATCAAGACCTTCGTCTCGCGCTACAGCAAGCCGATGATCCGCGAGGCGGCGCTGCGGGAGCTGAAGCGCGGCGGCCAGATTTACTTCCTGCACAACGACATCGACTCCATCGGCCACGTCGAGGAGGTCCTCGCGAAGCTGGTACCGGAAGCCCGCATACGGGTCGCCCATGGCCAGATGCGCGAGCGCGAGCTCGAGCACGTGATGCGCGACTTCTACCAGCAGCGCTTCAACGTGCTCCTCTGCACCACGATCATAGAGACCGGCATCGACGTGCCGACCGCGAACACGATCATCATGAATCGTGCCGACAAGTTCGGCCTCGCGCAGCTGCACCAGCTGCGCGGGCGCGTGGGCCGGTCGCACCACCAGGCCTACGCCTATCTCCTCCTGCCCGAAGAGGGCAACATCACGGCGCAGGCGAGGAAGCGCCTGGAGGCGATACAGATGATGGAGGAGCTGGGCTCGGGCTTCTTCCTCGCGATGCACGACCTGGAGATACGCGGCGCGGGGGAGGTGCTCGGCGAGGAGCAGAGCGGCGAGATGCAGGAGGTCGGTTTCAACCTGTACCTGCGCATGCTCGACACGGCGGTGCGCTCGCTCAAGCTCGGGAAAGAACCCGATCTTGCCGCACCGCTCGAGGTCAACACCGAGATCAACCTGCACGCCCCCGCGCTGCTGCCCGCGGACTACGTGCACGACGTCCACGAGCGTCTGGTGCTCTACAAGCGGCTCGCCAACTGCGAATCGCAGGAGGAGCTCGACGCTCTGCGCGAAGAGCTGATCGACCGCTTCGGCAATACGCCCGAGGCGGCGCGCTCGCTCGTGGAAAGCCACCGGCTGCGCATACTCGGCAAGCCGCTAGGCGTCGCGCGCATCGATGCGACGGAGTCCGCGATCCTGCTTCAGTTCGTGCCCAGGCCGCCGATAGAGCCCGCCAGGGTTCTGAAGCTCGTCCAGTCCCGGCGCAACTACCGGCTCGCGGGACAGGACCGGTTGCGGATAGAAGCGCCGCTGCCCGACGTGCGGGCGCGGGTGGCGGCGATACGGGAGGCGTTCGGGGAACTGGCGTAAAGATCAAAACTGAACCGCCAAGCCGGCCTGCGATTGGATAGTTTCATCTACGGGTATATGCTTTCCTGCCACGCGTCCGAGAGCGGAGGGAGGCCCTGATGCGATTGAAGGCTCTTGATCATGTTGGTCTCAAGGTCAAGGACCTGGACAGGTCCTTGACCTTCTATCAGCGACTCGGTCTTAACGTCTTACGCACGAGAGGGCCGAACGCGGACGGTTCGCGATTCGCAGTGATCCAGGTGGGGGACCAGGAGCTCAATGTTTCCTGCCATCCTGAATACGTCTCACCGGGCAAAGACCACGCCGTCGGCATCGACCATTTCTGCTTCGAAGTAGACGCCGCATCGATCGACGAAGTCGTCGCCGATTTGCGAACAGCGGGAATCGCAGTCGTCAGCGGCCCTTTGGAGCGGCGCGACAGTACGGCGCTTATCCTCCATGATCCGGACGGAATACACGTGGAGCTGCAGCTCAAGAGGTCCTGAGGAACGCCGAAACTCCTCCTCGACCCGCGACCCTCGTCCCCCGCAGACGATGCGCTGAATCCGGAATCCTGAATCCTGGACCGAAGATGACAGACCTGAAATCGAAGCGGTGGATCGTCGCCAAAGGCCTGATGTTTCTCTTCATCGCAGCTGCGGCGGCGATCCTGATATGGGTCGAAACGCCATCCGTCATGATTGCCATCTTGCTCGCGCTGCTGGTGTGGGCGTCCTGCCGTTTCTACTACTTCCTGTTCTACGTCCTCGAGCATTACGTGGATCCGACCATGCGCTACGCCGGGCTGCTCGATCTGCTGATGGGCATGAAGCGGCGGCGCGAGGGCATGCGGCGCGACGCGTAACGAGAATCGGGTACGCGCGGAACTAAACCCGCGCCCCGCTTCTCAAAACTCCATTGCCGGGTCCTTCCCGGCCATCCTGCCCGGGGTTCCCGCGTGAGCACGTTGGCATCGAGATCGAGATTCTCGCGCTTTGCGACGGCCACGTCGCGCGCGGCGGGCAAACCCGTCACCTTCGTGATCGCGGTCGCGACGATCATTGCGTGGGCTATCGTGGGACCGGCCTTCGGCTTCAGCGATACCTGGCAGCTCGTCATCAATACGGCCACCACGATCGTCACGTTCCTGATGGTGTTCCTGATCCAGAACACGCAGAACCGCGATGCGGAGGCGATGCAGATCAAGCTGGACGAGCTGATCCGGGCGGTCAAGGGCGCGCAGAATTCCCTGCTCGACCTGGAGGAGCTCGACGAGGCCGAGCTCGACCAGATCCGCGACCGCTACGAGGAGCTCGCCCGGCGGGCGCGCGACCGGGTCGACAAGCGCGCCGCCGCGGCGCGGAAGAAGAACGGGGAACGGGCATGAGCGACCGCAACGGGTTCGCCGTGAGGATAGTCCACAGGATCTTCCCCGTAGGGCATTTCACCATCAGCGTTCTCTTCATCGTCAGCGCGCTCGGGCTGATCGGGTTTGCGGTAGCGCAGCTCTGGGACGGCCTGCAGCCCGGAGGCGACCTGGGCGCCGCCACGCGCATGCACGCGGTCCTGCAGAGCATCGCCGTGCTGACCGTCGCCGTCGCCGCGCTGGAGCTCGGCCAGACCATACTCGAGGAAGAAGTGCAGCGGGAAGCGCACATGAGCGCCCCCACGCGCGTGCGCCGCTTTCTCTCGCGCTTCATGGTCGTGCTGGTGGTCGCGCTGTCCATCGAGACCCTCGTGGTGGTGTTCAAGGTCAGCCAGGAGGCGCCCGAACAACTGCCCTATGCCGCGTCCATTGGCGTGGCGGCCGCTGCGCTGCTAGTGGGGTGGGGCCTCTTCATCTGGCTGAACCGCGCCGCCGAAGAGCTCGAGCCCGAGGCGATGCAGCAGGCCAAGCAGGAAGACAAGAAGATGTAGGGCCGGCGTGACGCCGGCAGAACTGGTCAAACCTGCCGGTTGGGGGTAGATTCCCCGGCTAACGTGACCGACGACAAAGTCATAGCGTCCGAGCCCGCCTGCGCCTGCGCGGCGTCGCGCCGCGAGCTGCTCAAGGCCGCGGTCGGCGCCGCCGTCATCGGGCTGGCCTCGGGCCACGCGCCCGCGCAAGCCGCCGAGCCGCGGAACGCGCGTCCGCAGACTGGCGACCGGCTCGTCTATTCCAGCGGTCCGAAGAAGGGCGCGGTCGTCGCGCCGGCCGATGTGCCGCTCGGGGGGCCGCATGTCAGCGCGTACGCGCAGCACCCGGCGACCGGCGTCATCCGCGACGGCTCGCGCTTGAACGAGGTCATACTCGTTCGCCTCGACCCGACGGACTTGACGGACGCGGCGCGCACCAACGCGCCGCAAGGTTATGTCGCCTTGTCGGCCATCTGCACCCACGCCGGCTGCAGCGACTGGGCGTGGGACGCCGGCAGGAAGGTGCTCAAGTGCCCGTGCCACGATTCCGAATTCGACCCGAAGGACGACGCCCGCGTATCCGGCGGGCCGGCGACCCGGCGGCTGCCGCGCCTGCCTTTGAAGGTCGAGGGTGACACGCTCGTCGTCGCCGGCGCTTTCGTCGGACGGGTCGGAATCGATCTCACATGAGAGACTAGGGACTGGGGACTAGAGACTGCGCCGTACGACTATCTGCAGCACGCAAACCAAGGGAGGGGGACGCATGCTTACCAGGAAGATCCGCTGTCACCGCACGTCCATGGCCGCGTTGGTCGCAGCACTCGCAGGGCTCGCCGCCCTGCCCGCCGCCGCGCAAGGCATCACGAGCTACGAGCCGGTCACCGAGGCGCGCCTGCTGAAACCGGAGCCTCACAACTGGCTGCACTACCGCGGCAACTTCGAAGGATGGGGCTACAGCCCGCTCGGCAAGATCACGACCGCGAACGTGCGCAATCTGAAGCCGGTGTGGACGATGTCGACCGGCGTCGTCGAGGGCCACCAGTCGCCGCCCTTCGTCAACAACGGCGTCATGTTCGTCTCGACACCGGGCAACCAGGTGCTCGCGCTGAACGCGAAGACCGGGGACCTGATCTGGCGCTACAAGCGCGAGTTGCCCGAGGACATCATCCAGTCGCACCCGACCAATCGCGGTGTCGGCCTCTATGGCAACAAGGTGTTCCTCGCGACCCTCGACGCCTTCGTCATCGCGCTCGACGCGAGAACCGGCAAGGTGCTCTGGGAAACGCGGGTCGACGATTACAAGCGCGCCTACTACTTCACGCTGGCGCCGCTCGTCGCCAAGGGCAAGGTGATGGTCGGCACTTCCGGCGGAGAATTCGGCATTCGCGGCTACGTGGCCGCCCTAGACGCGGAGACCGGCAAGGAAGTCTGGCGCAGCTACACGATTCCCGCGCCGGGCGAGCCCGGCAGCGAAACGTGGAAAGGCGCCGACCACTGGAAAACGGGCGGAGGCTCGGTGTGGATCACCGGGCACTACGATCCCAAGCTGAATCTCACGTACTGGGGTACCGGCAACCCCGGTCCGTGGCTGGGCGACATGCACCCGGGCGACAGCCTGTACACGGCCTCGGTGGTCGCGCTCGACGTCGATACCGGGAAGCTCCGCGGCTACCACCAGTACGTGCCCAACGAGTCGTGGGACTGGGACGAGGTCTCGACCCCGCTCCTCATCGACTACAAGCGCAAGGGCCGCAATATCGCGGGTCTCGTCCATCCCGGGCGCAACGGCTACCTATGGCTGCTCGAGCGCCAGCAGGACGCGATCAAGTTCATCGACGCCAGGCCGTTCGTGAAGCAGGAAGTCTTCACCGCCATCGACCCCGTGACGGGCCGCCCGAGCTGGGACGAGTCGAAGAAGCCCGCTACCGGCAAGACCGTCACCTTCTGCCCCTCGCACTGGGGCGGCAAGGACTGGCCGCCGGCGGCGTGGAATCCCAAGACGCGGCTCCTCTACATCCCCGCGCATGAGAACCTGTGCGCCACGCTGAAAGGCGAGGACAAGCGCCCCACGTACGAGCCCGGCAAGCGCTTCGTCGGCACCGACGCGGCGGCGACGCGCGTCTTCAAGCGCGAGGGCGCGAAGCACATCGGCGAGCTGCAGGCGTGGAACCTCGAGACCGGCAAGAAGGTATGGACCTACGAGTACCCGCACATCAACTGGGGCCCGGTGCTCACCACGGCGGGCGGACTCGTGTTCGCCGGCGGCTCGAGCGACCGCATGTTCCGGGCGTTCGACGCGAAGACCGGCAAGGTCGTGTGGGAATTCAAGGCGAACTCCGGCATCACCGCCGTGCCGATCTCCTACATGGTCGACGGCGTGCAGTACATAGCGGTGCAGGCCGGGTGGGGCGTCGATGCCCAGAAGATGATCAACCGGCTCGACCAGACCGCGGGCACGACGACGCACGTTCCGCAGGGCGGCGTGATCTGGGTGTTCGCGGTAAAGAACTGACGCGCCAGCCATCCGTTTCATGGTGATTGAGGCGGCGGAGCCTCGCCGGTAAAATCCGCGCGAGCCGTCCCCAATGCGCGCCGCCCTGCCTTTCCTCGTGCTGCTGCTGGCGCCGTCGACGGCTCCGGCGGCGGAGGCGCTCAATTTCCGGACCGCCTATCTCAGCGACGCCGTAAGCGTGACGGAAGCCATGGTCAGGGCGTGCACCTCGCGGCACCCGGAGCTCACCGCGCGCGGCGCTGCGGCGCTGGAATCGTGGCGGCAGCGCAACGCCGCGGACGCCCGCCGCGCCGCCAGGCTCGTTGCGGAGGAGTTGAGGAACCTGTCGATGAGCAAAGAGGAAACGGAGCGGGCGCTGGCGCAGTTGAGACAGGAGCACCTCGAGGGATGGCAAAGAGTCGCCGCTTTCCCCACCGCCTGCAGCGATTACGTCGCCAGCCTCGAGCGCCCCGAGAGCGATCTGGCCCGTTTGCTCCCGCGCCCGAAAGGGGCGGCTGCCGGGCGGGCATTCGTTGCGTTCCAGGATCGATGAGCTTCGACCTGGCCGCCTACCTGCGGCGAATTGAATTCGCGGGAGCGCTACGGCCGGACCGCGCGACGCTGGCGGCGCTGCACCTCGCGCACGCGACGCATATCCCCTTCGAGAACCTCGACATACTCCTCGGCCGCCCGCTACGCCTCGACCTCGACAGCCTGCAGGAGAAGCTGGTGCGCGGCGCACGCGGAGGCTATTGCTTCGAGCACAACCTCCTCTTCGCGGCCGCGCTGGAGGCGGCCGGCTTCCGCGTGACGCAGCTCGCCGGTCGGGTGCGCTACCGCACCCGCCGCGTCCTGCCGCGCACGCACATGCTGCTGCTCGTTGCGGCGGATGGCGCGAAGTGGATCGCAGACGTGGGTTTCGGGGTCTGGGGATTGCTGTTGCCGCTGCCGCTCGCGTCCGGGCCGGAGACGCCGCAGTTCCGCTGGTCCTTTCGCGCCGTCGAGGAAACCGGACTATGGACCGTGCAGTCGCAGCAGGAAGGCGCCTGGACCGATCTCTACGCGTTCACCCTGGAGCCGCAGCACCTCATCGATTTCGAGATGGCGAGCTACTACGTCTCCACCCATCCCGAGTCGCGCTTCACGCAGACGCTGATCGCGCAGTCCATCGCTCCGGACGCTCGCTACATGCTGCACAACCGCGACCTGACCGTGGACCGGGGCGCGGGGACGGAGAGCCGCGTGCTCGCCGACGATGACGAGCTGCTCGAGGTGCTCGCCGGAACCTTCGGCCTGCGTTTTCCGGCCGGGACGCGCTTTAACTACAGTGACCGCTGACCAGTGACCAGTAAAGAGAGACAGCCCTCACTTATCACTTAGCACTCATCACTCATCACTGCACTTTAATGTTCCCCTTCTTGATGACCTCGGAGTACTTCGCCAGCTCCGACTTCATGAGCTTGAGGAGTTCCGCCTGGGTCGTGGTGAGCGGATCCGCCCCGTTCTTCTCGAACTGATCCTTCATCTCCGGCGACTGCGCGATCTTCGTAAGCTCGCCCTGCAGCCGGCTGACGACGGGCGCCGGGGTCCCATTTGGCGCGAAAAAGCCCAGCCAAAGCGATACTTCGAAGCCCGGGAATCCGTTCTCGGCGACGGTGGGCACGTCGGGCAACGCCGGCGAGCGTTTGGACGTCCCGACAGCGATCGGGCGCAGCTTGCCTGACTTCGCATGCGGCAGCACCGCCGGCATGCTGCCGAAAAGCGCCTGCACCTGGCCACCGAGCGTGGCGACACCCGCCGGCCCGTTGCCCTTGTACGGCACGTGCACGATGTCGATGCCGGCCGCCTGCTTCAGCATCTCCATCGCGAGGTGCGTGGTAGAGCCCGCGCCGGCGGAGGCGTAGTTCAGCTTGCCCGGCTGGGATTTCGCGAGGGCGATGAACTCCTTGAGATTGTTCGCCTTGACCCCGGGGTTCAGGACGAGCAGGTACGGGGTGCTCGCCACCAGCGTGAGAGGCGTGAAGTCCTTGATCGGGTCGTAGCGCACGTTGGGGAGAGCGACCGGCGCGATGACGTGCGTGCTCGTCGTCCCCATGGTCAGGGTGTAGCCGTCCGGGAAAGCCCTGGCGGCGATGTCCGTGCCTATGGTCCCGCCGGCGCCGCCGCGGTTGTCCACGATGACCTGCTGGCCGAGACGCTCGGAGAGCTTCGCCCCCACCAGGCGCGCGATGATATCGGTCGAGCCGCCCGGCTCGAATGCGACGATGAGACGTATCGACTTGGTCGGATAGTTAGCCTGTGCAAAGGCGGCTCCGGGGGCAGCGACCAGGCATGCAGCGCAGAGGACGCGAAGGACAGCGCCCGCCGAGTGGCGACGTTTCATGAGTTCCTCCTGTTGTTGTCGTATGTATCCTGACAGACGCTTGAAACGAGCGGCCCGGCAGGATTCGCGGAGGATTCTACCGCTTTCGCGCGGACGGGCGGCGGGCGACCTGTATTCGAGTCCGGCAACGTTCTGAATTCACTGGCAGTTGACGTCGCGTCGAAAAAAAGGCCGAATTGCATCTGCCTTTCAGGATTCCTGCGGGAGAACACACCTATGGCAAAGGGTTACTGGATCGTCCGCGTCGACATCGCTGACCCGGAACGGTACAAAGCGTACACGACAGCGAATGCCAAGCCTTTGGCCAAGTACGGTGCCCGGTTCGTGGTCCGCGCGGGCAAGTTCGAGAACCCCGAAGGCGGAAGCCGAACGCGCAATGCGGTGATCGAATTCCCCAGCTACCAGGCCGCCGTCGATTGCTGGCACTCGGCAGAGTATCAAGAAGTGCTCAAACTTCGGCAGCCAGTTTCGACTGCGGACCTCATCATCATCGAAGGGTACGAAGGCCCTCAGCCCGCGTAGGCGTCTGGGCAAGAATGGAGGTGGACGATGCGAGAGAATCTGAGGCCGGGCGAAACGTTCCCGGATATCGAGCTTCCCAGCGGGGACGGAAAACTGACGACACTGTCCAGCCTGATGGGTGGCTTTCCCACGGTGGTGGTCTTTTCGCGGGGATACTACTGACCGAAGGATGTTCGCCAGTTGGCGAACTACGCGGCGCATCTGCAACCGGAGCTGGCCGTGAATTACTGCCACCTCGTGGTCGTGTGGGTGGACGATCCGGCGTCAACGCGCGCGGCCCGGCAGGAGCTGGGCGCGACCTTCCCGTTTCTCTGCGACCACGAGCGCAAGGTGATCGCCGAGCTCGACATCGTGGACACGACCGACGCCCGGCATCCCCGGATCGCGATCCCTTACACCTTCGTGCTGGACGCCCAGCGAGTCATCTACCGGATCTACAACGGCTGGTGGTACGTCGGTCGCCCGACGGTCGAAGAGCTGCGCATGGACCTGCGGGCACTGATGTCTCGGCGGTCGGACTGGTGGTACGACGACACGCGACCCCCTTAGGCCCGTGAAGAAGATTTCACGTCACCTGCGACCTGGCACTGCTCACGGGTCACGTGTCACGAGTCACTTTTTCAACACCTCGGGATTGACCACGTTGATCGGCTTGCCCGCGGCGTAGGCGAGCAGCTGGTCGAAGATGGAGCTGAACGCCGTTTCCAGCCCGTCACGCTCGACGTAGCCGATGTGGGGCGTCGCGACGACGTTCTCCATCGATAGGAGCGGATGGTTGCCCCCGGGCACCGGCTCCTCCTCGTACACGTCGACCGCCGCCATGCCGGGACGGCCCGCCTTCAGGGCGGCGACCAGCGCGCCCGGCTCGACGATCGCCGCGCGGCTGGTGTTCACGAAAACCGCCGTCGGCTTCATGCGCGCGAGATCCGACGCCGTCACGAGTCCCGTCGTGTCTTTCGTCGCGCGCACGTGCACGCTCAACACGTCCGACTGCTCGAAAATCGCTTCCTTCCCGACCACTTCATATCCGTCCTTCAGCGCCCGCTCTGCCGATCGCTCCCTGCCCCACGCCAGCACCTTCATACCGAAAGCCTTGCCGTAACCCGCGACCGTCGCGCCTATGCGCCCGTAGCCGAGGATACCCAGGGTGCGGCCTCTCGCCCCCGTGCCGAGCATCGTCTGCCAGCCGCCCGCCTTGAGCGCCGCCATCTGCTGCGGGATACCGCGCAGCGCGGCAAGCACGAGGCCCCACGTCAGCTCCGCCGTGGCATAGGACGGATGGCCCGGGTGCATGTCGGAGGAGACGATTATCCCGCGCCGGGTGCAGGCTTCGACGTCGATGTGCGGGTACACGCTGCGCTGCGAGATGAGCTTGAGCCCGGGGAGGCGCTCGATCAACGCCGCGCGGATGGGCGTGCGTTCGCGGATCAGCACCAGCGCCTCCGTGTCCTTCAGCCGCTCCGCGAGGCGGTCGACGTCCTTGGTGTGATCGTTCCAGATCCGGACGTCGTGCCCGGAGAGCTTCGAGAACGACGGCAGATGGCGGATGGAGTCGAGGAGGTCGTCGAGGATGGTGATGTTCATATGCTCAACCAATGCGCTCCAGGATATGCAATCCCCGCACCCGATCGAGCAGGAAGATGAGGCCGCGCTCGTCCACCGTTACGTCGTTGCTCTGCACGCGCTTGGAGCCTTCCGGCACGTCCGGCATGTAGTACGCCACCTCCTTCAGCGCGTGCGGCCGCGAGACGTCGATGATGCGCAGTCCCCACGCGAACCACGCGACGGGTATCTCGGTGCCGGTCACGATGCGCTCGGCGGGCTGGTGGCAACCAGTCATGTAGGGCTGCGCCTCGTCGGGCATGTCCTCGATCTGATAGGTTGAAACCACCGTCGGATGCTTCTCGTCGGTGATGTCCACCATCCACAGGAAGGCCGCCGGGTGCGGCGGGCAGCCTTCGAGCCGTCCCACGTCCTCGTCCGAGACGACCATGAAATCGCGGTTGCCGATCTTGAAAGGGATGCGCAGGCAGGTGTGCGTCGGCCAGGGAAACGGCGGGCTCCAGTCGACGTGAGCGAGGCATTTGGGCTTCGTCATGTCGTCGATGTCGAGTATCGCGTAGCCGCCGTACCAGTAGCTCGTGTAGAGACGGTTGCCGTACCGCAGCGGGTGATGACAGCGATGTGCGGTGCCTTTCCACGTCGGCTTTTCCCCGCCGGCCGTCCATTGGCCGGGCAGCCACCAGCGCCCGACTTCCTCCGGCTTCTCCGGGTTTTTCAGGTCGAGGATCATGGCGATGTTGCCGAGATAACCCTCGCAAGTCGGCGAGATGTAGGCGTAGCGCCCGTCGAAGTCGAAGCGGTGCACTCCCGTGCCCTGCCCCGTGCCTCCGCTCACTTCCCAGTTCGTGATGTGACGGGGTTTGGCCGGGTTGGATACATCGTAGATGCCGAGCCCGCCGCGAAAGCCCTGGGGAGGAACCTCGCCGCGCGCGGCGGCGGCTCCCAGTATCTCGCGGTTGGTAACCATGATGCCGTTGCCCACGCGCACCTTGTGCGAATGCGTGCCCGTCGGCATCTCGACCGAGGCCAGCTGCTTCGGGTGCTTCGGATCCGAAACGTCCACGATCAGCGTGCCGTGCGGATTGCGCATGTTGCCGACGTACGCAACGCCTTTCTCCACGACAACCTGGCCGCCGCCCGCGCAATCGAACCACGACATGGGCTGCATCCGCGGCGCCGGCGCGCCGTGCGTATGACCCACGCCGCCCCCCTGCCGGATGTCCACGTAGCCGACCTCGCGTATGCCTTTCGACTTGCTCATTGGTTTTCCCCTTCGGGTTATAGGAGTGATGAGAAATGGTGATGAAAAATAGTGATGAGTGATGGTGATGGGTAGTTCATCACCTCTTTTCATCACCAGTAATCATCACCAGTACACATCACCCCTTGTTTTGTCAGCGCGCCGCATCCAGCCGGATATTCCCCTCTTTCACGAGCTTCTGCCACTTCCCGATCTCGGCTTCGAGGTGGCTGACGAGCCGCGCGGGCGTGCTGGCGACGATCGTGCTGCCTTCCTTCGCGTAGCGTTCCTTCACGTCCGCCGCCTGCAGCAGAGCGACGATCTCGCGGTTCAGGAGTCCCGCGATCTCTTTCGGCGTTGCTTTGGGCGCGAGAACGGCATACCAGCCGCTCACGTGATAGCCGGGCACGCCCGCTTCGGCAAGGGTGGGCAGCTCAGGCGCAGCCGGAGAGCGCGTGCTCGTCGAGACCGCCAGAGCGCGCAACTGGCCGTTCCTGACGATCGGCATCGTCGAGAGCACCGTGCCGAACTCCATGTGCACCTGCCCCGCGAGCAGGTCGTTCAGGCCGGAACTGCCGCCCTTGTACGGAACGTGGACAATGTCGACGCCCGCCATGCTCTTGAAGAGCTCGGTGGCCAGGTGCTGTATGCCGCCGGTGCCCGAGGACAGGTAGTTCAGCTTGCCCGGATGCGCCTTCGCATATGAGATGAGCTCTTTCGCGCTTTTCGCCGGTACGCCCAGGTTGACCGCCAGGATGAACGGCTGCTGGCTCACGAGCGTGATCGGCTCGAACGCGGTGACCGGATCGAAGCTCAACTTGTAGAGCGCCGGATTCGCGCCGTAGCTGCTCGAAACCAGCAGCAGCGTGTAGCCGTCCGGCGGCGCCTTCAACACCAGCTCGGCGCCGATGTTGCCGCCGGCGCCGGGCCGGTTGTCCGCGACGACCTGCTGGCCGAAGCGCTCGGTCAGCTTCTGCGCGATCGTGCGCGCCGAGATGTCGGCGCCCCCACCCGGCGCGAACGGCACCACGAGGCGTATGGGCCGGGTGGGATACTTCTCCTGCGCAACAACGCCCGGGGCCACGAATGCCATAACCGCTAGCAGCGCAACCATGTAATACGAATTAGGCACAAAGAACACAGCGGTCACAGTGGAATTCAGATCCTCAATCCGCGCGCAGGCCCGCGCTCTTGACCACTTTCGTCCATTTTTCTATTTCCGATTTGACGAACGCAGTGAACGCGTCAGGGCTGTTGCCACCCGGCTCCGCGCCCTGCGTCTGCAGCGAAGCGCGCACGTCGGGAAGTCGGAGTATGGCCACTACCTCCCCGCTCAGCCTGCCGACGATCTCGCGCGGCGTGGCGGCCGGTGCGAAGAGGCCGTACCACAGCGTCGCCTCGTAGCCCGGCAGGCCGGAATCCGCGAGAGTTGGCACCTCGGGCGCGCTCGCCGAGCGCGCGGGCGTCGTGACCGCGAGCGCTTTCAGCTTTCCGGCCTTGACCTGCGGCAACCCCGTCAGCACGGGACCGATGGCGAGGGACACCTGGCCGGCGACGGCATCGAGCAGCGCCTGCGGGCTGCCGCGATACGGCACGTGGACGATGTCCACGCCGGCCATCGACTTGAACAACTCGCCCGCCAGATGCCCCGTCGTGCCGTTGCCGGCCGTGGCGAAAGTCAGCTGGCCGGGGCGCGCCCTGGCGAACGCGATCAACTCCCTCGCGTTCGCTATCGGAATGGAAGGATG
>Ga0075429_100002795_pt1 | contig 14767 bp, 17 predicted proteins | sample RhiMetdeltSRZDD3_FD_75295 | JGI IMG/M metagenome (GOLD analysis project Ga0075429, IMG submission 75295) | Populus rhizosphere microbial communities from Tennessee, USA - Rhizosphere MetaG P. deltoides SRZDD3 | ecosystem: Host-associated > Plants > Roots > Rhizosphere > Soil | place: USA... | reverse complement strand
GTCGGCGTGGACGTGCAGCGCGTGACGCTGGTGACGTTCGCGCTGTCGGCCGGGCTGGCGGCCATCGCCGCCGCGCTCGTTTCGCCGCTGTTCAACATCTTCCCGGACATGGGCACCGCGCTCACCCTGAAGGCGTTCGCGGCGGTGGTGGCCGGCGGCTTCGGCTACGTCAACGGCGCGATCGCCGCGAGCTTCCTGATCGGCATCACGGAAGCGATGGCCGGCAGCTACGTTTCCTATGCGTACAAGGACGCCATCGCGTTTCTGATCATGATCGCCGTGCTGCTGTGGCGGCCGCAGGGTCTCTTCGGCCGTCGGATCGGAATCTGACGTGCGGCGTGCGGCAGCGTGCGCGCTCGCTGCCGTCGTCGTGAGCGCGCCGTGGCTCGTGGCGGTGGTGGTCCCGCGACAGCAGCGGTACGTCCTCCACGTGCTGATCTTCACGGCATTCTTCGCGGCGCTGGCGCTCTCGTACGACCTGGTCGTCGGGCACGTCGGCAGCCTCTCGCTCGCGCACCCGGCGTTCTTCGGCGTCGGCGCCTATACGGCGGCGATCCTCGCCACACGGGCCGGCTGGCCGTTCCTCGCCGATGTCGTGGGCGCCGCGCTGGCCGCGGCCGCCGTGGCTGCGCTCGTCGGCGTGCCGCTCTTTCGGCTGACCGAGCACGCCTTCGCTGTCGGGACGCTCGGCCTGGCAGTCGTGGCGTCGATCGTCGCGAACAACTGGGTGGACGTCACGCGGGGACCGCTGTGCATCACCGGCATCCCGAAGCCGGTTCTCGGCCTGTCCGGCGGGCCGGCGCTCGTGATCACGACCCTGCCCGGCCAGTACTGGCTCGCGCTGGTCGCGCTCGGCGCCGTCGTGCTGCTCTATCGTGGTCTGACGACGTTCAGGCTGGGGCGCGCGTTTCACGCCGTGCGCGACAACGAGCCACTGGCCGGGGCGGCAGGAATCAACGCGCTCAAGTACCGCCTGCTCGCCTTCACCATCGCTGCCGCGCTCGCCGGCGGCGTCGGCGCGATGTACGTGCACTACCTGTCCGTCATGTGTCCCGAGGAAATGACGATCGGCCTTACGGTGAACCTGCTCGTCATCGTCTTCCTCGGCGGCGTGGGGACTCTGCGCGGCGTGCTGATCGGCGCGGTGCTCTTCACCGCGCTTCCCGAGGTCCTGCGACTGGCGCCGACGTGGCGGCTCGTGATCTACGGCGCTCTGCTGCTGCTCGTGGTCGTGCGATCACCGGAGGGCATCGAGCGCCTGCTGCGCCGCACCACCCCATCACGCGTGGCCGGCTGATGCCGCTGCTCGAGATTCGCGGTTTGATCAAGCGCTTCATCGGCGTCACCGCCGTCGATCGGGTGGACCTCGCCGTCGAGCGTGGCGAGCTGGTCAGCCTCATCGGCCCGAACGGCTCGGGCAAGACGACGCTCTTCAACTGCGTGACGGGCTATCTCGCCACCGACGGCGGACGCGTGCTCTTCGGAGGCCGCGATGTGACCAATGCGCCGTCCCATTCGGTGGCGCGGCTCGGCATCGCGCGGACGTTCCAGCAGGTCAGCGTCTTCCCGCGTCTGAGCGCGCTCGACAATCTCCTCGTGTTTTTGCAGCAGCACCAGGAAGAATCGTTCCTCGCGCGCCTACTGCGCTCTCGTCGTCTGCGACGGCTGGAGACGGAAGCCGTCGAGCGGGCGCGCCGGCTCCTGGACCTGGTCGGCCTGGGCGATCGCGCCACCGCCGCGGCCGGAAGTCTCTCCTTTGGGCAGCGCAAGCTCCTCGCCTTCGCCGCTGCGCTGATGCCCGATCCCGAGCTGCTCCTGCTCGACGAGCCTGCCGCGGCCGTGAATCCCACGATGATCAATCAGATGAAGCAGCACATCCTCGCGCTGCACCGTCAGGGCAAGACGGTGCTGCTGGTCGAGCACAACATGGACGTGGTCATGGACATCTCCCAACGCATCGTCGTGCTCGACCACGGCGAGAAGATCGCCGAGGGGCCGCCGGACGTCATTCGGCGCGATGCGCGCGTCGTCGAGGCATATTTTGGCCGCTGACGGTGGCGCGCTGCTCGAGCTGCGCGGCGTCGTCGCCGGCTACGACGAGGTCGAGGTGCTCCGCGGCGTGTCGTTGGCGATACGCACGGGTGAGATCGTCTGCATCATCGGCGCGAACGGCGCCGGCAAGTCCACGCTGCTCCGGACCGTGTTCGGCATCGTCCCGGCGCGCACAGGCGCGATCCGCTTCGCCGGCGAGGAGATCGCCAACCGGCCGCCGACGGACGTGCTCAAGCGCGGCGTCGGCTACGTCCCTCAGGGCCGCTGCAACTTTCCGGCGATGAGCGTCGAGGAGAATCTCGAGATGGGCGCCTATCTGCGGCGCGACGCTCAGGTGCGGCGGGACATCGCGGCGTCGCTCGAGCGTTTTCCGATGCTGGCCGCCAAGCGTCGCGACCTCGCCGGCACGCTGTCGGGCGGCCAGCAGCAGATCCTCGAGATGGCGATCGCGCTGCTGCTGCACCCACGGCTGTTGATGGTCGACGAGCCGTCGCTGGGCCTCGACCCCCGCATGGTCGAAATCGTGTTCGACACGCTGCTGGCCATCAACCGCGACGGGACGACGATCCTGATGGTCGAGCAGAACGCGAAGAAAGCGCTCTCCGTGTCGCACCGCGGATTCGTCCTGGAGCTCGGTCGCAACCGCTTCGAGGGCACCGGGCGCGAGCTGCTCGACAACCCCGACGTACGCCATCACTACCTGGGCGGCTAGAGACGCGTCGCCTCCGCGCGTAGTCAGGCGTCCGTCGATACGTGTTGCCCGATCCACAACTGGTTGCCGTCGGGATCACTGAGACGAAACTCTGTCAGGCCGTAGAACGTGACATTCAATTCCGGGGCAGCCAGGCCGTTGCTCCGCACCTGCCGGTGATACTCCACGATGTTCTCCGGGTACAAGTAGAGGACGGACTCGCGGGGTGCATCCAGGTGAGAATTGATCGATTGATCGACCATCAGGCGACACTCGTCAAAGCGGAGCATGGCCCAACCCCAATCATCATTTCTGCGCTCCACGTTGAATCCGAGCTTCTGATAAAACGCGATGCTCGCAGGCACGCTCGTCACAGGCAGCATCGGGATGAGACGATTCATTCTCATCGTATCCCCTCGACTCACTCACAGCGATCGACATGACGGCGGCCGAGCGCCTTTGGCGAGCGTGTCACCGCCCGGCCGCAGCGTGCGGTTGAAGAATCCGACGATCTCGCGGTTCATCACCTCGTGGAACGCGTCGCGATCGAAGCCGTCCGGGTCTCGCGCGCCCTCGCCGGCAACGATCTTCAGCGCCGCAGGGAAGCTGGCGACGAAGGAAAAGTGCCCCGCATTCCTGACCAGAACGCATTCCACCTGAGGCACCGCTCGCGCCAGGCGTTCGGCATGGTACTGCACGCGCGTCAGGTCGTCCTTCTCCGCCGCATAGACGCGCACGGGCACCGCGACCTTCGCCAGCGCATCGTCGGTGAAGCGCGCCGCGGTCGGCGCCATGAGCACGATGGACCGCACCCGCGGATCGCGGAGCTCGGGGATGTGCACGACGTCGCGATCAGCTTCCCGAGTGGCAGCACCACCGAAGCTGCAGAACCTGGCGTCGTCGGGATGCGCCCGGCAATGCGCAGCGGCTGCGCTCGGACTGGGTTGAGCGCCGGCGACTGCCAGCGCGGTGTAGCCACCATTCGAATGGCCCACCACCCCGATGCGTTCGCGGTCGATGTGAGACCCGAGCGTTCCGTCTTCCAGGACCGCATCAATGACGCGTGACACTTGCTTCGGGCGACCGACCCACACGCCGAGACCGGATATGTCGTCGCCCTTTCCTCGTGGGTGCGTGGGCGCCGCGACGCCGTAGCCTCGCGAAGCGAGCACCATCGCGAGATCTCGGTGGAGCAAGGCCATGCCGCCGGCCCCATGCGAGACGACGACCACCCCGAAGGCCCCTTCCGCCACCGGCGCATCCCGGGCCACCGGCATCTCGTACGCTATCCATCGACAGAGGATCGCCGGCAACCGACATAGCGAGAGTGAGCCGGTCACGAAGAGAGGAGCAGGCGCCGCTGGGGTGGGATACCAGAGAGCGACAGGGAATGACTCGCCAGACAGCGCGTCTTGCACAGCGATCGTGCGATAACCGACGTTCCAGGGCGGCGCGGCTTCCGCCGTCTGAGCGATGCAGAGAAGCAGGATCAAGAGCAGGCGGCCCACAATTCTACTTCAGCGTTTCTGCGAGCCAGTTCGTCGTCAGCTCAACAACGCGGTCGTGGCGGTACCCGCTGAACCCCACCTCAAAGAAGTGTCCGGCACCAGGCAGAAGCTCGAGCTTGGCTCGAGGGTGGCCGGCCTTCACCAACGCCTCGTACATCCACTGGCTGTGGTCGTGGGGCACTACGAGGTCGAGCGTGCCGTGGACGAGAAGTACGGGGTTCTTGATCCGGTCTGCGTACGTTACGGCCGAGACCTCTCGGTAATACTCGGCGATATCCTCCGGGCTACCGCCGTGGGCCTTCACCATCTCCGCGTAGCGGCTCGGCGCGTACTCTCGCAGTCCCCGGACGTAACGCAGGTGATCGGTCGGCGCACTCAGCGCGACGGTGGAGCGGACCCGGATATCGCTGGCGGCTGCCAGGAGGCTCGCCATGGCGCCGCGCGAGTGGCCCACGATTCCGATTCGCGCGCCATCCACGCCGGACAGCTTCTCCAAATGTGATATCGCGTTCCGAATGTCCTCGGCATCGCGCCAGTAGTAGCGGGCGTCGCCGTCCCGGTACTGCTGGGCGAGAACGACATAGCCACGATGTGCGAGCGCCCGTGAGAGCCACTCGATTCCCTTGATGTCTCGGGTCCGGCCCGGGGATAGTACGAGCGCAGGCTGCTTTGCGCCTCCTGCCGCTTGATAGAGCACGGCTTGCACGGACGCCCCGTCGCTTGTGAAGGTGACCGGACTGGCCGTGAGGTCGGCGCCAGAGGCGAGACCCGCAGCGAGCACGAGGACGAGGACCGCGACTGCCGAAGTCAGCTTCCTGCGCATGCACGCCTCCTTAACGCTGTTCGACCGCGGCCTTGACGGGCTCTCCAGGAAGTCTGCTCGCAGCATGGCCCAGGAGCTGGAGGGAAGGCTGGTAAAACCACGGGAGGCGCCCCCCGTGGAAATCTGCACTGGACAGCACCTCTATGCGCTGCAGCCATGCGGCAACCGTCGTGGCGTGCGCCAACGTTTGCCCCGCGTAATACGAGATGACTCCGCGTTCTTGAGAGCTCCCGGCATGTTCAAAGTGATAATTGCGGGCGCGGCATGTCAGCTCCGCCCCTGGCTCCGCCTTCATGACGAGGGCAACCACATTGGCCGGCACCCGACCGGCAAGCAAGTTTGTGTGTCAGGAGTCCGGAAGCAAGGTGAGTTGCACAGCCGCGGGCACTTGTAATGCGGCAAAGACCTCTTCCCACCACACGTGCTCCTCATGCGAAGGGTGGAGCGTACTGGTCAACAGCAGTCCTGGTTGGGCCTCCGCAGCCGTTGTGCCACGAAAGGTCCCATGGCCACTGAAGGACAACCACACTTCGCCACGCTGCCACGCACCAATGCGTTTCTGGGCGTTATGCAAAAACGCGAGGAGGACACTGCGGGTGAGGGTGCCTTCTAATACGAGGAATTCCTCGGGCGCGAAGCCCCGCTGACGGAGCGCATTGTAGACGGCCACGAGGTCGTTGTGCATCGCGGTCTCGCCTTCCCACGGCGCCGCAACCAGGAGCGCGAGCCGTTGGGCTTTTCCCGCGTCGGCGACAGTTGCGAGCCCCGAGAGCATGAGCGCCAGAAGAAGGAGCACCTGCCACCGATGAGATTGCACGCTGGATATGCTCTTCATCTCATTCCCGATCCGATGCGCCTCGTCTGCCGACGTTTTAGGCAGCAACAGCTCTCGCCATAAGCAACATGTCCACAGCCTTGCCCGCGCTCAAGACGGCCCCACGCCGGCATCCCTCCGTTTGAAAGCCAGCATGTTCGTAAAGGCGGACGGCGGCGACATTCGTCGCGAACACTTCAAGCTCCAGGCGCGTGACACCGTGGCTCGGAGCCCAGCGGATTAATTCCGCTAACAGGGCTCGACCGATTCCTCGTCTTCGATACGCAGCGGCCACTGACGTGCCCAAAATACCTCCGTGTTGCATTTGCGAATGGGGATAGCCATGGAAGTCGAGCATTCCCACAATCGCGCCGTCGTCTTCGCAAAGGAACACAGTTGAATTGGGTTTGCTTAAGCATGACCGCAGAAACTGTTGTTCCTCCTCCAGCGTAGGCATCGTCGGGTGCTCGAATATTGTTGGTAGCCCCTCCGACCGAACCGAAGACACAAAGCCACGCACCGCCTCGGCATCGTCTTCGGTGGCATGTCGAATCTTCATGTTCGCTGTCGAGTCCTGTCAGCCTGACGCCCAAGTTCAGCCGCAGCCTCGCTTCCGAGGCTGCGGGCTGCAATCTGTTCTTAACCGTCATTCAGAAAACGATACATAACATAGACATCAACATCGCCGAGCTGCTGATGTTTGAACGCCTTTGGAAGAGTGCCGACGATAGAGAAGCCCAACTTCTTCCACAACGAGATGGCGCTCGTATTCGTGCTCACCACGAAATTGAACTGCATGGCCACATAGCCCGCCTTTCGCGCTTCCACGAGGCAATGCTGGCCCATTGCTTTGCCGACACCCATGCCATGAGCTGCGGGACTCACCATAAAAGAGGCGTTTGCAACGTGCGAGCCGAGGTCGCGTTGGTTCGCTCGGAACTTATACATGCCGAGAATGCTGAGACCTTCGATAGCAACAAACGACGTCATTCCGGGACCGAACCAATAGGCGTGACAATCTTGTCGGCTGGTAGTGGGTGAGAAGGCGTATGTATCGCCTGTGGCTACGACAGCCTGAAAAATGGACCATATTGCTTCAAAGTCGGCTTCCGACGCTCTGCGAATTTCCATGGCTTCCGCCGTCGGAGAAAAGGTGCTGCTAGTTCGCCGGGACCGCCTCGATCACGCTCGCCGGGGAGGCAGTGGGGACAATGCGCGTCAGAGCGAAACCCGCATCAGACAGGAGTGCTTCATACTCTCTCGCTGTGCGTTCACGCCCTCCAGTGACGACTAGCATAGTAATGTCCGTCAGCTTGCCGGGAAATGGCGCGTTACCCGGTGGAATGACCTTTTCGACCACGAGCATTTTGGTACCGTGCGTCGGGGTGTGTAGCATCGCCCGACGGCAGTTGCGCAGAAGTGCCGTGGCGCGGTCGTCTTCCCAGTCGTGAACAATGTCCTTCAGCACATACGTGTCGCCACCCTCCGGCACGGACTCGAAGAAATCGCCGGCGATACAGCTACAACGGTCAGATATACCCTCCGCGTGTAAGCGCTGCCTCGCACCTTCGATCACAGCAGCTTGGTCGAACAGGACGCCGGTCGTCCAAGGGCAGGCCTTCAGGATGGCCGCTATCAACGCTCCGTGCCCGCCGCCCACGTCTATAACCCTCGCGCACTCCCTGAAGCCGTATGCGCGGACGACAGCCGTGGCGTCCTGCCGGGTCATGTTGGTCTGGTGATCATTGAAGATGGCGGCCGCGTCGGCGGCGTGGTCGAGGTAAGCGAAGAGCGACTGGCCGTATACATGGTCGAAGGCCGGCTGGCCCGTCCTCACACTGTGTAGCAGGTCCCCGAACGCCCGCCACCACCATGGCTCACCATACAACACGGCCGACGCCCGTAGTGAGCCAGGCACATCCGTCCGCAATGGCCCGGCCAGGTCAGTGAGCGCGAACGAGCCGGGATCGGTCTCCTCAAAAATGCCGAAGCTCGCGAGGGCGCGCAGCACCCTATACAGAGCTCCCGGATCAACCTTCAGCGACGCGGCGAGTTCGTGGCTACTCCTTGGGCCGCCGGCCAGAAGGTCTGCGACGCCAAGCGTAGCTGCGACATGAATCAACTGCGTCACCAAAGAACCTCGAAGGAGTTGACTCAGCCCAGTAGCCGGGGATGTCTGGCGCACCGGCCCTCCCCTCGTGTCAAAGAGATGAGCCTAACGCCCCGGCGCAGCAGCCGCGGGGGCCGAGGACCCTGCAAAGCTGGCAGCGCATCCTTGCCCGCCGCGGTCTGCTGAAGCGCCGGGTTCGGCGTTAGCCACCGGCTCACTCCCATTCCGCCAGTTCCACGGTGATGCCCTCCGGTCCGGAAAGGAAGACCAGCTTTCGGTTATGGAAGTGCATCACCTCGTTCCGAAGTTGGACGCCCTTGGCTTTCAGCCTTGCCACCTCGGCCTCCAGGTCATCGACGGCGAAGCAGACATGGTTGAACCCCAGTCTGGTGAGGTTGCCAATGGCCGGGTCGGGGACCGGATTCGGGTGGCGGTACTTCAGTAACTGCACCTCCGTTCGCGGCGAGACGTTGACCAGGGTGAGCGTGACGTGTTCGGCCTCGATGCCGTCCACGCCCATGTAGGTCGAGAACTGCGGGCCTTTGATCACGACGGACTTGTCTTCCTTGAACCCTAAGAGGCCGAAAAACTGCTTGGCGGCCTCCCGCTTTCCCCTTGTACCGGAAGTTGCAGTACGGATACAGGGGGATGTAGGCCGCGAACCGGTCGGGCGCGGTGCCGAGCGCGCCCTCCCGGAAGCGCTCGAAGATCGCATTCACAGCCACCTCGCCTCCGCGCGAGAAGCCCATGATGGCAACGCGCGAGCCGTCGACCTTCGGGTGCGTGCCGAGGAGCTGCAGCGCCGCGTAGGCATCGAACAGGTGGGCGACGAAGTGCGTGAACCCCGGTCGGTCGGAGTAGATCGGCGGCTTGATCCCTCGCCCGGTGAAGCTGTCCCCGACGAAGGCGGCGATGCCCCACGAGTTGAAGCGCTTCGCCCAGGCGCCCTCGCGCTCGTCGGAAATGCCGCCGTTCCCATGGGCCAGGATAACGGCCGGGCTCTTGCCGTCCCGCTCCAGGGCCCCTCCAGCCTTCGGCAGCGAGAGCCTGCCGTTCACCACGACCGGCGGCCCGCTCAGGTATGCGCGGGTAATCAGCGGCGCCTGGGACGTGGGTGTATAGGTGCGGAACTCGACCTTGCCGGTCGCGCCGTCCGCCAGCGTGGTGCGCGGCGCGGCGTGAGCCGGCCGGCTTCCGGCACACAGGACCGCCACGAGGCCGCACCCCAGGATGGTGACGCCCCTCATCATCCAACTCTTATCAGGCCATTCCACGCTTTGATGTTTCATCGTGGCCACACTTCCAATCTGCTACCGATGGACACGACGGCGAGGCCACCGGCGCAACGCGGGCGGCTTGGAATGCGAGTTGCCGGCGCCCCGAGTCGGGCCTGCTCACAATGGCGTCCCACCGGGACGCGCGTGTCCCTTCGATGCGGCCGAACGCCAGCTGCAAACCCTTGTTCGGCGCTGTTGGGCGCTTCCCCCGTTTTCGCACGCATGGAAGACGGCTGGAGCGTAGGGACATAGGACCGCGGGCGCGCTCAGACGCGTGCCTGAACTATCCAAAAGGCACTCGGCAGCGCGACGCCCTGCGGCGTGGCATGGCGCTCAAAGAAACCCTCGAGCGCCGCGCGCACCGCCTCTCGCTGCTCGGCCGATAATCCTGACACGCGGGTCAGCGGTCCGAACAGGAGGGCGAATTCCGCCGCTTCTGCGGCTCCACCGGCGCCGGCAAGCTGATAGTTCAGATTCACGGGCGTCAAGGCAACCTCACGAAACCCAGCGCCCTCCAGTATCTGCTGCACGCGGCCGGGATCGCCCCATGAGAACATGCCCGGCTCGTCCGGCGCGGGCGGGAGCATGGGCGGCAGGAGGTGCCGCACGGCCGCCACGGGCGCGCTGGGCCACGGGTTCTCGCTAGCCGGGCGGAACACAACTAGCGCCAATCGTCCCGCTGGCTTCATCGCGCGATGCACATTCGCGAACGCCGCGGTCGGGTCGGTGAAGAACATGACACCGAGCCGCGAAAACGCCAGATCGAAGCTACCGGCGACAAAGGGGTGGGTAGCGACATCGGCACTTATCACCTCGGCGTGCCGTAACCCGGCGGCTGCGATGCGTGCGCGCGCCCGCGCTACAGATTGCGCCGCAATGTCAGCGCCGAGCACATAACCGCGCGGTCCGACGCGCGCCGCCAGCGCAAGGACCGTGGTGCCGCTGCCACAGCCGATGTCGAGCACGTGCTCGCCGGGTTGAGGCGCGGTCAGGTCCAGCGCCGCGGTGGCCAAGCTGGCGAGCGCACGATCCTGCCGTTCGTGCTGCTCGGCCCAGGGCTGCGCGGCGGGGCTGTTCCAGTATTCCGCCTGGGCGTTGAAAGGTGAGGGGATCTGTGTGTCTGTCATCCCAAAAATGACATTCTCCCTTTGATGTTTGATAGGCGAAGTGATAGCCGAACGTTCAGGCTGAGTGGCCGATGTAGCCGGACCGCTCAAGCCTGGAGTTCGGCGCCAGCAAGCTGCGTCCGACGGATCAGCATCGATGCACCCGGCGGCGCGCACCGTCAATCGACACTATTGCTTCAGCGTGAATTCGCCCGTGAAGACGGCACCGTTGCGCTTCTGGATGGCGACGTCCTTCAAGATTCGGCGCCCCTCAACTTCATGCAGGGTGAGCGTTCCGCTCCAGAACATCGAGTCGTACACGACCTTGCCATCACGCAGCTGCAGCTGCCGTGTCCCTTCGATGGGAAGCTCGAACCGCTTGAAGCGGATTTGACCATCTTCACGGATCGTGTGCTCCCAACGCGGCCCGAGCTCCCCCGATGGCAAGACGTACTGCCCCTCCCACGTGCCAGCGATCTCTCTAAATGTCCCTATCGGCTTGGCCGGCGCCACCGTCGCACACCCGGTAGCGATCAAGGTGAGCCCGATGACTGCGATAAAGCGCATCGTCAGCATGCTCCTGGCCTCCGCTGTGTGGGGTACGGTCTGAGCTGTTGTGCCATCGAAACGCTCTCTACCTTGCCCAGTGCGCCGAACGCGCACGCTCAGCGGCCGGCGGGCGAGCAACGCGACCCCCCGGTCCGCTGGAGCGCGAAGTTCGACGACGCTCCGTGAGACGCACCGAAGACATCAGTCGATATTTGCCCCACTGAACAATTCATTGGTGCCGAGCGAACCTCGAATTCCCCACCAGTTCAGCGACCGGTCGCCACTCCCGCCTTACGCCAACCTTCGAGCAGGCGATCACGTACCTCTCCAGTCCACGGCATGTTCTCGCTCACCCAGGCCAGGGAGAAATCTGGCCGCAGGCGGAGCATGGCGGCCAGCGCCTCCGACGCTGCCTCCGTGTCCCCTTGCATCGCCGTGGCCGCGACAAGCACATAGTGCGCGGCGAGGTACTCCGGGTATCTCGCGAGCATTGCACGCGCCAACGTGACGCTTTGCCCGTACTCCCGAGCGGCGAAGCGGGCAAACACCATCACGTGCGTCTTGAGCGCTGACACGCGAATCGCTCGGGCTCAACCTCAGGGCGTGCTCGGCACTCTTGACAGCTTCCTCATGCGCCCCTTGAGCGACAAGGGCGTGACCGAGGGCCGCGTGAGTCAGCGCGGAGTTTGGGTTGAGATCAAGGGCCCTGCGGTACACCCGCACGGCCTCGTCATGGCGGCGCATTCGAAAGAGCACCATGCCCTGTACCACGTGGGCCCACGAATCCCGTTCATCGAGGCCGAGCGCCATCAAAGCTTCTGCCGTTGCCTCCGGCAAAACGGCCTTCAGGTCACCCGCAAATGACGTGCGGCGCAACATCACGTAGCCTAGCAGGCTGTGAGCCTGGCCGTAACCGGGCGCGATCGCGATGGCGCGCCGGCACAGCGCCTCGGCTTCTGCATCGCCGGCGCGCGTGCCCTGGCCGAGGTAGGACAGCGCGCGGACCACGCACTCCCACGCATCGAGGCTCTCGGGCGCCTTGCTCTGACTGCGAAAGTGCTCGGCTGCGTAGAGCTGCGACTCGATCGCCGCCACGACTCGCTCGGTGATCTCGTCCTGCACACTGAAGAGATGGGCGATCTCGCGGTCGTACCGGTCGGCCCAGACGTAATTACCGGTCGCGGCATTCACAAGCTGCGCGGTAATGCGGATCCGAGTGCCGGCCTTGCGCACACTCCCCTCGAGCACATAGCGCACGCCGAGTTCGCGGCCAATCTGCTTCACATCGACGGTCCGCTCCTTGTATCGGAAGATGCTATTGCGAGCGATGACGAAGAACCACCGCACTTTCGACAGCGCTGTGATGATGTCCTCGGTGATGCCGTCCGAGAAGTATTCCTGCTCGGAATCATCACTCATGTTCACAAACGGCATCACCGCGATTGACGGTTTGTCGGGCAACGGCACGGCGGTTTGAACTGTTGGCTCGTCGGAAGCCGGCGCCAGCAGAGCGCGGTAGACGCGCAGGGGCCGAATGTTCTTGAGGCTCTGTTCGCCGATATCGACAAGCTCGATATCGACTTTGCCGCGGATCTGGCGAAACGCGTCTTCCGAGATACAGAGGCCACCAGGCTCAGCGATGCCTTCCAGCCGCGCCGCGATATTGACGCCGTCGCCGTACACCCTCGCCCCGTCGTACATCACATCGCCGAGGTTGACGCCGATCCGATATCGGATCTGTCGCGACGGCGGGACGCCAGCATTGCGCTCGGCCATCGTCCGCTGAACCGCGATGGCGCATACGACCGCCTGCAGGACGCTACGGAACTCGGCGAGGATGCCGTCACCGGCGGTATCCTGAATCCGCCCGCCGTGGCTTTCGACCAGCGGCAGAACTACGGCCTGATGAGCCTTGAGAGCTGCGACGGTCGCGACCTCGTCCTCGGCCATCAGCCGGCTGTAGCCAGCGATATCTGCCGCCAGGGCGGCTAAGCGGCGTTCGACTCGGGCCTCGTCCATACAGCTTCGTCTCCGGAGATTACGGCCTCCCTCGCGGCAAAGTCCACGGGAAGCACATGGCCACTAGGCACCGCCCATTTTGGAGCTCTTCGGGTCGTCGAACGCCGCCCGTGAGCGGCGCGGCGACCACGTGTGGCACAGGACACAAGGCTCATCCGCGCCCGCTCCACGGGCCGGTTAGGTGGGCTTTCGCGGTGACTTCTTACGGGCACCCGCACTCGTCGAACCGGCGGAGACTTCACCCAAAGCAGCATAGGCCGTTGTGCCCGCTGGCCAACCCCCGTAGTGGGCGAGGTGGACGACCCACTCGTGGAGTTCCTCCATGGAGAGATCACCAGATTCCAACGATGCACGAAGATGATTTCGAAGGGGGCCGCCCTGACCAGTGACGGCCGCGATCGTCAGCGTCACGAGTCGACGGTCACGGCGGGCGAGGCCGGGCCGCGTCCAGATCCGCCCCATCAAGTGGTCTGTCGTCATTTCCGTGTAAGGGTCGGTCACTGGGGGCGGTTCGGCTTGCATCACCTCGCGCCACATCGCCAGTGATCGAGCGCGATGGTCGTCACGTCCACTCATCCAAGACCCTTTCTTCGCAGCCGCTGCGCCACCTAACGGCTCGGCGTTGAGCGGCCGGCGCACGCCCGCCTGCTCGGGCGCAACGCCCTCATGCCGGGCCGCTCAAACCGCCTGTTAGATGGCTGCGTCATGATGGGGCAGCCCCAGGTAGCTGAAGAACTGCGTCTCCAAGAGGTCCAGGGTGTTTCGATTGCCATGCTTGGCGTCTCGGAACGCCCGCCAAAAGCGGAACACCCGGACCCAGCGGAGCGGCCGCACGACGATCGCGAGCGGATTGAACTCGCGGCCGCCGCCGAAAAAGTGAAAGACCGCCGCCGATAAGGACCACCAGCGCCAGCGACGCCGCTCCGACCAGTTCAAGACCACGGAGCCATGAGGCAGTCTCGGCAAGATGTTGTCTTCGATGTATGACTGCCACACCGGGCTGTTTGAGTAGACAAAGAGTACACGCTTACCGGCCGGGCTCCAGAACATCCATAGAAGGATATGCAACAGGAGAGCGTAGAGTCCGTAGGCGAGTAAGAGTGGCAGAAGCAGCGGAATGCAGACCACAATGACGAGCGTCAGGAGAATGCGACCGCCCCAGTACTGAAGTCGGGTCTTCAAGACCTCGCTCGCCTTGCCCATCTTGTATCTTCCAACTAGCCGAGCATTGGTAGAGTGACCCAGCGACGGACGATGGCGGGCGACAGCTCGATCCGTCTACGGTCGGTGAGACCGAGCGTTAGCGTGGGCGTCGCCCGTCCTAAACTCAGAGCCCGAACAGTTGCGCGGGTCCCATCCCGCATCACGCAAGACCGGGCCGGCTTTAGCCGTCCGTCCCTTGGAGGCTCGGCTATGCCATCGGCGGCATCCGCGTTTGTCGGCATCGACGTCGCGAAAGCGGAGTTGGTCATCGCGATCCGTCCGTCAGGGGAGCGCTGAACGGTGGCCAATGATGTGGCGGGCATCCAGACGCTCGTCCAGCGCGTGCGCGCTCAGGCCCCGACGCTCATCGTCCTCGAGGCCACCGGTGGCTACGAGCGCGCGGCAGTGGCCGCGCTCGCCGCAGCGCAGCTGCCGCTCGTGGTCGCCAACCCCCGTCAGGTCCGCGACTTCGCCCGTGCCACCGGCCAGCTTGCCAAGATTGATCGAATCGATGCCGGTATTTTGGCGCTCTTCGCCGAGCGCGTACGCCCGGGCCCGCGCGCGCTGCCCGATGACGCGGCCCAGGCGCTGGACGCGCTCCTGACCCGTCGGCGC
>Ga0075429_100002793_pt1 | contig 14771 bp, 10 predicted proteins | sample RhiMetdeltSRZDD3_FD_75295 | JGI IMG/M metagenome (GOLD analysis project Ga0075429, IMG submission 75295) | Populus rhizosphere microbial communities from Tennessee, USA - Rhizosphere MetaG P. deltoides SRZDD3 | ecosystem: Host-associated > Plants > Roots > Rhizosphere > Soil | place: USA... | reverse complement strand
TTTTCCCGACTTCGATGATTGGAACCGCCATGAACCGTCCTGCTCTGGAAGGGTTGCGCCTGAACGCGCCCGCGTATGTCCGCCATGCCCGCCTGCTCGAATGGGTCGCGCAGGTCGCCGCGCTGACGGAGGCGAAGGACGTCTACTGGTGCGACGGCAGCGACGCCGAGTACGACCGCCTGTGCGCGCAGCTCGTCGAAGCCGGCACGTTCCGCAAGCTCAACCCCGAGCTGCGCCCGAACAGCTACCTGGCGCTCAGCAGCCCGAGCGACGTGGCGCGCGTCGAGGACCGCACGTTCATCTGCAGCCTCGACAAGAAGGACGCCGGCCCGACCAACAACTGGGTCGACCCCGCGCAGATGCGCGAGCTGCTGCAGACCGGCCCCGATGCGCTGTTCAAGGGCGCGATGCGCGGCCGCACGATGTACGTGGTGCCCTTCAGCATGGGCCCGATCGGCTCGCCGATCGCGCACGTCGGCGTCGAGCTTTCGGACAGCGCCTACGTCGCGGTCAACATGAAGATCATGACGCGCATGGGTCGCGCGGCGCTGGAGGTGCTGGGCGCCGACGGCGAGTTCGTCCCGTGCGTGCACACGGTGGGCGCGCCGCTCGAGCCGGGCCGCAAGGACGTGGCATGGCCGTGCAACACCACCAAGTACATCGTCCACTACCCCGAGACGCGCGAGATCTGGAGCTACGGCTCGGGTTACGGCGGCAATGCGCTGCTCGGCAAGAAGTGCTTCGCACTGCGCATCGCGAGCACGATGGGCCGCGACCAGGGCTGGCTCGCCGAGCACATGCTGATCCTGGGCGTCACCGCCCCCGGGGGCAGGAAGCGCCACGTGGCGGCGGCGTTCCCGAGCGCCTGCGGCAAGACGAACTTCGCGATGCTGATCCCGCCGGCCGGCCTCGACGGCTGGAAGGTCACGACCATCGGCGACGACATCGCCTGGATCAAGCCCCGCGCGGACGGCCGCCTCTACGCGATCAACCCCGAGGCCGGCTACTTCGGCGTCGCGCCGGGCACCAACGAGAAGACCAACCCGAACTGCATGGCCTCGCTCGCGCGCGACGTGATCTTCACGAACGTCGCGATGACGGACGAGGGCGACGTGTGGTGGGAAGGCATGACCGACGAGCCGCCCGCGCACCTCGTCGACTGGCAGGGCCGGGACTGGACGCCCACCCTGGCGAAGGAAACCGGCGCGAAGGCCGCGCATCCGAACGCGCGCTTCACGGTCAGCGCGATGAACAACCCGGCGCTCGACCCGGACTGGGACAACCCGGGCGGCGTGCCGATCGACGCATTCGTGTTCGGCGGGCGCCGCTCGAACACGGTGCCGCTCGTCACCGAGGCGCGCGACTGGGTGGAAGGCGTGTACATGGCCGCCACCATGGGCAGCGAGACCACCGCCGCCGCCGCGGGCCAGCAGGGCGTGGTGCGTCGCGACCCGTTCGCCATGCTGCCGTTCACGGGCTACAACATGAGCGACTACTTCCAGCACTGGCTGGACCTGGGCCGCACGCTGCAGGCCCAGGGCGCCGCGCTGCCGAAGATCTACTGCGTCAACTGGTTCCGCAAGGGCCCGGACGGCAAGTTCGTCTGGCCGGGCTACGGCGAGAACATGCGGGTGCTGAAGTGGATGATGGAGCGCGTCGAGGGCCAGGGGCGGGGCATCGAGAACGCGTTCGGCGTGACGCCCGCCTACGAGGACCTCACCTGGAGCGGCCTGGCATTCACCCCGGTGCAGTACAAGTACGTGACCCACGTCGACCGGGCCGAGTGGAAGGCCGAGCTCGTGCTGCACGGCGAGCTGTTCCAGCAGCTCGCCGATCGCCTGCCGGCCGAGCTGCTCGAGACCAAGGCGCGGATCGAGGCGCGCCTGGACGCCTGAGCTGACGCAGCGACCGCACCTGCGAAGCCGTGCCGCGGAGTCGGCTCACTCAGAGCCGCGCCGACCGTTCGCAGGCGAATCGTTCACAGGGCTCTGAAGCGCGCGCATCGCCCAACGAACGAAGCCCGCGTCAGCGGGCTTTCTTGCGAGCGGCGGCCGCGGAGGGGTCGGCCGCAGCGAGCGGCTTATTCGCCTTCGGCGACGTGGCGGTCTGCGGCGGCGCGCAGGTCGGCGGCGAAGCCGGGCTGCGAATCGTATTCGGCAGCCAGCGCGCGCAGGCGCGCCGCTTCCTCGCCGCGGGTCAGCGGGCGCGGGCGCAGCCAACCGGTGACGGTCGAGAAGACCGCGGCAGCCACTTCGGCGATCGGCCGGGCGAGGCGCGGCGCGCTCCGGCGAACCGCTGTCTGAAGGGTGATGGTCGACATGGTGGACTCCTGGGAAAAGCTAGGTGGAAACCCTATGGCCCCGAGTGTAGGTGGAAACCCGTATCCCTCGGGCAACCACGGTTGACAGAACTCAATCGGGCGTGAAGTCATGCCGTTTCCGTGCTGCTGGCGCTGGCCGTCCTGCGTCTCGCAGAGCGGCTCGTGCACCGGGCGCCCGCGGATGCGGACCGCGCGCGCTGGAAGCGCGGCGCCGCGCGCGTCGTGCACGGCGGGTTGATCGTGCTCGGCATCGCGGTGCCCCTCGCGGGCTGGGCGTACAACTCCGCCGCGGGCTTTCCGGTGGTGGTGTTCGGCGTGCTGCCGCTGCCGGACCGGCGCGCTTCAGCCTGCGCCTGCCCGGCGCGGCGGGGCCGTGAGCCGCCGTGGCGCCGTCGATCGCCCTTCCCCTCGCGGCGGCGCTCGCGCTGGCAGCCCCGCACGCGCCGGCCGCGGGCGAGCCCGTCACGTACACCGGCGATCCGACCCACACCTTCGTCGTCCTCGAGGCCGACCAGCGCGGCCTCGCCACGCTGCGCGCGCGCTTCGACCGCAGCCGCGGAACGCTGACCCTGGACCGCATCGCCGGGCGCGCACGGCTCGAGATCGAGGTGGACGCGGCGTCGATGGGCACGGGTGCGCCGTCGCTCGACGCCCGTTGGCGCGCGCCGCGCTGCTCGACGCCGCAGGCCATCCGACGCTGCGCTTCGCGGGCGACACGGTCGACTTCGACCGGCGCCTCGGCGCCGTGGACGGCCTGCTGACCCTGCGCGGTCGCAGCGCACCGCTCACGCTGCGCGCCGAGCGCTTCGGCTGCTACACCCACCCCCTGCTGCAGCGCGAGGTGTGCGGTGGCGACTTCGACGCCACCGTCGAGCTCGGCCGGTGGGGCCTGGCGGGCGCCGCGGCCGAGCAGGCGCTCGCCGACCGCGTGCGCCTGCGCATCCAGGTGGAGGCGCTGCAGCCATGAGACCGCCTGCGAGGCGCCGGCATCGCTGCGCCGCGGCCCTCCTCGTCGCCGCCGCGGCGTGCGCGCGGGCCGAGCCGGTCGTCTATGCCATCGACCCCGAGCACACCCGCGTGTGGTGGGAGGTGCGCCATTTCGGCACCTCGACCCAGCGCGGACGCTTCGACGACGTCGAAGGCCGCATCGCGGTGGACCGCGATTCGCGCCAGGGGGAGGTGTCCATCCGCATCGCCACCGCGTCGGTGTCGAGCGGCTTGCCTGCGCTGGACCGCATGCTGCGCAGCGACCGCTTCCTGGCCACCGACGCGTACCCGAGCGCGTACTTCGTCGCCACGCGGCTCGCCTTCGACGGCGGCTCGCTGGCGGCGGTGCGTGGCGAGTTCACGCTGCGCGGCTGCGCGCCACGCGCTTCGCGTGCCGCCGTGAAGCTGCGCTGCAGCGCGAGGCGTGCGGCGGCGACGTCGAAGCCGAGGTGCGTCGAAGCGAGCACGGCAGCACCTTCGCACTGCCCTTCGTCGCCGACACCGTGCGGCTGCTGATCGCCGTGGAAGGCAGCGCGCCTACGCGTGGCGCCGAGCCGGCGGTGCGCTGAACGCGCGAGGCGTCTAGCGCTGCTGCGCCGCGCCGGGTTAGACCTAGTTGCCGCGTGGCGGACGGGGACCGAAAGTCGATTCGCCGCACGCCGCCCCGGCGGGCGACGATGCATTCGGACAACGAAGGAGACACGTGATGAGCAATTCGTCGCCGGCACCGCGCCGTCGCTTCTTGAAGAAGGCCGCCACGGGTGCAGCGGCTGCCGGCGCGCTCGGCGCCCCCATGATCTCGAGCGCCCAGACCGCGGCGTTCCGCTTCCAGAGCACGTGGCCGTCGAAGGACATCTTCCACGAGTACGCGAACGACTTCGCGAAGAAGGTGAACGACATGGCGGGCGGCCGCCTGAAGATCGATGTGCTGCCTGCGGGCGCGGTGGTGCCCGCGTTCCAGCTTCTCGAGGCGGTCAACAAGGGCACGCTCGACGGCGGCCACGGCGTGGTGGCGTACCACTACGGAAAGAACTCGGCGCTCGCGCTGTGGGGTTCGGGTCCGGCGTTCGGCATGGACCCGAACATGGTCCTCGCGTGGCACAACTACGGCGGCGGCAAGGCGCTGCTGGAGGAGATCTACAAGGCCATCAACATGGACGTCGTGTCGTACCTCTACGGCCCGATGCCCACGCAGCCGCTCGGCTGGTTCAAGAAGCCGGTGGCGCGCGTCGAGGACCTGAAAGGCCTGAAGTTCCGCACCGTCGGCCTCGCGGTGGACCTGTTCACGGAGCTCGGCCTCGCGGTGAACCCGCTGCCCGGCGGCGAGATCGTTCCCGCGCTGGACCGCGGCCTCATCGACGCGGCCGAGTTCAACAACGCGTCGAGCGACCGCGTGCTCGGCTTCGCCGACGTCGCGAAGAACTGCATGCTGCAGAGCTACCACCAGAGCGGCGAGCAGTTCGAGATCCTGTTCAACAAGACCAAGTACAACGCGCTCGCGCCCGAGCTGAAGGCCATCATCGACTACGCCGTGCAGGCGGCGAGCGCCGACATGAGCTGGAAGGCGATCGACCGCAACACGAAGGACTACGAGGAACTGAAGAAGGCGGGCGTGAAGTTCTACAAGACGCCCGAAGCGATCCTCAAGGCGCAGCTCGACGCGTGGGACCGCGTGGTGGCGAAGAAGTCGAAGGAGAACCCGCACTTCCAGAAGGTGCTCGATTCACAGCGCGCGTTCTCCGAGAAGGCGGGCCGCTGGCAGAACGACTACATGGTCGACTTCAAGCCCGCATGGAACCGCTACTTCGGCGGCAAGACCGCACCGAAGAAGGCCTGAGCCGACGGAGCGAAGCACCTATGAAATTGTGCAGCGTCGTCGGCTCGCTCAGAGCCGCGCCAACCGTCAACCAGCGTATCGTTCACAGGCTCTGAGCCGGGCCCGCTTCGCACTGTGACGGGGCGCCGTGCAACGGCGCCCCTTTGTTTGGGTGGAATGCCATGCAAAAAGCGCTGCTCGCCGTTGACCGCTTCTCCACCTTCATCGGCAAGGCGTTCGCCTGGACGGTGGTCGGGCTCACCGCCCTCATCAGCTGGGAGGTGTTCTCGCGCTACGCGCTGAACAAGCCGCATGCATGGGTGCTCGACGCGCAGATCATGCTGTACGGCACGCTGTTCATGATGGCGGGGGCGTACACGCTGTCGAAGAACGGCCACGTGCGCGGCGACGTGCTCTACGGCTTCTTCCGCCCGCGCACGCAGGCGGCCATCGACCTCGTGCTGTACCTCGTGTTCTTCCTGCCGGGCATCGTGGCGCTCACGTGGGCCGGCTGGACCTTCGCGCAGGAGGCGCTGGCCATCCGCGAGCAGACCTTCAACGCCGACCCGATCCCGGTGTACCCGTTCAAGTTCGTGATCCCGGTGGCCGGCGCGGTGCTGCTGCTGCAGGGCATCGTGGAGATCGTGCGCTGCTGGGTCTGCCTGCGCGACGGCGAGTGGCCGTCACGCGAGCAGGACGTGGAGGAGGTCGACGTCGACAAGCTCAAGGAGATGGTGCACGTGAAGGACGAGGACCTGATGGTGCCCGCCCCGCCGGAGCTGCCTCCGGCGCAACGTCAGGAGGGTGCGTGATGCGCAAGGAACTCTGGTTCGGCTTCACGCTGATGGCGCTCATCGTCGTCGGCGCGCTGTACATGCTGCTCAGCGCGCCCGTCATCACCAACGGCCACCTCGGCCTGCTGATGCTGTCGCTCGTCGTGGTCGCGATCATGCTCGGCTTCCCCACGGCGTTCACGCTGATGGGCATGGGCGTGATCTTCACCTGGCTCGCCTACGATCGCGACTGGCACCGCACGCTCGACCTGATGGTGCAGGCGGCGTACAAGGTGATGGCCAACGACGTGCTGATCTCGATCCCGCTGTTCGTCTTCATGGGATACCTGGTCGAGCGCGCCAACCTCATCGAGCGCCTGTTCAAGAGCCTGCACCTGTCGCTCGCGCGCGTGCCCGGCTCGCTGGCCGTCGCCACGCTCGTCACGTGCGCCGTGTTCGCCACGGCCACCGGCATCGTCGGCGCCGTGGTCACGCTCATGGGACTGCTCGCGTTCCCGGCGATGCTGCGCGCCGGCTACAGCACATCGCTGTCGGCGGGCGCCATCACCGCGGGCGGCTGCCTGGGCATCCTCATCCCGCCGTCGGTGCTGCTGATCGTGTACGGCGCGACTGCCGGCGTGTCGGTGGTGAAGCTCTACGCCGGCGCCTTCTTCCCGGGGATCATGCTCGCCGGCCTGTACGTGATCTACGTCATCATCCTCGCGAAGATCAATCCGAAGCTCGCGCCGCCCTTGTCGGCCGCAGATCGCGCGGTGCCGCTGCCGGCGCCGCTGGTGGCCGCCGGGGCACAACCGCAGCAGCGCGCGCTGCCGTGGTTCGTCGGCGCGCTGAAAGGCAGGCGCAACGCCGCGGTGTCCACGCCATACCTGCTGCGCCAGTTCGGCATCGCACTGCTGCCGCTGTTCGCTTTCGTCACCGTGGCGGCGCTCGGCTATGCCGCGGCCACCAGCGTCGTGGCCGAGGAGTCCGTGGCCGGGCTGCAGCGCATGGGCACCGAGGATGCGCGACCGGCCGAGGGCGGGGCCGCCGACGTTCGCGAAGGCGGCCTGGCCGAGCCGCCCGGCAGCGGGGTCGCGGAGCCGCCCGGGGGGGACCTCGCCGAGCCGCCCGGCAGCGGCGGCGTGTCCGAGCCTCCCGCGGTCGCGGGCGTGTCCGATCCGCCGGCCGCCGGCGGGGTGGCCGAGCCGCCGTCCCCGGCGACGCCCGCGCCGGCCGACGCGGCCGCCGCCACGTCCGCGTCGGCGCCCGGCGCCGGCACCGCGTCGCAGGCCGATGCACGCGTCGACGCGCCGCGCGGCTACTGGATCGGCGTGGCCATCGGCGCGGCGCTTCTGCTCGCGCTGTACGCGGCGCTCAGCTTCACCCGCCTGGAGATCTTCAAGATGCTCCTGGGCAGCTTCTTCCCGCTGGTTGTCCTCATCTTCGCGGTGCTCGGCTCGATCGTGTTCGGCCTCGCCACGCCCACCGAAGCGGCGGCGGTGGGCGCCTTCGGCGGCTTCGTGCTCGCCGGCCTGTACCGGCAGCTCAACTACACGGTGGTGCAGGAATCGGTCTACCTCACGGCCAAGACGGCCGCCATGGTGTGCTGGCTGTTCGTGGGCTCCGCCATCTTCTCCGCCGCCTTCGCGCTGCTGGGCGGCCAGGAGCTGGTCGAGAACTGGGTGCTCGGATTGAACCTGTCGAAGACGCAGTTCCTGCTGCTGTCGCAGGTGATCATCTTCGTGCTCGGCTGGCCGCTGGAGTGGACGGAGATCATCGTGATCTTCATGCCCATCTTCATCCCGCTGCTGGACAACTTCGGCGTGGATCCGCTGTTCTTCGGCCTGCTGGTGGCGCTCAACCTGCAGACCGCTTTCCTCAGCCCGCCCGTGGCCATGGCGGCGTTCTACCTGAAGGGCGTGAGCCCGCCGCACGTGACGCTGAACCAGATCTTCGGCGGGATGCTGCCCTTCATGGGCATCCAGATCGTCGCGATCTTCCTGCTGTACCTGTTCCCCGAGATCGGCCTCTGGCTGCCGCAACTGCTGTACAAGTAGCGTGTTCCGCGCTTCCCCTGGAACAGGGCCGGGTTGGGGTGCCGCCGCACCGGCGTGTGCATTCGACCGCACTTCATTGGAATGCCCCTTGCTGCGCTCGTCCCATCAACGACGAGCCCGTGGAGGACGACCCGCGATGATTGCCGTTCCGGTCGCTTGTGCGGCACGTTTTACCCGGCAGTCCGGAGGGCCGCCGCCTAGCGCCTGCGCGCGCTCCGAAGGCCATGGACATCACTGAGCCGTCCTTCGCCGCCGGCGAACCGTCGGCGCGCGCCGCCGCGCAGCGCGAAGCGCTGCAGCCCGGCACGCGGCTGGGCGACTTCGAGATCGTGCGCACCCTCGGCACCGGCGGCTTCGGCACCGTGTACCTCGCGCGCGACCGGCTGCTCGAGCGCGACGTGGCGGTCAAGGAATACCTGCCCGCGCAGCTCGCCTACCGTGCCGAAGGCCTGCGCATCGCGGTGCGCACGCCGGCCGTCGAGGCCGCGTACGCCGCCGGGCTGAGGTCGTTCGTCAACGAGGCGAAGATCCTCGCGCGCTTCAACCATCCGGCGGTCGTGAAGGTGCACGGCTTCTGGGAGGCCAACGGCACGGCGTACATGGTGATGCCGTGGGTGCGCGGCCCCACGCTGCGCGAAGTGCGCCGGGCGATGAAGTCGCCGCCCACCGAGGCGTGGCTGCGCGGCATGATGGACCCGCTGCTCGACGCGCTGGCCATGCTGCACGCGCAGGGCATCTACCACCGCGACATCGCGCCCGACAACATCCTCCTGCCCGCGCCGGACGAGCCGGTCCTGCTCGACTTCGGCGCCGCGCGCCGCGTCATCGGCGACTGCACGCAGACCATCACCGCGGTGCTGAAACCGAGCTTCGCGCCGATCGAGCAGTACGCCGAGGCGAGCCAGCTCCGGCAGGGCCCGTGGACCGACCTCTATGCCCTCGGCGCGGTCGTCATCTACATGATGACCGCCGTGCCGCCTCCGCCCTCCACGGTCCGCTCGGTGCAGGACGAGCTCCCGCTCGCCACCGACCCTCCGCCGCCGGGCGTGTCCGCCAGCTTCCTGGCCGCCATCCACTGGGCGCTCGCCGTGCGCCCGCGGGACCGGCCGCAAAGCGTGCAGGAACTGCGCAACGCGCTCGACGGTCTCATCGCCCCGCCCCCGCGGGAGGTGCCGCGCGAGCCCGCCGAGCGCCTGCCGGCGCCCGAGCTGCGGCGCACCGCGACGGGTTGGGGCACGGGGGCCGACCCCATCGCCGCCGAAGCCGCCGCGCCGGCGGGCGAGGCTGCGGCGCGTCACGCCGCCACGGCGGAGCGGGCCGCGTTCGCGCCGCCCGCCGACGATCTGTGGCTCGGGCCGCTGCCCGGCGATTCGCCGGTCGCGCCCGGCAACGCCGCCGAGCGCGACGCGCCGGCCGGGACGGCGTGGGATCCGACCATCCGGCTCGTGCCCGCGCCGCTGCCTGCGCTGCCTCGGCTGTGGACGCCGCGGCGCCCCACGCGCCGCCTTGCGCTGGCCGGGGCGTGCGTGGGGGGGGTGGCCATGCTGGCGGCCGCGTTCATGCTAGGCGGCCCGGTGGACCCGGCGCCGGAAACGTGGCGCGCGCTGGGCCGGCATGCGGTGCAGTGGAACGATGCGCATGCCGTGGAGGAGATCATCGAAGAGCCGGTGCCCGCAGCCGTCGCGGCCGCGCCCGCGTCCACCGTGCCGGCGCTCGCGGCCGCGGCGCCCGCGTCCGAGGCGCCCGCGCCCGCGGTGCGCCCCGTGGCGGCGACCGGCTCGGCCGGCGACGCGCGCACCGGGGAGCGCACCGGGGAGCGCACCGTGGAGCGCACCGTGGAGCGCGCGGGGCTCGCCGGCGCCCTGCCCGGCCGCGCGCTCGACAAGCGCAGCGTCGCGAGCCATGGCGCGCGCAAGCCCAAGGGCGGGGCACGCGCCCGCGCGGCGGCCGTGGCGGAGCGTCCCGGACCGGGCCCGCGCGAGGCGTGCGGGGACCGCAGCTTCTTCGGCATGGCGATCTGCATCAACCGCCAGTGCGAATCGCCGCGCTTCATGAAGCACCCGTATTGCGTGGACCTGCGCCGCCATTGGGAAGAGCGCCGCATGCGCGGCGAGCATCCCTGAGCCGACGCAGCGGCCGCACCCTTCGACAAGCTCAGGGCAGGGCCCTGCGAAGTTGTGCCGCGGAGTCGGCTCACCCGGAGCCGGGCCGACCGTTCGCAGGCGAATCGTTCACGGGCTCTGCGGCCGCTGTGGCGTCGTCCCGACGGCGCCCTGGGACGTTTTCACGCCATGCGGGCGCATGCGGTGTGCCGACGCACCGGGCCGGTCGACGGACGCGCGCGAGCGCGCGCGCCGTGGCCGAATGAGGATCGACGCCTTCGCACGTCGGGCAGGAGGACGCGATGGAGATCGGGCTGGGACATGCCGTGCTGGCGGTCGTGGTGGCGACCGTCGCGGCCGGTTGGGGTACCCGCTGGTGGCTGGGCCGGCGGCTCGAAGCGCTCGCGCGCCAGCGCGACACCCTCCACGAGACGCATCGCGCCACCTTGCGGCAGCTCGGCCAGGCGCGCCGCCAGCTCGAGGACCTGCAGCGCCACGTCGCGCACCAGCGGCGGGTGTCGCTCACCGAACGGGAACGACGCCAGCGACGCTGAGCGCGCGGCGCCTCAAGGCGCGACGGTGCGGCGCACCGCGTGCTCCCATTCGGCCATCGCGGCTTCGGCGCGCTCGCGCGACAGGGTGGGCAGGAACCGGCGCTCCACCTGCCATTGCGCGGCGAGCTCGTCCCGGCTCGCGTACAGCCCGCACTGCAGGCCCGCGAGGCAGGCGGCGCCCAGCGCCGTCGTCTCGACCACCCGCGGGCGCACGACCGGGATGCCGAGCAGGTCGGCCTGGAACTGCATCAGCAGGTCGTTGACGCAGGCACCGCCGTCCACCCGCAGCTCGCTCACCGGCTCGCCGCCGGCGGCCACCGCGTCGCGGCTCATGGCCGCGAGCAGCGCGGCGCTCTGGAACGCGATGCTCTCCAGCGCGGCGCGCGCGATGTGCGCGACCGTCGTGCCGCGCGTGAGGCCGACGATCGCGCCGCGCGCATGCGGCTTCCAGTACGGCGCGCCCAGCCCGGTGAAGGCGGGCACGAACATCACGCCGCCGCTGTCCGGCACGGTCTGCGCGAGCTGCTGGACCTCGGCGCTCGCGCGGATCGCATGCAGCCCGTCGCGCAGCCACTGCACCACCGCCCCGCCGATGAACACGCTGCCTTCGAGCGCGTACTCGGGCGTGGACGTCGGCTGCGCCGCGCTCGTCGTCACCAGGCCGTTGGCCGACGTCTGGAACGTCTCGCCCGTGTGCATCAGCAGGAAGCAGCCGGTGCCGTACGTGTTCTTCGCGAGCCCCGCGCGGAAGCACGCCTGGCCGAACAGCGCACTCTGCTGGTCGCCCGCGATGCCGCCGATGGGGATCGGTGCGCCGAACAGCGACGCCATGGCGGCCCCGTGGTCGTGGCTCGACGGATGCACCTCGGGCAGCACCGCGCGCGGCACGTCGAGCCACTGCAGCAGCTCGTCGTCCCAGCGGTTGCGGTGCACGTCCAGCAGCAGCGTGCGCGACGCGTTGCTCACGTCCGTCGCATGCACGGCCTGCCCGCGCGTGGCCGCATCGGCGCCGCCGGTGAGCAGCCACAGCAGCCAGGTGTCGACCGTGCCGAAGGCGAGCTCGCCGCGCACGGCGGCGGCGCGTGCGCCCGGGGCGTGGTCGAGGATCCACTTCAGCTTGGTGCCGGCGAAGTAAGGGTCGACGACGAGGCCGGTGCGTTCGCGGATGGTCCGCTCCAGTCCGCGTTCGCGCAGGGCCGCGCACTCGGGCTCGGTGCGGCGGTCCTGCCAGACGATGGCGTTGCCCACCGGCTCGCCGGTGGCGCGATTCCACAGCAGCGTCGTCTCGCGCTGGTTCGTGATGCCGATGGACGCGATGTCGCGCGCGCCGAGCCCCGCCTTCGCCAGGGCCTCCTGCGCCGTGGCGAGCTGCGTCGACCAGATCTCCTTCGGGTCGTGCTCCACCCATCCCGGCTGCGGGTAGATCTGCCGGAACTCGCGCTGCGCCATCGCGACGATTCGCCCCCCGCGGTCGAACACGATGCTGCGCGAGCTCGAGGTGCCTTGGTCGAGCGCGAGAAGGAAGCTCGGGCGGGTCATGCGGGTCTCCTGCGAAGGCGCGCCGGCGCGGCGCCCGGCACGGGCGCAGGCGCGGGTCGCCCCGCCGGCGGGCCAGCATACCGAGGCGTGCGACCCCGCGCCATCGCGTATGGCATGCTTCGCGCCTTCCGCCGTTCCCGCATGAGCGCACCCCGAACGCCTCGCCCCACGCCCCGTCTGCGGCACGCCTTGGCCGTCGGCGCCCTGACGGCCGGCGCCCTGGCGGCCGCGCTCGGGGCCGCCGGCGGCGCGCAGGCCGCGGGGCGCGACGAGCCGCTCGCCGCGCTGCCCTATTCGCCGAGCCTCGACGTCGGCTCGCTCGATCGCACGGCCGACCCCTGCGTCGACTTCTATCGCTTCAGCTGCGGCGGCTGGCAGCTGAAGAACCCGATCCCGCCCGACCAGGCCGAATGGGACGTGTACCGCAAGCTGCACGAGGGCAACCTGCGCTATCTCTGGGGCCTGCTCACGGTTGCGGCCGAGCAGCGGCCGGACCGCAGCGCGGCCGAGCAGCGGATCGGCGACTACTTCGCGGCCTGCATGGACCGCCCTGCGATCGACGCCGCCGGCGCCGCGCCGCTGCAGCCGCTGCTCGAGCGCATCGCCGCGCTCGGCTCGGCGCGCGAGGCGGCCGCGGTGGTGGCCTTGCTGCACGCGCACGACATCGACGCGATGTTCCGCTTCGGCTCCGAGCAGGACTTCGCCGATTCGTCGCGCGTGATCGCGGGAACCGACGCGGGCGGCCTCGGACTGCCCGACCGCGACCAGTACCTGCTCGCCGACGCGGCGTCCCAGGCGCTGCGCGACGCGTACCGCGCGCACGTGGTGCGCCTGCTGGTGCTCGCGGGCGATGCGCCGCAGGCGGCGCAAGCGTCCTCGCGCACGGTGCTCGACATGGAGACCGTGCTCGCGCGCGCCTCGCTCACGCGCGAGCAGCGGCGCGATCCGCGGCGCATGTACCACCGCATGACGCTCGCCCAGCTGAAGCGCCTCGCGCCGCGCTTCGACTGGACGGCGTACCTCGGCGCGGCGGGCGTGCCGCGCGGCACGGCGATCAACGTCGCGCAGCCGCGCTTCTTCGCCGCGCTGGACGGGATGCTGAAGCGGCGGCCGCTCGCCGACTGGCAGACCTACCTGCGCTGGCACGTCGTCAACGGGCGCGCCCCGTACCTCGCGACGCCGCTCGCGCAGGCGAGCTTCGACTTCTACTCGACGCGGCTGCGCGGCGTCGAGGCGATGCCCGCGCGCTGGAAGCAGTGCGTGCGCTGGGTCGACCGCGACCTCGGCGAGGCGCTGGGCCGCGTCTTCGTGGACCGCACGTTCGCGCCCGAGACGCGCCAGCGCGCGTCGGCCATGGCCGCGGCCATCGCGGCCGCGATGAACACGCGCATCCGCGGGCTGCCGTGGATGAGCGAGCGCACCAAGCGCGCGGCGCTCGCCAAGCTGGACACGCTGGTGCAGAAGATCGGCTACCCGGACCGCTGGCGCGACTACGGCGGGCTCGAGGTGCGGCGCGACGACTTCCTCGGCAACGTGGAGCGCAGCCGGCGCTTCGAGTCGCGGCGGCAGATCGCGAAGATCGGGCGGCCCGTGGACCGCGCCGAATGGCAGATGACGCCGCCCACCGTCAACGCCTACTACGACGCGCAGCTCAACAGCATCAACTTCCCGGCCGGCATCCTGCAGCCGCCGCTGTTCGATCCGCGCCTGGACGACGCGCCCAACTACGGCAACACGGGCTCCACGGTCGGCCACGAGCTCACGCACGGCTTCGACGACGAGGGCCGGCAGTTCGACGCGCACGGCAACCTGCGCGACTGGTGGACGAAGCGCGACGCCGTCGAATTCTCCAAACGCACCGCCTGCATCGTCGAGCAGTACTCGGGCTACACGGTGATCGACGACATCCGCATCAACGGCCGTCTCACGCTCGGCGAGGACGTGGCCGACTTGGGCGGCGCGGCGCTCGCCTTCATGGCGTGGCAATCGAGCACCGCCGGCCAGGCGCTCGCGCCCGTCGACGGCTTCATGCCGGAGCAGCGCTTCTTCATCGGCATGGCGCAGTGGGCGTGCAGCAACGAGCGGCCCGAGGCGCTGCGGCTCTCGGCGCTCACAGACGTGCATTCGCCGAACCGGTTCCGCGTCAACGGCGTGGTGTCCAACATGCCCGAGTTCGCGCGCGCGTTCGCGTGCCGGCCCGGCCAGCCCATGGTGCGCGCGAAGCGCTGCCGCGTGTGGTGAGCCATCGACGGCGCCTGGCCGCCGGCACCCTGTTCGCGCTGGCCGCGGGCCTCATGTGGGGGCTGGTGTTCGTCGCGCCGCTGCTGCTCGCGGACTACCCGCCGCCGCTGCTGTCGTTCGCGCGCTATCTCGCGTTCGGGATCATCGCGCTGCCCATCGCGTGGCTGGACCGCGCGCGGCTGGCCGAGCTGACGCGCGCCGACTGGCGCGAGGCGCTGAAGCTGTCGGCGATCGGCAACCTGCTGTACTACCTGTGCCTGGCCGCGGCGATCCAGCGCGCGGGCGCGCCGCTGCCCACGATGATCATCGGCACGCTGCCGGTGGTGATCGCGATCGTGTCCAACCGGCGCGACGCGCAGCGCGACGGCCGGCTGCCGTGGCG
>Ga0075429_100002790_pt1 | contig 14774 bp, 11 predicted proteins | sample RhiMetdeltSRZDD3_FD_75295 | JGI IMG/M metagenome (GOLD analysis project Ga0075429, IMG submission 75295) | Populus rhizosphere microbial communities from Tennessee, USA - Rhizosphere MetaG P. deltoides SRZDD3 | ecosystem: Host-associated > Plants > Roots > Rhizosphere > Soil | place: USA... | reverse complement strand
TGGTCGGCATCGCCGACGAACGCGGCGCGACGCATGCCGTCCAGCATCGCCTGCTCGGCGGGCGTGAAGCCGCGCGCGGCCACGTCGTCGGGCGCGGGCAGCGGCCCGTACACGCCGCGCTGCCGGTCGATGCGCCAGCGTTCGCGCGCGAGCGCATGGTGGCGCGCCTCGGCCGCCGTGTCGGCGGCCAGGGCCCACACGCACAGGGTGACCTGCGGCTGCGGATGGCGCTCGCTCGGACGGTAGAGCGCGCGGTAGGCCGCCACCGCCGGCTCGGCGCCTTCCCCGTCCGTGAAGAAGTACGCGAAGGCGTAGGGCAGGCCGAGGTGCGCGGCGAGCTGCGCACCGTAGTGCGAGCTGCCGAGGATCCACAGCTCGGGCGCGTGCGGCCCGCGCGGGTGCGCGGCGATGCCGCGGTGCTCGGGCAGCGCGGTCCACGCCTGCAGGTCGCGTACGAGCTCGGGGAACGACTCCGCGGCGAGCATCGCGTTCGGGTTCAGCGCCCGCGCGGAGCGCATGTCCCCGCCCGGCGCCCGGCCCACGCCGAGGTCGATGCGCCCGGGTGCGAGCGCCTCCAGCACCCGGAACTGCTCGGCCACCTTGAGCGCCGCGTAGTGCGGGAGCATCACGCCCGCGCTGCCGATGCGCAGGCGCGTGGTGCGCGCGGCGATCGCGGCCATCAGGATCTCCGGCGCGCTGCCCACGATGGTGGCCAGGCCGTGATGCTCGCTGAGCCAGAACCGGTGGTAGCCGAGGGCTTCGCAATGCACGGCGAGGTCCGCCGTGTCGCGGATCGCCTCGTCCTCGCCGCGGCCCTGCACGGCGACGGACTGGTCCAGCACGGAAAGCTTCATCGGGCCGATTGTGCGTGCCCGCGTGACGCACCCGACGATCGGTCACCGGTGGCCGCGGTGCAATGAGGTACATTAGCCGTTCAGGCATGCCAAGCCCTTGCGAGTGATTCAAGCTCTACCCGCCCCGGTTCCGGTGCGGTTCCGTTCGAAATCCCCCGAAAGCGTCTCTTGAGTGTCTCTGCGTGCGTCGCGGGTGCGGCGCATGGATCTGCCTTTTCTTTTGATTTGATAGGAAACCGTCTTATGACGACGCAAACCGGCACCGTGAAGTGGTTCAACGAGGCGAAGGGCTACGGCTTCATCGCCCAGGACGCGGGCGGCGCCGACCTGTTCGCGCACTTCCGCGACATCCAGGGCTCGGGCTTCAAGACGCTGGTCGAGAACCAGCGCGTGGAGTTCGAAGTGAAGCAGGGCCAGAAGGGCCTGCAGGCGGCCAACATCCGCCCGCTGTAAGCACGCTTCGCCACGCTCGAGAACGCGGCCCACGGGCCGCGTTTTTCGTGGGGCGTCCGGCGCGCTTCAGCGCGCGGCCACCGTCAGGCGGTTGTCCACCGCCTTCACGCCGTCCGCGCCTTGCGCGATGCTCTGCGCGCGCCGCTTGGCGGCTTCGCTCGGCGCCGGGCCGGACAGCGAGACGCGGCCGTCGTGCGTGTCGACGTCGATGCGCGTCGCCGACAGGTCCGGGTCCTTTGCCAGGCCGGCCTTCACCGCGGCGGTGATGGTCGCGTCGTCGGCCTTGCGGCCCAGGCCTTCGGTCTTCTCCTCGGCGGCGCGGCCGGCGCGCTCGAGCTTGCGCTCGGCCTGCTCGCCCGCGCGCTCGAGCTTGCGCTCCGCCTTCTCGGCGAGGACCTCGGTCTTCTGCGCGATCTCCGCCGACTTCTCCTTCGTGGCCTGCGCGGCCTGGTCGAGGCCGCGCCGGGCGTTCTCCGCGGCCTCGTCGGTGGCCGTCTTCGTCGTGGCGATGGCCCGGTCGAGCTTCTGCCCGGCCGTTTCCCCGTCCGGCTTCGAATCGCACGCGGCCAGCGCCAGCACGGCAGCGGCGGCGGCAATGCCCAGCAACGTCGTGTTCATCCTGTTCACTCCTTCGATCGGTGGCCTGCGTCAGACCATGAGGCGCGCGCGGCCGGCGAGCGGCATCGAGCCGGGCGACCGGAACGCGCGCTGCGGCGTGGGCACGAGGCGCTCCACGGGATAGCGGCGCGCGCGCAACTCGACCAGGACCTTGTCGTACAGGTCGGGCGCGAGCAGCGGCGTGCGCGAGAGGATCGAGAGCGACCGGCGCGCGGGGTCGCTCACGACCGCGTAGCGGTAATCGGGATCGAGCAGCACCACCCAGTGCGGATCGCTCGAGCGCGGCCACCAGCGCAGCCACAGCGGAACCTGGGTCACCGAGAAGCGCGCGCCGGACCGGTCGCCGGGGTCGGCCACCGCGTCGCCCATCGTCACGGTCCAGCGGTCGTTGCTGTCGCGGCACTGCCGCACGAGGCGCAGCGAGCGCTCGTCGAGCGGCCAGTACGTGGCAGTGGCGTCGGCGGCGCAGCGCGCCTGCGGGCCGCTGGGCAGGCCCGCGACCTCGAACCAGGTGCCGGCGTAGCGCTGCCTGTCGAGCTGCTCGACGGCGCGCACCGGCGGCGCCGCCGTCGCGACCGCCAGCGCCAGCCACGCCGCGAAGGCGCCGAGGCCCGCAAGCCAGGCAAGCACGGTGCGCAGCGTCGACGATCGCATGGGGCGGCCTCTCCTGGAAGAAACGGTCGCGGCGGCGCTCGCGCCGCGTCATGTCCCACTGTACGGGCGCGACGTCGGTGCGCCCATCGGCCACGGGCGTCTGGGGCTGTCGGAAAAGTCCGACCCCACCGACTAACATGCCGTCCCCATGGAAGCCCCCGCGAACGCGCCGCCCGGCGCAGGCGTCGCTCTCGCGGCGCTCAGCGCCGATGCGATGGCGTTGCTGGACGGCGCCGGCCGCATCGTGTGGGTCAACCCGTCGTTCGAGCGCGCGACGGGCCTCGCTCCCCGCGACGCGATCGGCCGCGCGCTGGCGCCGCTGCTCATGCCGGACGGCGCTGCACCCCCGTGGCCCGCCGTGGCGGCCGCGCTCGAGGGCGGGCGGCCGGTCGAGCGCGTCGAGCTGCCGTGGCGCCGCGCGTCGGGCCCGCACGGCTGGTGCGCGTTCGCGGCGCAGCGCGTCGAAGGCGATGGCGCGCTCGTGCTCGCGGTGTGCCTGCACGACCTCGGCGAGCCGCTGCGTCCGCGCGGGCCGGACGGGCCCGCGGACACGAGCGAGCAGCAGCTGCGCCTGGCGGTGGACCTGGGCAACATCGCGATCTGGCGGCAGGACCTGCGCACCGACCGCTTCCACTTCAACTACCGCGGCTCCCAGGTGCTCGGCATCCCGCCGCGCCCCGACGGCATGGCGCTGGAGGAGCTGCGCGCCCTCATCCACCCCGACGACCTGCCCCGCGTCATCGCCGCGGGCCGCACGGCAATGAACGACGAGCGGCCGGTGGACATGGAAGCGCGTTACCGGCGCAGCGACGGCAGCTGGCGCCACGTGCTGTCGCGCCGCGTGCTGCGCCGCGACGGCGCGGGCGAGCCGCTGGAGTTCGTGGGCGTGGCGCTCGACGTCACCGAGCAGGTCGACAGGTCGCGCCGCGCCAACGAGCTCGCGCAACGGCTCGAGATCGCGACGCACTCGGCGGGCCTCGGCATCTTCACCTGGGACCCGGCCACCGAGCAGGCCGAGTGGAACCACGAGATGTTCCGCCTCACGGGGCGCGACCCGGAACGCGGGGCACCGTCGCGCGAGGAATGGCTCGAACGCATCGTGCATCCGGAAGACCGGGCGCGCATGGCCGAGGTCTACGACAGGCTGCTCGACGCCGACAGCGAAGGCGCCGCCGAGGAGTACCGCGTGGTCTGGCCCGGCGGCGAGGTGCGCTGGCTGATGAACCGCGAGCGGCGCGTGCTGCGCAGCGGCCGCACGACGATCTTCGGCATCACGCTCGACGTGAGCGACCGCGTGCGCACCGAGGCGGCGCTGCGCGGCGCGACCCAGCGCGTCGCGCTCACCGCGCGCAGCGTCGGGCTCGGCACGTGGGAGTGCCAGCCGGGCTCGGACGCGTCGCTGTGGGACGAGCAGATGTACCGCCTGCGCGGGCGCGAGCCGCGCGAGGCGCCGCCCTCGGCCGCCGAGCGCCGCGAGATGATCCATCCGGACGACCGCGAGCGCGTCGTGTCGGTGCTCGCGCACGCGATCGGCGCGCACCGCAGCGCCGCCTTCGAGTTCCGCGTCGTGTGGCCGGACGGGTCGGTGCACTGGCTCGCCTCGCGCTCGACGCCGGTGACGGACACGCAGGGACGCATGCGCCACATCGGCGTCGACTGGGACATCACCGACAGCGTGAACGCCGAGAACGAGCGGCGCGAGCGCCTGCTCGCCCAGCGCGAGAGCGAAGCGAAGTCGCAGTTCCTCGCGCGCATGAGCCACGAGCTGCGCACGCCGCTCAACGCCGTGCTCGGCTTCGCGCAGCTGCTGCACCACGACGCGGCCGACGCCACGCCGGAGCAGCGCAGCCGCATCCAGCACATCCTGGCCGCGGGCGAGCACCTGCTGTCGCTCATCAACGACGTGCTCGACCTGTCCAGCCTGGAAAGCGGCCACGTCCGGCTCGACCTGCAGCCGGTGCCGGTCGCCGAGGTCGTCGCGGAGGCGCTGCCGCTGGTGCGCCCGCTCGCCAAGCGCTTCGACGTCGCGCTGGACGCGGGACCGCTCGACGGGGTGGCCTGCGCCGACCGCACGCGCCTGCGCCAGGTGCTCATCAACCTGCTGTCCAACGCCATCAAGTACAACCGGCCGGGCGGCGCAGCGCGCGTCGAGGCGCACCCCCGCGCGGACACGATCGTGCTGCGCGTGGCCGACACCGGCCGCGGCCTCACCGCCGAGCAGCGCAGCCACCTGTTCGAGCCGTTCAACCGGCTGGGCATCGAGCGCCAGGGCATCGAGGGCACGGGCATCGGCCTGGCGATCGTGAAGACGCTCGTGGGGCGCATGAACGGGACGATCGGCGTGCAGAGCACGCCGGGCCAGGGATCGACGTTCGAGCTGCAGCTGCGGCGCGCCGATCCGTCGATTCCCCCCTGCGAGGACCGTGGGCCGGGCGGGACGAACGAGGCGGCCGGCGCGGCGCGGACCGGCGTTCGCGGCCAGCTGCTCTACATCGAGGACAACCCCGTCAACGTGATGCTCGTGGAGGAGCTGGTGAACAGCCGCTCGGGCCTGTCGATCGTGTCGGAGCCGAACGGCGAGCTCGGCGTGGCGCGCGCACGAAGCCTGGGGCCCGACCTCGTCCTGGTCGACATGCAGCTGCCGGACTTCGACGGCTTCGAGGTGCTGCGCCGGCTGCGCGCCGCGCCCGAGACGGCGCACATCCCGTGCCTCGCGGTCTCGGCCAACGCCATGCCGGCCGACATCCAGCGCGCGCTGCAGGCCGGTTTCGCCGGGTACTGGACCAAGCCGATCGACTTCGCGGCGTTCCTCGCGTCGATCGAGGACCTGCTGCAGCGCTCGTGACGGCCGGCGCTACGCGGACCCGTCCACCGGCGCCTCGTGCAGTCCCTTCTTGCGCAGCATGGCATCCACCCGGGGCGGCCGGCCGCGGAAGGCCTCGAAGGCCTGCGCCGGCTCGATCGAGTTGCCCGAGGCGTAGATGGTGCGCCGCAGCCGCGCGGCCGTTTGCGGGTCGAACGGATCGCCCGCTTCGACGAAGGCGTCGAAGCCGTCGGCGTCCAGCACCTCGGCCCACAGGTACACGTAGTAGCCGGCCGCATAGCTGCTGCCCGCGAACAGATGCTGGAAGTGCGGCAGGCGGTGGTTCATGCCGATGCCGGGCGGCATGCCGATGCGCTGCAGTTCGGCCGCCTCGAACGCCGAGATGTCGGGCGCCTCGACGCCGCCGAGCGAGTGCACCGCCATGTCGACCAGCGCGGAGGCGGTGTAGCGCACCGTCTCGTAGCCCTGGTTGAAGGTGCGCGCCGCCTCCAGGCGCTGCACGAGCGCGTCGGGGATCGGCTCGCCCGTCGTGCAGTGGCGCGCGTGGCGCTTCAGCACCTCGGGCTGCGAGAGCCAGTGCTCGAAGAGCTGCGACGGCAGCTCGACGAAGTCGCGCAGCACCGCCGTGCCCGCGAGCCGCTCGTAGGTGACGTTCGACAGCAGCCCGTGCAGCCCGTGCCCGAACTCGTGGAACAGCGTGCGCGCGTCGTCGAAGCTGAGCAGCGTGGGCGCGCCGGGCGCGCCCTTGGCGAAGTTGTTGTTGTTCACGACGATCGGCGCGACCGCCGCGCCGCCTTCGCCGTTGCGCGACTGCACGCGGTACGAGCTCATCCACGCGCCGCTGCGCTTGCCGGGGCGCGCGAAGTTGTCGTGCAGGAACAGGCCGATCGCGCGGCCGTCCGCCTCGCGCACTTCGTAGGCCTTCACGTCGGGGTGGTACAGGCGCAGCTGCGGCTGCGCGACGAAGCGGATGCCGAACAGGCGCCGGGCGCAGTCGAACGCCGCCTCGACCATGCGCTTGAGCGGGAAGTACGGCTTGACCTCGGCTTCGTCGAGCTCGAAGCGCGCCTGCCGCACCTTCTCGGCGTAGTAGCGCCAGTCCCACGCCTCGATGGCGATCGCCTCCCCGCGCGCGGCCACCACGGCCTCGAGCGCCGCACGCTCGCGCTCGGCGCTGGCCTTCGCGCGCGTCCACACCTGGTCCAGCAGGCGGGCGACGGCGTCGGGACGCCCGGCCATCGTGTCGTCGAGCGCGTACGCCGCGTAGGTGGCGTAGCCGAGCAGGCGCGCCTGCTCGCTGCGCAGCGTGAGGATCTCGCGCGCCACCGGACGGTTGTCGTGCGCCCCGTCGTGCTCGCCGCGCGTCGTCCATGCGCGCCAGGCGCGTTCGCGCAGGTCGCGCCGGTCGGAGAAGGTGAGGAAGGGCACGACGTGCGAGCGCGCGAGCGTGATCACCCACGCATCGTCGATGCCGCGGTCGGCTGCCGCCTGCCGCGCCGCGGCGCGCACGAACGCGGGCAGGCCGGCGAGCTCGTCCTCGGTGCGCAGCACGAGACAGTCGCTCGCCTCGTCGGCGAGCACGTTCTGCGTGAAGCGCGTGGTGAGCTCGGCGAGGCGCTCCATCGCCTGCGCGTAGCGGCGCTGCGCCGGCGGCGCGAGGCGCGCGCCCGCGCGCACGAAGTCCAGGTGCACGCGCTCGAGCAGGCGCTGCTGCTCGGTGTCGAGGCCGAGCGACTCGCGCTCGGCGTGCAGCGCGTCGAGTCGCGCGAACAGGCCCGCATGCATGGACACCCAGCTGCCGTGCGCCGCCAGCACGGGCGCCAGTTGCCGCTCGACGGCCTGCAATGCCGGCGACGTGTCCGACGACGCGAGGTTGAAGAAGAAGCCTTCGAGCCGGGCGAGCAGGCGGCCGCTGCGGTCGAGGGCCGCGACGGTGTTCTCGAAGGTGGGCGGCGCGGGCTCGGCGGCGATCGCCTCGATCTCGGCGCGCTGGTCGGCCAGCGCGCGCTCGAACGCCGGGGCGAAGTGCTCGGGACGCGTCTCGTCGAACGGCGGCAGCCCGTAGGGGGTGGTCCAGTTCGCCAGCAGCGGGTTGCTCATGGCCGGTTCGCCAAGCTTCGGGAGAAGCGTGCATTCTAGGAATCGGCATCACCCACGCGCGGTGGGGTTTCCGACCGGCCGCCGGCGGCCCGGAACCCGCGAACGATTCGCCTGCGAACGGTGGGCTCGGCTCCGAGTGAGCCGACTGCGCGGCACAGCTTCAGGAGCGGTCGCTGCGTCGGCTACCTCCCGGCCTTGATGGCGATCTCGTCCTTCTCGTCGTACCGCCGGTTCTCGCAGGTGCGCTTCCAGGCCTCGGCCTGCGTGTTGACCGCCTCGGCCTGGGTGTTGAACATGCCCGAGCGCGCCTCGAACTCGTCAATCAGCTTGTCGCGCTCGGCGGCCTGGGCGTTGTAGCGGTCCACCTGCTCCTGGCTCGTGCGGTCCAGCGCGTCGAGCTGCGCCTTGAGCTCGTCGCCGCGGCGCACGATCTCTTCCTTGTCCTTCGCGAGCTGCGCCTGCAGCCTGAGCGTTTCCTCGCGCCGTGCCTTGAGCTTGTCCTGCGAGGCGAGGCACTCGCGCAGCTCGGCGCGGCTCAGCAGCGCGCCGCCGGGCTTGCCGGCGCCGAGCGCCTTGGTCTGCGCCGGCGCGGGCGCCGCGGCGCCCAGGAGGAGGAGGGCGGACAGGGCGGTGCGAAGGAGCGGCATCGGCGTGCGGGCGTCATGACGGTGCGGCCGATGATGCCATCGCCCGCGCGACGGGCTCGCGCAGGGTGAGGAACTCCTCCGCCGCGGTGGGATGGATGCCGATGGTCGCATCGAACATCGCCTTGGTCGCGCCCGCCTTCAGCGCCACCGCGAAGCCCTGCACGATCTCGCCCGCCTCCGCGCCCACCAGGTGCAGGCCGACCACCCGGTCGGTGGCGTCGTCGACCACCAGCTTCATGAACGTGCGCTCGCTGCTGCCCGACAGCGTGTGCTTGAGCGCGCGGAACTCGCTGGCGTAGGTGCGCACGCGCGCGAAGCGCTGCCGCGCCTCGGTCTCGGTGAGGCCGACGGTCGACAGCGTCGGGTTCGTGAAGACGGCCGTGGGGATGCCGTCGTACGACAGGCGCCGCGCGCCCTCGCCGAACTGCTGGTCGACCACCACCATCGCCTCGGCCAGCGCGACCGGCGTGAGCTGCAGGCGGTCGATCACGTCGCCCACCGCGAAGATGGAGGGCACGCTGGAGCGGTACTGGGCGTCGACGGCGACGCCGCCCCGCGCGCCCAGCGCCACCCCCACCCGCTCCAGGCCGAGCCCGTCGGTGCGCGGCGCGCGCCCGGTGGCGAACAGCACGGTGTCGGCCGCCAGCGCGTCGCCCTCGAGCAGCGTGGCGCGCAGCCGGTCGCCGTCGCGCTCGAGGCACTTCACATGGTTGCCGAGCCGGATGTCGATGCCCTTCTTGCCGAGCTCGACGGCGAGGAAGTCCACCGCCTCCTCGTCGAAGCCGCGCAGCAGGCGGTCGCCGCGCACGAGCAGCGTCACCCGCGCGCCCAGGCCGCGGAAGATCGACGCCATCTCGGTGGCGATGTAGCCGCCGCCCACCACGACCAGCCGCTCGGGAAAGCGCGGCAGGTCGAACATCGCGTCGGAGCTGACGCCCAGCTCCGCGCCGGGCACGTCGGGCACGACGGGATGCCCGCCGGTGGCCACCAGGATGCGGCGCGCGCGGTAGCGCCGGCCGTCGACCTCCACCTCCTCGGGCGCGACGATGCGCGCCCGGCCCTTCAGCAGCCGGGCCCCGGCGCTCGCGAGCAGCGCCTCGTAGACGCCGTTGAGCCGCGCGATCTCCACCGCGCGGTTGACCTTGAGCGTCGCCCAGTCGAACGCCGGCGCCTGCACCGGCCAGCCGAAGCCGCGCGCGTCGTGGAAATCGTCCGCGAAATGCGCCGCATGGCTGTAGAGCTTCTTCGGGATGCAGCCCACGTTCACGCACGTGCCGCCCAGCGCGCCCTGCTCGGCCACCGCCACCGAGGCGCCGCGCTGCGCGGCCATGCGCGCCGCGCGCACGCCGCCGCTGCCCGCGCCGATCACGAAGAGGTCGAATCCGCCGTCTGACATGCGCCCGCTCCCGTTCCCGAAGCGGCTATTGTTGGCCGGCCGGCGCGTTTCGCGTCGAAAGCGGCGGCGACCGTGCAGGAATGCACGCAGCGCCGGTCGGCGCCACGCCCGTCGCGCGCGTTCCGCGCGGATGAAGACGTGGTGGACGGGATTGGCCGGCGCGGCGCTGCTGGCGGCGCTCGCGCTCGGCATGGCGGCGTGGTGGCTGCACGAGAACCTGGACGGGCTCGTGAAGAAGGGCATCGCGCATTACGGCAGCCAGATGACGCAGGCTCGCGTCGCCGTCGACACGGTGCGCATCCAGGGCGCGGACGGACGCGGCGTGCTGCGCGGCCTGGTCGTGGGCAACCCGGCCGGCTTTCGCACGCCGCATGCGCTGAAGGTGGGCCTCGTCGAAGTGGCGGTGGACCTGCGCACGCTGGCCGATCCGGTGGTGGTGGTGCACCGCATCGTGATCGACGCGCCCGACGTCATCTACGAGAAGAGCGGCGGCTCGACCAACTTCGAGGCCCTGCAGCGCAACATCGCGCGCGCCGCCGGCACCTCGCCGACGCCCGCGCGCAAGCTCATCGTCGACGAGCTCGTCATCCGCGGCGCGCGCGCGCGTGCGAGCACGCCCGGCCTCGCCGGGCACACCGTCGCGGCGACGCTGCCCGACATCCGGCTGCGCCACGTCGGGCGCGCCCAGGGCGGCGTCACGCCGGAGCAGCTCGGCGAGCAGGTCACGCGCGCGCTGAGCCAGCGCCTGGTGGCCAGCCTCAGCCCGGCACACGTGCTGAAGTCGGTGGGCGACCGCGTCAAGGGCTGGCTCGGCCGGTGAGGCCGTTGAGGCCGGCGGGGCCGGTGAGGCCGGTGAGGCCGCTGCCCGCCGCGCTCTGCTCTAATCGCCCGTTCTGCACAGGAAAGCGCATGGCACTGAAGGCCACGATCTACAAGGCGACGCTCCAGCTCGCGGACATGGACCGCAACGTGTACGGCGACCATGCCGTGACGATCGCGCGGCATCCGTCGGAGACCGACGAGCGCATGATGATCCGGCTGCTCGCCTTCGCGCTCAACGTGCCCCCGAGCGACGACCACGGCGCCCTGGAATTCGCCAAGGACCTGTGGGAGCCCGACGAGCCCGCCCTCTGGCGGCGCGACCTCACCGAGCAGATCGAGCACTGGATCGAGGTCGGCCAGCCCGACGAGCGCCGCATCATGCGCGCCAGCCCGCGCGCCGCGCGCGTCGCGGTCTACAGCTTCTCGGCGAGCACGCCGATCTGGTGGTCGGGCATCGCGACCAAGGTCACGCGCGCGGCCAACCTCGACGTGTGGCAGGTGCCCGCCGACCAGAGCCAGGCGCTGGCCGCGCTCGCGCAGCGCACGATGCAGCTCCAGGTGAGCGTGCAGGACGGCACCGCGTGGATCGGCGACGGCGCGCGCTCGGCCGAGATCACGCCGCGGCGGCTGTACGGAAACGCCTGACGGCGCCGTCGAGCGCGCCGCAAGGACCGATCAACCGACAAGGCCCCGGGGCCAACACGCACCCGCGCCGCGCAGGCCATCGCGATCGACGAACAATCGCCCATGGACATCGACCTCCGACACGACGATCACGCGCATCGATTCGAGACCCGGGTGGCCCTGCAGCGCCTTCGCGACACCCATGCCTTGCGACGGCGAGCCTAGGGACCGACACGCCGTCGCCGCCGGCAGACACTGCGTCCCATGCCCGCAAGCCGCCGCCCGTTCCGCGCCCTGCTGGGCGCCCTGCTCCTCACGCTCCTGCCCGCCATGTCCCACGCCGACGCGCCGCCCGCCCCGCCCGACGATCCCTTCCTCTGGCTGGAGGAGGTGCTGGGCGAGCGCGCCCTCGAGTGGGTGCGCGAGCGCAACGCCGAGTCGCAGAAGCTGCTTGCCGCACGGCCCGAGTTCGCGCCGATGCGCGCGCAGCTGCTCGAGGTGCTGAACGCGAAGGACCGCATCCCGCACGTCACGCGCCGCGGCGACTGGCTCTACAACTTCTGGCAGGACGAGCGGCACAAGCGCGGGCTCTGGCGCCGCGCCACGCTGGCCGAATACCGCAAGCCCGAGCCGCGGTGGGAAACCCTCATCGACCTCGATGCGCTCGCGCGGGCCGAGGGCGAGAACTGGGTGTGGGGCGGCGCCGCCTGCCTCGGCCCCGCCTACCGGCGCTGCCTGGTGTCGCTCTCGCGCGGCGGCGCGGACGCGAAGGTGACGCGCGAGTTCGACGCCGTCGACAAGCGCTTCGTGCCGCAGGGCTTCACGCTGCCCGAGGCGAAGTCGGACGTGGACTGGATCGACGACGACGCCATCTACGTCGCCACCGACTTCGGCCCCGGCTCCATGACCGACTCCGGCTATCCGCGCATCGTCAAGCGCTGGCAGCGCGGCACCCCGCTCGCCGAGGCGAAGACGGTGTTCGAGGGCGAGAAGAGCGACGTCGCGGCGAGCGTGTGGGTCGTGCGCACGCCCGGGTACGAGCGCACCCTCTTCGTGCGCGCGCTCGACTTCTACCACCGCCGCACGCTGCTGCAGCAGGGCGACCGGCTCGTGCCGTTCGACGTGCCGAGCGACGCCACGCCGCACTTCCTGCGCGACACCCTGCTGCTGCGCCTGCGCAGCGAGCTGAAGCTGGGCGATCGCACGTTCCCGGCCGGCTCGCTGGTCGCCGCGGACGCCAATGCCTGGCTGCGCGGCGAGCGCCGCGCGGTGCCGCTGTTCACCCCCACCGCGACGCGCTCGCTCGGCGGCTACGCCACGACGCGCGACCACGTGCTGGTGGAGGTGCTGGAGAACGTGGCGAGCCGGCTGGAGCAGTGGACGCGCCGCGGCCCGGCCGACTTCGCCTTCGGCGAGGTGAAGGCCCCGTTCCCCGGCTCGCTCGGCGTGACGGGACTGCACGACGAGCTGCTGAAGGACGACCCGCTGGCCAACCACTACCTCCTCGAGTACACCGACTTCCTCACGCCCGACTCGCTCTTCCTGGCTACCGCGGGCAGCGACCGGCGCGAACTGCTGAAGCAGCGCAAGCCCCAGTTCGACGCGAGCGGCATGCGCGTCGAGCAGCGCTTCGCGCGCTCGAAGGACGGCACGCGCGTGCCCTACTTCGTCGTGTGGCCGCCGGGCGCCCGCGCCGACGGCCGCAACCCCACGCTGCTCTACGGCTACGGCGGCTTCGAGGTGTCGCTCAACCCGTGGTATTCGGGCGGACTGGGCCGCGCGTGGTACCAGCGCGGCGGCGTGTACGTGGTGGCCAACATCCGCGGCGGCGGCGAGTACGGCCCCGGCTGGCACCGCGCGGCGCTGAAGCAGCACCGGCAGCGCAGCTTCGACGACTTCATCGCCGTCGCCGAGGACCTGGTCGCCGCGGGCATCACCACGCCGCGCCACCTGGGCATCGAGGGCGGCAGCAACGGCGGGCTGCTCGTGGGCGCCGTGTTCACGCAGCGGCCCGAGCTCTTCCATGCGGTCGTGTGCCAGGTGCCGCTGCTCGACATGCGCCGCTATCACCGCCTGCTCGCGGGCGCCTCCTGGATGGCCGAGTACGGCAACCCCGACCTGCCCGACGAGTGGGCGTGGATCGCGCCCTACAGCCCCTACCACAACGTGAAGCCCGACGCGAAGTACCCGCGCGTGCTCTTCACCACCTCGACGCGCGACGACCGCGTGCACCCGGGCCACGCGCGCAAGATGGTGGCGCGCATGCGCGCGCAGGGCCACGACCCGCTCTACTACGAGAACATCGAGGGCGGCCACGGGGGCGCGGCGGACAACGAGCAGCGCGCGCACCTGCAGGCGCTGGAGTTCAGCTACCTGTGGCAGCAGCTCGCCGCCGAGAAGCCCGCGAAATGAGCGCGCTGCCCCCGGCCGCCGGCGCGGTGCTCGACTTCTGGTTCGGCGCACCCGAAACGCCGGAGCACGGCCGCCCGCGCGCCGCGTGGTGGCGCAAGGACGCGGCCTTCGACGCGGACGTCGCGGCACGCTTCGGCGGTCTCGTCGAGCAGGCGCTCGGCGGCGCCTTCTCCGAGTGGTCGGCGGCGCCGCGTTCCGCGCTGGCGCGCGTGCTGCTGCTCGACCAGTTCACCCGCAACGCCTTTCGCGGCACGCCGCGGGCCTTCGCCGGCGACGCGCAGGCGCTGGCCGCCGCGCGCGCGATGGTGGCCGCCGGCCTCGACCGCGCGCTGCCGCCGCTCGAGCGCGCCTTCGTCTACCTGCCGTTCGAGCACGCCGAGGACCTGGCGATGCAGGACGAGGCGGTGCGCCGCTTCACCGCGCTGCATGCCGAGGCGCCCGAGGTGGCCGACATGCTGGACTACGCGCATCGCCACCGCGAGGTGATCCGCCGCTTCGGCCGCTTTCCGCATCGCAACGCGGTGCTGGGCCGCGCCTGCACGCCGCAGGAGTCGGCGTTCCTGCGCGAGCCGGGCTCGAGCTTCTGAATCCCTCCCGCAACGAACGGAGCCCGCGCGCAGGCGGGCTCCCCCCTCATCGGCGCACGAGGCTCATGCGCGCACGGCGGCGCGCATCAGGGCAGCGTGATGTCGTTGACCTTCGGCGCGCTGGCGGCGACGGCGAACGGGCCGACCGTCTTGCTGCCCACCGATGCCGTGGCCTGCACCGAGTACCGGCCGGCGGCGGCGGTGTCGTCGGAGAAGGTCAGCGTCGCGGGCGCGGCGGCGAAGGGCGCGACGCGCGGGGCGCCGACCGGCAGCGCGTGGCTGTACGCGCCGGTGGAGAAGTCGACCGGGCCGCCCGCCACCTCGATCGTGCGGCCGCCCGCGAGCGACTGCAGGGCGCGGGTCACGGCGTCGACCTCGGTCGCGCCGGTGATCGTCACCTTGCCGCTGGCGATGCCGGTGTCGCTGGCCACCGAGGCGAACGCGCTGCCGGCGCCGTTCAGCACCGTCACCGCCTGGTTCGCGACCACCACGCCGGTCACCACCAGCGTGGAGCGGCCGGGCGCGGCGACGACCAGGTCGTAGGTGCCCGGCGCGACGGGGCTCAGCAGGAACTCGCCGGCGGCGAAGCCCGTCGTGCCCGCCGGCGCCGGGGCGGTGGCGCGCACCACGGCGCCGGACTGCTGCAGCGACACCATCGTGCCGCTCGGCCACGTGGCCTGCAGCGTGCCGCGCACGCCCGAGATGAAGCGCGGGATCACGGCGATCACCGGCTTGAGGCTGTAGCGGCCCGACTGTCCGGCGCGGAGCACCGACTTGCACGCG
>Ga0075429_100002785_pt1 | contig 14782 bp, 8 predicted proteins | sample RhiMetdeltSRZDD3_FD_75295 | JGI IMG/M metagenome (GOLD analysis project Ga0075429, IMG submission 75295) | Populus rhizosphere microbial communities from Tennessee, USA - Rhizosphere MetaG P. deltoides SRZDD3 | ecosystem: Host-associated > Plants > Roots > Rhizosphere > Soil | place: USA... | reverse complement strand
CGCCGTCTCGTACCCCTGCAGCGCCTCGCATTCCTTGCCGCGGAACAGCCGGTCGAGGTCGGGCAGCAGGTGGGTGATGCCGGGGCGCAGCCGGGCGATCTCGCCCTCGACGTCCAGCGGCGAGCGACGGTTCTGCAGCAGCCAACGCACCGCACGGTCGAGCAGCCGCCGGCACGCCAGGTACACCGACGTCTGCGCACTCGTCGGCACGTGGTTGTCCAGCTCCTCGACGGCATGCCACAGGTCGCGCAGGCCGTAGACGTCACGGACGATGACGTACCCCCGGATCACGTCCTCGGCCGACGCGCCGGTCTCCTCGACCGCCCGGTAGACGAACGACGTACCGCCGCGGTTGACCGTCTCGTTGACCAACGACGTGGTGACGATCTCCCGGTGCAGTGGGTGGCCGGCCATCCGGTCCGGACACCGCTCGCGCAACGGGGTCGGGAAGTACTGGGCGAGAACCTCCGCGGTCCACGGGTCGTTCGGCAGGGACGACTCCACCACCTCGTCCTCGAGCACGATCTTCACGTACGCCAGCAGCACCGCGAACTCCGGCGACGTCAGGCCGGTACCGGCCTCCGCGCGAGCGGCCAGCTCCTCGTCCGTCGGCAGCGCCTCGATCGTGCGGTCCAGCCGCCCGGCCCGCTCCAGGTCCGAGATCATGCGCCGGTGTACCGGCAGCAGCGAGCGGGTCTGCGCCCGGGCGTTGCCCAGCGCGCACGCCTGGTCGTAGTTGTCCCGCAGCACGAGGTCGGCCACCTCGTCGGTCATCTCGGCCAGCAACTCGTCCCGTTCGGCCAGTGTCAGCTCGCCATCGGCCACCGCACCGCCGAGCAGAACCTTGATGTTGACCTCGTGGTCGGAGCAGTCCACTCCGGCGGAGTTGTCGATGAAGTCCGTGCAGATGTGGCCACCCGCGGTCGCGAACTCGATCCGGCCCCGTTGGGTAAGGCCCAGGTTGCCGCCCTCGCCGACCACCTTGACCCGCAACTGCCGGCCGTTGACCCGGATGCCGTCGTTGGCCTTGTCCCCCACGTCCACATGGGACTCGGTGCTCGCCTTGACGTAGGTGCCGATGCCGCCGTTCCACAGCAGGTCCACCGGTGCCTGCAGGATCGACTTCATCAGCTCGGCCGGGGACATCGACGTGACGCCGGCGTCGTCGATGCCGAGAGCTGCTCGCGCCTGCTTCGAGATGGGGATCGCCTTGGCCGTCCGCGGCCACACGCCCCCACCGGCGGAGATCAGTTTCTTCTCGTAGTCGGCCCAACTGCTGCGCGGCAGCTCGAACAACCGCCGGCGCTCCACATAGGACGGTGCGGCCTTCGGGTTCGGGTCGAGGAAGATGTGCCGGTGGTCGAAGGCGGCCACGAGCCGGATGTGCTCGGAGAGCAGCATGCCGTTGCCGAACACGTCGCCGGACATGTCGCCGACGCCCACGACCGTGAAGTCCTGCGTCTGCGTGTCGACATCCAGCTCGCGGAAGTGCCGCTTCACGGACTCCCAGGCACCCCGGGCGGTGATGCCCATCTTCTTGTGGTCGTAGCCGGCCGAGCCACCGGAGGCGAACGCGTCACCGAGCCAGAAGCCGTACGACGTCGAGATCTCGTTGGCGATGTCGGAGAACGTGGCGGTGCCCTTGTCCGCCGCCACGACGAGGTACGGGTCGTCGACGTCGTGCCGGATCACGTCCGGCGGCGGGTCGATCGCGCCGCCGACCAGGTTGTCGGTGACGTCCAGCAGCGCCGCTACGAACATGCGGTAGCAGGCCACACCCTCGGTCTGGTACGCGTCGCGGTCTGTTGTGGACGGTGGCCGCTTGAGCACGAAGCCGCCCTTGGCGCCGACCGGTACGATCACCGCGTTCTTGACCATCTGCGCCTTGACCAGACCGAGGACCTCGGTGCGGAAGTCCTCCCGCCGGTCCGACCAGCGCAGTCCGCCGCGGGCCACCGGACCGAACCGCAGGTGCACGCCCTCGAAGCGGGGCGAGTACACGAAGATCTCGTACCTCGGTCGCGGTGCGGGCAGCTCCGGAATCGCCTGCGGATCGAGCTTGATTGCCACATAGGACTTCGGCCGTCCGTCGCGGGCCCGCTGGAAGAACGAGGTCCGCAGGGTGGCCTGGATCAGGTTGAGGTACGAGCGCAGGATCCGGTCCTGGTCCAAACTGGACACGTTGTCCAGTTGCCGGCCGACCGCGGTCACCAGCTCCTTGGTCTGCAGCGATCTGTCCTCATCGGACAGTCCGAGCCGCGGGTCGAACCTCGTCTCGAACAGCGCCACCAGCAACGCCGCGATGCCGGGATAGTTGATGAACGTCTGCTCCATGTACTCCTGGGAGAACACGGTCCCGGCCTGCCGCAGGTACTTGGCGTAGGCGCGGAGCACCACGACCTGCCGCCAGGTCAGACCGGCGCGCAGCACCAGCTCGTTGAAGCCGTCCACTTCGGCCTCGCCGCGCCAGGTGGCGGAGAACGCGTTCTCCACATGCGGGCGTACCTCGGCCAGATCCCGGGCGCCCTCCGGCAGCGTCAGGCCGAAGTCGTAGAGGTAGATGGTGCCGTCGGCGCGGCGGACCTCGTACGGCCGCTCGTCGGTCACCCGTACGCCGAGTGAGTGCAGCACGGGCAGGACGGTGGACAGCATCATCGGCTCGCCGTACCGGTACACCTTGAACCGCACGTCGCGATCGTCCTGGCGGCGCCGGAACAGGTGCATCTCGAGCTGGCCGGACTCCTCCAGCAGCTCCAGCTTGGCGAGGTCCTTCACGCCCTCGTACGGCGTGTGCTCGTCCATGAACGTGTCGGGCAGCGCGTCGGCGTACCGCGAGTACAAGGCCTTGGCCTGCTCGTCGCCCAGCTTGCGTTCGAGCACCAGCCGGAAGTCGTCCGACCACAGCCGGGTCGCGTCCGCCAGCTCCTCGGCCAGCGCGTCCACGTCGATGTGCGCCGGCGGGTTGGCCGGGTCGGTCCGCACGATGTAGTGCACCCGCGCCAGCATCGACTCGCTGACCCGGGTGGTGTAGTCGACGCCGACACCGTTCAGCTCACGCAGCAGGATGTCCTGCATCCGCAACCGGTTCTGCGTGGTGAACCGGTCCCGGGGTAGGTAGATGAGGCAGGAGATGAACCGGCCGTACCCGTCCCGGCGCAGGAACAGCCGCAGTTGCCGGCGACCGGCCATCCGCAGCACGCCGACGACCGCGCGGTACAGGTCGTCGACCTTGATCTGGAACAGCTCGTCCCGGGGGTACGTCTCCAGGATCTCCATGAGGTCCTTGCCGGAGTGGCTCCTCGGGGAGAGCCCGGACCGGTCGAGCACCTCGGCCACCTTGCGCTTGACCACCGGCAGCTCGCGCACTGACGTGCGGTACGCGGCGCTGGAGAACAGCCCGAGAAACCGGCGCTCACCGGTCACGTTGCCGTCCGCGTCGAAGGTCTTGAAGCCGATGTAGTCCAGGTACGCCGAGCGGTGCACGGTGGCCCGCGAGTTGGCCTTGGTGATGATGAGCAACCGCTTCTCGAGTACCTTCTCGGCCGCTTCGGGCGTCATCGACGAGAGCACCCGCGGGGACGACTGGTCCTGGCGGAGGATACCCAGGCCGGTACCGAGGATGGCCTCGAGCAACAGCTCCCCGTCGGGACCGGGCGTCAACTTGTACTCCCGGTAGCCCAGGAACGTGAAGTGATCGTCGGCGAGCCAGCGCAACAGCTCGACGGAGTCGGTGATGTCCTTGTCCGGTACCGGCAACTGCGCGCTGGCCAGCTCGTCGGCGAGGGTCAGTGCCTGGGTCCGCATCTTCGGCCAGTCCTCGACCGCCTCCCGCACGTCGGTGAGAACCCGTTGCAGGTCGTTGCGCAACTGCTCCCGCTCGTCGGGGTCGCGAACCGGGTCGACCTCGATGCGCATCCAGCTCTCCAGCTGGTCGCCGCTGAGGGCGTCGTCGGGTTCGACATCCGCGCACACCTCGAGGAGCTTGCCCAGCGGCTCGCGGTGCACGACGAGGATCGGGTGGACCAGCATGTGTACGTCCAGATCGCGGGCGGTCAGAGCACCGGTGACCGAGTCGACGAGAAACGGCATGTCGTCGGTGACGATCTCGATGACCGTATGGTGCTGGTTGTCCGCTTCGGACAGTCGCAGCTTCAGCTCACCCGGTACCCGTTGCTCTGCCAACTCACGGTGCCGCCGCGCGGCCTCGAGCATCCCCCGCGGAGAGCGCCCGACGAGCTCTTCGTCGGCGGCGAACCGCCAGTAGCGGGTGACCAACATCGCCTCGTCGAGGTCGTCGCCGGCCAGCGCGACCGCCTGGGCCACCAGCCGTTCGACGTTCGGGACCGGCTCGTCCAGCTCGGCATCCTCGACGTCGTCCACGTCCTCGTCGGCGGTCGGCACCCCCTCGACGCGCAGCGTGTCGATACTCGCTCCGGCGCTGTCGTCACCGCGAGCGCCAGCGGCTGTCACCGTCTTCGGACGTGCGCTCATGGGTGCCACTCCCCTCGCCCACCACGCTGTGGGCTTACCGTGGACTGCTCCTCCGCCAGCCTAGGTCCTCGGGTCAGCGGGCCCCATCCGGTACACGTCGCAGAATTGACCATGTATGCCCAACGTTACCCCGGTAGATTCCGGTCGCCTTGTGCGGATGACCGACAATGTGCTGTCTGCCCGTACCCGTACCCCGGAGGTGACCGGAGGATGCGCCGATTGGCTCTTGGTCTGTGCTGCGTCATGGCCGCGGCGACACTGGCCGCCTGCTCACGCGACCCGGCGCCGGGTCCGACGCTCGATGCCTTCCTGGCCGGCTGGCACAGCGGAAACATGTCCGCCGTGGGCTTCGTCGCGCCGGATGGCCAAGGCGTACCGGCGGCCACGGTGACCGAGCAGCTGAAGGCGCTATCCGGCGAGCTGGCCAAGACCCCGCCGGCGCTTCGCACCGTGAATGAGCCACGAGTGAGTGGCGACCTCGCTAACGCCGACGTGGCCGTGGCCTGGCCGGTGGCGGCCGGCGTCTCCTGGGACTACACGACGGCCGTCCAGTTGTCCCGCAACAAGGAAAAGCAGTGGCAGGTGGTCTGGGCGCCGACTGTCGTACATCCGAAACTCGCCGCAGGCGACGTGCTCGGTACCACGCAGGTGGGCGCGCCGCGGGCGGGCATCCTCGACGGCAGCGGCGCACCGATGGTCACCGACCGCACGGTGTACCGCATCGGCGTCGAGCCGAAGGAGTTTCTGGCCAAGCCCGCCTCGCTGACCGAGCTGGACGCGGCCCTGAAGGCGGCCGGCGCCAGCGTGGACGTGTCCGGTCTGCCGGCCCGGTTGGCCGGTGCCAAGGAGGGCATCTTCGTCGAGGTGGTGGTGCTGCGCGAGGAGCCGTTCAATCGGGTACGGGCCCGGCTCGAGGCGATCGACGGCGTCTTCCTGCGCAAGGACACCTTGCCGCTGGCGGAGAGCCGCGAGTTCGCCCGTGCCCTGCTGGGCACCGTCGGCGAGGTCACCAAGGAGATCATGGACGCCAAGCCCGGCGTGTACAACGTCGGCGACGAGGTCGGCCTGTTCGGGCTGCAGCGCCAGTACGAGGACCGGCTGCGCGGCACGCCGGGCCTGACCGTCGTGGCCCGCCGTACGGCGGCGGACAACTCGGTCACCTCGACGGAGTTGTGGAAGTCCGAGCCCAAGCCCGGAGCGCCGTTGAAGACGACGCTCGACCCGGCGGTCCAGCGGGCGGCCGACGCCGCGCTGCGCGGGCTCGGCCGGCGCGGCGCGATCGTGGCGCTGAACGTCAAGGACTCCGCGGTGCTCGCCGTCGCCAACACCGACGACGCCAATCTGGCTTTGGAGGCTCAGGTACCGCCGGGGTCCACCTTCAAGGTCGTGACGACGTACGGCGTCATGTCGTCCGGCGCCGTGACTTCTGATACTCCGGTGCCGTGCCCCGCCGAATTGGTCGTCGACGGCAAGCCGTTCCGGAACGCACACGGCTTCTCGATCCCCGGGTCGGTACCGTTCCACACCGACTTCGCCCGATCCTGCAACACCGCGTTCGCCTCACTGGCACCTCGGTTGGGCGCGTCGGGACTGGCCGACGCGGGCCGGGCCGTCGGCGTGGGGGTTCCGTGGGACATGGGCGTGCCGGCGTTCAGCGGCAGCGTCGCGACCGGCGGCTCGCTGGCCGAGCAGGCGGCCGCGGCATTCGGCCAGGGACGTACTCAGGTCAGTCCGATCGCGCTGGCCGCGGTGGCGGCGGCTGTCGCACGTGGACAGTGGCAGCAGCCTCGGGTACTGGTCGACCCGGCGCCCGCTTCGCCCGCGGCGGCCGGTCCTTCGCTCAATGCGTCCACTGTGGACTCGTTGCGGCAGATGATGCGCGAGGTCGTCACGTCGGGTACCGCCTCGGACCTGTCGGACGTGCCGGGGGCCGTGTACGGCAAGACCGGTACCGCCGAGTTCGACAACGCCAACCCGAACCGAACGCATGCCTGGTTCGTCGGCTGGCGGGGGGATGTCGCGTTCGCGGTGTTCGTCTTCGACGGCGGCGACAGTACCGCCACCGCCGTACCGCTGGCCGAAAAGTTCCTCCGCGCCTTGCCCCAGGCCTAAATGCAACCCATACGCTATTGTTGTCGGTATGGCTGCACACACCCTCGGCTTCGCGGTCGCGGACGAAGATCGCGAGCGTCTCGATCGGCTGGTGGAACGCTTCGGTGGCGGTAACCGTTCCGCCTACCTACGCGCGACGTTCAAGGTGATGGAGGCTCTGGCTATCGCCGAGGAGCTACGCGACCTACAGGCGGCAAGCCATCAACGGATGGCGGCCTCGGGTATCCACACTTACGAGGAAGCCTTGGCTCTGATGTCGAACCGCAACAAGGCGAAGAAACGGTCGTGACAGCCGTACCGGTGGTCTTCGACGTCAACGTACTCGTCATGGCCGTCGTGATCGGCAACAGCCCTTTCGGCTCTTGGCCGTCGCCGCCGCCAACCTCGGGCAACCCGGCCGCGGACAGCCTCGGAGTCATCAACGACGCGGAGGAGTTCGCGCTCTGGCTGTCGCCGCACATCCTCGACAACACGGGACGGGTTCTGGCCAAGAACTACGGATGGCCGGACACCGACGTGGATCGCTACCTCAACTTGCTGATGCGGCTCGCCGAGCACAGCGGCGGCGCGACCGTCGACCCGCCCGCGACCGTGAAAGACTGCCATGACTGGGAAGACAACCGGATTCTCGACCTCGTTGTGGAGGTTGGCGCCTACCTGCTCGTGTCCGAGGACACCGACCTGACCGCGATGTCGCCGTGGCGGGGCGTGCCAATCCTCCGGCCGCGCCAATTCGCCGACCGTATCGACGCGATGCGTCGCCACCACCGCCGGCAGCGTTGACAGCCGTGCACATAGCGCGGGATGGCAGCCCGGTCGAGTTGTACCGCCGCCTACCGGAGCGAGCCGACGAGGCCGGGCTGATCCACGATTTGTTGGGAGAACCCGGAACCGTGCTCGACCTCGGCTGCGGTACCGGGCGGCTGGCCGAGCCGCTCGCCGCCCTGGGTCACGCGGTGACCGGCGTGGACAACGAACCCGACATGCTTCGGGAACTGCGCCTGGCCCGCGGCGTCGAAGCGGACATCGAGAGGCTCGACCTCGGTACCCGCTTCGACGCGGTCCTTCTCATGAGCCACTTCGTCGACACGGCCGACGTCGACTTGGTTGACGCGGTCCTGAAAACGGTACGGCGGCACGTGGCCGAGGACGGGTTCGCGATCGTCGAGCGCCACCCGCCCGGCTGGGCGTTCACGGTTACCGAGTCGTCGAAGGAAATCGACGGCGTGCGGTACACCCTGTGCGACCTCGTCCGGGACGGCGACGTCCTGACCGCGACGATCCGGTACGAGTTCGACGGGCTCAGCTCCGAGCAGCGGTTCTCGGTCCGCGACCTCGACGACGACCGTCTCGCCGAGTTGGCGGGTGCCGCAGGGTTGCGAGTCGACGCAGTGCTGAACCCGACAGGCACACTGGTCGCGTTGCGCCCCTAGGCCGTGTCGGCGGTCTTCGCGGAGCCGGCCTTCCGCTGGGTCGGCATGACCACGGTCACCGGCTCGACCCGTACCGTTTCCTCCACAGTGGAGGGTTGGCCCGCCGCCGGCCCCGTCGCGACGACCGGTTTGAGCCCACCGACGATCGTGTTGACGATCTCGTAGGCGTACGAGCCGTCCGGGTCGTAGTCCGGATCGAAGACGGTGATCTCGACGCCGAGGCAGCGCGGAGTGGACACGAGTCCAGCGAGCAGGAGCTCGAGTTCGGCGTACGCGATACCACCCGGGTCGGGCGCGTCGACGGCCGGCATCACCGACGGGTCGAGCACGTCGACGTCGACGTGCACCCAGTAGCCGAGGCAGTCGCCGAGCAGGTCCCGGGCCCATTGCGCGCTGCGGGCGGCGCCTTCGGCGCGCAGCTGCGGCACGGCGCGGAACGCGATGCCGGCAGCCTGCAGGTCCAGCCGGTACTCGTCGTGGGCCCGGATGCCGAGCACCACCACGTCCATGTCCCGGAAGTACGGCCGCCGGTGCTCGATCGCGGCGAGGTCGGCCTGCCCGCGGCCGGTCACGAGGGCGAGGTCCTCTCCCGCGGCCGCGCCCACGTAGGACGCGTTGCCCGGATGCCGGAAGTCGGAGTGGCCGTCGACGAACACGAGCCCGATGTGCCCGCCGGCGGCCTCGGCGCGCCGGTTCATGGCCAGTGCCGGGCCGAGCAGGATCGAGCAGTCGCCGCCGAGGATGACCGGAAACTCGTCCGCGTCGAGCATCGACTCGACCCGCTCGGCGAGCCGCTGCGAGTACGACGCGATCTGTGCCGCGTGGCAGACGCCGTCGCCGGGCCGCCAGTCACCGGGGTCGAACCGCCGCGGCGTCAGGCAACCGGCATCGCGCGCCCCGAGCCGTCCCACGAGCCCGTGGTCGCGCAGCGCCCCGGGCGCCTTCGCGCAGCCCGGCACCGACGTCGGCGTCGGCGGGCGGAGGCCGAGGTTCGACGGGGCGTCGAGGACAGCGATGCGGCGCACGCCAGGACCGCCGGTCAGAACAGCGCCATCGCCAGTGCGCGACGGGCCGCGGTGACCGCCGGATCGTCCGGTCCGGCAACGGTGAACAGCGATACCAGGTGCTTGCGTACGGTCTCCCGGTCCTCGCCAGCCGTGCGGCGGACGAGGTCGACGAGCCGGGCGTACGCCTTTTCGGCTTCGCCGGCAAGTACCTGCACGTCGGCGGCGCGCAGTTGGGCCTGGACGTCGTCCGGTGCCGCGTCGGCGCCTGCCACCGCCGCGGCCGGGTCCGCCCCCTGCACGCGCCGGAGCAGATCCACCTGGGCCAGGCCGGCCTCCGCCGCCTGGTCCGCCGGGGACTCCGCGAGGATCTTCCGGTACGCCCGCTCGGCGGCGTCGAGGTCACCGTCGACCAGCGCGTCGTCGGCCGCGGTCAACCGGGGGTCCTCCGGTACCTCGACCGGCATGCCGGCGGCCTCGAGCACCCGAGCGAGCCACTGGCGTAGCTGGGTCTCCGGTACGACCCCGGTGAACGCGTCGATGGGCTGGCCGCCGACGATCGCGTACACCATCGGGATCGACTGGGTCCGGAACATCTGGGCGAGCCGCGGGTTGGCGTCGACGTCCACCTTGGCGAGCACCCAGGCGCCCTGGGCCTCGATCGCGAGCTTCTCCAGAACCGGGGACAGCTGCTTGCACGGCCCGCACCACTCGGCCCAGAAGTCGATGACGACCGGCGTACGCAGGGAGCGCTCGAGCACCTCCGACTGGAAGGTGGCTTCGGTCACGTCGATGACCGCGACGCCGCCGCCGGTACCGTTCGGCGCTGCCTCGCCCGCCGGCGGGGGTGCCGGCCGCGGCGGCGCCTGGCGCAGCGCGGACAGGTCGACCGCGCCTCGGGTGAAGATCGACGGAGTCGACGTGGGATCGCTCATGGTTACCTAGTCTGGCACGCGCGGCGCGGGATCCGGCATACGTGGCAGACCGACTGTGTCGCCAGCGAGCAGCGTCACCGAGCCGTCTGCGCGGTCGACCGTGAACAGCGTCCCGGGCGGGAACTCACCCAGCACCTCGGGCGGCAGCTGGATCGTGCCGTCGCCGGCCACGACCGCGAAGTCCTGCCCGTCCCGCCCCTCGGCGCCGACCCGTCCGTCGCGCATCGTCACGGCGCGGCCGAGCCGGGTACCGACGTCGGCGTCGTGCGTGACCACCACCACGGTGGTACCCCGTTCCGCGTTGACCGTCTCGATCGCGGCCAGCACCTCGTCGCGCCCGGCCGAGTCGAGCTGGCTCGTCGGCTCGTCGACCAGTAGCAGCCCCGGTCCGGCCGCGATGCCGACCGCCAGCGCCGCCCGCTGCCGTTGGCCGGGGCTCAGCTGGTCCAGCCGCGCCTTGCCCCGGCCGGGCAGGCCGACGAGATCGAGGATGCGGTCGGGGTCGTCGAGGCGGATCCCGGCGGTCCGGGCCGCCCGGCGCTGGGCGAGCCAGACATTGCGCCACAGGTTCGCGTACGGCAGCAGGTTGCGCGCCGCGCCCTGCAGCACCACGCCGATCTCGGTTCCCCGCAGCCGGGCCAGCTCGGCGTTCGACAGCTTGCCGAGGTCGTACGTGCCCACGTGCACCCGGCCGGCCGACGGCCGCATCAGCCCGGCGAGCAGCGCGACCAGCGTGGACTTGCCCGAACCGGATGGGCCCACCAGCGCGAGCATCTCCCCGGGCGAGATGGACAGGTCGACGCCGGCCAGCGCCACCACGTCCCCAGCCTCGGCCCGGTAGATGTGCACGACTCTCCGGCACGCCACGGCCAGTCCGTTCACCGGAGTCTCCTTCCCCTGGTCACTGCGATGGCGGTCGCCGTGAGGATCGCCACGGCCGCGAGCCACGGCCAGACGACCGCGGCCGGGCGCGGCCAGCCGGGCCGGACCGCCGCACCGCCGCCATCCGTGAAGATCGGAATGTAGTCCCCGACGACCAGCCACGCGGCGGCCGCCGCGAGCGGTCCGGCCACCGCCGCGAGGAGCACCACGAGGAGGTACGACCATCGCACGGCACGCCGGGCCGGACGGCGGCGCAACCCCTGCGCCCGCAGTGCGCGGAGGTCGTTGTCGCCGGTACGCCGGTCGACCGTGGCGACGAGCACCAGCCCACTCGCGCCGAGGATGACCGCCAGCCCGGCCGCCAGGATCGCGAACCGCAGCGCGTGCGCCGGGCTCTGCGCCGCGAAGCCGGCGGCCAGCGTGGCTGGACTATGCTCGCCGATCACACCGAGACCCTGCGCCGCCAGCCGCTCCGCCGCGTCGGCCGGGGCGGTCGGGGACAGCCACACCTGGGCGCCGGACACGCTGCCGGTATCCAGGGCCACGCGGTCGGCGTACTCCAGGTCCACCAGCACCCCGTCCCGCCCGAGTCCCGGTACCACGGCCAGCTCGGCGGCCCGCACAGCCGGTACCGGCTGGCGGTCGAACCCGGTGACCGCGTCCCCGGTCAGCGGCCGGCTCGACGCCACCGGCAGTGGGTACGGCCCGTCGGCCGGGTACACCTGGTAAGCCCCGGACTGCGGGCTGGTCAGCTCGATGCCGAGCCCGTCGTTGCCGGGCGTGATCCGGACGTCCTTGCCGCCCTGCCAACGATCGGGGGTGACGACCGTGTCCGGCCCGAGCTGGCGTACCTCGTGCAGCCGCAGCCGGGCACCCGAGCGCGCGGCGAACCCGCCCACCTCGATCGAGACCAGCCGGCAGCCCGCGGCGCAACCCTGCGTCGAGGCGCTGTACGTCCCGGCGCCGTCGTGTACCGGCGGGTCGAGCTGCACCCGCGTCCGCAGCGACCGGCCGTCGATTGGCGCGACGTACACCGCGAGCCGCACCTGCCCGGTGGGTCGGGCGACGAGCGTGGCGTCGATGGCGACGCCGGTACCGCGCAGGATCAACGGTTCGCCGGCCGGCGGGTGCAGCAGCGGCCCGAGCTCGGTGACGGGCAGCCCGCCGTACGCCGGCTTCCAGACCGCGACCGCGGCGAACCGCGCGGCGTCGACCGCGAGCCGGGGCGGCTCGTTCGGCGCCCCACCCGGGATCTGCGTGGCGGCCATCGCCCACTCCCCGACCGGATCGGCCGCGCGGACCCCGCGCAACAGCGTGGTCCGCGAAGCCGCCTGCACGCTGAGCACCCGCGTAGCGCCCGCCTCGGCCTCGGCCCGGCTAGTTCGGGCGGCCGCGGCTACGTCGGTCGCGGCGGCGGCGAACCCGAGCACGCCGACCGCCATGACCAGGATGACCGCCAGCCGCTGCGCACCCGGACGGCGGGCCACCTGCCAGGCGGACAGCGCCAGCCCGACCCGCCCGCGACGCAGCGCGAACCCGCCGAGCCGGGCCGCCACCGGACGCACCACGCGGGCGGCCAGCAGGGCGGTCGCGAGCACCATCAGCGCGGGTACGACGAGCGCCGAGCCGGTCAGCAGGCCACCGCCGAGGCGCAGCTCGACCGCTGTCGCGGCGGCGAGCACCACGGTCGCGGCCTCGGCGACGACCACCCGGCGCGTGGAGGTCTTGCCGACCGTACGCCGCAACAGATCCACGATCGGCGCGGCGAGCTGCGCGCGCTGCGCGGCGAACCCGGCGAACAGCGCTCCGGCCACGGCGACGAGGGCGTACGGCAGCGCGCCGGCGTCGACGTCCCCGGCGCCCGGCACCAGCGCGTGTCCCGCGAGGTAGCCGAGTGGCGCGCCGACCAGCACGGCCACCACGATCTCGCCGGTCGTGAGCCACCAGCGGGTCGGCAGGCGCAGTCCACGCAGCGCGAGCAGGCCGATCTCGGTACTGCTGGCCTGGCCGCCGTAAGCGACCGCCGTGAAGATCACCAGCCAACAGAGCAGGACGACGGGCAGGGCAGCCAGCGGTACGAGCTGCCCGGCCAGCCGCTGGTCCGCCTCGATCCGGTCCAGCAGGTCGGGGATGTCCGTGGCCGGGATCGTGTCCTGGTTCTCGAGGTTGGCGTACCTCTTTATCGCCCCGTCGACGTCGGTCCGAACGGCGCCGATCCGGCCGGCCGTGATCGTGCCGGGCAGGGCGTACGCGTCGACCGATACCGACTGCTCCTCGTGGTACATCCGCTCGAGCGTCTGCCTCGTGGTGAACGCGACGTCCCCGAGCCCGTCCTGGTACCCAGGCGGGAAGTACGCGTGCACGCCCCAGAAGGGCTCCGCGGCGTCACGCGGCCGGACCACGCCGACGACGGTCAGTCGTACCGGGTCCCCGGCCGGCTCCCAGCGCAGCGCGAGCGCGTTATAGACCGCGAACTTCATGGTTGCCACGTCGCCGGGAGCCACCTCGGTACGCTCCGCGATCCGCTCGACCACGACGATCTCGTCGTCCGCCATCAGGCAGCGGCCGGCGACGACGACCAGGTGCTCGCAGGCACCGTCGCGGAACACGAGCCGGTCGGCCGAGTTCGGGTGCGCCACGTTCATCACGTGGTACTCCCCCGAGTAGACGAGCGCGAAGCCGGGCAGCGTGAGGGCCGGTGGGGCGAGGTCCTCGAACTCGGCGGACGCGATCTGGCTCTGCTGGAAGCGCTCGACGGTGTCGCCGATGGTCAACGTCTGCTCGCCGATCGTCGCCGCGGCCAGCTGGTTCGCCACGATGGTCCGGTCGACCGCCTTCAGGTACACCGGACCGGCCGCGGCCGCCGCGGTAGCGACCAACGACAGCAGCACGAGCGTGATCGCCTGCCCCCGTCTGGCGGCCAACATGCCAAGGACGAGCGCGATCACCTCGTCTGTCCCCCACGGTCGATGGCGCGGGACAGGCGGATGGCCGCTGCGGTCGCGACCGCGCCCAGGGCCAGTACGGCGGCGAGCGCTGCGATCCCGAGCGGTACCGGCGCGATCCCGCCGGTCGGCGCGGCCAAGCCTCGCCCGTCGGCGAACGTCGAGTCGCCGGCACCCAGCCACGGCCAGGCGATCGCGGCGGCGGCCAGCCCCACCAGTACCGCGATCGCCACCACCGGCAGGTAGCTGAGCACGGCGACCCGGCGGGCCGCGCGGCTGGACAGTCCCTGCGCACGCAACGCGGCCAGCTCGGCACCGCGCGGCACGCGTTCCACCGCCGCCAGCACGATCACCACGCCCACGACGAGCAGCAGTGCGAAGGCGGCGGCGAGTACCGCGAACCGGCTCGCGGTCGCCGATCCCTGCCGCGCGAACCGGGCCCGTGCCGCCACGACCGAGTCCTCGCCGGTGACGGTCACGCCCTGCGCGGCCAGCCGGTCGAGGAACCCGCCGGACGCCTCCGGGGACAGCCACACCTGCAGCACGTCCCCGGTACCGGCATCCGGCACGACGCGGTCGGCGTACTCCAGGTCGACCAGCACGCCACCCGTACCGACCCGGGGCAGCAGCGGCGCGGGCCGCGTCACGATCGGTACCCCGGCCCCGCCGAACACCTTCAGCCGGCGGTCGCCGAGCAGCTCGGGCCGGCGCAGCTCACCGGCTACCGCGACGGGTAGCGGTACCGCGGCATCGACGACGTACGCCCGGGGATCCGGCGGCGGTGCGCCGAACCGGCCCTCGCCCGGTACCTCGAGCCGCACCCCGGTAGGTCCGCTCGCTATCACCGGGCCGGTCGTACCGCTCACCGGCCCTCGCCAGCGCCGGGGATCGCCGAGCACACTGGCGTACACGACATCTGCCCCGGCCCGAAGCTCGTGCACTTCCAAGGCCGCACCGGGTGGGCCGACCGGCTCGACGGC
>Ga0075429_100002784_pt1 | contig 14782 bp, 16 predicted proteins | sample RhiMetdeltSRZDD3_FD_75295 | JGI IMG/M metagenome (GOLD analysis project Ga0075429, IMG submission 75295) | Populus rhizosphere microbial communities from Tennessee, USA - Rhizosphere MetaG P. deltoides SRZDD3 | ecosystem: Host-associated > Plants > Roots > Rhizosphere > Soil | place: USA... | reverse complement strand
TTGGGCGGCTCGCCGAACGACAGCGCGCAGCCGCAGAACATCTTCGTGCGCGTCGAGAGCTGCACGTGCATCTCGAGGCCGATCACCGGTTCCCACTTCGCCGCCGTCACAGCAGCGCTCCGGTGACGTCGAAGCCGATCGCCTGCTCGAGCGCGTGGGCGGCGTCGAGGATCAGGTTCTCCGAGAACGCGGGACCGGCGATCTGGAACCCGACGGGGAGCCCGCGCTCGGGTCCGCTGCCGTCGGCCGCCGGGGCGAGGCCCGCCGGGATGGATACCGCGGGGATGCCCGCCAGCGACATGGGCACGGTGCAGTAGTCCGACAGGTACATCGCGAGCGGGTTGTCCGTGCGCTCGCCGAGCTTGAACGCCACCGTCGGCGACGTCGGGGTCACGATCAGGTCGCAACTCTCGAAGGCCGTGCGGAAGTCGTCCGCGATCTTCGTGCGAACCCGCTGCGCGCGCCCGTAGTACGCGTCGTAGTAGCCGGCCGAGAGGGCGAAGGTGCCGAGCATGATGCGGCGCTTGACCTCGTCGCCGAAGCCCTCGGCCCGGGTCTTCTCGTACAGGTCGAGGAGCGTGCCGTTGCCCGCCCGGTGGCCGAAGCGGACCCCGTCGTAGCGCGCCAGGTTCGAAGACGCCTCGGCCGGCGCGATCAGGTAGTAGGCCGCGATGCCGTGGCGCGCGTGCGGCAGGCCCACCTCCACCAGCTCGCCGCCCAGCTTCTCGATCAGCTCCAGCGTGGCGTCGAACGTGCGCCCCACTCCCTCCTCGACGCCCTCGGCGCTCGAGCCCAGTTCGGACGGCACGCCGAAGCGCAGGCCTGCGAGGTCGCTGCGCGCCGGCGTGCGCACCTCCTCGGGGAGACCGAGCGAGGTCGAGTCGCACGCGTCATGTCCGACGAGATGCTTCAACAACAGCGCAGCGTCGGTGACGGTGCGCGTGAGCGGCCCGCATTGGTCGAGCGAGGACGCGAACGCCACCATCCCGTAACGCGACACCGCGCCGTACGTCGGCTTCAGGCCCACGATCCCGCACAACGCCGCGGGCTGGCGGATCGAGCCGCCCGTGTCGGTGCCGATCGCCCACGGCGCGAGCCCCGCGGCCACGGCGGCGGCGGACCCGCCGCTCGACCCGCCGGGCACTCGCTCGGGGTCCCACGGGTTGCGCACGATGCCGTAGCCCGAGTTCTCGTTCGACGAGCCCATCGCGAACTCGTCCATGTTCGTCTTGCCGATCATGGGCGCGCCCGCGGCGGCCAGCCGGTGCACCGCGGTGGAGGTGTACAGAGGCTTGTGGCCCTCGAGGATGCGCGACCCCGCGGTGGTCGGCACGCCCTCCGTGCAGAACAGGTCCTTGACCGCGAGCGGAACGCCGCGCAGAGGCCCGTCGGTCGCGGCCGGGGCGTCGCCGGCCCGCCACAGGAACGCGCCCAGCTCCCCGTCGTGGCGCTCGATTCGCTCCCGGTAGGCGGAGAAGAGCGCGCCGGCGTCCAGGTCGCCGGCCGCGATCCTCTCGATCGCCTCGGCGGCGGACAGCTTGACGGGATCGGGGCTCACTGGCCCGGAGTCGGGACCCGGAATCCCGCCGGTGTCGCGTCGGGGGCGCCCTCCAGCGCACGTTCGGGCGGCAGGCTGTCGCGCGGCTCGTCGGGGCGCAGCACGTTCTCGACCTCGATCACGTGCGAGGTCGGCGGCACGCCGTCGAGGTCGAGCTCGGAGATCTTCTCGATGTGGTCGAGCACCGTCGAAAGCTCGCGCGACATGCGCTCGATCTCGTCGTCGCTCACGCGCAGTCGCGCGAGTCGCGCGACATGGAGGACCTGGTCGCGGTCGATCATGGGACGAAGGTTAGACGCATGGAAATATCGAGCGAAAAGAAAAGGCCCCTCGCTGCCGAGGGGCCCCTAAGTGGCTTGAGTGAGCCCCTTGTTAAACGATCTTTACCTCCGCCGCCTGCAAGCCCTTGGGGCCCTCGGTGACTTCGAAGGAAACACGCTGTCCTTGCTCCAGCGACTTGTAGCCGTCCTGGGCAATCTGAGAGAAGTGCACGAAGACGTCATCGCCTCCTTCGCGCTCGATGAACCCGAAGCCCTTCTCGTTGCTGAACCACTTGACGGTCCCCTCTGGCACTACTCCTCCTAGTACTCCCGCACGGCTCGAAGCGGGGTCCGAACCCTGCTTGCTTGATACGACGGGCGCAGCCTACAGGACCCTATGGTGTCGTGCGAGGAGGTGGCCGAGACGTTTCCGGGCCTGCTGTATCGCCCGGCTCGGGAGGCGGTTCGTCGCGTGGCGGACCGGGCGGTGCGACCGGTTCCGCCGGCGGCGCATCCTGCGTGGCCATCGTCGTGCGTAACTGACCGCGCGCTTGGTCGAACGTAGTGCCCTCTTCCTGCATGGCGCGCCAGCCCCCGTACGCCACTATGGCCGCGCCGATCAGCGCCAGCAGAATCCCGAAGCGCAGGTCGACGACCTCGTTCGGCCCCGGCTGGAACACCATTCGCAGCAGGACCATCGCAACGGCTGCGATGCCGAGGCCCGCGGTGATCGCGCTCGCGGCGACCGGCAGCGCGACGTTGCGCGCGGTCGCGGTCAGGATCGCGAGCGTCACCGCCGCGAGGGCCGCGGCCAGGATCACGAGGTTCGCAATCGTCCCGAAGAAGCCCTGGCCGTCCCATGCCTTGATGCCGGTGTCCACGCCGACGGCCTCGCCGAACTGCTCGACCAGCCCCCCGAACCCGGAGATCTCGTACCAGTCGAGGGCGAACATCGCGACGAGCAGGATCAGGCCGCCGATCGCGGCGACCAGTTCTCCGGTCCTGAGCTTGCTGAAGTCCATGGGGCCTCCTAGGGGGGTTGCGGTGCCAATCCTCCTACATGCGCCGGACTCCACCGGCCGCCTTGAGGGTGTTGCGCAGGAGCATCGCAATCGTCATCGGCCCGACACCCCCCGGCACGGGAGTGATCGCGCGCGCCCGCGCCGCCGCGGTTTCGAACTCCACGTCACCGACGAGGCCGTCTGCGGTGCGGTTCATGCCCACGTCGATCACGGTCGCTCCCTCCTTGACCATGTCGCCCGTGATCAGCTGCGGCCGCCCGACGGCAGCGACCAGCACGTCCGCACTGCGACACACCTCCCCGAGGTCGCGCGTGCGCGAGTGGCACATCGTGACGGTCGCGTTCCGGGCCAGCAGCAGCGCCGCGACAGGCTTGCCGACCAGATCGCTGCGGCCGACGACCACCGCGTGCGCGCCCTCGAGCGGCGTGTCGTATTCGCGCAGCAGCTCCATCACGCCCGACGGCGTTGCGGGCACGAGCCCGTCGCGACCCTGGACCAGCAGGCCGGCGTTCGTCGGGGTGAGGCCGTCCACGTCCTTCGCCGGATCGACCGCGGAGGTGACGCGCGCCGCATCGATGTGGCCCGGCACGGGGAGCTGCACGATGATCCCGCTGACCGCGGGGTCGTCGTTCAACTGCGCGACCACGTCAAGCACGTCCGCCTCGGACGTGTCCGGCGGCAGGTCGTGGCGGATCGACGCGATGCCGACCTCTGCGCACGCCTTGTGCTTGCCGCCGACGTAGATCTGCGAGGCCGGGTCGTCCCCGACGAGCACCGTGGCCAGGCCCGGCGCGCTGTCCATCCGCGCGACCTCCTCTGCCACCTCGGCGCGCACCCGGGCGGCGACCGCCTTGCCGTCGATGATCGTCGCGGTTGCCGTCATTGGCGCTTCAGCGGCGCGTAGTCGGCCATCAGCTGGCGCTCGGAACCGTCGGCGGCGAAGCGCACCGTGACCACTCCCCCACGCGCGGTCCCGATCACGACTCCCTCGCCGAAGCTCGCGTGGATCACGTCGTCGCCGACGTGGAACGGCAGGGGCGCGTCGCGCGGGGCCGGCGCCGCCGTCTCCCACTGGTCTACGGGCGACGTCGGGTCTCCGGTGACCAGCTCGGCGGGCAGCTCGTCGAGGAACCGCGACGGCATGTTGTAGGAGCGCGAGCCGAACAGGGACCGGGTCTGCGTGTACGTGAGATACAGGAGGGACTCCGCGCGCGTGATCCCGACGTAGCAGAGGCGCCGCTCCTCCTCGAGGTTGCCCTCGTCGATCGAGCGCGAGTGCGGGAACACGCCCTCCTCGAAGCCGATGATGAACACCACCGGGTACTCGAGGCCCTTGGCGTTGTGCAGGGTCATCAGGGTCACCGTGCTGTCCCCGTCGCGCAGCGCGTCCTGCTCGGAGTACAGCGAGAGCTGCTGGAGGAACTCGGCCAGCGCCGGGACGCCGTGCTCCCCATCCCAGTTCGCGTCGAACTCGCGCGCCACCCCGACCAGCTCTTGGAGGTTCTCGATGCGGCCCTGCGCCTCGATCGTGCGCTCGGCCTCGAGCGCCTCCGTGTAGCCGGTCTCCTCGAGCACGCTTTCCAGCAGGTCGCCCACCGAGGAGTGCTCGGCCAGCTCGCGCAACCGCTCGATGATCGACGCGAACCGGTCGAGCGCCTTCACCGCAGCCGGCCCGAGGCCCGGCACGAGCTCCGGCACGGCGGCGATCTCCACCACCGGCTCGCCCATCGTGTTCGCGTGCGCCACCACGCGGCCCTGGGTCGTCTGGCCGATGCCGCGCTTGGGCGAGTTCACCACCCGGCCGAAGGAGACCGAGTCGTTCGGGTTCGTGAGCAGCGTCAGGTAGGCGAGCGCGTCCTTGATCTCGGCGCGCTCGTAGAACTTGGTCCCGCCGATCACCTGGTAGGAGATGTCAGCGCGCACCAGCGTGTCCTCGAGCACGCGGCTCTGCGCGTTCGTGCGGTAGAAGACCGCGATGTCGTTGCGCGAGGTGCCCTCGTCGTCGCAGAGTCGCTCGATCTCGGACACGATGTAACGCGCCTCGGTGTGCTCGTCCTGGAGCTCGGTGACGCGCACCGGCTCGCCCTCACCGCGGTCGGTCCACAGCTCCTTGTGCTTGCGACCCTCGTTGTGGGACACGACCGAGTTGGCCGCCGACAGGATGGTCTGCGTGGAGCGGTAGTTCTGCTCCAGCTTCACGACCTTCGCGCCAGGGAAGTCGCGCTCGAAGTCGAGGATGTTGTTGATGTCGGCTCCTCTGAACGAGTACACCGACTGATCGTCGTCGCCGACAACGCACACGTTGCGCTCCTCGCCCGCCAGCAGCTGCAGCAGCCGGTACTGCGCGTGGTTCGTGTCCTGGTACTCGTCGACGAGGATCCAGCGGAACGTCTTGCGGTAGCGCTCCGCGACGTCCTCGAACAGCTCCAGCAGGTTGACGGTGCGGAACAGCAGGTCGTCGAAGTCCATCGCGTTCATCTCGTGGATGCGCTTCTCGTACAGGTCGTACACGTCCGCGGCGGTCTGCTCGAAGAACGAGCTGACCCGCTCGCGGTAGGCGGCCGCGTCCTCGAGCACGTTCTTGGCGCGCGAGATCTGCGACTTGATCGCGCGGGGCGCGAACCGCTTGGGGTCGATCGAGAGCTCGTCCAGGCAGCGCCGCACGAGGCGCACCGAGTCCGCGTCGTCGTAGATCGTGAACCGCTTCGTGTAGCCCAGGCGCTCGGCCTCGGCGCGCAGGAGGCGCGCGCAGGCCGAGTGGAACGTCATCACCCACATGACGCGGACCATGCGGCCCACGAGACCTTCGACGCGCTCGCGCATCTCCCCCGCCGCCTTGTTGGTGAAGGTGATCGCGAGGATCTCCGACGGCTTGGCCTGCCCCGTCGCCACGAGGTGGGCTACGCGATGCGTCAGCACCCGTGTCTTGCCGGAGCCGGCCCCGGCCAGCACGAGCAGCGGGCCCTGGCCGTGCACGACGGCCTCCCGCTGCGGCGGGTTCAGGTGCTCGAGCAGCCGCTCTGCGCGGTCGGTCGTCTGCTCGCGTTCGACTGCCCCGCGCTTGGCGGGCGCTTCGGAAGGCACGGCCGCCCTATCCGCCGACCGGGTTCTGGCCCTTTTCCCGGCGCAGCGGGCGGACCTGGGCGGGCTGCTGCTCCTGCCCGGTGAGCTCCGCGATCGCCCGCTCGAGCTTGCCGATCCGCTCGGCGAGGCCGCGCAGCGCGTCGGCGACCGGGTCCGGCAGGTGGAGCCAGTCCGTGTCGGGGCCCTCGGGCTTGCGCCCCTCCACCCGCACCGGATGGCCGGGGATGCCGACCACGGTGGTGTTGGGCGGCACGTCGTGGATCACCACCGAGTTGGCGCCGACCTTCGCCCCGTGGCCGACGGTGATCGGGCCGAGCAGCTTCGCGCCGGCGCCGACCGTGACGTTGTCCTCGAGCGTGGGATGCCGCTTGCCCGCCGCAAAGCCGGTGCCGCCCAGGGTGACGCCCTGGAGCAGCGTGACGCGGTCGCCGATCTCCGCGGTCTCGCCGATCACCACCCCGGTGCCGTGGTCGACGAACAGGTCCTCGCCGATCTTCGCGGCCGGGTGGATCTCGATGCCGGTCACGACGCGGCTCGCATTGGCGACCAGGCGGGGCAGGAGCGGGATCTCGGCGGCGTGCATCGCATGCGAGATCCGGTGCGCGAGGATCGCGTGCACCCCGGGGTAGGTGAGCAGGATCTCCAGCGTGCCGACCGTGCGGGCGGCCGGGTCGCGGTCGCGGGCTGCGGCCACGTCCTTGCGCAGCTCGCGCGCGACGCGGGCGGCCGATCGCAGGCCCAGCATCAGACGCCCTCCGCCGAGGGGACCTGGGAGGTCAGGTGGGTCAGAGCGGCCTCCGCGGCGAGCGCCCCGGCGACCGTCCCCGTGCCCTCGGCCAGGACGAGCTCGGCGCCGTGCTCCGCGCATGCAGCGGGCAGGGCGGGCGCCCCCGAGAAGTCGAGCACGATGTCGTGTCCCAGCACGATCGCGGCAGCGTTCGCGTCATCGAGGTCGACGGGATAAGGCTCGGTCTGGACGTTCGGATTGAGCACGCCGAGCTTTGCGGCCACGGCCTCCGCGCGGTTGGTCCCCACGTCGGGCGTGTACAGGCCGGCGTTGCCGCAGAGGTCGCCCAGGGCCGTCGTTGCGCCGTCCACGATCGCCACGTACCCGACGCCCCGCGAGACGAGCTCCGCCGCCGCGGCCGCCCCGGCGGGACCGGCGCCGACCACGATCGCGCGGGCCGCCTTCAGCCGCGCCTGAGCGTCGACGCCGATGCGCTCCACCTGCTCGGCGTAGCGCTCCAGCTCGGATTCGGACAGCTCGACGGCCACGCCTCTAAGGGTACGCGACGGTCCCGCCGGTCCCGTGGCACGATTGCCGCTCCATGGGCAACGGAGAGTCAGCCAGGAAACGGGCCGTACGCGCCTACATCGACGGATTCCGGACCGGCGACCACGAGGCGATCCTGGCGCTGCTCACGGATGACGTGACCTGGGAGATGCCCGGGTTCATCGACATCCGGGGCAAGGACGCGTTCGACAAGGAGATCGAGCACGACGCCTTCGAAGGCCTGCCGCAGCTGACGATCGAGCGGCTGGTCGAAGAGGACGACGTGGTGGTCGCCGTCGGCGCCGTGGAGGCTGCACGGAAGGATGGCGAGACCTTGCGGGCGGTGTTTGCCGACGTCTTCTACTTCGAGGGCGACAAGATCCGGCGCCTCGAGACCTACCAGATGGAGAAGAGCTAGCCGGGCGACTCCCGCCGGCCGCGCATCATGCAGTTCCGCCGGCGCCCCCCGGGGTTCGTCCGCGAGCCGTCGTGATGGCTTTAGGTCGCAGGACGACCCAAAGCCATCAAGTCAAAACCGGTGAGGTACGGGAGAGGGCACAGGCCGCACGAAACTCGCACGCGTCGTGACGTACACCCGCTCTCCCACCGACCTGGTCGAACCGCCGGTAGTCACGGAACCGCCGTGACCCAACCGGGCGATACGTCGCATACCTGTTACCCCACCCGATCCACCGTGATGACTTTCGGTCGCAGGACGACCCAAAGCCGTCAGGGCACGAAGAACGGCGCCGAGATGTAGCGCTCGCCGGCGTCGGGGATCACGGTCACGATCCGCTGGCCCTTCGACTCGGGCCGCGCAGCGATCTGGAGCGCGGTCCAGGTCGCAGCACCCGCCGAGATCCCGGCCGAGACACCTTCGCGCCGGGCCAGGTCATGAGCCGTCTGGATCGCGTCATCGTCGGTCACGGGCACGATCTCGTCGATCACGTCACGGTTCAGGATCGGCGGGATGAAGCCCGCGCCGATGCCCTGGATCCGGTGGGGCCCGGGCTGCCCGCCGGACAGCACGGCCGAGCCGGCCGGCTCCACCGCGACGACGCGCACATCGGGGTTGCGCTCCTTCAGCACCTCCCCCACTCCGGTGATGGTGCCTCCCGTGCCGACCGCCGCGACGAACACGTCCACGCGTCCGTCGAGGTCGGACCAGATCTCCTCGGCCGTGGTGCGCCGGTGCATCTCCGGGTTGGCCGGGTTCTCGAACTGCTGCGGCACGAACGAGTCGTCGATCTCGCGCGCCAGCCGCTTCGCCTCGTCGACCGCTTCGTGCATGCCCCCCATCGACTCGGTCACGATCGGCTCGGCGCCGTACAAGCGCACCAGCGCCTCGCGTTCGCGGCTCATCCCCTGCGGCATCGTGAGGATGCAGCGGTACCCCTTGGCCGCGCATACGAAAGCGAGTGCGATGCCGGTGTTGCCCGAGGTCGGCTCGATCACCGTCGTCACGCCCGGCTGGATGCGCCCCTCCGCCTCGGCGGCGGCGATCATCGCAACGCCGATCCTGTCCTTGACGGAGCCCGCGGGGTTGTAGGCCTCGAGCTTGCCGATGACCTCCGCGTCGAGGTCCGCGGCCAGCCGCGTGAAGCTGACCATCGGGGTGCGTCCGACGAGATCCGCGACGTTTTCGGGAATCTCGATCTGCTTTCGGGCCATTGGCCCACGATAGAAGAAGGCCGGCCCGCGATGCGGACCGGCCTTCCAGAGAAACCCTGTGAAGGGCTTGCTACGTCGTTACTTCTTGCAGCTGGACTCGAAGGGGGTCGTCACCTTCTCGCCAGTCGTGAAGAAGAACTCGCCCTGCGCCTTCCACTTGCCCGTGCACTTCTTGGGCGTGACGATCAGGGAGAACTTCCGCTTGCCCTTCTTGATGGTCTTCTTCGGGGTCTTCGTGTCGACGAGTGCGGTCGAGGCGTCAGGCGCGCTCGGCAGCGTCTTGATCGGCGGGATGTTGAAGTCGAGGTTGTAGTCGAAACCACCAGACCGCTTCTTCGTGATCTTGCCGACCGACACGAACGTCGGACCCAGGTCCGGGAACACGTACACGAGGATCGTGTCCTTGCCGCCGACCTTCGCACCGTTGAAGATCGTCAGCTTCGCGTTCACGGGGTCCGTCACAACCGGCTTGGCGTAACCGACGCCGCGGCCGGAGCCGATCTTCGACTTGGACGGACAACCGTTCGGACCACGCGCCTGCAGCTTGGCGAGCTGGCAGCGCGGGAACTTGTTCGAGTTGTACTGGCCGCCTTCGTTCAGCTTGATCACGATGCGGTTCATGATCGGGGGCTGCTCAGCGGCTGGGTCGGACGCCTCGAACCTCACATTGAGACCCGCCGGCGACTTCGCCTTGTTCGGCTTGACCTCGGCCTTGAAGGTGACCCCAACGACGGCGTACGCCATCGATGCCAGCAGGGCACACATAGCACCGACGCCGAGCACGGCTACGAGCTTCTTACGCAATTGCGCTCCTCCTCCGGGTTTGCAGGGCAACGGGGCTTTGTCACCGGCGCACAGAATCGTCGGGCCGGCCGCCCTCTCACTAGCAACCGCTAGCCTAGCCAAAGGTTGCGGTCTTTGTGTAGGTAGGGGTTAGCGAGACACCGGGATCTCCCCTCCCGGGGTCCCGGGAGGGCTATCCGTCGGTGCCGGTGCCCCGCAACTGCCTGCCCGTGCGGGTGCGGGCGACCTTCTCCATGAACTGCCCGAGGTCCGACGACTCGCCCGCCGTGGCCGCCTCACCGTCGACCGGCCCGCGCTGCACGCGGTCTTCGGCCATCAGCGACGTCCACCCCTGGTCGGTGTTGAACAGCCGCCACGCGTCGTTGACCGCATCCTCCGCGATCCGGGCGGCCCCGGACGAGGAGAGCATCGGGTCGCTCGCGCGCGCCAGCGCCCAGGCCACGCCGTAGCCGAAGCTCCACTCCCCGAGGCTGGCCTCCAGCTCGGAGAAGTAGTCGCATCCCTCCGGGGCGTGCCGCTGAATCTCGTTCAGCGGCTGCGCGGCCTCGTCCTCGAGCGCGCTGAGTACCTGCCGCGACAGATCCGGGCTCCGATCGAACGCAAAGCTCACAGTGGACCTCCTCCTCGCTGGACGGGCCCATGCTAGACCCGCCGTCGTACGGCAAAAGCCGCGCGGAAGGGTCAGTCGTTCGAGGCGCGCGGCACCGCGGCGTCGCGCGTCACGTAGAGGCGCAGCTTGGAGATCTTGCCGTCGTCGACCTCGAACACGTCGGCAATCTCCTCTTCGATGTCGAAGCGGCTGCCGAGGCCGCGAGCCCGCAGATGCACGAGGGCGACCACCTTGTCGCCGTCCGCCATGAAGCCCTCCGGCTCGGGTTCGTACATGTGCCAGGAGGCGAAGAACTCACGCAGGTACCGGCTCACCTCGCGATGGCCGCGGGGCGGCATCGCGGCGACCACCTCGGGCGGCTGGTAGACCTCGACCTCCTGCTTGCAGAGGTCCATGGCCTCCTCGAAATGCCCGCCGTTGAGGGCATCGTAGAACCGCATCAGGAGCTGCTCGTCGTGCTGGGAAACCATCTCTTCCATAGTTCGACCGGCCGGGCCGCCCCCTTGAGGGACCGCCCACCCGCCGAAAGCCGGCTCCCGCCTCAGGGGTCGACCGGCTCGGGCCACCCGATTACATGAAAACCGAGTCCGCAATCGCACACGATTGCCTCTACTTCCTCGGGCGTCCCGATGACCTCCAGCTCCGCGTCGCACCCCTCGTCTGAGCACACCAGGTACGCGCGCACGAGCACGGCGCCGGTCACGACCGGGCCTTGGCCTTGGGCCGCGACTTGCGGGCGCCCGCCTTGCGCGGGGCCGTCTTGCGGGCGGGCTTCTTCGCGGACCGCCTCGTGCCGCGGCCGTTCGAGCTCGAGCTGCCGCCCCGCGCCTCGGCCAGGCTGGCTTCGAGCGCGGCCATCAGGTCGGGCGGGGCTCCCTCATCCGCTTCGGGCTCCGGGATCGAGATCTCCTCTCCGGCGGCCTTCTTCTCGATCAGCTCGAGAACTCGCTCCCTGTATTCGTCCTCGTAGCGGCCCGGATCGAAGTCGACCGACAGAGACTCGATCAGGCGGCGAGCCATCTCGACCTCCTTGGCGCTCGCGCGGCCGTTCTTGGCGGGCAGCTCGTCGATCTTCTTGACCGGCACGACCTCGTCACCGAAGACCATCGTCGTCATCATCAGCGCCCCCTCGGCCGGCCGGATCGCCGCCAGGTACTCCTTGGTCCTGATCACCACGCGCGCGATCGCCACCTTTCCCGCGTCCTCCATCGCCTTCTGGAGCAGCCGGTACGCCTTCGCGGCGCTCTTGTCGGGCGCCAGGTAGTAGCTGTGGTCGTAGTACACGGGATCGATCTGCTCCAGGTCCACGAAATCCTGGATGTCGATCGTGCGGGTCTTCTTCGGATCGATCGCCTCGAGCTCCTCCGGCGTGATCACGACGTACTTGTCCTTCGCGATCTCGTAGCCCTTCACGATGTGCTCGTAGGGGACCTCCTTCTTGTCCTTCGGGCAGACGCGCTTCTGGCGGATGGGCACCCCGTCCTTGTCGTGCAACTGGTGGAACCTGACCGTCTTGCGCGAGACGGCGGCGTAGAGCTTTACGGGAACGTTGATCAGTCCGAAGCTGATCGAGCCGCTCCAGATCGCGCGTGCCAATTTGACCTCCTTCGCAGGGACCTCGGACTGGGGTAGGGCTACCCGGGACGATTGCGGACAAACGCAGCCCGGGTGCCCGCCGGTGAGCGAGGGCTGACCACCACCCAAGCCCCGTTATTCCGCTAATGTGAGACGAGGGTGGATTGTTAGCGAGGCGCTGGCGTCGGTCGGGGTGATGGGGAAGCAAAAAGTTCTGTACGTGATGCACAACCATCCCGCTGTCCATCCAGGCGGCGCGGAGGCCTACGCCTACGAGCTGTACGAGGCGGTGCGTGCGTCGGACCAGATCGACCCGCTGCTGGTCGCACGGATCGGGTCGAGTCCTGACATGAAGCGCGAGCCGCACGCGGATGCGCCCTTCAGCGCGGTCACGCCGGGCGATCCCAACCAGTTCTTCCTCTACACGGACTGGGAGAAGTACGAGTGGTTCCAGATGACCTCGCGCGACAAGCGCCTCTACGCGACGCACCTGGCCGACTTCCTGCGCATCCACCGTCCCGACGTCGTCCACTTCCAGCACATCCACAGCATCGGCTGGGACGCGGTGTCGCACACCCGGCGCGTGCTGCCGGACGTCCCGATCGTCTTCACCCTGCACGAGTACCTGTCGATCTGCCACCGCGACGGCCAGATGCTGCGCCGCACCGGCGAGCTGTGCAAGTACGCATCGCCGCGCCGCTGCCACGAGTGCTTCCCGGACATCCCCGCCGCCGACTTCTTCCTGCGCGAGCGCTTCATCAAGACGCACGTGAAGGACGTGGACATGTTCCTCGCGCCGAGCAGGTTCCTGCTCGAGCGCTACGTCGACTGGGGCATCCCGCGGGAGCGCATCCGCTTCGAGGACTACGGCCGCGTCGCGCGCGCGCCGGCGCCCGTCCGGCCGCTTGCGCCCGGCGAGACACGCAACCGCATCGCGTTCTTCGGGCAGCTCAACCACTACAAGGGCATCGACATCCTGCTCGGCGCGATGGGCTTGCTGAACGAGCGCGGCGTCGACGCGAAGCTCTCGCTCCACGGCGCCAACCTGCATCTCCAGACGCCCGAGTTCCGGCAGGAGTTCGAGGAGCTGCTGGAAGCGACGCAGCGCACCGGCCACAACGTCGCGATGCGCGGCACCTACGACCCGCGCGACCTGCCGGACCTGATGGCGGAGACCGATTGGGTGGTCGTGCCCTCCCGCTGGTGGGAGAACTCCCCGCTCGTGATCCAGGAGGCGTTCCTGCACGGCCGGCCCGTGATCTGCGCGGACATCGGCGGCATGGCCGAGAAGGTCGTCGACGGCGTCGACGGACTGCACTTCCACGCGGGCGACCGCGCGAGCCTGGCCGCGACGCTCGAGCGCGCGGTTGCCACGCCCGGACTGTGGGACGAGCTGCGCGCCGGAGCGCAGTCTGTGTACGGCATGGACGAGCACATCGCGAGCCTCAGCGAGCTGTATGCCGAGCTGCTGAGGCAGAGGATGCCCGGCGAGCGGGCGCTCGTCAGCTAGGCCGTGGTCGAGCGCACCGCCTGGCTGTCCGGCGACCTGTTGTTACTCGCAGGGGCCGGGTCGGAGGATGACAAGCGCAAGATAGAGGGGTCCGTCGCCGCGATTGGCGATCGGCCGCTGGAGGTCGTAACGCAGGTACTCGCGATCCCGAATGGCAGCGGCGGCGAAACCCGTCTGATCGCAGTGAGTCGCTTCGGCCGCGCGCTCAACGGGTCCACACCAGGGCTGACTCTCACGCTCGGCGAGTCCGACACCGCGATCGCACTGGACGCAACGCAGCGGATGGAGAGCACCGCCATGCTGCGAGAGGAACTCACGAAGCTCGGGCCCGTCTGGCGCAAGGAAGCCCTTCAGTTTCTGTGGACGGCGATCTCCCCGAGCCTCGACCGTGGTGGAACCTTCCCGCTCGCACAGCTCCTCGCAGAGATGAACCAGGAGTTCCGACCGCACCTGCCGCAGCTGTTCCGTAGCAGGGACGACCCATATGCAGCGCACGTGGACATCGTCTTGAAGCTCGACGAGCGCGCCGTCTGGGTGCAGGGCTGGATGCACGACCGCGAGAACGCCACCGCGCGTCTCACGGTCGTCGCTCCCGAGGGAGCCCGTGCCGAGCTGCTCCCCGGCCTCTTCCGGCACCGCCGGCAGGACATCCAGGAGATGTTTCACGACAAGGTCGGGGTGAAGGGCGACCGTCACGGCTACATGTGCTTCGCCGAGCTGGACGGCCCGAGCCACGTGTCGCAGGGATGGGTGCTCGAGCTCGAGACGGTCTTCGCCGATCGCGGGGAGCGCCCCGTCCCTCCGGTCGAGAACGACCCGATGAACGCTCGCGAGCGCATCCTCCCGTGCCTTGCGTTCGAGCGGCCGGGAAGCGACGAGCTGATGCGTCAACACGTGCACCCGGCGATGTCACGTATCCAAGAACGCCTGCGCGACGCACCCTCGCTCGACGCCGTCATCCAGTTCGGAGAGCCGCCACCCTCACCGGCAACGTCGGTGATCGTGCCGCTTTACTCCAAGCTCTGGTTCCTCGAGTACCAGATGGCCCAATGGGCCCAGGACCCCGAACTGTGGGACACAGACCTCATCTACGTACTCGACACGCCCGAGCAGGCCCCCGTTTTGGAGGAACGCGCCTATGGCTTGCACTCCATTTACGGCGTCCCGTTCAGACTCGCTGTGATGAAGGGCAATTCCGGGTTTGCAGGCGCCAACAATGCCGCGGCCCAGGTCGCCCGCACGGAAAAGCTGCTCCTCATGAACTCCGATGTCATCCCCGACGCGCCGGGCTGGCTGGGCCGCATGACTGCGTTCTACGACGCGACGCCGGACATCGGTGCGCTGGGTGCAAAGCTGATCTACGAGGACGACTCCCTTCAGCATGCGGGGATCTACTTCGAGCAGTCAGCCGAGAC
>Ga0075429_100002782_pt1 | contig 14788 bp, 15 predicted proteins | sample RhiMetdeltSRZDD3_FD_75295 | JGI IMG/M metagenome (GOLD analysis project Ga0075429, IMG submission 75295) | Populus rhizosphere microbial communities from Tennessee, USA - Rhizosphere MetaG P. deltoides SRZDD3 | ecosystem: Host-associated > Plants > Roots > Rhizosphere > Soil | place: USA... | reverse complement strand
GGCGACAGCCAGCCGAACCCGTAGTACCGGCTGTACTGGTGGAAATTCGTACGGAAATCGGAGGTCACCGGGAGGGCCAGCGCCTGCGCGGCGCGCAAGGCCGCCCAGCCGAGCGGTCCCTCGGTGGCGATGTGCACGAGCTCGGGCAGGCTGCGCTCGAAGCGCGCGCGCAGCGTGCCGCTGGACACCAGGCCGAGCCGCAGGTCGGGGTACATCGGGATCGGGCAGCCGAGCGTGCGCAGCTCGTCCGGGCCGTCGAGCGCCGGCTCGCCGGCCTGCCGCGGGCGGATGAGGTCGATCGCATGGCCCCGCTGGCGCAGGTGGCGCACGGTCCGCTCGACGGTCAGCGACACGCCGTTGATCTCGGGCGGATACGTCTCGGTCACATAGGCAATACGCACGGAAGCCTTTCGTCGAAGGAGGTTCGGTCGTCTGGCAATCCACGTACCCATCGCCCCCGGACAGATGATGTGCTGCCGCGCAGGAACCGTCCACCGACGTGTCGGGGGAGGGACGGCGCTGCAGCACGAGCCGTGGCGTTGCGCCGAGGCAAAGGAGCAACGCGCTCAGAGCAGGAACTCGAAGCGCCGCGCCAGCCCTTCCTTCATCCGCCGCAGCCATCCGCGCTGCCGCCAGTCGGCAAGCCCGATCTCGCGGCTCGCGGCGAGGTCGTCGCGGAACACCGCTTCCAGGGCGGCGCCGAAGCGCGCGTCCAGCACGATCGCGTTGGCCTCGGCGTTGTGCACCATGCTGCGCCAGTCGAGGTTGGCCGAACCGACGGTGGCCCACACGCCGTCGATCACGGCCGTCTTGGCGTGCAGCAGCACGCCCTGCCGCTCGAACACGCGCACGCCCGCCTGCAGCAGCCGGCCGTAGTGCGAGCGGCCGGCGTGCAGCGGCGCCCACGCGTCGCTCAGGCTCGGCAGCACGAGCCGCACGTCGACCCCGCGGCGCGCGGCCGCCGCGAGCGCGCGCAGCAGGCGGCGCGTCGGCACGAAGTACGCGGTGGTCAGGTACACGCGCGACTGCGCCACATCGATGGCCCGCAGCAGCGCACGGTAGAACGGGTTGCGCCCGCGGCCGGCCTCGCACGATGCGACCGCGGCGTGGTGATGCCCGAGCGGCGCCGGCGCGCGCGACGGCGGCGGCGCGAGGGCGCATTCGGCATGCCGGTTCCAGTGCGCCACGAACAGCGCCTGCAGCTGCGCCACCAGCGGCCCGGCGATGCGCACGTGCGTGTCGCGCCAGGGCGGCGCGTCGCCGCCGCGGGCATGCAGCGGCAGCGCCTCGGACGGACCCGACGCGTACACGCCGCTGATGTTGATGCCGCCCAGGAACGCGACGCGGCCGTCCACCACCAGCAGCTTGCGGTGGTCGCGCAGGTGGACGGCGCGGCTCAGCAGCCGCCGCCAGTGGCGCAGCGGGTTGAACTCGCACACCCGCACCCCGTCCGCGCGCAGCGCGTCGAAGTAGGCCGAACGCGTGGCGATGGAGCCGAAGCCGTCGAACAGCAGGTTGACCTGCACGCCTTCGCGGCACTTGGCCCGCAGCCGCTCGGCGAGCTCGGCGCCGGGACCGTCGGCCTCGACGATGTAGCTCTCGAGGTCGATGCGCTCGCGCGCGCCGGCGATCGCCTCGAACATCGCGGCATGGGTGGCCGGTCCGTCGATCAGCAGGTCGACCTGGTTGCCGGCGACCAGCGGCCGCCGCAGCGCGCGCATCAGCGCGCGCGCGTGGCGGCGCATCGGCGGGCCGAGCGCCGCCGCGTCGCGGCGGCCCGGGCGCCAGCGCGCGGGCGACGCGGGAGCCCACGCCTGCGCGAGGCGGCGTGCGCCGGCCACCGCCTGGGTGGCGCCTCGGTGCAGCAGGGATTCGGCCGGCCCGCCCGCGGGCCCGGCACGCGGGCCGGGGGTCAGGGCTTCGGCGCTGCCGGGGGCGGGGTCACTCGGGGAGCGAGTCGGCGCCGGCGGCATGGGGGAAAGGGACGCTCAGCCGGGGCGCCCCGGACGGTCGCCGCCTCCGCGGCGCGCGCGCTCGGCGACCTTCGGGTGCTTCACGGTGCGTCGCGGGTCGAGGTTGGCGTGGTCGGCCGGATCCTTGGTGGGATGGTCGGCGGCAGTGCGGGTCTCGGGAAGGGTCTGCATGTTTTCTCCTGGGTCGCGCGGGGATGCGGGGGCAGTTGCTGCCGGCCGGCCGCCGCGCGAGATCACGACCCAATGGGGCAATGTGCGTGCCCGGAAATGGACCACATGTCGGGCGTTCGCGCCTCGGAGCGAACCCTTTGTCATCGGTACATCCCGTGCGGTAACGGCGACCGGTCCGGGGCGGCGCGCGGCCCCTGCGGCGGCCCGCCCGCCGGTGGCCCGCCACCGGGACAGGCGCGCCCGCAAACGAGCGATGTACCGAGGTGGTACCTCGCTTGCTATCGCCGGTCCATCCACCACGCGACCGAGGCTCGAAGCCATGGACCGTCCGGCGGGCGACGACGCCTCCACCCACCAGGAAGAGTTGCGCACGTTCATCTTCCTCACCGTCGTGATGGCGCCCGCGCTCGCGTTCGTCACCGTGACGGGCTACGGCTTCATCGTCTGGATGTACCAGCTCGTCACGGGCAACCTTCCGGCATGACCGTCGCAGCCCACGAGCCCGGAGGCGAGATCCACATCGCAGGCGTGCTGGTGCAGGTGCGCCCGCTGATGCTGGGCGCCTTGCACGGACGCATCGACGCCCTCGGCGGCGCCGAGGTGTTCCAGACCCATGCGGACGGCCGCATGGTGGTGGTGGTGGAAGGCGGCTGCACCGCCGCGGTCCTCGACACGGTGGACGCCATCCGCGCGCTCGCCGGCGTACTGAACGTGGCCCTCGTGTACCAGCACGCCGAGCCGCTGTCGGCCATGCAACAGGAGATCCAGGGATGAGCTTCACCCGGCGCGACTTCATCCGCCAGACCGCTGCCGCGACCACCGCCGCGGCCGCGGGACTGCCCCCGCTCGCCGAGGCGGCCAACGTCGTCACCGACGCGTCGCGCACGCAGCTGAACTGGTCCAAGGCGCCCTGCCGCTTCTGCGGCGTGGGCTGCGGCGTCAACGTGGCGGTGAAGGACGGCCGCGTCGTCGCGACGCACGGCGACATCAACGCCGAGGTCAACAAGGGCATCAACTGCGTCAAGGGCTACTTCCTCTCGAAGATCATGTACGGCGCCGACCGCCTCACGCAGCCGCTGCTGCGCATGCGCGACGGCCGCTACCACAAGGAAGGCGAGTTCCAGCCGGTGTCCTGGAACCAGGCCTTCGACGTGATGGCCGAGCAGTTCAAGCGCGCGCTCGCGAAGAACGGGCCGAGCGGCGTGGGCATGTTCGGCTCGGGGCAATGGACGATCTGGGAAGGCTATGCCGCCTCGAAGATCTTCAAGGCGGGATTTCGCTCCAACAACATCGACCCCAACGCGCGCCACTGCATGGCCTCGGCGGTGCAGGGCTTCATGCGCACCTTCGGCATGGACGAGCCGATGGGCTGCTACGACGACATCGAGCAGGCCGACGCCTTCGTGCTGTGGGGCTCGAACATGGCCGAGATGCACCCGATCCTCTGGACGCGGGTCACCGACCGCCGGCTCTCGGCGCCGCACGTGCGCGTGGCCGTGCTCTCGGTGTACGAGCACCGCAGCCACGACCTGTCGGACCTCACGCTCACGTTCCGGCCGCAGACCGACCTCGCGATCCTCAACTACATCGCCAACTACATCGTCCAGAACCGGCGCTTCGACCGCAACTTCGTCGACCGCCACACGCGCTTCGTGATCGGCAACGCCGACATCGGCTACGGCCTGCGTCCCGAGCACGAGCTGCAGAAGAAGGCGCGCAACGCGGGCGACCCGGGCGGCAGCCGGCCGGCGAGCTTCGACGAATACGCCAGGTTCGTGAGCCAGTACGACGCGGACTCGGTGGCCAGGCTCGCGCACGTGCCGAAGGAGCGGCTCGAGCGCCTCGCGCAGCTCTACGCCGACCCGAAGGTGAAGGTGATGTCGTTCTTCACCATGGGCTTCAACCAGCACACGCGCGGCACCTGGTGCAGCCACCTGCTCTACAACCTGCACCTGCTCACCGGCAAGATCTCCTCGCCCGGCAACGGGCCGTTCTCGCTCACCGGCCAGCCCTCGGCGTGCGGCACGGCGCGCGAGGTGGGCACCTTCTCGCACCGGCTGCCCGCCGACATGGTGGTGATGAACCCCAGGCACCGCGCCGAGGCCGAGCGCATCTGGAAGCTGCCCGCGGGCACGATCCCCGACAAGCCGGGCTACCACGCGGTGCTGCAGAACCGCATGCTGAAGGACGGCAAGCTCAACGCCTACTGGGTGCAGGTCAACAACAACATGCAGGCCGCGCCGAACATCCTGCAGGAGGCGTATCCGGGCTACCGCAACCCGGAGAACTTCATCGTCGTCTCCGACGCCTATCCCACCGTCACCACGATGGCCGCGGACCTCGTGCTGCCCGCGGCCATGTGGGTCGAGAAGGAAGGCGCCTACGGCAACGCCGAGCGGCGCACGCAGTTCTGGCACCAGCTCGTGAAGCCGCCGGGCGAGGCGCGCTCCGACCTGTGGCAGCTCATGGAGTTCTCCAGGCGCTTCCGCATCGAGGAGGTGTGGCCCAAGGCGCTCGTCGACGCCCGGCCCGAGGTGCGCGGCAAGACGATGTTCGACGTGCTGTTCCGCAACGGCCAGGTCGACGCCTTCCCGCTCGAGCAGATGGAAGCCGGCTACGACAACGACGACGCGCGCGCGTGCGGCTTCTACGTGCAGAAGGGCCTGTTCGAGGAGTACGCGCAGTTCGGCCGCGGCCACGGCCACGACCTCGCGCCGTTCGACACGTACCACAAGGTCACGGGCCTGCGCTGGCCGGTGGTGGACGGCAAGGAGACGCGCTGGCGCTACCGCGAGGGCTACGACCCGTACGTGAAGGCCGGCGAAGGCGTGCGCTTCTACGGCCATCCCGACGGCAAGGCGGTCGTGTACGCCCTGCCCTACGAGCCCGCGGCGGAAGAGCCCGACAAGGAGTATCCGTACTGGCTGTGCACGGGCCGCGTGCTCGAGCACTGGCATTCGGGCTCGATGACGCGGCGCGTGCCGGAGCTGTACCGCGCGTTCCCCAACGCCGTGGCGTTCATGCATCCCGACGACGCGCGCGCCATCGGCGCGCGCCGCGGCGAGATCGTCGAGCTGGTGTCGCGCCGCGGCACCATGCGCACGCGCGTGGAGACGCGCGGCCGCTGCCGCCCGCCCCCGGGGCTCGTGTACGTGCCGTGGTTCGACGCGAGCCAGCTCATCAACAAGCTGACGCTCGACGCGACCTGCCCCATCTCGCTGCAGACCGACTTCAAGAAGTGCGCGATCGCCTTGCGCAAGGTGGAAGGACGCTCGTCATGACCCCGTACCGCCTGCTGCCGGCCGCGCTCGCGGCCCTGCTCGCCGCGCCGGCCCTCGGCGTGGACCACGTCGACGCCATGCGCGGCGCGCCGATCACCGCCACCACCGCCCCGCCGCCGCTGGTCAATAGCGACAACAGCGACATCCGCCGCACGCGCAACTACACCATGCAGCCTCCGGTGGTGCCGCACAAGATCGACGGCTACCAGCTCGACCGCAACGCCAACCGCTGCATGTTCTGCCACGCGCGCTCGCGCACGCAGGAAAGCCAGGCCCCGATGATCAGCGTCACGCACTTCCAGGGCCGCGACGGCAACTTCCTCGCCGAGCTGTCGCCGCGCCGCTACTTCTGCCTGCAGTGCCACGTGCCGCAGGTGCCCAACGAGCCGCTCGTGACCAACCGGTTCGTGGACGTGGACCAGCTGCTGTACGGCGGCGCGGCCAGCACGCCGGCGGCGCGCCCGGCGGCGCAGCGCGCGCGCTGACGCCGCGGGAGGCGGCCGCATGATCAAGCTCGCGCGACGCTACTGGACCGTGCTGCGGCGGCCCAGCCGCTACTTCAGCCTCGGCTTCCTCACGATCGTCGGCTTCGTCGCCGGCGTGACGTTCTGGGGCGGCTTCAACACCGCGATGGAGCTCACCAACACCGAGCGCTTCTGCACCGGCTGCCACGAGATGCGCGACAACGTGTACAAGGAGCTGCAGGGCACCATCCACTTCACCAACCGCAGCGGCGTGCGCGCGAAGTGCTCCGACTGCCACGTGCCCCACGAGTGGACCGCGAAGATGGCGCGCAAGATGCAAGCCTCCAAGGAGGTGTGGGGCAAGATCTTCGGCACCATCGACACGCCCGAGAAGTTCGAGGCGATGCGCCTCACGCTGGCGCAGAACGAGTGGCGGCGGCTGAAGGCCAACAACTCGCTCGAGTGCCGCAACTGCCACGAGTTCGCGTACATGGACTTCACGCGCCAGAGCAAGCGCGCGGCGGACGCGCACTCCACCTTCCTCGCCAAGGGCGAGCGCACGTGCATCGACTGCCACAAGGGCATCGCGCACCGGCTGCCGGACATGAGCGGGCTCGGCGTGCAGGCGGGCGAGCCGGCGCCCGTGAAGTGACCCGGCCGGGCGGGACTTCCGCCCTGCCCTCCCCCGCCGGGGGAGGGCCATGCCGCTACGCATACGCCGGCGCCAGCCCGCGCCTGAGCCTGCCGCTCAGCACATCCACCCCCCCCACCAGCACGAACATCGCGATCAGCACCGTCGCCGCCTGCGCCTGCTGGAAGATCGAGAGGTGGTAGTACAGCATCTGCCCGAGCCCGCCCGCGCCCACGAAGCCGAGCACCGCGGCCATGCGGATGTTCATCTCCCAGCGGTACAGCGAATACGCCACCGCCTGCGCGAATGCGCCCGGCAGGCTGCCGTAGAGGAACGCGGCCACCGCGCCGCTGCCCGACTGCAGCAGCGCGGCTTCGGGCTCCGGCGGCACGTTCTCCAGCGTCTCGGCGAACAGCCGCCCGAGCACGCCGGTGGTGTGCAGCGCGAGCGCGAGCGCGCCGGCGAACGGGCCGAGCCCGGCGGCCAGCACCATGAGCGCGGCCCACACCAGTTCCGGCACGCTGCGCAGCGCGTTCAGCGCGAAGCGCGACAGCGCACGCGCGGCCGCGCCGAAGCGGCCGGACGCCGGCAGCGCGAGCAGCGCGCCGCCGGCCATCGCGAGCAGCGTGCCGAGGGCCGAGACCGCGAGCGTCTGCAGCGCCCCCCACGCCGCCTTCGCCACGAACGCGGGCGCGAGGTCCGGCGGGAAGAACTCGGCGACGAAGCGGCCCATGAGGCGCAGCGACTCGGCGGCGAACAGCGCGCGATAGTCGATGCGGAGGTAGGCGAAGCTCGCCGCCACGGCGGCCACGAGCGCGACCGACACCAGCATGCAGGTGACGCACGGCCCCGCGGCCTGCGCGAGCTCGCCGGAGGTGGGCGCGTCCGCGCGCTCGCGCTTCATCGATGCGCCCTCATCCGAGCAGCCTGCGCAACGCCGCGCTCAGCGCATCGGCCAGCAGCACGAGCAGCAGGAAGGTCACGAGGATGGTGCTCGCCTCGCCGCCGTTGAGCATCTTCATCGACTGGTCCATGAGCTGTCCGAGCCCGCCCGCGCCGACGAAGCCCATCACGACCGAGGCCCGCACGGCGCATTCCCAGCGGTACACGGTGTACGACGCGAGCTCCTGCGCGGCGCCGGGCAGCAGGCCGTAGCCCAGCGCGGCGAGCCGGCCGCTGCCCGCCTCGAGCAGCGCGCGTGCGGGGCGCGTGTCGACCGACTCGAGGACCTCGGCGTAGACCTTCCCGAGCATGCCGCCGTACGTGATCGCGAGCGCGAGCACGCCGGCGGCGGGGCCGAGCCCGAGCGCACGCACGAACACCAGCGCCCACACCACCTCCGGCACCGCGCGCAGCAGCGCGAGCACCACGCGCGCCGCGTGGCGCCGCGCCGCGCCGAGGCGACGCCGCGGACCGGGGCCGATGCGCGACACCGACAGCGCGCGCGTCATCGCGAGCGCCAGCGGCACGGCGAGCACCAGGGCGAGCGCAATGCCGGCGGTCGCCATCGCCAGCGTCTCGAGCGTCGCCCGCAACAGCAGCGCGAGGAAGTCGCCGGAGGTCTCCGGCGGCACGAAGCCGGCCAGGAAGTCGCGCATCACCTCGAGGTGCCCGGCCTCGAACAGCGCCATCGGGCGGAACTCCGAGAGCACGAGCACCGGCCAGAGCAGCACCATGGCGCCCAGCAGCGCGCCGGCGCGGGCGCGCGCGTGCGGGTCGCGGCCGCGCGCCGGCGCGGCGAGCGCCACCGGCCTCACCGGCACCCCGGCCGCGGCAGCGGCACGACGTCGCCCCGGCGCTCGCCCTCGACCGCCGACGGATCGTTGGCCTGCGTGGGCAGCACGCGGCCTTCGCCCGCGTAGAGCTCGTGCAGCATGCGCGGCGTGACCGCCGACGCGCGCGCGTCGAACGACACCACGCCGTCGCGCATGCCGACCACGCGGGGGAACCACTTCAGCGCGAGGTCCACCGCGTGCAGCGACGCGACGAGCGTCGCGCCCGTGTCGCGGCTCTGCGCCACGAGCTGCCCCACGGCCGCGTCGGCCAGCGACGGATCGAGCGCCGATACCGGCTCGTCCGCCAGCAGCAGCGCCGGCCGCTGGTACAGCACGCGCGCGATGCCGACGCGCTGGAGCTGCCCGCCGGAAAGGCGGTCGCAGCGGTCGAACAGGCGGTCGGCCATGTCGAGCCGCGCGAGCGCCTCGCGCGCCCCGGCGATGTCGCTCGGATAGAGCAGCGACGCAAGCGCGCGGCCGGCCGACCACTGGCCCAGCCGCCCGGCGAGCACCGCGGTGACGACGCGCAGCCGCGGCGGGATGGGCGGCGCCTGGTGCACGAGGCCGATGCGCGCGCGCAGGCGCCTGAGCGCGCGCGCCGAGAGCTGCCACGGGTTCTCGCCGAGCAGCGCGACGCGGCCTTCGGAGGGGCGCAGCGACGCGTCGAGCAGGCGCAGCAGCGTGGTCTTGCCCGCGCCGGAGGGGCCCACGATGGCCACCTGCTCGCCGCCCGCCATGGCGAACGACACGCCGCGCAGCGCGCGCAGGCCGTTCGGATGGACCAGCCCGAGCCCCTCGACCTGCAGCGTCATCGGCTCGGAGCCTCTGAACGATCCGCCGGCGAACGGTCGGCTCGGCTCCGAGCGAGCCGACTCCGCGGGCTCACTTCACCAGCCCCGCCGCCTTCGCGGCGGCCTCGATGCCGTCGTAGTTCGACACCTTCGTCGGGATGAACCGCGACGCGCGCTGCAGCGCCATGATCTCCTTGTGCTCGGGGTTGGCCGGGTCGAGCTTGAGGAAGGCCTCGGCGAGCTTCTTCGCGAGGGCCGGGTCCAGGCCGGGACGCACCGTCCAGTTGTAGTCGTAGTACGGCGGCGTCGTCGCGAGCACGCGCACCTTGGCCGCGTTGGGATGGTTCGACTCGACCAGCTTCTCCCACACCGAGGCGTTCAGCACCCCGGCCTCGGCGCGGCCCGAGGCCACGAACGCCACCGTCGCGTCGTGCGCGCCGGAGAACGCGACGGCCTTGAAGTCGGTGTCCGGCCGGATGCCTTCCTTCATCAGGAAATAGCGCGGCATGAGGTGGCCCGACGTGGACGACGGCGAGCCGAAGGCGAAGGTGCGGCCCTTCAGGTCGCCGAGCGACTGCACGGGGCTTGCGGCCGGCACGATGAACTTGCTGGTGAACTTCTCGTCCTCCGCGCGCTGGACGATCGGCACCGCCTGCCCCTGCGTGCGCAGCTTCGCCTGCACGAAGGTGAAGCCGCCGAGCCAGGCGAGGTCGATCTTGTTCGTGGCGAGGCCTTCCACCACGGCCGCGTAGTCCGTGACCGGGGTGAATTGCACTTCGGCGCCGGTCTCGCGCTTCAGGTAATCGCCCAGCGGCTTGAACTTGCGCTGCAGCTCGGTGGGCGCCTCGTCGGGGATGGCGGAAACGCGCAGCACGGTCTGCGCGCCCGCGGCGCCGGCGGCGCAGGCGAGCAGCACGGCCAGCAGGCAACGGAACAAGGGCATGGGTCGGTCCTCCAGGGTGGGGTGGGATGGCTCAGCGCGCGGTGCGAAAGCCCGCGAAGACGTCGGTGCGCTCGGGGCGGAAGAAGTTGCGCAGGCGCGCATCGTGCAGCCGCGCCGGCGTGGCGAACGCCCCGCCGCGCAGCTCGCGATGATCGCCGAACCACGGCGCCGAGTAATCCTTGTACGGGCCGGGGGAGAACCCCGGGTACGGGGCGAAGGCGTCGGCGGTCCACTCCCACACGCTGCCGCCCCACGGCATGCCGCAGGCGGCGGCCGCGTGCTCCCATTCGGCCGCGCGCGGCAGCCGCCGCCCGGCCCAGCGGGCGTAGGCCTCGGCTTCCCACGCGCAGACGTGCACCACGGGCTGCGCCGCATCGAGCGGCTCCCAGCGGTCGAACGCGCGCGCCTCCCAGCCGTGCGGGCCGCGCCGCCAGCGCGCGGGATGGCGCGCCGCCTCGGCCGTGCGCCAGCGCCCCGCCGCGCCGGGCCACCAGCGCGCGTCGTCGTAGCCGCCGTCCTCCACGAAGCGCGCGAAGGCGCCGGCGGTGACGGGCGTGGCGTCGATCTCGTACGGCGGCAGCGCGAGCGTCCACGCGTCGCGCTCGTTGTCGAAGGCGAAGCCGCGCTCGTCGCGCGGCCAGCCGATGCGCACCACGCCGCCCGCGACGCGCAGCGGCTCGCGCGCCCCCAGGCGGGGCATCGCGACGCCCGGCGGGGCCGGATGGCCCAGGGTCGCGCGCATCCAGGCGAAGGCCTCGGCGTGCATGTCCTCGTGCAGCAGCGCCAGGCGATGCCCGTACAGCGCGTCGTCGTCGTCGCCCTCGGGCAGCGCCTGCAGGCACGCGGCGAGCTGGTCCGCCAGCATGCGCAGCACCGCGCGGCGCGAGGGCAGCGGCACCTCCCAGCGGCGCGCGTGCGGCAGCCGCGACGAGTCGTGCCACGCGTCGGGCCCCGCGATGCGCGGCGGCTGCGCCGCGTGCACCAGGCCGTCGCCGCCCGTGTGGTGCGGCCCGCGCAGCAGCCAGAACTCGCCGAACCAGGCGAGGTGCGCGAGCTCCCAAGCGACCGGGTTCAGCCCGGGCTGCCGCGGCACGCGCCAGGCGGCGTCGTCGAGATCCTCCACGCGCGCGAGGAGCGTCGCCCGGCTGTCCTGCCACGCGGCCGCGAGCTCCGCCCCCGCGAGCCGCCGCGCAGCGGTCACGACGCGCGGCCGCATGTCAAGATCGGCATATGCGCCCACGTGTCCTCATCCTCTCGCCGGCGCTGGCGGACGCCAACAACGGCAACTGGCACACCGCGTCCCGATGGCAGCGCTTCCTCGCCGACCGGGCCGACACCCGGATCGAGCGCGAGTGGGACGGCCAGCCGGTGGATGCGCTCGTCGCCCTGCATGCGCGCCGGTCGGCGGCCTCCGTCGCCCGCTTCGCGGCCGCGCACCCCGGACGGCCGCTGGCCGTCGTGCTCACGGGCACGGACCTCTATCGCGATCTGCCGATGGGCGACACCGGGGCGTTGCATTCGCTGCAGTGTGCCAGCCACCTCGTCGTCCTGCAGGAGCTCGCGCTGCAACGGCTCAACGCGCCGGCGCGCGCCAAGGCGCGCGTCATCCTGCAGTCGGCGCCGCGGCTCGTGCGTTCGCGTCCCGACGCGGGCCCCTGCGAGCTGATCGCGGTGGGGCACCTGCGGCCGGAGAAGGACCCGCTCACCCTGATGGCCGCCGTGCGCCTGCTGCCCGAATCCGCGCACGTGCAGGTCACGCACGTGGGCGACGCGCTGGACCCGGCGCTGGGCGACGCGGCGCGGCGCACCATGGCCGAGTGCCCGCGCTACCGCTGGCTGGGCGCCCTGCCGCCCGACGTCACCCGCGAGCGCGTCGCCGGCGCCCACGCGCTCGTCCACATGAGCCGCATCGAGGGCGGGGCGAATGCCGTGATCGAGGCGCTGCGCTCGGACGTGCCCGTGCTCGCGAGCCGCATCGACGGCAACGTCGGCCTGCTGGGCGAGGACTACGAAGGCACCTTCGCGCCGGGCGACGCCGAGGCGCTCGCCGCGCTCGTGCAGCGCTTCGCCGCGGACGCGGCCTTCGCGCGCCGCCTCGCGGCGCAGTGCGCGGCGGTCGCCCCGCGCTACGACCCGGCGGCCGAGGCGGCCGCGGTGCGCGCACTCCTCGACGGCATGCTGGACGTGCCGCGCTCCTAGAATCGGCCATGAACGACGTCCCCTCCTCCGCCCCCTCCCCCCTGCGCCTCACGAGCTTCTCGCACGGCGGCGGCTGCGGCTGCAAGATCGCGCCCGGCGTGCTCTCGCAGATCCTGCGGTCCAGCGCCGGCGGCGTGCTGCCGCCGCAGCTGCTCGTGGGCATCGAGACGGCCGACGACGCGGCGGTGTACCGGCTCAACGACGAGCAGGCGCTCATCGCGACCACCGACTTCTTCATGCCGATCGTCGACGACCCGTTCGACTTCGGCCGCATCGCCGCCACCAACGCGATCAGCGACGTCTACGCGATGGGCGGCACGCCGATCATGGCGCTCGCGATCGTGGCGATGCCGGTGAACCAGCTGCCCCTCGAGGCGATCGGCGAGATCGTTCGCGGCGGCCAGTCGGTGTGCGCGGAGGCGGGCATCCCCATCGCGGGCGGCCACACCATCGACTCGGTCGAGCCGATCTACGGCCTGGTGGTGATGGGGCTCGTGCATCCGTCGAAGGTGCGGCGCAATGCCGACGCCCAGCCCGGCGACGTGCTCGTGCTCGGCAAGCCGATCGGCGTGGGCGTGCTGTCGGCCGCGCTCAAGAAGGGCCGGCTGGACGACGCGGGCTACCGCGATCTCATCCGCACGACGACGAAGCTGAACAAGCCGGGCACCGCGCTCGCCGAGCTGCCCGGCGTGCACGCGATCACCGACATCACCGGCTTCGGGCTCGCGGGGCACGCGCTGGAGCTGGCGCGCGGCGCGCGCCTGTCGGCCACGCTCGAGTGGTCGCGCGTGCCGCTGCTCGCGGGGGTGGCGGCGATGGCGGGCGACGGCTGCGTCACCGGCGCCTCCGGGCGCAACTGGGACGGCTACGGGCACGAGGTCACGCTCCATCCCGGCCTGGGCCGCACGGTGCAGGACCTGATCACCGACCCGCAGACCTCCGGCGGGCTGCTCGTGAGCTGCGATCCGGGCAGCGTGGAGGCGGTGCTGAAGACGTTCCGCGACGGGGGCTTCGACGAGGCCGCCGTGGTGGGGCGCGTGGATGCCGGGCCGGCGCGCTTGACGGTCGTGGCCTGACGGTGCGTTTGCGGCCCGGGAACCTCGTCCCTCGGGCCATGCACTCGCTTGTCATGACCGCAAGCCGGCGCCAACCGGACTCATCGGTCGCTCCCGCGCGCGGGAGCGGGCACCGTGGAGCTACGGCAAGGTCTGCACCGGCTTGCGCTTGCGCAGCAGCGAGCGCAGGCTGGGCGGCGGCGTCGCGTCGCCTTCCAGGTACACGCACACCAGCTTGAGCCGCCGGCTGCGCTTGCACACCGTGCGCAGGCCCAGCAGGATCGGCACGGCGATGAGCGCGCCCGCGATGCCCCAGAGCCAGCCGAACAGCATCACCGAGAGGAACACCGACAGCGGCGCCAGCCGCAGCCGCCGGCCCAGCACCCACGGCGTCACGAGGTTGCTCTCGACGGCGTGCAGCACGAGGAAGGCCGCGGGCGGCCCGAGCATCTCGGCGCCGAGCCCGAAGGTCATGGTGCCCGCGAGCAGCAGCGTCGCCGTCACGAGCGCGGGGCCGAGATACGGCACGAAGTTCAGCACCGCGGTGATCGCCCCCCAGAGCACCGGGTTCGGCAACCCCATCCACGCGACCGCCAGCGCGGTGAGCGTGCCGAGCGCGAGGTTGATCAGGCTCATCGTGCCGAGGAAGAGCCCGATCTCGCGCTGCGCCTGCCGGATGCCCCCCAGCACCAGCGCGCGCGTGCGCCGCCGGGGCACCGCCTCCACCGTGCGCGACACCAGCCAGTGCTCCGACGCGAGCAGGAAGTAGAGCAGGATCACCGTCGCCGCGAACTGCAGCGAGAACCACAGCATCTGCCCCAGCACCACGCGCGTGATGGTGACGCTTTCGCTGGCGATCTTGTCGGCGAGCGGGTCCGGCGCCGGCTCGGCCGTGGCGGCCGCCTTGCTCGAGACCGGGCGCCGCTGCGCGGCCTCGGACGGATCGACCGCCGTGCGCAGGCGCTTGGCCGCATCCATCAGCGTGCGCGCCGTCTCGGGCGCGCGTTCCCACCACTCGGCCGCGGGGCCGGCGAGCGTCGAGCCCACCAGCACGAGCACCGACAGCACCGCCGACACCACGATCAGCGCGCCGATGCCCGCCGGGATGCCGAGGCGCCTGAGCGCGTGCACCGGGGTGGCCAGCACGAAGGTGAACGACACCGCGATCAGCACCGGCAGCAGCAGCGGCTGCGCCGCCTGCAGCAGGAACACCAGCGCGACGGCCACGAGCGCGCGCAGGCCCCACGAGGACGCCGGTGCCCTCGGCTTGGGCAGTTCTGCGACGGATGGTTTGCGGGCGAGTGCCATGAGATGCAACCCTCTCAGCAGCTTTCGTGCCGCGGATCGGCGCACCGGCGGGCACGGCGAGTGCTCCGAGCTTTTCATCTCACCGGCATGCCCTGCCCGCACGAAGATCCATGGCCGCGCTGTCCGACCTCGGTCCCCGCCTTTCCCGGCACCTGTTCGAATCGCGCTGGAAATGGGTGCGGCTGACGGTGCAGGCC
>Ga0075429_100002777_pt1 | contig 14800 bp, 13 predicted proteins | sample RhiMetdeltSRZDD3_FD_75295 | JGI IMG/M metagenome (GOLD analysis project Ga0075429, IMG submission 75295) | Populus rhizosphere microbial communities from Tennessee, USA - Rhizosphere MetaG P. deltoides SRZDD3 | ecosystem: Host-associated > Plants > Roots > Rhizosphere > Soil | place: USA... | reverse complement strand
GCCATTGACCGGTACCGGTGGATACGCGCGCATGTAATCCTCCTTCTCGCCGAAAACACGCGTAATAAACCCCATCAATCCGCGCCGCATCCCCACCCCTCCCTGAGAGGCATGCTGCGCACCTGCCTGGCGTTTGAGCTCCGACACGGACTGTACATCCAGCCGCACATGAACCGGAAACTCGACCTCAGCAAGTTCCTTCAGGTTAATATCGCCGTTGCGACCCCATTTGGTGGGGTCCTTGCCCGTGAGCGACAGCAGCCGGGTCATCCATCTCAGGAACCGGCGCGGAAAGACCTGGTAATAAAGGGCGCGCGGCTTGAACGGCAGGCCAGCTTCCGGATGAAAAGAGGCATCGTCTGCTTTGTCGAAGGCCAGCACGGTGGCTTTGTGAATATGAATGTGGTCAGGGTGTTTGTATCCACCGATTGGGTCAAAGGTCAGAACGATATCCGGCTTGAGATCGCGGATGTATTTCACCACGTGCCCTGCAACCTCATCCACCGGGTGGTTGATCTGCGCATCCGGATGCTTGTTATCCTCCATACCGGGCATCCCTGAATCGCGATATCCCAGAAAAAAGACATTCTTCAATCCAAGATGAGTTGCAGCGCGCCTCAGTTCATCGGTGCGGAGCTCGGCAATATCCGTAAAGCCGGTGAGATGCTCCTCGTCCACAGTTCCAACCTCACCGCGGGTCGCGCAGATCAGATATGTGTCATACCCCTTGTTTGCGTATAGCGCCAGAGTTCCGCCCAGGCCAAACGATTCGTCATCGGGGTGGGCAAGCACAGCTAAGATTGTCTTGGTCATATTTCCTCATCTGCACGGCCGCCGCGCGGCATGCTTCAACTGTATAATGATTTGTAAATATCAGACAATGCATTCTAACAAAAAATTACAGGAGAGCGAATGAGATTTGAAACGCTTGCGATCCATGCCGGGCAGGAGCCGGATCCCAACAACGGCGCGGTGATGACGCCGGTATATTTTACATCGACCTATATGCAAGATGGCGTCGCCAAACCACGCCAGGGCTATGAATACTCGCGAACGCAAAATCCGACCCGCAAAGCACTGCAGGATTGCCTCGCGGCCCTGGAAGGCGGCAGCCATGGGCTTGTCTTCGCTTCAGGAATGGCAGCGACGGATACAGTTTTGCGTTTGCTCAACTCAGAGGATCACGTGCTGGCAGGCAATGATATCTACGGCGGCACCTTCCGCCTTTTCGACAAGGTACTGAGGCGTTTCAAGCTGGATTTTACCTTTGCCGATACCACCGATCCTGAGTCGGTCGCGGACGCGATGACGCCCTCCACCCGGCTGGTCTGGCTGGAGACACCCACCAATCCATTCCTTCGCATCACCGACATTCGCGCCGTAGCCGAGATCGTCCATGCGCATGAAAACAAACCCCTGCTGGTCGTTGATAATACATTTGCAACCCCATATCTCCAACGACCTCTCGAACTGGGAGCAGATATCGTTGTCCACTCCATGACAAAGTATCTCGGCGGGCATTCCGATGTCATTGGCGGCGCGGTCATCCTAAAGGAGAAGGAGCTGGCAGAAAAACTTGCCTTCCTGCAGAACGCTGTCGGCGCAGTGCCGGGACCGATGGATTGTTTCCTTGTTCTGCGCGGCATCAAGACCCTGCCCCTCCGCATGGACCGTCATGCCGAGAACGCCAGGGCGATCCTTGAACTTCTCGAGGGACATCCAAAAGTGGCGCATTTGATCTATCCCTTCCACGAATCGCACCCTCAGCACAAGATCGCCAAACACCAGATGAAAAATGGTGGGGGGATCATCTCCTTCATCATGCATGAGGGACGCGAGGCGGCGATCCGGGTTGCGGAAGGCACAAAGATCTTTACCCTTGCCGAGTCGCTGGGTGGTGTGGAGTCACTGATCGAGGTACCCGCGGCGATGACTCATCTCTCTGTGGCCGGGTCGCAGTTGGATGTGGACCCGGGACTTGTCAGGCTCTCGGTGGGGATTGAGAATCAGGATGATCTGGTGGAGGATATCAAGCAGGCATTGAATAGGGCTTGAGCCAACGGGGGAATCTTATCTGGGAGTAGATTTTCTTGCAGCGCGCTTCGACTGCGCTCGTTTCTCTAGACTTTCCGTCGTGGGAGGAGTGAGGAGCGCCCGGTACGACCAACGAAGTCAAAGTACGCTCCGCTCAGCGCGAGAATGTTATTTCGCGTGGACGGCAACCAGCGTCACATCGTCGTCCTGTTTGGAGCCGCCTTGATACACCATGAGCTTGTCAAAGAGTTGATCGCAGCTGGACTGCGCCGAGGTATCCCACAGTTCCGCCATCGTCAACCGGATGCGCTCCAATCCGAAGGGCTCGCCTTTGGGATTGCGGCAATCTGTCATGCCATCGGTGAACATCACCAGCAGTGACCCCTTTGGCAGGAATAAACTATTTTCATCCAGGGCAATGTTCTCCCACAACCCCAGCGCCATGCCTGGCTTATGAGGCAGGCGGTGGACATCCCCATGCTCGTGTAAAAGAAGAGGCGGCTCATGCCCGGCGCGTGCATACGAAAATTCACCGGTCTCTGTGTCCAGCACCCCGTACAGCGCCGTCACAAACTGCGTGGATTTTTCGAGGCGGGTGATATGTTTATTTGCCATCCGCAGCACATCGCCCGGGGTTGTTGTACTGTGCGCTTCGGCAATGATCAACGCATGGGCCCGGGCCATGAAAATAGCGGAGGGAACACCCTTATCTGCAACATCCCCGATCAGGACGCCAATCTTATTATCGCCCAGCGGAAACACATCATAGAAATCACCGCCCACCTGTCGCGCCGGGAGAATCCGTCCGCCGAAATCAAAGTGGGCGTGCTGGGGCAATTTATCCGGCAGGATCGACATCTGAATGTCGGCAGCAACCTTCAGCTCCCGTTCGAGGCGCTCCTTTTCGATCAACTGCTCCTGCGCCGCTTTCAGTTCGTCGAAGGCTTGCTGTAATTGGCGGTTCTTTTCTGTGAGGTCGCGGAATGTGGCAGCGTTCGTATTATCCAGCCGCTGGCTGAGAACCCCCACCATGGCATTCGACAGGGTCGGGTTGCGTTCCAGCAGTTCCTTGAACTGCTCACGATTCATGCTCAGCAGAACTACATCGCCACTCGCCCGCGCGCTCGCCGTGCGTAGACCGCCCGGCTGCAGGAGACTCATCTCGCCGATGTACTCGCCCGCGTGAACCATGTTGAGGATCAATTCATCATCGGTGTCAGGGGCCAGCAAAATCTCTAGCTCGCCCTCTACAACAACGTAGAGATGCTCTCCTGGATCCCCCTCGCGGAACAGGATATCGCCTGAATTCAGTTTGACGACATCCAATTCCTTCATCAAGCGGTCGAGTTCATCCGGCGGAAGACTGGTAAAAAATGGAATGCGGGCAAGTAGGTTGACAGACATTCGATCGATTTTGTATTGTTCTAAAGCGGATTTTGTTAACCTATTTTACACGAATAAAGAGCTTTTACGCGACCCACATATCCAGTGCAAAGAGCGCCGCCAGTGCGCCCATCCACAATAAGGACACTATAGTCCAGACTCGATCAAACACAGGATTATTGCCCAATTTTGCCAGAAAGATAAATATGGCAGGCGTGGTAAGGATGTAACGATGGATCCCGGAGGGTGGACCACTGCCAACAGAGATCAGGATGACGACCAGGCTGAACCAGGCAGCTTCCGGGTACTCCCTGATTGTTCGAAAACTACCAACCAGCCCCAAAACAAAAAGAAAAAATATCAAAATGTAATTCGCCGTTCGTGGAGGGATTCCCAGAAAGAGGGATCGCCCGGCCTCCACCCAAACATAAAATGCCCTGCCTAAATTCATGAACGTGCTGCCAAAATACTGGCGTTCCACAAAATCAAAGGCAATGCCATAATAGGAAATCTTCCAGATGAGAAACGTAATCAATGGCGCAAACACCAGCAGGGCGCGGGTTAGAGATTGTCGGGAAATCCCCTGATGAAATAACTGTTGCCAATCCAATTCGAAGTCCATCCAGTCGCCTGTACGCAGCCAGTTGATAAACAACGGGATAAAGATCGCGATCCCCACCGCACGCGTCAACACGGTGCAGGAAGCCAGAATTGACGCCAGGAGCCAGTTCTCCCGGCGAAGCATGGCCAGACACCCAAATGCCAGACCGACGAAAACTCCCTCCGTATACACCTGCACCAGAAAAAAACCTGTCGGAAAGATGATCAGATAGAAAGCGCTGCGCAAGGCGCCATCCTCTCCCAATGAATCACGAGTCAGGTCGTAAAGTGCTAACATTCCAGCCAGCGCGCCAAGCGCAGAAACAATAACACCAGAGAGCGTAGCCGTCGCAATTGGATTGAGTCCTAGCAGACCCAGAGGAATAGCAAACACGCGAATTAACAAGGGGTAAAAGGGAAGAAAAGCGTAACTCAGTGTGACTTGATTATTTGGAGGACCGACTAAGTCCGTCGCCGGGTCGTCATAACCGCCCACTGCAATTGCCAGGTAATATTCAGAATCCCAGGCTACCTGATCGTTCATGAAGGGCTCAAGCAGATATTTCTGTCCCTTTTGATAATCTGTTCCAGTAAAATTTGTTGTCCAATCCAGCGATCGATCGGGCCACTGCGGAGCGATACGAGCACCCATCCACGCCTGAAACGCGATCACAGCGATCGCCCAGCCAAGCCACAGGAGAACGATAGTGCGTGTTGGTTTCATATCCTTATTTCTCGATCTGGGTGACGATCATATCCTGCATGAAGAAGCGCTGCGAAAGGAATAATACAATCACAGGCACGATCATGACCAAGAGAGCGCCAACCATCAGCGCCTCCGGGGTAAAGAAATACGACTGGTTGCGTTGCACTGCAAACGAGATTAGCTGCAGATCGGGCCGGATTCCAAGATAAAGGGCAGATAGGCGCGTCTCATTCCAGATGTAGAAAAAATGCAACAAAGCGACCGTTGTTACCACCGGAATGGATTGCGGCAAAATCACAGAAATAAGGATACGCAATGGACCAGCCCCATCCAACATAGCAGCTTCATCAAGGTCAGGTGGGATACTCTTGAAATTTTGACGGAGCAGGAAGATCAGTATCGCGCTTCCAAAGAAGTGTGGGACGATCAAAGGAAGCCAGGTCCCAATCCAGTTCAACATGTGGCCGCTGAATAGGTAGTACGTCGGGACCAACGTGATATTGCTCGGAATCATGATTGTGGCAATCAGCAAAAGGAAGAGGTATTTCCCACCCGGGATGCGGAACCGCGAAAACCCGTAGGCAACCGCGATCGAAGAGAATAACAATCCGATTTCGCTAATCAGGGCCACGATCAGAGTATTCTTGAAGTACAGTGGCAGTTTTGCGATGGCCAGGAAGTCCCTGAAATTATCCAGAGTAGGCTTGAAGCGATAAATAGGCTGTAGAGTCCGCCACTGTCCCTCCCAAAGGATGGGGCCGGCCTCCGGATTTTGAGGATCGATAAACTGGCTCGACCGGCGAGCGGGCTTGTATAATGCCCAATTCTTAATGCCGTCCTCTGTCGGCACCTGATAGACAATCAGGTTTTTTCCTTCGTAAGGAAACTTTACACGCTCTGAAGGCAGGATGGGCGCGTTTGGATTTAAGAACTGGTCGCGCGGGGTAAAAGAAGCAATTACCATGAAGGCTAGCGGTGAAAGATAAGCGACAATGAACAGGAACATGAACAGGTTCAACATGGCAGTGCCCGTAAAATCCCACACTCGCAGTGTGAGCCTGGAAGAGTCGCTTTTGTGTGGTGGATTGCGGCTAAATTTCATTCTGTTCGTCCTCCTCCGGGAAGTACACCCAGTGTTTGGCCGAGCGAAACAGGAAGACCGTGAGCGCCATCATCACGGCAAAGGTTACCCATGCCAGCGCGCTCGCGTACCCAAGATCTGCATCGAGAAACATCGTGGCGTTGATGTAACCTTCCATGGGCGAAAGACTAAAGTTCAAGATATACCCTCGATCCAAAAGGACCGCGCCGCCAAAGGCGCCTGTCAGGTTGATCACCAGCGTAAAGAAGATTGCCGGTGAGATCATCGGCAGGGTAATGTAGACGAAGCGCGCAATGCGTCCCGCGCCATCAACCCGCGCGGCTTCATAGATCTCTCTGGAGACGCTTTGCATGGCGCTATACATGATCAGGAAGCCTGGCCCAATGCTCCAGAGAGCCATGAAGGGCAGGAGCAGATCAAAGCCTTCGATGGGCGGCAGATTCAACGGTGTAAAGATCAATCGCTCCGCATATTGCAGCGATCCCAGAAAGATGAAGAAGATAGAGGTAGAGGGGATGATGCTGGTCATGAAGATCAGTGTCTGCGAGATGCGCTTATTCTTCAGCCGCTCGCTCGTAAATATGGCCGCCAGTGCCAGCGCCACGACCATCTCCAGCGGGACCGTTAGCAGAAAATACTCCAGTGATCCTAACAAGCTTGCTCCCGCCTCCGAGTCACGAAAGAAGCGGATGTAATTCTCCAGCCCGATAAACTTTGTCGTTTCTGGAGAAAGCATCTTGAAATCGGTCAGGGAGAAGACCAGCGCGGCGAGGATAGGCAGCGCTTTCAGCAACACGAAACCGATCAGCCACGGCGCCAGGAAGAGCAGCCCGATGCGCGCCTCCTGCTGCAGGCGGGTGGGTTTGGCCAGCTTGAGCTTAGTCCAAAGCCCGCTCTGATTTGCAATATCCATAAAATACTCCTCTGAAAGTCCGAACCACCTGTCAGACACTGACCAGCAACATCACGAAACCTAGACAAAATGATGTGGGAAACCGCTAAACCTGTCGATTTCCTACACCACGAGGATACCTATCGTTCCATCTTAAAGCAAATGATCAAAAGCCTCACCCACCCTGAGAAGGGTCTTTACCCGGACCAAGGAGATACGTAATAGGTCCTTCCTGGGACCCTATGATGAAGAGAGCAATGATACACAGAGACTCTAGAACTCCATCACTTCCTTGCCGGCCAGTTTCTCCTGAATGCGCTCGATCACTGTGTCCAGATGGTTGGATTGGTGAACGTAATCCAGATCGTCGGTGCGGATCGTCAGGACCGGACAGAGGTCGAATGCGCTCAACCAGTCATCGTAGAACGAATCCAGTAGCGTCAAATATTCGGGCGTGATACCGGTCTCCATGTTGCGCGCCCGGCGGCGGATGCGGTCCATCAAAATGTTGACCGGCGCTTTCAGATAGATCAACAGATTCGGGCGCGGCGTGCTGCTCACCACAAGGTCAAATAAACGGCGGTAAGCGAGGTAATCCCGTTCCGCCATATCGCCCATTTGATGGAGCGCGCGTGCGAATATGTAAAAGTCCTCGTAGATACTACGGTCAAGGATCGCCGAACGCTGGTCGCGCGCAGCGATCATATATTGATCGGCGCGATGCCCCAGGAAAAAGATCTGCAAATGGAACGCCCAGGCATGCATGTCAGAATAGAAATCCGCCAGATACGGGTTATCTGCCACAGATTCATAGCCGGTCCACCAGCCCAGCCGGGCGCCGATCCTCTCCGTTAACGAAGTCTTTCCAACGCCGATATTCCCCGCTACAACAACGAGATGCTTTGTCATGTGCGCCTCATAATTTCAATTGTGATGCTAGTAAACAGCGGTAGTATACACCAAACAAATTTGTCGAGACCAGCAACGACGATCTGTGTATAATTTCACCCGGAGATTACATGACCTCGGCCTTAAAAATTCGCGACGCTTCCGGCTGGACCATGTTCATTTTTGGAGCTTTAGCCTTTCTGCTCGGGCTTGTAGGCCTGATCCGCCCCGAACTGCTCTTATCCATCCTCGGCTTTACTGTGCTGGATCGCGCTGCCAGACCTGCTGGAGATTACACGCTTGTCTTCATGATCGCCTCTTCCATGGCGTCATTTAATATCGGTGTGTATTACATGCTGGCGGCGCTCCATGACCTGAAACAATTCTATCGCTGGACCGTGCCTTTTCGTTGTGTGACACCCGTAGTTTTTACCATTGCCGTGCTGACAGGTTTAGCACCGGCTCGGTTTCTTGGTGTTGCTGCATGGGAGCTTGCTGGTGCCATCGCGACCGGGCTTGCCCTCTGGCAGGAAAACAAGAAATAAGAGGAGATCCACCATGCGCTCAACCTGGATTGAACATAAAGGCAAAAAGATCCTCTATCAGGATTTCTCCAGAAACTTCTACAATTCTGCAGCTGTAAAAACGGAGTTGGAAGAAGTGCAGAAGATCGTGATGGCACAACCCATGAATTCTGTCCTTGTGCTTTCTGATTTCCGCGACACGAATGTCGGCACCGATTTGCTGACAGCGATGAACACGGCCTCTGCCGCGACGAAAGCCCACGTCAATAAGACAGCCGTGCTGGGCGTGACCGGCATGAAGCGTAAGCTGGCAGACCTGCTGACTGCAGTGACGGGGCAGCCCCTCAAGTATTTCGACAACCTCGAAGCTGCCAAGGACTGGCTGGCAGAGGATTGAGATTAAAGTATAGAGCTCCGAGATGCTTCGCAGTCTCGGAGTTCTATTTTATAATGACATCGTTATTATTCCTGAGGAGGAGTTTTCATGGTCTACAAAATCGGATTCGGTACGGATGGCTGGCGCGGTGTGATCGCAGAAGATTATACGTTTGACAATCTCCGCCGCGCGGCACAGGGATTTGCCAGGTATTTGCTCGAACAGGGAAAGGAAGGCCAATGGGTGGTCGTCGGGCACGATAAGCGCTTCGCATCTGAAAATTTCGCAGCCACAGCCGCCGGAGTGCTGGCGGCAAATGGCTTGAATGTGTACCTGACGGATGGCGCTACGCCGACACCCGTCATTTCTTTCGCGGTTCCCCATAAGAAGGCTTGCGGTGCAGTCAATATCACCGCCTCGCACAACCCACCCACGGATAACGGGTTCAAGGTACGCGATCAGAACGGCGGCGCGATCGACCCCGACGGCTTGAAGCGGATCGAGGCGCTGATCCCTGACTCAATCGAAGAAGTGAAACACATCCCCCTGAGTGAAGGGTTGCGTGACGGCAAGATCGTCATGTTCGATGCTTCCGAAGCATATATTGCCAACCTCGAAAAATTAGTCGATTTTCAGCAGATCAAAGACGCGGGCTTTACCGTGCTGGTCGATGCGATGTGGGGCAACGGCGCGGGCTGGTTCACGCGACTGCTCGAAGGCGGGAAGACGCGCGTCATCGAGATCCACAACACCCGCAATCCCTCCTTCCCCGATATGAAACGGCCTGAACCCATCCGCCCGAATATCGATGTGGGGCTCCAGGCAACAGTCGAGAATAACGCAGACGTGCTGCTCATCACCGACGGCGATGCCGACCGCTGCGGCATTGGCGATGAGAACGGTGAGTTCATCAACCAGCTGCGGGTGTATGCGCTGCTGGCACTTTACCTGCTTGAGGTGCGCGGCCAACGCGGCGACATCGTCAAGACGCTCTCAACCACCACCATGCTCAACAAGCTTGGCAAGCTTTACGGTGTGCCCGTCCATGAGACAGGCGTAGGCTTCAAATATGTTGCCCCCAAGATGATGGAAACGGACGCCATGATCGGCGGCGAAGAGAGCGGCGGCTACGCCTTCCGCGGCAATGTTCCGGAGCGCGATGGGATCCTGGCCGGGTTGTATTTCTTGGATTTCATGGTCCGCACGGGCAAGAAGCCAACCGAACTGCTCAAGATGCTCTTCGATAAGGTCGGCGAACACTATTATGATCGGATCGATACCCCCTTCTCAGGAGACCGCAAATCGCGCGAGCAGATGATCCTGGATGCCAAACCCGAGACACTGGGCGGATTAAAGGTGACTGAGCTAGTTACCGTCGATGGCTACCAGTTCAAGTTGGAGGATGGCGGTTGGTTATTGATCCGCTTTAGCGGCACCGAGCCGATCATGCGCGTTTATTGTGAGACGACCCATCAAGATAAAGTGCAGGCGATCCTTCAGGACGGATTGAAGATTGCCGGCCTCACAATGGAATGAAACACGTAAAATAGCATGCAAGTCCTGCCCGGGTTGGCAGGACTTTTTTGTTATAGGATAATTTCAGTCTATTATGTTATAATTTTCACAATCGATCTCAAACTATGCTGACAGATACCCACTGCCATCTGGATTTCAATAAATTTGATGAAGACCGCGAGGCGGTGCTTCAGCGCGCCAGCGAAGCGGGAGTGACACGCATCCTGATCCCTGCCCTTGATTACGAATCCAGCCTTTCGGCGATTAAACTTGCCGAATCCCATCCCCATTTGTATGCGGCGGTGGGTTTTCACCCAACCGATTTGGATAAATTCTCTACCAAAACGTTCGAGGAGACGAAAAAGCTGGCAGCTCATCCGAAGGTGGTCGCGATCGGCGAGATCGGCATTGACTATTTTTGGATAAAGGAACGTGAGGAGCGCGCCTTCCAGCTCGAAGCCTTGCAGATGCAGCTTGCCTGGGCAGCGTCCAGCAACAAGCCCGCCGTCATCCACATGCGTGAGGAAGAAGACGCCTGGTTTGCCCAGGCCTCCGTCGACCTGATCCGAATCCTTGGCGAGTGGCACAGGGAGTTACGGGCGCAGAACCATCCACTGGCTGAAAAGCCCGGCGTGCTCCACTCCTACAATGGGAATCTGGAGACCGCCCAAAAAGCGATCGCACTCAATTTTTACATTGGCGTGACGGGACCCGTGACATATAAGAACGCGGAAGAAAAACGAAAGATCCTCGGGCAATTGCCGCTTGACAGAATACTCATCGAAACCGACGCGCCGTTTCTTACCCCGGTCCCACACCGCGGGAAACGCAATGAGCCCGCATTCGTTACTTATATTGCTGATAAAATTGCAGAAATTTACAGGACAACCCGCGAACAGGTCGCCCAAATTACTGCTAAAAACGCGGCATACGTGTTCGGTTGGGAGGCTGACGCTTGAGCTCAATCACTTTTTTTACATCGGTACAGGACCAGCTTCAATTCGTTGAACAACGAATTCGGGAACAGGCTGGCGAAGACCATCACCCGGATTTGCGTTCTGCGCTGGAGCATCTTTTATCGGCAGGGGGCAAGCGCATCCGCCCTACCCTGGGACTGCTCGTCGGGAATATGCTGGGCGCGCCGGAAGAGAAATTGATCACGCTCGGCGCTTCCGTGGAGCTGCTCCACACTGCAACGCTCGTCCATGACGATTTGATCGATGGTGCCCTCCTGCGCCGCGGCATGCCCACGCTAAATGCCCGCTGGTCGCCCGCCGCGACCGTCCTGACCGGTGACTTCCTTTTCGCCCGCGCGGCAAAGCTCGCGGCGGAGACGGATTATCTTCCGCTGATGAAACTCTTTGCCGAAACCCTGGCGACCATCGTCAACGGTGAATTGACGCAAATGTTCTCGGCGCGCGGGGTCATCGAGCGCGACAATTATTACCATCGCATCTACGCCAAGACCGCCTCCCTGTTCGAGATGGCATCGCTTGCGGCTTCAATGGTCGCTACCGAAGATGAGGAGATGCGCGAGGCGATGAGGATCTTTGGTTATGAGGTCGGCATGGCGTTCCAGATCGTGGATGACATCCTCGATTTCACCGGGGATCAATCTGCCGTGGGCAAGCCCATCGGTTCTGACCTCCTCAATGGTCTTGTGACATTGCCCGCCATTTATTACGCCGAAGCAAATCCAAGGAACGCGGATGTCCTGTCACTGCCCGAGGGCGGCTGGAAGGATACCGAACGAGTCCAGCGGCTGGTAGATAATATCCGTCAGAGCAAAGCCACGCAGCAGGCCATGGACGAAGCGCGCCAGGCGGTCAGCCGTGCGTTAAAATCGCTGAACGACGCGCCCATTTCAGCGGAACGGGAAGCACTGGAAAACCTGGCAAAATTTATCGTCGATCGAAAAATCTAGCCATCGGTGGTCGAGTAGACACGAGCAGGTGCGAGTGTCCAATCGAGACCACCCCAACTCGAAATCTAGTATCCAACTGTTGGTTTTGAGCCAAGCGGCTCGACCAGCGAAGGAAATCCCATGCCTAATCCCCGAAAACCCTTTCGAATTAATGTCGGCTTTATTATTCATGAGGAAGTCGGCTACAGTCACGAGATCCTGTTTGAAATTGAAAAGGTCAAGATTGAGGACCTTGAACTGCAGAATTTTGTCGGCAAGGTGGACATTGGCCGCACACCACAAGGCTTAGTGGTACAGGGCAAGTTTGAAGCAGACACCAAGCTCGAATGTGTCCGGTGTCTGCGCGAGTTCACGTATCCGCTGGCATGGGAATTCACGGAGCTCTATGCCTTCAACAAAAAATCCGTGAGTGAAACGGGCTTATTGCTGCCCGAGGACGCCCATATCGACCTGGCCCCCCTGATTCGGGAATACGCCATCCTGGAAATTCCCATCAAACCCTTGCACCACCCCGAGTGTAAAGGTCTTTGTATTGAATGTGGTCAAGACCTGAACGTGAAGGATTGCGGTCACAGCCAGGAGAGCGACGACTCTCCGTTTGCCACGCTCAAAGACCTGCTTGACGATTAAGCAGAAGGCGTGACGTTTCAGCGTTACGCCTTTTAATTTGATTATCGCTTCTTCCGCTCCTGATAGCGCTGGTAAACTCGCTTCCACATCTCTGTTGGCTTCTCCGGCTTGACCTTCTTGTGAGCATCCTTGCTCAGGCGGAAGGCAAAGTCCTGCAGGAAACCCGAGATCGATTCATTCGGTCTGTGATAGACCGGTGGCTGACCAAGATTGATTGCATCCACCAGCACGTCCGGTACATAGGGAATCATGGCGAAGGAAGTCATACCGAGGGCGGATTCAATTCTGTCCTTCGTGAGACTGGAATGGGGAAAGGTAGCACTGACGACCAGTTTTATTTTATCCTTGTCATAACCGAGCTGTTCATAGGTATCCGTGGCAGCTTTAACAGCACGCATGGAGGCCATGTCTGGCGATGCAATCAGCAGAATCACATCTGCCGCATCCAGTGCCTGTATGGCAGGCTCGCTGAAATCATGCGGCAAATCAGCCACGACGTACTCATACTGTGACTTTGCAATTTGCAGTGCCCTCCCTAGGGTTTCGCCTCGCAAGGTCTCTGCCTCCGAAGGGAAGGTTGGTGCTGCAATGAAATGTACGCCGCTTTCATGACTGCCGATGACCGAGCTTAATGCATCGGCATCCAGTTCGTTAGCGGAGAAATGCGAAATATCCGCCCAGGTACGCCGAAGAGTCATATTGAGCATGAGCGCTATCTGTCCCGCGGTCATCGTCAGGTCAAGGAGAAGGGTGGGCTCCCGCCACAAAGCGGCAAGCGCGATGCCGATGTTTACCGCCAGGGTGGAGGATCCAATCCCCCCTCGTAGGCTGTGGACGGCAATCAGTTGCGCTTGATCACTGACCGCTGCCTTATGCTCCGAGAGCTTAACTGCTTCCACCCGCCTTAACAGGGATGTAACCCGCACAACCAACTCCGCAGCATCAAAAGGTTTTGTCAGATGGTCGTCGGCGCCCGATTCAAAGGACTTAAGCTTATCCTGCAAACCCGATTGAGCAGTCAAGATTAGGATCGGTGTTGCAGCAAATTGAGGTTCACGGCGCAGAATGCGTGTCACTTCATAACCGCTAATGTCAGGCATCATTACATCCGAGATAATGAGATCCGGCTTCACCGCGCGGGCTTGCGTAATACCACCCTTGCCATTATCTGCATAGTGGAGCTCACACTGCAGGGGCATCAAAGCACGCGACACCAATTGATGGTTGAGGGGTTCGTCGTCAATCACAAGGATGCGTGTCATAGAATTTTCTCCTTAAAGATTCATGCTCGAAACGTAAGTATTAAAACGGTCCACCTCGGCTTCTAACTGGGTCAGATGCCCTGCAGCACCCGTCAGATCTTCGCGCAGGGCACTTTGCTCAATCGCAAGCGCAACCTGCGCAATGGGTTCTGCGCTAATGTTTAAAGAAACGCCCTTGAGATTGTGCGCAACCCGGCATAGAGAATTGGCATCCTCAGCTTGAAGCAACCCATGAAGTTCCTTCAAGCGCTCCGGAAGGTGAGCCCGGTAATCATGCAGGATGGTTATGACAAAGTCCCGATCATCGTCAAACCGGGCAATTGCCGAAGGAAGATCGACCGGGAGCCCGTTCAGGGAGAAAGTCGAATGTCGCGTAGAGGTTGAGGGTTCGGCGGGAACTGGTTCAGAGGCCGGCTCACCGAACATGCCGTCGTCGAAATCCATGAGAAAAGATTCTTCCTGGGATGAGTAATCCTGTCTGTCTTCCTGAGCCTCTGCCTCGACAGACTCATGCACTATCCAGCGGTTCAACGCGCTGAATAGGACTCGCGGCTGAAGAGGTTTCGTGACATAATCATCCATCCCCGCTTCCAGGCAACGCTCGCGGTCCCCCTGCATGGCATGCGCCGTCATGGCAATGATCGGGAGATGGCGGTTGCGATCCTTTTCCCATTCGCGAATCTGCTGCGTTGCTTCAAAACCGTCCGTGCCGGGCATTTGGACATCCATCAGGATGGCAGCATACGTATTCCCCATGGCTTTTTCGACCGCGTCCGAACCATTGTCTACGGTATCGACGGAATAGCCGGCCTTTTGCAAAACAGTCACGGCAAGTTTTTGATTAATGGGGTTGTCCTCCGCCAACAGGAGCCGCGCCCCAAATTTTTTCTGCTCTGAGAGAATGTGGCGTGTGATCAGCGCCGGGGCTTCTTCCTTTTCCCGGCCCAGCACCGCCAGGGTCGCT
>Ga0075429_100002772_pt1 | contig 14814 bp, 11 predicted proteins | sample RhiMetdeltSRZDD3_FD_75295 | JGI IMG/M metagenome (GOLD analysis project Ga0075429, IMG submission 75295) | Populus rhizosphere microbial communities from Tennessee, USA - Rhizosphere MetaG P. deltoides SRZDD3 | ecosystem: Host-associated > Plants > Roots > Rhizosphere > Soil | place: USA... | reverse complement strand
CCGGGAGGACGAGGACGACATGCGGCAGGACCAGTGGGTCACTCGGATGGCAAGGCTCGCAGCCACCGATTTCGGTGCGGATTGGGTCGTCAACGCCGACGCCGACGAGTTCTGGTGGCCGCGAAGCGGCTCGCTGAAGGACGTGTTCGCAGCCGTGCCGGAGCGGTACGGGATCGTCCGCGGATGCTGGCGCCACTTCCTCCCCCGCCCGGTGACGGACGAGCCGTTCTTCGAGCGGATGACCGTGAGGCTGTGCGTGCCGGCGCACCCGGGCGACAAGGAGACGATCTACCACGCCCATCAGAAGGTCGCGCACCGGGCGGACCCGGACGTGGCCATCGAGCCCGGGAACCACGACGCCTCGAGCCCGCACCTCGCCCCGCTTCGGAACTGGCACCCGATCGAGGTGCTCCATTTCTCGCTGCGCTCGCCCGCGCAGCTCGAGGGGAAGGCGGGAGGAGGGTGGCTGCGAAACGCCGACTACGAGCCCACTCTCCACCAGCTCCTCCTGGACGAGGCGGTTCGGACGGGAACGGTGAAGGACTTCTTCTTGGCGGCGGCGGTCGACGACGACCGGCTCGCACGGGGACTCGCAGACGGGACGCTCGCGATCGACACGCGTCTCCGCGACGCGCTCCACGCGATCCGCGACCTCGAGACGGGGGAGTTCGCGCTGCCGGACGTCGAGGGCGCCCGCCTGCGCTTCCCGCGGCCGGGAGTGCTCGAGGACGCCGCCTACGCCGGCGAGGCAGCCGTCCTCGACCAGATCGACGGGATCGTGCGAGCCGAGCGGCGGGTCGACGCGTTCGAACACCGCCTCGCGTCGCTCGAGCGTGGCACGCTTGCTCGGCTCCGTGACCTCGTCCGGCGCGACCCGTGACCGACCGGACGCCGGAGGCGGACATAGACTGGCCCCCCGCGATGAAGCTGGTCATGACCCTGCTCGCACGCGACGAGGCCGACATCGTCGAGGCCTGGCTGGCGTTCCATCTCAATGCCGGCGCGGACTTCGTGATCGCCACGGACAACCGCTCCGAGGACGGCACGACCGAGGTGCTCGAGCGGTATGCGCGCGAAGGTCATGTCCATCTGATCCGCGAGCCGGGGGAGGATCTGCGCCAGGACGAGTGGGTCACGCGCATGGCCCGTTTGGCGGCGACCGAGTTCGCGGCCGACTGGGTGATCAACTCCGACGCCGACGAGTTCTGGTGGCCGAGGGGGGCGTCGCTTGCCGAGATGCTCGCGGCAGTCCCCGAGCGCTACGGGACCGTGAGCGGCTTCCTACGCACGTTCGTGCCGCGGCCGGGCGAGGGCGACTTCGCCGAGCGGATGACGGTCCGCTTCTCCGCGCTCGCGCCGATCAACGACCCGGCGTCGCTGTACAAGCCCATCCGCAAGGTCGTGCACCGGGCGCATCCGCAAATCCGCCTGACGCGGGGGAATCACGCCGTCGTCGACAGCCCGTTCGCGCCGCTTCGCGGCTGGTTCCCGATCGAGGTCTTCCACTTCCCGATCCGCACGTTCGAGCAGTTCGAGCACAAGACGGAGCTCCAGCGCAACGCGTTCGAGCAGTACGTCGACCGTCCCCCGACCGGCTATCACGCCCGCATGTTCGACGCGATGAGGGACGGGCGCATGGCCGAGCACTACGCCTCGCTGCTGGTCTCGGACGAGGAGCTCGCGGCGGGGCGTGCGGATGGACGTCTCGTCGACGACACGCGGCTCCGGGACGCGCTCCTCCTCCTGCGCGCCGTCGGCGGAGGATTCCTCTCCCCGGCGGACGCGCCATCGCTCGCGTTTCCGACGCCGACGCTCGTCGAGGACGCGGACTACGCCGTCGAGGCCGCCGTCCTGGGCGAGGCGGACGTCGTCAGGCTCCAGCGCCGGCTGGACACGCTCGAGCGCCGCCTCGCGTCGATCGAGCTTCGTCTCCCGAACCGCGTCTACCGGAAGGCGTCGGCGGCGGCGAAGCGCATGCTCGGCCGCGACGGGAACACCGGGTGACTGTCCCGCGCGGCGACGGTCACCTGGCTTTGACCGCGCGCAGGCCGAGGACGACCTCGTACAGGGGGTCGTGGGTGTCCAGTTCCTCCGCGCGCAGGTCGGAGGCCGCGAGTCCGTAGAGGAAGCCGGCCGCGGCGAGGACGTTGCCGTACGCCTCGACCTCGACCGCCGCCTCGCCGAATGCCTGCTCGGCCAGGCGGCGGACCGAGCGCGCGGTGAAGTGCCACCACTCGCCGAACTCCTCGTCCTCGGGTGGCGAGATCTTCGTGATGCCGGGGACGGTCGCGAGGAGCACGCCGCCGGGGCAGAGGATGCGGTGCAGCGTCGAGAACGCCGCGGGCGCATCCCAGACGAACTGCAGCGTCTGCGTCACGATCGCGCAGTCGAACGTGTCGTCCGGGATCTGCGGTGCGTTCGCGAGGTCGGCGACGATCGTCGCCTGCGGGTTGCCCTCCCTCGCCATGAGGACGTCCATCCGCTCCACGCCGGTCCCGAAGCGATTCGCGTAGTCGGGCGCCGCGATCTCGAGCACGCGGCCGCGGATGTCCGAGGCGTGGCCGCCGACGAAGCGCTCGACGTACACGCGGTCGATCGGCGTTCCTCGCTCGAAGCCCCAGTTGGGGTCGATCGGCGTCGTGCGCCTCAGGTCGCCGAGGTCGGGCGGCCGGCGCCGGCGCCAGTCGCCGTACGCGCGGCGGACCGGGCGGAGCCGGCGGCGCGCCGAGGAGGGGACGAACCTGCGCCAGCCCACTGACAAGGTCGCGATCATAGTGCCCTCGTGGCGACGCTCCCCCCTGGCCGCAAGATCGTCGTGGTCTCGCCGCACTCGGACGACGCCGTCCTCTCGCTGGGCGCGGCCATCGCCTCCTGGGCCCGCGCGGGGGCGGTCGTCGAGCTCCTCACCGTCTGCGCGCTCGACCCGGAGTCGCAGGCGGCCGCGGGTGGCTGGGACGGTCGGGCGGGCTTCGCCACCGAGGGCGAGGCGGCGCTGCGCCGCCGTGACGAGGATCGGCGCGCGTGCGCCGTCCTCGGCGCCACCCCGTCCTGGCTCTCGTTCGGAAGCGTCGACTACGAGCGCCACGGGGACGAGGACGCCGTGCGTGCGTCGGTGGGGGCCACCCTCGCCGGCGCGGATGCGGCGCTCCTGCCCGGCTCCCCGCTGAGCCATCCGGACCACGTCTGGCTCACGCGCATCCTCGTGGCAACGCCGCTGCCCGTGCTCGGCCTCTACGCGGAGCAGCCGTACACGCGAAACGCGGCTGCCGCCCCGGCCGCTCCGTCGTGGCTCGAGGAGGACCTCGGTCCCGGCACGTTCGAGCCTCTGCGCGCGGGGCTCCGCGACCGACTGGCGAAGTGGAAGGCGATTCGGCAGTACGCCTCGCAGCTCCCGCTGCTCGCGCTGGAGGGGAACGTCCGCCGCGGGCCGGCCTCGCTCGCGCTCGCCACCGAGCTCGTCGCCTGGGCACGAGGCCGCGACCGCGGCGCCGTCTAGTCTCGTCCCGCGATGAAGCTCGTCATGACGCTCCTCGTCCGCGACGAGGCGGACATCGTGGACGCGCAGATCGCGTTCCACCTCGCCGCCGGGGTCGACCTCGTGATCGCGACGGACAACCGCTCCGAGGACGGGACGACCGGGGTTCTCGAGCGCTACGAGCGCGAGGGGCGCCTGCACCTGCTCCGCGAGCCCGGCGACGACCTCCGTCAGAGCGAGTGGGTGACGCGGATGGCCCGGCTCGCGGCGACCGAGCACGGCGCCGACTGGGTGCTGAACGCGGACGCGGACGAGTTCTGGTGGCCGCGCGGCCCGGGACTGCGCGAGCTTCTCGCGAGCGTCCCGGCGCACCACGGCGTCGTGCGCGCGGCGTGGCGGAACTTCGTCCCCCGCCCGCAGGGGCACCCGTTCTTCGCGGAGCGGATGACCGTCCGTCTGTGCACGCCGTCCTTCCACCCGCATCCCCTGAGCACGCACTCGAAGTCCGCGCATCGCGGGGCCCCCGACGTCCGCATCGGCCGCGGCAACCACGAGGCGTTCGGCACCGGCCTCGTTCCGGTCCGCGGCTGGTACCCGATCGAGATCCTCCACTTCCCGGTGCGCTCCCTCGAGCACTGCCTGCGGAAGTACGTCACCCAGTTCGTCGCGCTCGAGCGCAACGCGGAGAAGGGCATCCCGGGGCACATGGAGGAGGCCTACCGCGCCTACCGCGACGGCCGGCTCGGCGAGTTCTACGCGCCGCTCGTCGTCTCCGACGAGGGGCTCGCCCACGGCCTCGCGGAGGGCTCGCTCGCGCTCGACACGCGCCTCCGCGACGCGCTCCGCTCGCTCGGGTTCGGGGAGGGGAAGGCGACGGGCACGCCGATCGCCTTCCAGACGCCCGGAGCGGTCGAGGCCGCGGCCTACGCGGGCGAGTTCTCGGCACTCCAGGAGTCCGACCTCGGGCTCGCGCTGGGCGCCCGCGTCGATGCGCTCGAGCGCCGGGTGTCCGCGCTCGAGCGGCGCCCGTGGTCGCGCGTCCGCGCGAAGGTCGGAGCCTGGCGCGCATGAGGGCGGCGTGGGAGCGGCTCCTGGCCTTCGTCCCGACGCGCGGCGCGGCCGTCGCGCTCTTCCTGCTCGCGGTCGCCGTCTTCTGGCTCGAGGCGCTCGGGTGGCCGATGGCGAAGGGGCGCGACACCTGGGACTATCTCGTCTACTACCTCCAGCTCTTCGACTCCGACCCGCCGCTCTCGGAGGTGCAGCTCTTCCGGACCCCGGTGACGCCGCTCGTGCTCGGGATCCCGCTCGACCTCGGAGGCAGCCTGCTCCTCGAGGCCGTCTTCGGCTTCCTCTTCGCGACCGCGATCCTCGCGTGGAGCGCCTTCGCCCTCACCTTCGGGCGCATCCCCGCGCTGTTCAGCGCGCTCCTTCTCCTCGCGTACCCCGCGTACGCCACCCTCTACCACCAGGCGTCGAGCGACGCGATCTTCGCCACCGGCCTCGCCTGCTGGGCGCTCCTGCTCGCGCGGACGCTCGAGCGTCCGAGCGGATGGAGGTTCGTCGCGCTCGGTGCGGGAATCGCCGGTCTCGTCCTCATCCGGGCGGCCAACGAGATCCTCCTCCCGCTCGCCCTCGTCCCGCTCGTCGCGGCCGTCCCGTGGCGCAGGCGTGTCGCGTGGTCGGCGGCGTGCCTGGCTGCCGCCGTGCTCCCGCTCGTCGCGTGGGCCGTGCTCAACGGCGTGCGCTACGACTCGACGACGGTGCAGCGCGGCGGGCGGGCGTGGGTGCCGTTCCTGCGCGTCTTCACCGACGACCGCACGGTCGCGGCGGAGAACGGCGACGCCTCGCGGCGCCTGGGAGAGCTCGTGCAGCGCGAGGTGCTCGCGAAGGAGCCGTACGCCGGCCTTGACGTCACGCTCGACGACTATCTCGCGAACGGCTCGAATTACGAGACCGTGCGCCTGATCGCGCTTTCGGACCGCGTCCTCGGCCGCGACGAGAACTACGGCGTCCTCTTCGAGTCCGCGCTCGAGGCGATCCGGGAGCATCCGCGGACGTACACCCGCGGGGTCGCCGACACGTACTGGGACTTCCTCATGCAGGCGCCGTTGCGGGAGGATGTGGCCCCGCGCGAGCAGACGGAGCCGGAGCCACCGCCGCCGACGTTCGAGAGCGACGGCGTCGTGCTTCCGAACCCGCAGGCGCACGTGCTCCTCGAGGCCGTTCCCTACGGCTTCGTCTGGTGTGCCTCCGACTACATCGATTCCTGCACCGTCGAGGACTTGTCGCTCGTGTGGTCGCACGCCGCGAGCCAGCGGCGGTACCGGGAGATCGTCTCGCAGGTGCGGTCCTGGGACGCCGAGCTACCCTCGCGCGAGGGAGTGTCCGTCGTGCCGGAGCTCCTGAACCGGATCACGCCACGCTTCCCGCGTCCGCCGCTCTGGCTCCTCCTCGGCGCCGTCGCCCTCGTCGTCCGGCGGCCGCGCGGCACGCGGACGGTGCTCGCCCTCTGGCTCGCGGCCGGCCTCGTGCTCCTCGTGCATGCGGTCTCGCAGGGCGTCGCGCCGGAGTTCGCGCTCCCGCTGTACCCGGTCTTCATCGTGACCGCGCTCGTCGCCGTGGCCGGAGATCGGCAGCGCGAGCTCGAGCCGAACGGCTGAGCGGTGCGCTCGACGTGGTTGCCAGTGGTCGCGCTCACGGTGCTCGGCGCGGCACTCCGCTTCGCGACGCTCGACGCCCAGAGCTTCTGGCTCGACGAGCTCGCGACCGTCTCGCTCCTGGACCGGGGCTTCGGCGACACGCTGGACGGCATCCGGGAGACCGAGGCCACGCCGTACCTGTACTACGTGCTCGCCTGGCCCTGGGCGCGCGTGTTCGGGCTCGGCGAGGTCGGGCTACGGTCGCTCTCCGCGGTCGTCGGGACTCTCGCGGTACCGGTCTCGTACGCAGCGGGCGCCGCGCTCTGCTCGCGGCGGGTCGGCGTCGTCGTGGCGGCTCTCGTCGCCGTCCACCCATTCCTCGTCTGGTATTCGCAGGAAGCTCGCTCGTACAGCCTCCTCGTCCTCGTCGGAGCCTGCACCGTCCTCTTCCTCGGCCGCGCGCTCCGCGGACCTCGTCGTAGGAATCTCGCGCTCTGGGCCGTCGCATCGTCACTCGCGATCGCCACCCACTACTTCGCCCTGTTCCTCGTCGTCGCCGAGGTTGTCTGGCTCCTCGCGCGCTACCGTGTTCGCCGGCACGCGGCCGCGACCGTGCTCGTACCGGCCGCGGTCCTCGCTGCGCACCTGCCGCTCCTCGATGCGCAGCGCGGCAACGGCGAGACCGTCGCCGACACCTCGCTCCTCTCCCGGGCCGTCGGCACGCCGAAGGCGCTCGTCGTCGGCTACAGCTTCCCGGGCGAGCTCGCCGGCAGCGTCCTCGCGGCCGTTCTCGTCGTCGTCGGTCTCGCGCTCCTCGCGACGCGCGCGCGGGCGGACGAGCGCCGTGGGGCGCTCGTCGCCGGCTCACTCGCGCTCGTCGTCGTCGCCGTGGCGATCGGACTGGCGCTCGTCGGGAGCGACTACCTGACCGCACGCAACGTCGTCCTTGCGGTCGTGCCGGCCGCGATCTGCATCGCTGGCGGGTACGTCGCGACCCGCCTCGGGCTCGCCGCGGCCGTCGCGCTCTGCGTGCTGCTGCTGGCCGTCACGCTGACCGTCTCCCTGGACGAGCGCTACGGCCGCACCGACTGGAGAGGCGCCGCCGCGGAGCTCCGAGCGCCCACGGTCGAGCGGGCGATCGTCGTGACGCCATACATGAGCCGCTCGCTCTGGCGGCCCTACCTCCCGGGCCTGGACGAGCCTGCCTCGGGCACGGTCCGTGTCGGCGAGATCGCCGCCGTCGGTCTCGCGACGGAGGGCGGCTTCTCGGGCGGGCGCGTGCGGCCACCGGACGTCTTAGCGCCGCCCGCACCGCCGGGCTTCGCGCTCGCCGGGTCCGAGCGCACGCCCACGTTCACGCTGTATCGCTATCGGGCTGCGGCTCCGACCGACGTCTCCACGGAAGCGCTCGCGGGCCTGCGGCTCGTCGACCAGCAGCCGGGTGTCCTCCTGCAACGACCGGCGGGGTGACGGCGCCGGGACGCACAATCCTCGAGGCTGGCTAGCATCGCCCTGGTGAGCCAGAGCAAGCTCGAGATCGGGACGCCCTCACCTCCTCCGGCCCGGGATGTCTCGGAGGCCCAGGAGCGCTACGACCGCCTCGTGGTGATCCGCCCCGCGCGGCGCTGGCCGCACCTCGACGTCTCCGAGCTGTGGCACTTTCGCGAGCTGCTGTGGACCCTCGTGTGGCGGGACGTCGCGGTGCGGTACAAGCAGACGTTCCTCGGTATCGCGTGGGCGATCCTCGTGCCGGTCTTCACCGCGGTGGTGTACGTCGTCATCTTCGGCAAGTTCGCGCAGTTCCCGGCGGGCGAGAAGAACACGGCCTATCCGAGCCTCGTCCTGGCCGGCGTCCTGCCGATGCAGTACTTCGCCTCGGCGCTCACCGTCTCGAGCATGAGCCTCGCCTCCAACCTGCAGCTCGTCACCAAGGTCTACTTCCCGCGGACGCTGTTGCCGCTCGGCGGCGTGATCGTGCCTCTGGTCGACTTCCTCGTCGGGCTGCCGGTGCTGATCGCGCTGATGTGGTACTACGGCACCTGGCCGAACGGCGCGCAGGTGCTCTTCGCCCCACTCTTCATCCTGCTGGCGCTCGTCACCGTGCTCGGCCTCGGCTTCCTGTTCTCCGCGACCAATGTCCGATTCCGCGACGTCCGCTACATGATCCCCGTGTTCCTGCAGGTTCTCCCGCTGCTGTCCGGCGTGATGTACGCCGTCGAGGCCATCCCGACCAAGTGGCAGTGGGTCCTCGCGTTCAACCCGATGACGGCGGTGATCGCCGGCTGGCGCTGGGCGATGCTCGACGCGGCGACCCCCAACCTCGGTCAGACCGCGATCGGAGTCGCCGTGGCCGGCATTCTCTTCGTGGTCGGGCTCGCAGTGTTCCGTTCCTCCGAGCCGCGCTTCGCGGACACGATCTGATGCCGACCGCGATCGAGGCGCGCGGGCTCTCGAAGAAGTACCGGCTCGGCGAGATGCAGGCCGCCTACGGGACGCTGCGCGAGTCGCTCTCGCACGCGGCGAAGCGCATGACCGGACGGGAGCACCACTCGGCGAAACAGGAGATCTGGGCGCTCAGGGACGTTTCCTTCGATGTCCCCGAGGGCCAGGTCCTGGGGGTCGTCGGGCGAAACGGCGCGGGGAAGTCGACGCTGCTCAAGGTGCTGACCCGCATCACGACCCCGACCGCCGGGCACGTCGAGATCCGCGGTCGCGTCGGCAGCCTGCTCGAGGTCGGGACGGGCTTCCACCCGGAGCTCACGGGACGCGAGAACATCTATCTCAACGGCTCGATCCTGGGCATGAAGCGCCGTGAGATCGAGCGGCGGTTCGACGCGATGGTGGAGTTCTCGGGCGTCGAGAAGTTCATCGACACTCCCGTCAAGCGCTACTCGAGCGGCATGTACGTGCGGCTTGCCTTCTCGGTCGCCGCGCACCTGGAGCCCGAGATCATGCTCGTCGACGAGGTGCTCTCGGTCGGGGACGCCGAGTTCCAGCGCCGCTGCCTGGGGCGCATGGAGGAGCTCGGCAGCGCCGGGCGCACCGTGCTCTTCGTCTCTCACGCCCTCTCGGCGATCGCACAGCTGTGCGATCGCGCGATCCAGATCGACAGCGGCATCGTGGTCCAGGACGGCCCCCCGGCCGAGGTGATCGCGAACTACCTCCACCAGACGCACAGTGCGGGAGTAGAGCGCGTCTGGTCATCGGAGGACGCCGCGCCCGGCGACGATCTCGCGAGGATCATGTCCGTCCGCGTCCTCCCGCACGAGGGCATGCCGCCCGGGATCATGGACGTTCGACTGCCGATCGGGATCGAGATCGTCTTTCGCGTCCTCGGGTGGGGTAAGCCCGTCTTCCCGAAGATCAAGGTGCTCGACCGCGAATCGACGATCGCCTTCAATGCGATGGACACCGACGAGCGCTGGCACGAGCCGACGCCCCCCGGCGAGTACGCGGCGACCGCCTGGATCCCGGGCAACCTCCTGAACGAGGGGGCTGTGAGCGCCGAGGTCGCGATCTGCTCGATCGACTTCCCCAAGCTGGAGCACCACGCGGCGGTCTACGAGGCGGTCTCCTTCGAAATCCTCGATCCGGGCGAGGGCGACTCGGCGCGAGGGGCGTTCGGCGGTCAGTGGAAGGGCGTCGTGCGGCCGCTGCTCGAGTGGACCTGCGAGCGCACGTGAGCATGCCGGACGTGCTCGCCCGACCGCTCACCGTCGCGACCGATCCTCAACCGGGCGTCAACCTCGCCGGCTTTCTTGACGGCGAGCTGGGGTTGGGCGAGGTCGCGCGCAAACTCGGTCGGGGTCTCGAGCGCTCCGGCATTCCGTTCGCGGCGATCCCGTATCGGCGTGTCGCGAGCCGCAAAGAACATCCACTGGAGTTCCCGATCTCGGGGGACGCTCCCTATGACACGAACCTCATCTGCCTGAACGCCGACTACCTGCACGAGTTCGCGGCCGACGTAGGGATCGACTTCTTCGCCGGACGCTACTCGATCGGAGTCTGGTTCTGGGAGACGAATGTCTTCCGACCCGAGAACGCGACCGGACTTCGCTTTCTCGACGAGATCTGGGTTGCGAGCGAGTACGTCCGCCGGAGCGTTGCGGCCGAGGCGAACATTCCCGTCTATGTCGCGCCGCTGCCGATCGAGGAGCCACCTCCTCCGACGCTGACGCGGTTCGACCTGGCGTTACCCGACGCGTACACCTTCCTCTTCACGTTCGACTTCGTCAGCGCGGAACGAAAGAATCCACTGGCGGTCGTCAACGCCTTCACGCGGGCCTTCGAGCCGGGCGAGGGGCCGGTTCTCGTCCTGAAGAGCATCAACGGTCGCGAGCGGAAGCCGAGGCTCCTCGACGAGCTCGAGGACGCCGTCGGGGACAGGCCCGACATCCGTGTGCGCGACGCCTACGTTAGCCCCGAGACGAAGAACGCGATCACCGCCGCGTGCGACTGCTACGTCTCGCTGCACCGGAGCGAGGGATTCGGGCTGACGATCGCCGAGGCGATGGCGTACGGGAAGCCGGTGATCGCGACCGGCTACTCCGGGAACATGGACTTCATGGACGAGACCTCGAGCTATCTCGTCCCATTCCGACTAGTCCCCGTATCTCCCGAGTGGTGGGCATACGCGCCGGGCGCGGAGTGGGCCGAGCCGGATGTCGACGCAGCATCGGCGCTCATGCGACACGTGTACGAACACCAAGGCGAGGCGAATGCTCGCGGCACCCGCGCGCGTGACGAGATCCTCGACCGCTTCTCTCTCGAGCGTGCGTCGGAGACGATCGCGCATCGGCTCGGCGAGGCACGCACACGAGGCGCGGTCACGGCACGGACGTCCCCGCACGATGCGCGGCCGTCGATCCTCGAAGCATCCCAAGAGGTCTCGAGAGGAGCCGGCGAGGGCCTCTTGGACCGAGGCGGATCCCCGCCTACCTCCCTCGTCCGCCGTCTCCTCCATCGCGCCTTGTGGCCGTACCTCCAGGATCAGCAGCGTTTCGAGCGGTCGGTGCTCGACGCTCTGACGGGCCTGCAGCGCTCTGTCGACGCTCTCGAGCGGCGCGTCGTCCGACTCGAGACGAACCGAGGGGAACCCGACATCGACGATGCTCCTGCACCCGGCGCCTTCGTTGATCGCGGCGACCGCTGACGCGTCCGGAGCGCACGGGCTTGACGGTCAGCGCAATGCAGTAGCAAACGCGGCAACGCCCGATCGCCATGCTCCGAGCTCGTCCCCACCGCTCGGCGAACGCACGACCGCGAGGGTGTCGACGAGATCCGGGGCACGGCCGTGAGTCAGCCCCAGGAACTCGTCGAGCGCCTCCGTGACACCGAAGGAGTGCCATGCATCGCCAACCCAGACGCCGCCTCGACCGTAGTCGTGAAGTGCGAGAGCGCCACCGGCCCGCAGGCAGCGAGCCGCCAGGACGACGTCGACATCCACCTCGGGGCGCTGGTGCATGGCGTCGATGAACACGAGATCGAACGAGTCTTCCCTGAAGAGCCGGACGACGTCTGTCGACGCACCCACGTGGACCACGACCTTCTCGCGCATGCCATAGCGCTCGAGGTTGTCGAGGAACGGAACGAGGGTCCGAGGAGCATCCGAGGGTCCGCCTTCGTGAGGATCGACTGAGTGCACGGTCGCCGCCGTCGATGCGAGCGCGACGGTTGATCGTCCGTAGTAGGAACCGAGCTCGAGCACGCGGCCTTCATGAGCGAGCTCGGCAAGACGCTCGCACTCGGCGAACGTCACGGCACTGAGGACGTCCTCGGCGAAGACCCACTCGGGATTCGCGGGAGTTCTGCGACGAAACAAGCGCACTCGGTTCGTGATCGGGCCAGGTCCGGGGTCGGTGCAGGAGGGAACCACTGCTACGCTCGGCGCCGGGAGAGAGCCTATCCTCTCAGCGTCGTCGCAGTCATGGCACCTCACCTCGTGGAGCAAAGTGCCTGCGGGTATGCAATGCCGTGCGTCGCACGTTCAAACGGGAGCGGGAGTGGTAGACCGAAGCGAGCGCGAGCAGCACTTCGACTGGCTCGAGAAGGCGATCCGTCGACGCGAGCACAGGCTTGTTGCGCTGGGGCGCGAGTTGGAGAAGTCCCGCCATGAGCTCGACTCGACGTACGCCTCGACATCGTGGCGCGTCACGGCGCCACTGCGCATGCTCTCCGAGCGGAGCCCGCGCCTCGCCGCTTCTCTGAGGCGCATCGCACGCATCGTGTACTGGGCATTGACGCTCCGGTTATTGACACGAGTTCGCTCGGAGCGCGCTCGACATAGGGCTTCGAGCACGGCGGACCGGGAACGTCGTGAGCGTGCGTACGAGAAGTGGATCGAGCTGTACGACACGCTGACGGCGGCGGACCACGAGGCGATGCGATCCATGGCGCGGTCGCTCGCGGACGGCCCGGTCGTTTCCATCGTCATGCCCGTGTTCGATCCACCCGAGCAGTTCTTGCGCGAGGCGATCGAGTCCGTGCGCGCGCAGGCATACGAGAAGTGGGAGCTCTGCATCGCGGATGACGCGTCAGCTGCGCCGCACGTCAACGCGCTGCTCGATCTCTACTCCCGCGTGGATCACCGGATCCATGTCGTGCATCGTTCGGTCACTGGGGGCATCTCGGCTGCGTCGAACTCGGCGCTGGAGATTGCGAACGGCGAGCTCGTGGCATTCGTCGACCACGACGATCTTCTACGTCCGCACGCGCTTCTACTCGCGGTCAGTGCGTTCATGGGCCGCAAGCAGATCGGATATGTCTACTCGGACGAGGACCAGATCGACCTGGCAGGGCGGCGATACGGGCACAACTTCAAGCCCGACTGGGACTCGACGCTCCTGTTGTCACAGAACTACCTCTGCCACTTCGCAGTCATGCGAGCCGACCTCATCCGCGAGGTCGGGGGGCTTCGCAGCGAATACGACGGCAGCCAGGACTGGGACCTCGCGCTGCGCGTAACCGCGCTGCTTCCACCCGACGGAGTAGCACACATCCCGCACGTGCTGTATCACTGGCGTGCGATTCCCGGGTCAGCCGCGTTGGATGTCGGCGAGAAGCCGTATGCGATCGATGCGGGGCGCCGTGCCGTGCGCGATCACGTCCACCGCTTCGGCGAGGAGTGCTACGTCCTACCGGTCGGCACGCACCAGAGCGTCCGGTTTGCGGTACGCGATCCCGCACCTCACGTGACGGTGCTGATCCCGTCTACAGGGGACCCGGACAAGCTCGAACCGTGCCTCGTGGGACTTCGCGAGACTGACTACCCGTCGTTCGACGTTGTTGTCGCCGTCAATGAGACGCGCCACCGGGAGGACGCATGGCGGACCGTGGCGGCGATCCGCGACATGCCTCGCGTGCGTGTTCTGACCTACGACAGGCACGAGTTCAACTTCTCCTGGGCCGTGAACTGGGCGGCGTCGTGCGCAGACGGTGAGCTGCTGCTGTCGCTGAACGACGATGTCGAGCCTGTCCGTGACGACTGGCTCGAGGCAATGGTTGGGCATGTGCTTCGGGAAGGAGTCGGGGGCGTAGGAGCGATGCTTCTGTATCCCGACGACACGATCCAGCATGCCGGAATGATGCTCGGTGGGGGTGACACGCAGCACCTCTACAGGGGAAGGCCCGCGTCCGTCGCGGGGTACATCAATCGGGCATGGTTGCCGCGCGAGTGCTGCGCCGTCACGGGCGCCTGCATGCTTGTCCGGCGCGAAGTGTTTCAGGCGCTCAACGGATTCGATGAGGAGCTCAAAGGCGCCTACAATGACGTGGATTTCTGTCTACGTGTCCGACGTCACGGCTGGCGGGTCGTACTCGTGCCAGATGCTGTCCTTTACCACCGGGAGTCTGCGTCTTTCGGCTCGCTCCAACATGGACGTGAGCTTGAGTTCGACGCCGAGCATTCGGAGATGGAACGACGATGGGGCCGAGAGCTCCGAGCAGACCCATTCCACAACCCGAACCTCGCGCTAGATGGCTCCTATCCCTCTCGACTCGCGTTTCCGCCCCGCGTCAGATATCCCTGGCGCGACGGCGTCGACACGGATGTTGATCAGACCAGTTCCAGCGCTCGCAGCTACGCGGCTTGAGCCCGTCGCGGACAGCGTCGCGACTTGCGCGGGAACACTTCGGTCGCTCCAAGACGTAGCGCTAGCGGGCCCGTTGCCGGACGTGATACGCCTCGAGGCAAATCGACCCTTCATGGTTCTCGAGGCGTCATCGAAGTCGAGGCAGTGGCAAGCAGCGGTCAGGCGAGCGCGTAGCGCGTGGCCGCGTCCAGCTCCTCGAGCGAGCCCGTGTAGCGGAAGCTCCGCTCCGTCAGCGAGGCGAGCGACGCGGGCGACGAGTACGTGACCGTGGCGAGCACCCGCGGTGCCGAGGTCGAGAAGCCGCCGCGGTGGAAGCCGGCGGTGTTGCAGAAGAGGAGGGAGGCCTTCGGCCCGGTGAACGTGCGCACGTCGGACGCAGGGATCCGCTCCTCGAGCTCCTCCTCGGAGGGGTAGTTCTGGCCGAGCGGGCTCCACCGCCACGCGTTCGCGTGGCGGCCGCCGGGCTGGCTTCCCGAGACGTACTGGAACGGGCCCATGTCCTCGTCGACGTCGACGAGGTGGAGGAACGCCTTCAGCAGGTGCTTGTCGTTGTAGTCGCGGTGCCAGAGCTGGGAGGAGATCCGCTCGCCGGTCGCCGGCTGGGGCACCG
>Ga0075429_100002771_pt1 | contig 14816 bp, 12 predicted proteins | sample RhiMetdeltSRZDD3_FD_75295 | JGI IMG/M metagenome (GOLD analysis project Ga0075429, IMG submission 75295) | Populus rhizosphere microbial communities from Tennessee, USA - Rhizosphere MetaG P. deltoides SRZDD3 | ecosystem: Host-associated > Plants > Roots > Rhizosphere > Soil | place: USA... | reverse complement strand
TCTTTTTATTCTTTTTTAGGTAACGCGGATACCGCCAAAAATGCTCAGCAAGCTTGGCAATTACTTCAACAAGCGCAACTTGATTATCAAACAACGCATTTTAAACAAAGCAATGAAACTGAAACCTGGCAAGCCTGGGCCACTGATTTCGTAAGCTTTTGCCAAGATCATGCTTATATTGATTTATCCAGTGCGCTCAATCATTTAACGCTTTTATTCAACAAGAGAATTTTGAAACCTCCATCACGAATTTTTCTAATTGGCTTTAATGAAATAAATCCGCAATATAAAAAACTGCTCAACATCTTACAAGAACAGCACTGTCAACTTTATTATTTCGCACCAATGCATTTACAAACAAAACAACAACGTCTGTGTTTAACAGACAAAGAAACTGAGTCTCAACATATGGCGCTTTGGGCCTATCAATCCTGGCAACTAGGGGCAAAAAATATCGCCTGTGTGATTCCAAATCTAGTCGAGCAACGCGCACAGTTACTCAACACATTCACTGATATATTCAGCGAATTAGCGCCAAACAATGTGAATCCTCCCCCTTTTAACATTGCCGCAGGTAATGGCTTGTTAGAATCTCCTTTAATTCAAACAGCAATGCTTATTCTTGGCTTAGATGAGATCAATTCATTTCAGCAAATTAATCAGTTGTTACTCTCACCTTACTTAGGAGGGTCGCAACAAGAACAAGTATCACGTACGCAGCTTGATATCACGCTACGTAATACATCGGAAAATAGATTGAGTTTAGAACAGTTGCTTAAAGTTAGCTACCAACACGCTTGTCCGCTGTTAAGTAATTTAATCACCAACCTAACTCATTTAATAAAAAAATATTCTGCTGATTTTTTAGCAAAACCTAGTTTTTGGTCGAAATATTTTGCTAACAAGCTTCATGTTTTAGCATGGCCTGGCGAACGTTCTTTAATCAGTAGTGAATTTCAATTGTTGGAATGCTGGTCAGAGTTACTAACAGAACTTGCTGGTTTAGATTTTATTCTCGGTGATCTTTCACAAGTGCAAGCATTACAACAATTACATGAATTACTTAGCAATTCCCTATTCCAAACCAAAACCTTGCATGAACCACCGATTCAAGTCTTGGGTTTACTGGATAGCGCCGGTATGTATTTTGATGGTTTATGGGTGATGGGACTTGACGATAGAACTTGGCCAGCTGCCGCTCAACCTAATCCATTTATTCCTTATGCGTTGCAGCGTATACACCAAATTCCTTACGCCTCGAATGAACGAGAATATTATTTTGCTTCCCTGCTAACGAAAAACTTAATTGGCTGTACAAAAAACATTATTTTCAGTTATCCAGCACAGCATTTAGATCAGATTTTACGTCCCAGTGTCTTAATTAAAACCTTAGCAGAAATCAAATTAAGCGATCTGAAACTACCTTCGTATCAAGCTTTAGCAAAAAAAATAATGCACACACAACAATGGGAATATTATACGGATGAAACACTCGCATTTTCTCCTGAAGAAAATTTTAGTGCGGGAACACAACTCTTGCAATCACAAGCTGCATGTCCATTTCAAGCCTATGCACGCTGGCGCTTGCAAGCGCAGTTTCATTCTTTTCCACAAAACGGACTCAATGCCCGCGATCGTGGCATACTATTACATCAGGTGTTGGAAAAATTTTGGAATGAAGTAAAGGATCAAAAAACCTTATTAGCAAAAACATCGAGTGCTTTGAATCAACTCATTAATGCCGCTATTGACCATTGCTTACGTTTATTTAGTAAAAAACGACCGATGGTTTTTAAAACTCATTTTATCGACATCGAACGCCATCGTTTGCAAACTTTATTAAAAAATATCATCGCTTTAGAAAAACAACGTCCCATTTTTATGGGAACACAACATGAAATAAAAAGACAACTCACGCTAGCTAAAGTATCTCTGACACTAAGGATTGATCGCATCGATCACCTTAACGCAACTCACAGCATGATTATTGATTATAAAACGGGTATACCCGTTAAAATAGACTGGTTAGAAGAACGCTGTGATTATCCACAGTTACCATTGTATTGTTTAAGCTATCCCGAAACGGTACGCAGCTTTGCCATCATGCATCTACGCAGTAATAAGATTACATTACAGGGCTTAAGCGCAGAAGAAACTGCTATGCATCAACTTATACCCTTAAAAAAATTAAAAACCTCACAGCACATAAGTCAATGGTCGGATCTCCTTAAACATTGGCAAACTTCTTTGGAAAAACTCGCTATAGAGTTCCAACACGGTGTTGCCGATGTCAATCCGAAACACGGTCCTAGCACCTGTCGACAATGCGATCTGCAATTACTATGCCGTGTTAATCATCGACAACATACGGTAACGTCATCATGAGCTTCAATATACTCACAGCAATGGAATTTTTGTCAAGGCGGCGCGAGAATGAAGCAACAGGAATATATGCAAGATATATGAGGATTGCGAATTGAACGCCAACACAGACAAAAATTTAAGTACGAGGAGTATACACTTAGCCGACGCCAAGCAACGCCAGCAAGCGCTCGATCCCAATCAATCATTTATTGTGCAAGCACCTGCCGGATCTGGAAAAACAGAGTTACTAGTACGTCGTTATCTGGTGTTGCTAACCTGTGTCGCCGTACCAGAAGCCATCATTGCCATTACTTTCACACGTAAAGCCGCAAACGAAATGCGTTTACGCGTCATGCAGGCCTTAGAACTCGCGCTAAGTCCTACAATACCTACTGGCAAAGATACCGAGCGTTATCATTTGGCCAAAAAAGTGTTAACCCAGGATCAAGCTTTAGGCTGGAACTTATTAAGCAATCCCAATCGATTGCGTATACTGACCATCGATAGTTTTTGCCTATCCTTAATCAGACAAATGCCTTTACTCGCTGGATTAGGTGAAAAATTAATGCCGGTTGATCATCCTGAGTATTTATACCGTTTAGCTATCCAAGAACTACTCACGCAACTGGAAGAACCATTGCCCTGGCAAGTCGCATTAAGTCATTTGCTGAGTCATTTAGATAATGATTTTCAACGTGTAGAAAATTTATTGATTCCCATGTTAGCTCGACGTGAACAATGGTTGGACTATTTACTGCAACACCAACACCATTTACGCGAAGCTTTAGAACACACTTTATTTAACATTAATCAAGTATTAGTCGAAAAATTAAATCGATTAATTTGCAAAAACATCGCCAAAGAACTTTTACAGATTCTAAATTTTTCCTTACAGCAACGCCAGCGAACACCTTTAGCCCAGCATGATAATTTAAACTTTTGGCAAGCAGTGAGCCAGTTATTACTAACTGAATCGAATACTTGGCGCAAACAACTACGAAAAACTGAAGGTTTTGCGGCTGCCAAGGAAATAAAAAATAAAGTGGCACAAGCAGAAAATCAAACATTAAAAAAACGATGTTTGAATTTAATTGACCATTTAAGTCAACAAGATTTAACACAAGAAACCTTAATCGCTTTAAAACAAGCACCTCCTTTGCATTATACCGAGTCACAATGGCAGATTCTCAAGTCGCTTTTTGAATTATTACCGGTATTAGTTGCCCATCTAAAAATTACTTTCCAACAACAAAAAAAAGTCGATTACACCGAAATCTTACTCGCGGCTAGCGCAGCCTTAGGTCAGACCGAGAATCCCAGTGATTTAGCGCTCGCCTTAGACTATCAAATCCAACATCTACTTGTGGATGAATTTCAAGATACCTCCCATACACAATTGAACTTAATCGAAAAATTAACCGCCGGTTGGCAAAATCAAGAGGGTCGTAGTTTATTTTTAGTCGGTGATCCCATGCAATCCATCTATCGATTTCGCAAAGCCGAAGTCGGTTTATTTTTACAGGTACAACAATACGGTATTGGCACGATGCAACTGCAAGCTTTAAGTTTGTCAGTTAATTTTCGTTCTACTCCTGGCATTATCGATTGGGTAAATCAACAGTTTAGCCAATTACTACCAAACACACATGACCTGCAACATGACACTATTTGTTTCTCTCCTGCAAGCGCTTACTCGCAAGCACAACAAAGTAATGCTGCCGTCTGTACCTACTGGCAGCAAGCAGATGATGCCGTCTTGGCAGAATCCGCAGAAGCCGAACAGATCATAAAAATTATTCAAACAATTCAGTGTAAAGATAGCCAAACTTCTATTGTTATTTTAGTCCGTGCAAGGAGTCATTTAAGCCGTATTTTACCGGCCTTGCAGCGCGCGTCGATTGCTTATCAAGCAGTAGAGATTGATAGTCTCGCCGAAAAATCAGCCGTACGCGATCTATTAGCTTTAACCCGTGCGCTACATCACTTAGGGGATAGGATCGCTTGGCTCGCCTTATTACGCTCGCCTTATTGTGGTTTGTCGTTAAGCGATCTCTACCAAATTACACAATGGGGTGATGATGAAAAAAAAACATCGCTCAGTATTTGGCAACAGCTACAGCAATTTGAAAAAATTCCACTCAATGCAGATACTAAACAACGTTTACGTCGGATCTTGCCCATTTTACGACAAAGTTTGCAACAACAAGGTCGACTTTCTTTGCCCTCATGGGCCAAACAAACCTGGTTAGCCTTAGGTGGACCAACCACCTTGTCAAGCTGGGAGGAAATGGATCATATTCATACGTATTTAAATTTTCTAGAAAATAAAATTAAACAGGAAGGCGCAGCATTGGATTTTTTCAAACTAGAAGATGAGTTAAGTCATATTTATACCCAAACCACTTCCGCTATTTCTACACATGCCGTCGAAGTCATGACCATCCATAAAGCCAAAGGCTTAGAATACGATCATGTCATCTTACCCGGCTTGCATCGACATGGTCGCCCTCTGCAATCTCCATTATTATTATCGAGTGAGAAAATCATTGCACAACAAAAAAAAGATTTTTTATTGGCGCCGATTAAAGCCAGTCATGAAGAACACGATTTAATTTACGATTACCTTTTTAGTGAAGAAAAGCAAAAAAATGCCGCTGAGTTAATCCGCTTATTATATGTCGCTTGCACGCGTGCCAAGCAGTCCTTACATTTACTAGGCACATTAACCCGCGATGCTTCAGGAGAACTTAAACCTCCTGCTCCACATTCCTTATTAAGTCACTTATGGCCTGTTATGGATATCAAACCGGAGCAGATTTTAGCGCATGCATCAGCAAAAAATACGTTAGCTATACGCACACAAGGTTTATTAAAACGGTTACCGGCCGATTGGCAATCTATTCCTCGTCAATTTGCAACATCTTCTGAGATAAAATCTCAAGTGTATTCTTATCATTGGCAATTGCATCCCGAGCGGATATTAGGAACAGTCATCCACCGTTTACTGTATCAAATCAGTCAAGATGGTTTACAGCAATGGAATAAAGAAAAAATACACTCTGTACAAGCCATGTTGATTGGTTTATTGGCACAAAATGGATTGCTTGCAGAGCAAATTCCACAAACCTTAGCGAAACTGAATACCTGCTTAGAAAAAACTTTAGCCGATCCCCGTGGATGTTGGATATTAAACCAGCAACATCAAGCTGCACACTCAGAATATGCCATAAGCACATGGCTCAATGATAAATTGCAACACTTAGTCATCGATCGCACATTCATTGATAAAGAAACCAAAATAGCCTGGATCATTGATTATAAAACCACCGATTATCAAGGCAATAATCCCGAAGAATTTTTAAATCTAGCCCGACAACAGCATCAACAACAATTAAATACTTATGCTCAAGCCTTGATGCTTGATTCTGAATACTCAAATGCTCCAATGCTACGTTGTGGTTTATATTTCCCACTCACCTCACTCTGGTGTGAATGGGAATTTACTGAAGCCTTTATGGCTGAATCTATCGAGAATTAGTTAGAGAATCGCGTCTCGTTAATCTATCATCCTTGCGTCTAGTATCAAAAAAAATATTCCGATTTCGATTTTCATAATTATTTATTACTTCTGCTTTTTCTTGTTGTTTTTCTTGATGAAGATTAATTTTTTTCGTAAAAAATTCTACAATTCTGTTACAAATATTTTTTGTTAATACTTTCACCTTCATAAACGCAGTGAACAATCTATCTGTCAGCGAATCAGATGAATTCTCCTTAGAATTACTCGGCATTTTATTTTGATTATCAAAAACTTTAGCTTTCTGTAAATTGATAAAAACTGAGAGAATTGTTCTTGGTCTAAAATATTTGCATCACTAAATTTGGAAAGTACGGACTTCATATAGGCTTTTTTTAATGCCAAAAAAATTATGCGATAGCCTTTATTAAAAGGCTAATCTGTGTATGCAGCGCCTCAGCCGTACTATGCCAATGATCATGAAAAAGATAACCGATGCCAATAAACAAACTTACCCATAACACAGCACCCGAATAAGCAAACACGGCAAAATAGCGAAACGGTAATTTTAATGCCCCTGCCACATAACCGGTCAGATGGCGCACCCCAGGAACAAAATAACCGATGACTAAAGCCCACTTACCAAAACGTTCAAACCAATCATGTGCAGCTTGATAACGCTTTTCGGTTAATCCAATATAGCGGCCCCAGCTTTGTGTCAAAAAATGACCGGTAGCCCGACCTAGCCCATAACTTCCGCTGATACCGCAGCAACTACCTGCATAAGCTGCCAGTAAACTGGAAAGGATAGCCAGTTTTCCTTTGGCCATTAAAAATCCCAGTAATAATAGCAAGGATTCTTCCGGTATCGGTAAAGCAAAAATCCCTAATGCGAACCAAATAAAAATCGCTAGGCTACCGTAGTGATTTAACCAAGGTAGAAAATGATCCAAAGCAGGTAAGGACATAAATGTATTCAGTAAAATAAAATCGTTTGCACCAATTTAAACCTATCTTGCTGACCGATACATTAACTTGTTTCTCATCCTACTTTTCCTAACACATATATTAAGCATGATTGCTAATCGCATCTTCGATCTTTTTCAATTCAGTTTGATTCTTATCATCTTTACTCGCTGCAACTTGCTCATCGACAACGCTAGTGATTCCCAATTGATTGTCCGCTATTTGATTGTCGAATAAATCGAAATCATCATTGCTACTGATTATATCATCGTCATCATCGTCATCATCACTGACTTGCACATGATTTGAAGGGTAAGGTAAAATTATCACTTGTGTACCAATATCTGCAAATTCTTTGTTGAGCCAATACGCATCATCAACAAACATGCGCACACACCCATGACTGGCATTATAGCCAGGGACGCCGCGTGAACCGTGCATCGCAAATCCGCCTTTAAAAAACATGCAGTAAGGCATCGGTGCCCCACCATAAGGCTTAGGAAATTTTGTTGACCTACAACCCGCTCCGCGTTTTTCATAAATTTTGAATGTGCCAGAAGGCGTATGACACGGCCTACCTAAATCCGGACACCAATTTTGTCCACTCGATGCTGGTCCCCAGCGAATAATATTTCCCGCAGGACCATAAGCCGCCCATGCATTCAATGCCGGGGAGTAAACGATCATTTTTTTTCCGGAAGGCGTTCTATAAGGTGAAAATGGTGTATACTCCATCCAATTAGTTGCGTCAAGATTTCGCGGTGCTGCGATCCGCATTCCAGGCCATATACCCGTATTCATACGGTTAATACGTTGCACCAATTCGCGTCGTTGTGGATTAGGAAATAAGGTATACCAAGTTTCTCCTCTCGCGACGACCAAACAATAAAGTCGAGGATCATTACACAAACTTTGTAATAACCAACCGCGCGCGGCAAAACTATCACCATGCATAATTAAGAACACAACCAGTAATGCAATAAATAAACTAAATCTTATGAGTATACGCATAATGGCTCCTTCCGCTTTTCGAAGGCGGTTCTTTCGCTTTTTTAAGAAAGCGTTACTCTTACTAAAAGGATAGTCTATTTTTTAGGGCTAAAAAGAAATATCATGATTAAATTTACAGAAAAAAATCGTAAGTGGTGGGTCTTGCTCGCCATGTCAAGTGCCTTAGCACTGGTATTTATTGACCAAACAGCTTTAGCGGTGGCTTTACCCGCCATGCAGCGCGAACTTAATCTCAGTAATAGCCTGACCCAATGGATAATCAATGCTTATTTATTAGCGATAAGTGCCTTTATTTTATTGGGTGGAAAAATAGGCGATAGACTCGGCCATAAACGTGCTTTTTTATTTGGAGTGCATGTTTTTGTTATTGCCTCCGTGTTATGCGCCCTAGCTGAGTCAGGTGCTTGGCTGGTCATCATGCGTGCTATTCAAGGCATTGGTGCTGCCTTCATGATGCCCTCGACCAATGCTTTAGTCACCAATGCCTTCCCTGATAAAGAACGTGGTAAAGCTTTAGGAATTTACGTCGCTTTAGCGGCTATCTTTCTCGCTTTAGGACCTTTATTAGGTGGATTCTTAACCCAAGTCTTTAGCTGGAGAGCCGTGTTTTGGATTAATTTCCCGATTGCATTAATTAGTATTTTCTTAGCATTTTTTTCTGTTCCAAAATGGCAACGATCTGAAAAATTGCATCTTGATTGGCTAGGATTTTTCATCTCGATACTTTTTATTAGTGGTTTTGTATTAAGTTTTATGGAAGGGCCGAATTGGGGTTGGACTTCTTTACCGATCATCGGTTTATTGCTTATAAGTATAATGAGTCTTGGTATTTTTATTGCTTGGGAAAATAAAATCAGCAATCCCTTAGTTGAACTTGATCTATTTAAAAATCTAACTTTTTCCATTTTATTCAGTGTACTGATGATTATTCAGGCCGTAGGTATTGTATTTGTATTTTGGGCAATATTTTTACAAAATGTGTTACATTTCACTCCTTTAAAAGCCGGAGTACTGCTATTACCGGCAATGTTACCCATTATTATTATGGCACCCATCGGTGGTTATTTACGTGACCAATACGGGGCCACGCTACCGATGTTCTCGGGCGCATTACTCATCGTATTAAGTATTATTTGGATAGGTATTTTTAGTCCCTATCAAACCTACCCTATTTTATTCCCTGGTTTACTTGGTTTTGGTATTGGTTTTCCCTTAATGTTATCCGGGATTATGGCAACAGTGATGAACATGGTCAAAGTCGAACAGCGCGGCATTGCCAGCGCCATCATGAATTGTGCACGTCAATTTGGCATCTCGATAGGTTTAGCCGTATTAGCCGGACTGTTAGGTAGTTTAAATAAATGGCAACTGGGTTCTTTCTTGAAACACAGTGCTGCACCCTTATCGTCTCTAAAGGAATATCAAATTGATGGCTTATTAGTACAATCACAACGTGCGATGCAAGCTGTCAGTCATTTATCACAACAAAGTCTGCAATTATTAAAAACCGCAGCCGCTAAAGCGTATACTAGCGCGTTTAGTATCACTATGTTTGTCGCAGCATTTCTTGCATTGATTACCTTAGTATTGATATTAAAAATTCCAAGAAAAAAATAACAAATTTTAAAAGCAGTTAAAATTTTCAAAATGTTTCTTATAGGCTCCGACTGATATTCATAAGAAAACTTCAGATTACAATTCCTTTTTTTATGTGAGTGAGAATCCTGATTTACGTATTAGGAATCGGCAATTAATTGCTGAAAAACTAATACCTGCAACTAAATTAGGCGATGGATTCTGGTAGCAATCTTCCAGAGAATTATTTTTAACCCTTTCCATGTATTTATTAGAAACGACAGAGAAGGCTTATTGATCGGAAATTCATGACCTATCCAAGCAAAAAAGTTTCTTTGCATGGCTTCCCATGAATGATCTTAAATAAAACGTCGATCTTGTTTAAAAGATAAATTAGAATAATAAAAGAGGGATTTGTATGCCAAAAATAATAAGGAAAAAACGATTTTTAGTTAATGATAGCCTTCCAAATTTTTATAATGAAAAAAATGAAATTATTCATTTAGCTTACGATTTTGCTGAGGAATCCATCCTTGATTTAGATTATGTTAAACAAGTTCAAATTGCGAGCGAAGAATTTAATGCATGCAATTTTGCAAAATTGATTTATAGACCTGTTTCCACAACAAATCTAACTATGAACTCTTCTATTCGAGTGAGTCGCTATGCTCACGAAAAATTTCGGGGACATGACGGCCGAAATTTTTCGTGAGCATAGCGACTCGCTTGTTTTACTCATATGTATACTAACAAGCTTGCTTGTTTCGATTATTCTGCTGGCAAGCACGCCTGTGAGTATTCTTACAATTAGCTTAATTTGCTTTGAATCGTTGATATTATTTTCGATCAATTTTTTCACATTATATAAGCAGATAGAGAGATACAAACAAAAATTTGCTAAGGACACCCTTCAAAAATGCAGCTCAGATTACCAAAAGAAATTAAATTCAAAATTTTTTACATTAAGCTTAACTAAGCTACGAGGACAAATTTATTGCCTACCTCTACTTCATGTTTATTCCCCGCTCAAAAAATTCTACAAAATGCTGAATTCACACAAAATACAGTTGAAAACCCATTAAATAATGATGAAAATCATTTGTCTCCTATTGATGAAAATTCCTATGAAAATTTAATTGAATCTAACGATTCCAGCCATTTGTTTTCTAATATTTTATAAAAGAAAATATTTTTTATCTTATAAACATGCTCTTTACAATCAATAAAGATAGCTTAAAATAAAGTTTAATCTTATTTTTTAACTATTAATCTAATTGGATAATGACATGAAGCAAAAATGGATCGCTAGCCTAAGCTTGATCTTGCTTTTATTATTAATGATATTTCAATCAGCTTTCGCTAATGTTGATTGTGCATGTCATCCTCTCGTCAATCTACATAAACAACAGTATATAATAGGGTACGGATCACTCATAGAAACTACATCAAAAAATGCAACTGATCCGCATAGCGGCATCAATAAACCGGTTTGGGTAGATCATTATCAACGTGGTTGGTTCTCTAAAGGTTTGTCCGATGGATTTAGTACCACTTATCTTGGTGTGATTAAAAGTAAACATGCTCGCTTCAATGGCACAATTTTCAATTTACCTGCAAATTCATTCAAAAATTACGACGCGCGAGAAAAATATTATTGTCGTGTCTTGGTTACGCCGCATGATATACACTTATTAACTGGGAAAAAATTACCCCAGGGTCAGTTTTGGATCTATGAGTTGAAACCTGAGTTACTTGCTCCACCCTCCGCTCGTTACCCTATTGTCGAATCTTACGTCGATATTTTTTTAACCGGCTGTTTTGAGATTGAAGAAAAATATCATTTAAAAAACTTTGCTGCTGCGTGTGTCAACACCACTAGCGATTGGTCATTGAATTGGGTTAACGATAGAATCTATCCACGCCGACCTAGCCTATATCAACCTCGAGCATTAATGATCGATAAGTTGCTGCAACAACAAATACCACAATTTTTTCAGCAAATAAAATTAGAATCCTATGCTGCTTAAGCAAGCTATGAATTGAGTATAAATTTTTAAGCGTTAAATCGAACGTTTCAGTAAGGAAAGACGCTGATAACGCGCCAAAGCTAATTCAATAAGCTGCGTTAACAACTGTTGATAGGCAAGACCGGAGGCCTCCCATAATTTAGGATACATACTAATCTTGGTGAATCCAGGAATGGTATTTAGCTCATTAAAATAGATTTTCTGCGATTGTTTTTCGATAAAAAAGTCAATTCTAGCCATACTTGAACAATCTAAGCAGTTAAATATTTTTTTGCCTAGACGTTTTAATTGTTGCAATTGCCCCTCTTGTAAGCTTGCCGGAATAATTAATTCAGCACCTTTTGGGTCCAAATATTTAGCTTCATAGGAATAAAATTCATGACTAGGTATAATTTCACCGACGCCGCTTACCAAAGGATCAGCACCCCATTGCAGATTTTCCAATACTGCCATTTCAATTTCACGGACTTCAAATGCTTGCTCAATCAATATCTTAGTACTATAAGTAAAAGCCAATTCAATGGCATCTGCCAACTCATCTAATTTTTTTACCTTAGTTACGCCCAAACTTGAACCTGCATTCGCCGGTTTAACAAACAGCGGATATAGTATCTCGCGCTCAATATTTTGCATAAGTTCATCTTTCTTAATAGACCAGAGACCCGAGTTTACGCTTAAAAAAGGTACGACCGGAATCTCAGCAGCAGCAGCTAAACGTTTAGCCAGCTCTTTGTCCATGGCGATAGCCGATCCCAATACATCGGCCCCTACGTAAGCCAAACCTAAAGTTTCTAATAAACCCTGTATCGTGCCATCTTCGCCAAAGCTACCATGTAACACGGGAAAAACGACATCAAGAGCATTCTGAATAGCTTGGTTTAACTCAGCCAAACTTTGCAAACACTTAGCATTTTTAGTCTTTAGTACTATCTCATCATGAACATACAAATGCTGCAACTCATTGATAAAACAACGTCCTTGTTTATCAAGGCCGATAGGAATCACAGTAAATTTATTTTTATCTAAATGTTTAATAACCGAAGCGGCGGATAATAACGAAACCTCATGTTCAGCCGATCGACCGCCATACAGAACGGCTACTTTAATCTTTGAGCTTTCTTTAAACGACATAAAAATCTTCTATAGATAATAAATAAGTCGATTATAGAACTTAAGAAAGCTTATTCAAAGCATTTGACAAAAATCAAATCAATTTAATTTTAAAAAATAAACTAAATTGATTGCATTATAAAAAATTATTTACTTTAAGTCCTTTTATTAGTTTAAGATAAGTTATAGTAAAAAATTAAATTTGTTTTATTTTACATTAATTAGGATTCATTATAGATCAAAAAAATGAAAAACCATCCTATAACGATCAAGAACCAACAACCTATACATTAGATAATTTACCCCATTTAATATGGGAAAAAATTAGTGATTATTTGGATTTAAAATCAAAAATTCAGTTATTAGTGAGTTCTAAGAAATTAAGCGATCATATAATTAATTGCTTTAGGGACATTAAATTTGAAACACCCGATCAATATATTAAGTTTATTCAAAATAAGCCTGTATATTTTACTACTATAAAAAATTTACATTTATCAGAAGATGTTACCGATTATATTTTTCCTTTTCCGAAAAATTATAAAAATCCTTCTTCATTTCGTTTTTTTTCTCAAATAAAAAATCATTTTCCGAATATAAAAAACATCTATCTTGAACTCAAACATTTCTATATGATATCTATGTTAATGCAAGATCCTGATTTCAAAACTTCATTCCATTTAATCAAATGCATAACTGCTAAAACTTTTTCTTTAGAAGAAATATCTGCCTTAATAGAAACCAGGTATAGAGAAGAAAACTTGCTTAGCATATCAGATTGCTATATCTATTGGTGTAATTCTCATTTAGATCGAAAAATGTTTCAAAAATTGGGAGAATTTACTGCTTTAGAACAATTATCCATAAGTCCCTCTGGTGAGACCCTTTGTGATTATGAGGATCTCGATGATAAGCCAGCTAACTCAGCTTAAGATCTTAGAACTTAATTTACAAAGTGATTTAACCTTGGATCTTACAAAATTATTTTCTTTAAAAAATGCAAAAACCTATCATGTCATGGTAGATCCTCCTCAAAATTCAGAAAAATATTTGGATCAAACTATTCGCTAACCATTGAAGCTTTATCCAAATATAACTACACTCACTTTAAGAAACGTATGCGTACCGATATCTTTATTATCACATTTTACTGGTTTAAAGCATTTAAGATTAGATCATTCAATTTTTGACATCTCAGAAAACCAACATTTCCCTAGTAAAATCCTTTGTCTACTTGAAAAACTACCCTATCCAGAAAAATTAGTATCTTTGCAGATTCCTTCATCCACCCCAACATTTTTCAGTAATGATTTTGTTGATTTACGCATAACTTTTTTAGATCAATTATCGAATCTTGTTAACTTAGAAAAAATAAGCATTGATGCTCCCAGCCTGTGGAGGCAGGTTAAAATTCTTAATACAGAAAACTCTCCCTTCACTATTCTTAAAAATAAAAATTATCTATTTTTCGCGTTCATCAGTTTAAGCTGTCTTATAATCAATACCATACCTATCACCCGTACTTTTCAAATTATCAGTAACGCTTTTCCAAACTTAAAAAATTTAATCCTTATCAAAAAAGATAGAGAAGAAACAGTAGCTTCTAAAAAAAATTCGAATGTTGAGGAAAATAAATTAATAACTGAACTACAAAGCTGCTCTAAATAAAAATCTATGGAAAAATATTAAAATCCATCTCGATAATAATTTTTCAAAGAAAATAAAATTATTATTTCCAAATGCCAAATTTTCCAAAAATAAACTAATTATTTCTATATCTTCTTATAAAGAAAAACAAAGCTTAACCAATCAAGTTTTTTCCGATGTTTCAGATGCTAGCGTCTCAAGATCAAATTATCTCTCTCGACGAGACAAGGAGAAAACGAAGTTCAGAGTCGAGGAGCCCGCGATAGGCGTGGGTTGACGGGCGAAGCAGAAAACGCCTCACGCCGTAAAGTCATTGTGGGAGACGCGGGCATGAATCCTATTAGGGATGAGTGCGCGTCGGACGCAGGACGGTCGCGGCCTAATAATAGTTGCGTGATGCGAACAAATTTAGGGGATACGACGGCCGAAATTTTTCGTGAGCATAGCGACTCACTCGCACTATATAAGGTAATTAAGTTAAAATAAAAAACCCGCTTTATGCGGGTTTTTTGTGTGACACAGTAGCCTGGCGATGCCCTACTTTCCCATGGGGGAACCCCAAAGTATCATTGGCGCAGAATAGTTTCACGTCTGAGTTC
>Ga0075429_100002770_pt1 | contig 14823 bp, 6 predicted proteins | sample RhiMetdeltSRZDD3_FD_75295 | JGI IMG/M metagenome (GOLD analysis project Ga0075429, IMG submission 75295) | Populus rhizosphere microbial communities from Tennessee, USA - Rhizosphere MetaG P. deltoides SRZDD3 | ecosystem: Host-associated > Plants > Roots > Rhizosphere > Soil | place: USA... | reverse complement strand
GCCGTCGAGGGTGACGCCGATGCCGTCGTTGCCGGGGTTGAGCGGGACCAGCTCGGCCAGGCCGTCGAAGGCGAACCAGTCGAAGAGGACGCCGCCGGCGCCGAGGCCGCTGCGGGCGACGACCCGGTCGACCTTGATGCGGGCGCGGGCGCGATCGGCGGCCTCGAGCGAGGCGGCGGTGCGATCGCGGCGCAGCGCCTCGGCGGCGGCGACCACGGCGGCCGCGGTGGTGCGGCCGTGGCCGTCGACGCGGACGATCGGGCGGCCGGCGAGCCAGACGGTGGCGACCACCGGGCCGCCGTCGGGGAGCGGGGCCACCAGCTCCGGGTGCTGCGGCGTGGCGACCAGCGTGGTCGGCATCTTGCCGGCGGCGTCGAGGGCGCCGCGCAGCACCGCCATCGCGGCGGCGCGGGCGTCCGCGGACAGGCGCGGCGGCATCTCGAGGCGATGGCGCGCGTAGACGGCGCCGGCGATGGCGAGGAAGATCGCGCTCGGCAGGGTCCAGACGGCCACCAGGGCGATCAGGCGTCGCCGGGTCACGCCTTGGCCCTGCCCTTCTTCGCCGCGGCCTGCTTCACCGGCGCCTTCGCGCGGGTCCACTCGACCGGCGGCAGCCCGAAGGCGCGCCGGCCGGCGCGGGTGAGGACGTACTTGAGCTGGAACGCCGGCAAGAGCCCGACCAGCTCGACCACCAGCGCGGCGGCGAAGACGCCGCCCATGGCGGCGCCGTCGCCGAAGGCGCCGTAGACGCCGGCGAGGAACGCCGCCGACACCAGGATCCGGATCAGCAGCCAGATCGCGTCGACGAGGAGCAGCGCGGCGGCGGCGGCGGCGATGCGCCAGCCGGTGCGGCCGCCGACCAGGGTGCCGGCGCCGAGGGCGAGCGTGAGGATCGGCAGCGACCAGAGGTGCGCGGCGGCGAGGGGCAGCCGGTTCGGGATGACGAAGACGAGCAGCGCGGCGTAGACGGCGGCGAACAGGAGGTCGAGGACGGCGTAGATGCGGCGACGGGGGTCACGCGGTGGGGCCATCGGTGGCGCGCAGCATATCAGCGCACGACGAGGCGGTACGTGTTGGTGGCGCCGCGATAGCCGTAGACGCGGGCGGCGCCGCCGGCCGGGACGGCGACCTCCTCGCTGTCGCCGGTGCCCTGCGCGACCGCGACCCGGGCGCCGGCGGCGTCGTAGGCGGCCAGGTCGAGATCGCCGGCGCCATGGTTGAGCTCGATCCGCACCGTCCGGGCCGCGGACACCCGGAACCAGTCCTCGTCGCCGCCGCAGATGCGGAGGCCGTCGACGGTGCCGGCGCCGACGGCGCGCGCCGCGGCCTGGGCGTCGTCGGGCTCGAGGGCGTCGGTGCAGCCGCCGGTGCCGCCGCCGAGCTCGCACCAGGGCGCCGCCTCGTGGGCGCTCTCGGTGTCGCGGGCGACGTTGCGCTGCGCGCACGGCTCGTCCTCGCTCCACGCCTTCCACGCGCTGGCGCGGCCGCCGCTCGCCGCGTAGCTCGCCCAGCGGGCGTAGCCGTCGCTCTGGCTCATGAAGGCGGTCGGCGCCGCGCAGGTGCCGGCGCGGGCGGCCGCCTCCTGCTCGTCGCGGGCGTAGTCCATGACGACGTCGTACATGTCGCCGGTGGTGGAGTTCCAGCAGCAGGTCCGCGACGCCGAATACTCGAGCTCGGCGAAGACGTAGTCGTCGAGCATCCGGTAGCGGCGATCGACCTCGGTGCGCGAGGTCGCGAAGGCGCGCTCCATCAGATCGTAGAGGTCGGCGAAGGCGCGCTCGCGGCGCTCGCGCGCCGAGCAGGACGCCGGGTAGTTGCGCAGGTGGCCGCGGGCGTCCTCGATCTGCGCGACCAGCTCGGCGCGCAGCTGGTCGGGTGGGACCTGGCCCAGGATCTGGGCGAAGCGCGCCGGGCGCGCCGCCAGCCGGGCGTAGTCGGTCGAGTCGATCCAGTGCGACTCGTCGGCGGTCATCCAGGTGTTGGTCCAGTAGCCGCCGACGTTCTTGGTGACCCGCCACCGCTTGAGGCCGCCGCCGAGGCGGGCGTACTCGTCGCCGTCGGAGTTGGTGCCGGGGCCGCCGGCGTAGGCGCTGGTGAAGTACTGCTTCGACGCCACCCCCGACTCGCGCTTGCCCTGGCGCCGCGGCATCGAGCCGGAGATGGTGACGACGTCGAGGTTGGCCTCGGCGAGCGGGACGACCTCCTTGACGACCAGGGTGTGGCCGATGCCGTTGCGCTGCCAGCGCTCGATCAGGAAGTCGCCGGCGCGGACGGCGTCGGGGACCAGGTTGTACGCGTTGGCGGCGTCGGCGAGGTTGGCCGAGCCGAGGTAGTCGAGCGCCAGCACCGTGAAGTAGCCGGCGCGCTTGTTGAGGTGGATCTCGTCGAGGTAGGCGCCGAAGCCGGCGCCCGGCTCGATCATCGGCTGCTCGTCGGTGCCGCCGGCGACGTGCCTGGCGCGCAGGCCCGGGTCGCGCGGCCAGTGCGCCTGCCACTCCGACGGCGGCAGCGACGTCTGATCGGCGTAGGCGACCGCGAACTCGGGGCTGCGCGCGTAGCGGCCGGCGCTGGTGCGGACGCCGTTGTGGCCGAAGTAGATGCGCCGGCCCTGGGCGTCCATCGCCTCGAGGTAGAACGGCAGCTCGTACCAGGCGGCGAAGGTGATGCGCAGGAAGATCGACATCTCGGCGCACTCGAGCGCCGGCGACGGCAGCTGCTTGCCCCACGGCGTGGTGAGGACGACCGTCTGGTAGCCGAGCGGCGACGCCGTCCACGCCAGCGAGTCGAGCCACGCGGCGTACTTCTGATCCCAGGTCAGCCCGCTGCTGGCGGTCCACGCCAGGCCGGCCTTGCGGGCGGCGGCGGTCGCGGTGTCCTCCCAGCGGTTGCGCGCGGTCCAGACCTGGGTCCGGCGGGTGTCGGTGTCGACCTTGAGCCCGCGCCGGTTCTGGGCGTCGCGCTTGTCGTCCGGAGGGGTCGGGGACAGGGGCCCTTCCATGCCCCACTCCGCATCGAGATCGCCGCTGGACCCCGGGTCGGGAGCGACGTCGCCCGCTTCGGCGCAGGCGGTGGCGATCAGAAGGACGAGGACGGTAGCCCGGCGCATGGTCGGGCCATCCAGCACTTGTCGTACCAGGTAGGTGAATGCCTTATTTTATGCACTTGGCGCGCACTTGGGCCCCAGGCGGGGCGGCGTCTCCAGTCACCGGCAACTCCAGTGGTCGGGTCACCGATTACCTGCCGGGAGCCCGAATGCCCTCTGCTATTGTCGACGACATGACGTCAGACCAGCGCCCGGAGGAGGCGCTCGCTTCGCTGAAGCGCGAGGTCCTGCCCCCGCGCAACGGGGCCTCGAGCCTGGGCATCATCGCGGTCTCCGCGGTGGCCATGCTGTTCGCCATGTCGAGCTCGCTGCTACTGTTCCATGCCTCGAGCCTGCGCGCGTCGACCCGCGTCGACGGCGCCGTGTACCGGCCGGTCCGGCGCGACCCGCCGGCGCCGCCGCGCATCTCCGCCCCGCCGACCCTCGAGTCGCGGGTCGACGAGCCCACCGACGCCTGCAAGGGGCCGGTCTACCGCGCCACCGTCGACGGCCGCGCCGAGGCGGTGTTCGAGCTGTGCCCGCCCCGCGGCGGCGCGCTCAAGCGCATCCTCGAGGAATAGCGCTAGCGGCGCGGCAGGTCGATCCCGAACCTGCGCGCCCAGCGCAAGGTCTGCAGGCGCGTGGCGCCGAGGGCGCGGGCGACCGCGTCGAGGTGGCCGCGGTGCTCGGTGGCGGCGTTGCGCAGCCGGTTGGCGAGGTCGGCGGTCTCGCCCGGGCTCAGGGTCGGGCTGAGCGGCAGCTGATCGACGCCGATGATGCCGTCGGTCGCCCGCGACAGCGCGGCGCCGAGGCAGCGCTCGAGCTCGTGGACGTTGCGCGGCCACGGGTGGTGGAACAGGGCGCGGGCGGCGCCCGGCTCGAAGCGGACCGAGCCCGCGCGCGGGTGCTCGCTGTCGGCGAGGAGCGCGGCGATCAGGAGGCCGAGGTCCTCGCGCCGCTCGCGCAGCGGCGGCAGGTGCAAGGTGTAGCCGGCGAGCCGGGCGTACAGGTCCTCGCGGAAGCGGCCGTCGCGGATCAGGGTCGGCAGGTCGCGGCAGCTGGCCGCGACGATCCGGACGTCGAGCGGGACCGGCGCGGTGGCGCCCACCGGCACGACCGCGCCGTCGCGGAGCGCGCGCACGAGCGCCGCCTGCCCGGCCGGCGCCAGGTCGGCGAGCTCGTCGAGGAACAGGGTGCCGCCGTCAGCGGCGCGCAGGGTGCCGTCGCGGTCGTCGACCGCGGCCGGATGGGCGCCGCGGACGTGGCCGAACAGCGCGCCCTCGAGGTCGCGCTCGGGGAAGGCGGCGCACCGGACCGCGACCAGCGGGCCGGGCCGCCCCGACGCGGCGTGGATCGCGCGGCCCGCGCGCTCCTTGCCGGTCCCCGGCTCGCCGAGCACCAGCACCGGCTCGGCGGTGCGCGCCACCTCGGCCAGGGCGCGCAGGGCGCGGTGGAGATCGAGGTGCAGGCTGGCCAGGCCGAGGCCGCGGACCGAGCTGTGGGCGGCGTCGGCGATGACCGGCTCGCGGCCCTCGACCGGCACCGCTGCCCGGTACAGGAGCAGCGTGTGGCCGACCTCGATCAGGTCGCCGTCGCGGAGCTCGACCCGGTCGATGCGGGCGCCCTCGACGAAGGTGCCGTTGCGCGACTGCAGATCGACCACGGTGAAGCCGTCGCCGGCGCGCTCGAGGCGGGCGTGGCGGCCGGACACCCGGGCGTCGTCGAGGCCGATCACGAGCCGGCGGTCGCGATCCTCGAGCGCGACGCCATCGCCGCGACCGACCTCGACGGTGGTGACGCCGTCGAGCAGGAAGCGGATCGGCGCCCGCAGCGGTCGGTCGGCGTCGAGCGCGCGCACCAGGCACGGCACCTGGCGAGGTGCCGGGCGCTCGCGTCCGGGCGGAGGGGCGGTGACCAGCACTCCGGACGATCAGTAGCAGACCGGGCGCGGGGACGGATCGGTCGCGGTCGCCGCCGGCAGGATCGCGCGCAGATAGGCGTACTCGGCGTCGCAGAAGCGGGCCGGCCCCTGCCCCCTCAGCTCGGCCCGCTCGGCGAACGGTCGGGCGCCGCCGGCGTCCATGAGGCGGTCGGGGGCGTCGCCCTCGTCGTGGAAGCCCTCCCCTTCCGGGTTGGCGAGCCCGAGGGAGTGGCCGAGCTCGTGGGCGACGGTGCCGCCGACCAGGGATCCGAGGACCCGCACGGCGCAGGCGATCTGTGCAGGCCGCGCCGTCGCGGGGCAGCCGTCGGCGGAGGCGGCGGGGATGAAGCCGCCCAGCTCGGCGCCGACCACCGGCGCGCCGACGTCGGGGCGGAACGGGTCGAAGATGGCGTCGAACAGCGGGTCGGCGCCGTCGATCGGATCGCCGGCGGGCGGATGCCGGGAGAAGCCGAGCAGCGAGGCGACGAAGACGCCGCCGTAGCCGGGGAAGCCGTCCTGCTGGGTGCGGGCGTTGACGCCGCCGAGGCGGTCGTAGAGGCGCTGGTTGCCGCGGTCCTTGCCGGGCGAGTTGTCGTAGCCGAAGAGGCCCATGCCGTTGGGGTCGTCGCCGGCGATCTCGACCTGGGCGAACAGCGCGAAGTCGGTCGGCGGCGCGGTGCGCAGCTCGAGGTTGACGCCGCGGTACGCCTCGGCGACGACGTCGACGACCCGGGCGCGGATCTCGCGGTCGAGGGCGCGCAGGCCGAGGGCGCGCAGCGCCTCGACGTAGCTCGGGCGAAAGTCGAGGTAGACGACCTGCTTGACCGGCGCCAGCGCCAGGGTGACCTCGGCGGCGCGGCCGACGACGCGGGTGCCGCGCCAGGTGACGACCGGCGCGACGGTGCCGCGGAAGGTGCCGGTGTCGCGGCGGAGGTCGATCGCCTGGCCGAGGGCGTCGTCCTCGCTCACGACGTAGCGGACGGTGCGTCCGGACACCAGCTCGGGCACCAGGACGAGATCGACCGGCGCCGCCGCGCGCTCGCCGGTGCGCGTGAAGCCGCCGGCCAGGCGCAGCGCGGTCGAGGCGTCCGGGGCGCCGCCGACGAAGCCGCCGCCCTCGACGGTGACGTACTGGCCGAGGCTGACGGCGTCCGGGCCGACCCGGAAGACGGCGGGCTCGACGAGGTCGTAGGCGACGTCGCCGGCCGCGGCGCGGGTGACAGTGCCGTCGGCGGCGCGGTTCTCGACGTCGATCCGGCCGGTGAAGCGGCCGGGCACGACGCCGGCGATGTCGGGGACGAACGGGAACGCGACCCGGTCTCGCCGCTGCGGGTCGACCGGCGCGGCGACGACCTCGACCGGCGCCACCGGCGCGCACGGGCCGCCGCCCTCGGGGGCGAAGCAGCCGGAGACGAGCGCGATCGTGACGCCCTCGGCGCCGCCGAGCAGGAAGCCGTCGCCGGCGAGCTCGATCGGATCGTTGACGAAGACGACGCCGGCGGCGGCGACGGTCGGAGCCGGGACCAGCTGGCGACGGACCGCGAGCGACACCGGCAGCGGCGCCGACAGGTGGAGCTGGCCGTCGACCGCCGAGACGATCTCGACGGTGGCGTCGCCGGTGAAGTCGGCGTCGCCGCCGAGCGCCTCGATCGCCGCGGCGTCCAGCACGGCGGCCAGGTGGGTGTAGTCGACGAAGCGGACCGGCAGGTACAGGTCGCGGCGGACGCCGGCGGCGACCCCGTGCAGGCGCAGGCCGCTGTCGCCCCACTCCGGCGGCGCGAAGGCGGCGCCGGTGATCGCCAGCTCGGTGCCGGGCACGACGGCGCCTGGGGCGACCGCGGTGACGGCGAGGCCGTCGAGGCTGTGGTCGACCGGGCCGGCGGCGGCGGCGCAGCCGGTCGCGACCAGGAAGAGAGTGGCCGCCCGCATCACGGGACCTCGATCCGGATGTCGTAGCTGTTCGACGACCCGGCGTAGCCGCGCACGACCAGGTAGTAGAGGCAGCCGAGGGCGCAGCCGGCGGTGATCGGGTTCTCGAAGTGCTCGTCGGAGTCGGCGCTCTGCCCGTTGCCGGCGCTGCAGGTCGACGGCGCCGCCTCGCTGCACGGGGTCAGGTCGTTGCCGGCGACGTTGTAGAAGTGGAAGTCGAGGTCCTGGTCGGGGCGGGTCTGGGTGAAGGTCAGGTCGGCGCGGATGCGATCGCCGTTGAAGACGTAGAGCTGGTACCAGTCGTCGTCGCCGGCGCAGATCGCGTCGCCGGTCGACTGGTAGCTCGCGTCGACGACGCGGGCCTGGTCGGCGCGGTCGTCCGGCTCGGCGGCGTCGTCGCGGCAGACCGCGTCGCAGCGGCCGGGGCTGCGCCGGTACTGGAGCAGGTACTCGTTGGCGGCGGCGCCGTAGGCGTGGACCCGGACGAAGTAGGTGCCGGCGTCGAGGCAGGTCGTGATCGCCTCGGTGGAGCTCAGGCTGGTCGACGCGGCGACCAGGCCGCCGGCGGAGTCGTAGAGGCCGAGGTCGAGATCGCTGGCGGCGCTGCCGCTCAGCTCGAGGGTGACGGTGGCGTCGGCGTCGACGACGATCGGGTACCAGTCCTCGTCGTCGCCGCCGATCCCCGGGCGCGGGCAGCTGGTCGCCTCGTACAGGTCAGGGGCGAGCGGCGGCGCCGACGCGGCCTGGGCGCGGCTGTCGTTGTCCTCGAAGGCGTCGTCGCTGCAGGCCGGCGCCGCGCTGCAGGTGCCGGCGGTCGGCACGCACTGGCGGGCGCGGCCGCCGTCGATCGCGGTCACCGCGTCCGGCGAGCAGGTGGTGCCGGCCGGGCAGTCGGCGTCGCCGGCGCAGGCCTCGAGGCAGTAGCCGCCGCCGGCGGCGCCGACCCGGACGCACAGGTCGCCGTCGCCGCACTGGATCGACGCGGTGCAGGCAGCGCACAGGTCGGCGTCGCCGTGGCCGCCCGGGTTGGTGACGCGCATCTGGTAGGTGCCGCGCGCGGGCGCCTGCGCGCTGTGGTCGCAGCGGCCGGCCGCGTCGTCGTCGTCGTCGGCCACGATCACGTAGTAGAGGTCGGCGGTCGTGCCGGCGGCGGCGGTGGCGACCGGGTTGGGGACGTCGGCGGCCCAGACGCCGTCGGTCATGTCGCCGTCGATGAGCAGCATCGACAGCTGGGTCATGCGCGCCAGATCCGGCGGGTCGGCCGGCGGCGTGGTCGCGTAGTAGAAGAGCGGCGCCCGCTTGAGGCCGCGGTCGTCGCGGATGCGGGCGTCGACGGTCAGCCCGACCAGGGTGGCGGCGTCGGCCGGCGTGTGCTCGACGGTCGGCGCCGCGCCCGGGCAGTCGGGGCGCCCGGGCCGGCGCAGGACGATCAGGTAGCTCTTGAGCGTCTTCGGGTTGGCGCCGTCGTCGGCGGAGAGGGTGAGTGGGAAGCGATCGTCGGCGTTCGCCTGGGCCTGGCTCGGACACCAGCGCCAGGTGGCCGCCACGCCGCCCGGCGCGTCGAGGACCGCGCCCTCGATGCGCGGCTCCTCCTCGGCGAGGACGACGTCGGTGGAGTCGGGATCGTCGACGGCGATGGCGACCTCCGCGCACTGGCGCTGGCCGAGATCGAGGGTCGTGCCGGAGCCGAGCGGCGCCCGGAAGACCGGCGCCGACATGGCGCCGACCGCCGAGCGGACCTCGATCGCGACCGGCAGCGTGGTCTCGACCGCGCCGTCGGAGGCGACGAAGTCGAAGTGCCAGAGGCCGACGTCGGCGGCCATCGGCGTCCAGCGGAAGACGCCGGTGCCGGCCGGCGATCGCGTCAGCGCGGCGCGGTCGTGGATGCCGGGCACGTCGGCGGCGAAGGAGAAGTCGAGCGCGTCGCCGTCGGCGTCGCTGGCGCGCAGCTCGAGGCGCAGCTCGGTGCCGACCTGGACCAGCTGGTCGTCGATCGGCTCGAGCATCGGCGTGGTGCCGCCGGTCGCGCAGGCGGCGGTCGCGGCGGCAACGACAGTGGCCAGCAGCAGGGTCAGTCGTTCCGCGGTCGAAACACCCCAGCACCTCGGCAATCGCATGCGATCCTCCACGGGTACGCGCAGATGCGTCCCCGTGGGGAGGTGTAGGTGCAAGGGTCGGACCTGTTCTGCCCCGAGCCGCTCGGGGCAGAGATCAGAGCGCGAGCAGCGCCGCCAGCTCGTCGCCGACCGCGAACAGCACCAGCTCGCGCAGGAACGGATCGTTGAGCGCCTGCGGCAGCTCCGCGATCTGCGCGCGCGCCATGAGGATCCGGAGCGGCGTGGCGAGGCTGCCCGAGGCGACCACGCCGGCGCGGGCGCCGCCGGCGGCGAGGCCGTGGGCGAGCGCGCGGTGGTCGAAGCTGGCCGGATCGATCGCGAGGGCGAACGGCCGCAGCTCGTTCATGAGGCCGGTCGGGATCAGGCGGCGCAGCTTCTGGCTCTGGGCGGCGACCGCGTCGGCGTCGACCGCCAGGTACGGCAGGTCGGGCGAGAACAGGCGCAGCAGCGCGACGACGAGGACGCCGAGGTCGTCGACCGGCAGCCGGGCCGCGATCGCCAGCTGCGCCTGGGCGAGCTTGAGCGCCGAGCCAGCGGCGAAGCGGACGGCGACCGGATCGTCGGCGAGCTGGGCGCCGACGACGAGCGACACCGGGCTGGTCGGCTCGGCGACCATCGCCAGCGGCTGGCGCTGCGACAGGTAGACGTCGATCTCGCCCAGGCCGAGGCGATCGGCGACCTCCTGGGCGACGACGGCGACCGCGTGCTCGCGGGCGCGCAGGCGATCGCCGCGGGTCACGCCGTAGGGGCGGAGGTCGACGCCGACGTGCTTGGCGATGCGATCGCCGAGGAGCGCGAACATCTGTCGGATCTCGGCCGGCACCGTGCGCGGGAACAGGAGGTCGTCGGCCTCCGGCTTGACCAGCACCGCCGGATCGGCGGGCGGCGGCGCCGACGCCAGCAGCGCGTCCTCGACCGCGTCGCCGGCGCCGCACAGGCGCGCCATCTCGGCGGCGGCGCGCGCCACCGCCTGGCTGCCGACGACGCCGGCGGTGTGGCGCGCCGCGTACGCGCGCGACACCGTCCGGTACGCCTCGCCGTCGAGGGTGTTCTGCTGCAGCCGCGCCCGCATCGCGCCGGCGACCCGGCCGGTGTGGATCCGGACGCTGGTGAGATCGCCGCTCTCGAGGTAGAAGCGGACCATCTCGTTCAGGGCGGCGTCGTTGGTCGGCGCCAGGTCGAGCGCCATGTTGTAGGCGCGCTCGGCCCGCTTCCGGTCCTGGAAGCCCTCGAGGAAGATCCGGCCGACCCGGTGCAGGTGGCCGACCCGCTTTTCCGGATCCGGCTCGCCCTTGACCAGGCGCTCGCAGGCGCCGAGCGCCATCTTCCACTCGCCGGTGGCGATGCCGAGGTCGGCCATCCGCTCGAGGGCGAAGTGGTCGTCGGGGTCGATGGCGAGCACGCGCTGGAACGCCTTGATCGCGTACTGCGGGTCGGGCACCCGGTCGCTGTAGATGGCGCCGAGGCGGGTGTAGATCCCCTTCAGCACCTCGGGCTCGGTCTCGAGCCGCGACCGCGCCATCAGCGCCTCGGCGGCCTCGGCCCACGCCCCCTGCTCCCAGCAGATGTCGGCGAGGGCGCCGACGGCGTGGCGGTCGTCGGGATCGAGCTCGAGGATGGCGCGGTAGTGGCGCTTGGCGGTGTCGCGGTCGCCGAGGAAGTTGCGGTGGAGGTCGGCGAGCGCGCGGTGCAGCTCGCGGGCGCCCGGGCTGTGCCCCTCGACCTCGAGCCGGGCGGCCAGGACGGTCGCCAGGTCCTCGTAGTCGCCGTGCTCCTCGAGGAGCAGGCGCAGGCGGACGAAGGCGTCCTTCTGCGACGGCTCGGTGGCGAGCGCCTTGCGCAGGGCGATGACGGCGCGGTCCGGGAGCAGCGCCTTGTCCATGTAGGCGACGCCGGCAAGGTGGTAGAGCGCGGCGCGGGCGTGGCTCGACGGCGCCGCCGGCTCGGCCGGAGCGATCGCGTCGGCCTCGCGGGCGGCGGCCTCGGCGAAGTCGGTCCACAGCTGGCCGCGCAGCGCGGCCCAGCGCCAGCCCTGCAGCGCCGGCACATAGCCCGGGCGCAGCGCCTCGGCGGCGCGGAAGCGCTCGATGGCGGCGTCGAGCTCGCCGATGTCGGCCAGGGTCTCGCCGGTGCGGGTCAGAAAGGCGGCGCGGGCGCGCGGGTCGTCGACGAACAGGTCGGCGATCGCCAGCTCGAGATCGGCCAGCTCCCGCGTGCTGCCGTGGCGGCGGATCTGCGCCTCGAGATGGAACAACGCGAGGCGGAAGCTGCGGTCCTGGGCGACGATGGCGCGCCAGGCCGGCAAGAGCTCCTCGTCGTCGCGCCCCTCGCGCTGGGCGACGATGGCGCGATCGTAGGCGAGCGCGACCGCGTCGGTGGGGTCGCCGCCGTCGGCGGGCAGCGCGGCGACCTCGCGCTCGCGGACCCGGGCCAGATCGCCCCAGCGGCCGTCGACGGCGTAGGCGCGCTCGAGGCGGCGCAGCACCGACAGCCGGCCGGGGTCGGAGTCGGCGGCGGCCTCGTAGGCGAGCAGCGCCGAGGCGTGATCGCCGCGCAGCTCGCCGTCGATGCGGGCGAGCGCCTCGTAGGCGTCGGCCTTGGCGGCCTCGTCGGAGGTCTCCTCGGCCTGCTTGAGGTCGGCGATGGCGATGGCGGCGGCCGGGGTGGCGTCGCCGGCGGCGAAGGCGGCCCGGATCAGCGGGTCGGTCGCGAGCGGATCGCCCGGGCGCAGCTCGAGGGCGCGGGTGTACAGCGCCGCGGCGCCGCCCGGGTCGCCCTGGGCCATCTGGAGATCGGCGTCGCGGATCAGGCGGGCGAAGGCGTCGGTGCCGCCGTCGAGATCGCGGCGGGCGACGCCGGCGCCGCCGGCGGTGCCCTCGCGGCGGCGGGCGGTGGCGAGCAGGTCGGCGGCGGCGGTGAAGCCGGGCACCGCCTCGGCGACCTGGGCCAGGAGCTGGGCGGCGCGGCCGGGATCGTCGCCGCGCTCGAGGAGGAGCTGGGCGGCGCGGAAGCGCAGCTCGGCGGCGAGCACCGGGGCGTCGCCGGCGGCCGCGGCCCACTCGTCGAGCGCGGCGCCGGCGTCGCCGAGGCGGCCGGCGCGGGCGGCGAGCACGGCGGCGGCGGTGGCGCGGCGCGGATCGCCGGCCCCGACCTCGGCGGCGGCGCGCACGATCTCGTCGGCGCGGCCGAGGTCGGCCCCTGCGCCGGCGGCGGCGACCCGGGCCCGCTCGAGGGCGAAGGTGACGGCGGCGGCGGCGGTCCGGGCCTGGGCCTGGGCGCGGCCGAGGACGTCGATCAGGACGTCGCGGTCGCCGAGGCGGCGCGCCAGGGCGATCGACGCCGCGTGGGCGCGGCCGTTGTCGCTGTCGAAGTCGAGGACCTTGCTCCAGGCGTCGAGGGCGCGGGTCACGGCGCGGACCGGGTCCCCCTCGCCTGCCAGCGCGCTGGCCTGCTCGGTCGCGATCGCGGCCCGCAGGTAGGCGACCTCGGCGTCGACCTGCTCGTCGCCGCTGCCGGCGGCGGCGACCAGCGCCTCGGCGCGCTCGCTCCAGCGGCTGGCCGCGGCCAGGATCTCGGCCTCGGCGTCGATCAGCTCCGGCGCCCCCGGGGTCAGCTTGCGGCCCTCGGCGAGGATGCCAAGGGCGTCGTCGATGGCGCCGTCGGCGGCGTGGGCGCGCGCCAGGCGGACCCGGTCGCGCTGGCGGCCGGGATCCATCGACAGCCGGCGCGCCAGCACGGCGGCGACGGCCGGGACGTCGCCGGCGGCGATCAGGGCGCGGACCAGCTCGGCGGCGGCGTGGTCGTCGCCGCCGTCGACGGCGACCGCCTGGAACAGCAGCGACGCCGCGGTCGACCAGTCCGGCTCGTCGCCGGAGGTCAGCGCTGCGGCGGCGCGAGAGGCGGCGTGGGCGCGCTCGGCCGGATCCGGCGCGACCTCGGCGACGGCGCGGAACGCCATGCCGATCGCGGCTGCATCGCCGCGGCGGACGGCGGCGTCGGCGAGGCTGGCCACCACCGCCGGATCGGTGGCGGCCAGCTCGGCGGCGGAGGCGAGCGCGGCGGCCTCGAGCTCGCCCTGGCCGACGCTGCGCGCGGCCTGGGCGCCGCGCAGCGACAGCGCGGCGGCGGTGATCGCGTCGGAGCCGGCGAGCTGGGCGGCGAGCGCGGTGGTGGCGCCGAGGTAGCCGGCCGGCTCGCCGGCGGCGACCGCGACCCGGGCGACCGCGAGCTGGGCGCCTCGCGACGACGGATCGGAGGCGGCGGCGCCGGCGAAGGCGGCGACGGCGCGGACGCGATCGCCGCCGTCGCGCTCGTCGAGGTGGCCGCGGGCGGTCTCGACGGCGGCGCGCAGGGCCGGGTCGGTCAGGGCCGACGCCAGCCGCGTGAGCGACTCGCCGAACTCGTCGGCGCGGCCGTCGAGGAACGCGAGCTCGGCCTGGGCCAGGAGGGCGCGGACGTCGGAGGACGACGCATCGAGCAGCTCGCCGACCGCGACCCGGGCCAGGTCCTGGTCGCCGGCGGCCATGAGCAGGTCGACCCGGTGCAACGCGAGGGCGCGCCGCTCGAGCGGGCCGGCGAGCTCGAGCTCGGCGTCGAGGTGGGTGGTCGCCTCGGCGAGCTCGCCGCTGGCGCGGGCCAGGCGGCGCAGACCGCGCAAGGCCGGGGTCGCCCGCGGATCGGCGAGCAGCGCGGCCTCGTAGTGCATGCGTGCGCGCTCGATGTCGCCGAGGCGCTCGCACAGCCGGCCGGCCTCGAGGCGCATCGAGCCGGCGGCGTTGTCGTCGAGGGTCTCGAGCTCGCGCTCGTAGACGAGCAGCGCCTGGGCGGCGGCCTCGAGCAGGTCGAAGCCGGCGGTCGGATCGACCCGCTCGGGCAGCGCGATGGCGTCGAGGTCGAGGGACAGGTCCGGCTCGACCAGACGCGGCGGCGGCAGCTCGGGGGCCAGCTCGGGGCCGGAGCGCTCGACCGGCGCCGGCGCCGGCGCGGCGACCTCGGCCGCGGGCGCGACCGGCGGCGCGACGTCGACCACCGTCGGCGCCGGCTCGATCTCGCCGATCGACTCGTACCGCGGCGTCTCGGCTCGACCCGGCGGCGGCGGTGGCGGGGTCGACTTCGGCTTGGTCCGCGGCGGCGGCTCCGGGATCGCCGGCACGCCGCCGATCGGCGTGGCGTCGCCCATCCGGGCGGCCGGCTCGCGGGCCGGGACCAGGTCGGCGGTGCGGGGGCGCGCGCTCGGCCGCTCGATCGGCAGCGAGATCGCCTCGGCGATGTCGGAGAAGTCGTCCTCGGCCAGCGTCGGCGTCGGCACCGCCTCCGGCACGTGCCGCTGGTCGATGTCGGCCAGCGCCTCGTCGACCGACATCGCGTGCTCGTCGACCTCGGCGGCCGCCGGCGGCGGCTGCGACGGCGGCCGGCCGCGCAGCGCGCCGTGCTCGTCGGCCTCGAGCTCGACGACCATGCTCTCGCTGGCGGTCGGCGGCGCCGCCGGGGCGGCGCGGCGCACGACGTGCGCGGTCGCGCGCCGGCCCAGCGCCGACGGCGTCTTGGTGATGTCCTCGGTCTCCTCGCCGGCCTCGCTGCCGATCTCGATGTCGTCGTAGAAGTCCTCGTCGACCTCGAAGGTGACCGCCGGCTCGGCGTCGTCGGCGAAGAAGGCGGCGGCGGCGGCGCTGGCCTGGGCCGCCTCCTCGCGCTGGCGCTCGGCGATCCGCTCGAGCTCGGCGGCGTCGGCGACCCGGGTGGCGTCGGGGCCGCCGAAGTCGAACTCGTCGAGG
>Ga0075429_100002760_pt1 | contig 14845 bp, 11 predicted proteins | sample RhiMetdeltSRZDD3_FD_75295 | JGI IMG/M metagenome (GOLD analysis project Ga0075429, IMG submission 75295) | Populus rhizosphere microbial communities from Tennessee, USA - Rhizosphere MetaG P. deltoides SRZDD3 | ecosystem: Host-associated > Plants > Roots > Rhizosphere > Soil | place: USA... | reverse complement strand
CTCGCGCGACCAGTCGAAGGCGAGCCCGAGCGGCTGCATCTGCGACTTCATGTCGGCGATGTTGTCGCGCGTCCACGTCGCCGGCGCGATGCCCTTGTCGATGGCCGCGTTCTCCGCGGGCAGGCCGAAGGCGTCCCAGCCCATCGGCATCAGCACGTTGAAGCCCTTCATGCGCAGGTAGCGCGCCATCATGTCGTTGATGGTGTAGTTGCGCACGTGGCCCATGTGCAGCTTGCCGCTCGGGTACGGCAGCATCGAGCACGCGTAGAACTTGGGGCGCGACGCGTCCTCGCGGACGCGGTAGGCGTCGCGTGCGGCCCATGCGGCCTGGGCGGCACGCTCGATCTCGTCGGGTTTGAATTCTGGGTTCATGAGGTCGGGGCAGGACGTCAGGCCAGGCCGAGGACGTCGTTCATGCCGTAGAGGCCGCTGGTCTTGTCGGCGAGGAAGCGCGCCGCGCGCAGGCTGCCCTGGGCATAGGTGGCGCGGCTGGCGCTCCTGTGCGTGATCTCGATGCGCTCGCCGGTGCCCGCGAACAGCACGGTATGGTCGCCGACGATGTCGCCGCCGCGGATGGTGGCGAAGCCGATGGTGGACGGGTCGCGCTCGCCGGTGACGCCCTCGCGGGCATAGACGGCGCAGTCCTTGAGCTCGCGGCCGAGGGCCTGCGCCACGGCTTCGCCCATCGCGAGCGCGGTGCCGCTGGGCGCATCCACCTTGTGCCGGTGGTGCGCCTCGACGATCTCGATGTCGTAGCCGGTGCTCAGGGCGCGCGCCGCCATGTCGAGCAGCTTCAGCACGACGTTCACGCCCACGCTCATGTTCGGCGCCATGACGATGGGAATGTGCCGCGCGTGCTCCGCGATGCGTGCCTTCTGCTCATCGCTGAAGCCCGTGGTCCCGATCACCGCCTTCACGCCCCGTTCGCGGCAGGCGGCCAGGTGCGCCAGCGTGCCCTCGGGGCGCGTGAAGTCGATGAGCACGTCCGCATCGGCCAGGCCGGCGGGCAGTTCCGCCGTGACGGCGATGCCGCTCGCGCGGCCCAGGAACGCGGTGGCATCGGTGCCGATGGCGGTGCTGCCCGCGACGTCGAGTGCGCCCGCGAGCACGGCGTCGTCCGCCGCCGTGACCGCTTCGATGAGCATGTGGCCCATGCGCCCGGAGGCGCCGGCAACGGCGATGCGCAACGGCTGCATGTGCGGCCTCCCGTCAGCGCGCCTCGAGGGGCGGATAGGTGCGCGCCGGGCCGGCGGCGGAGGCCGCCCGGTCCGGGGCGGCCGGCTGCCGCGGCGCGGGCAGCGCCTTGATCTGGCTCTCGGTGAGCGCCAGCGGCGGGGCGTTGCGCGAGGTCTTGAAGGTGTCGATGGACGCGACGAACTCGCGCTCGGCAGGCAGTTCCCCGCCGGTCTCGATGCTCTTCAGCGCGTCGCCCTCGAAGAGCACGACCACGTTGCGCCGCTGGGGCTGGGCGCCCTGGCGCCGGATGGTGAACACGTAGTCCCAGCGGCCGTCGTGGAACGCGTCGGTGAGCAGCGGCGAGCCGAGGATGTCGCGCACCTGGGCGCGGCTCATGCCCGGGCGGACCGCCTCGGCCTGCTCCTTCGTGACCACGTTGCCCTGCACGATCTCCACGCGATAGGGCGTGATGATGCCGAGCAGGTTGTCGGACGATTGCAGCGACTGGCAGCCGGCCAATGCCGCCAGCGCGGCCGCCGCGGCCAGCGGCGGCAGGAAGGGAAGCGAACGCATGGGTGTGGGAACGGTGGGCGGCGGCGGGCGTCGCGCCTCGATATGATGGTCGATTCTAGCGGGTGACCCCACGCGGGCGCCCCGCGCCGGAGTCACCATGAGCCACGCGGACGAACTCAAGAGCAGCGGCCTGAAGGCCACCCTGCCGCGCCTGAAGATCCTCGAGGTCTTCCAGAAGACCACGCAGCGGCACATGACGGCCGAGGACGTGTTCAAGGTCTTGCTCGCCGAGGGCTCCGACGTCGGCCTCGCCACCGTGTACCGCGTGCTGATGCAGTTCGAGCAGGCCGGCATCCTCTCGCGCAACCACTTCGAGACGGGCAAGGCGGTGTTCGAGCTCAACGAGGGCAAGCACCACGACCACCTCGTCTGCATGGATTGCGGCCGCGTGGAGGAATTCTTCGACCCCGAGATCGAGAAGCGCCAGAAGGCGATCGCCCAGTCGCGCGGCTTCGACCTGCACGAGCACTCGCTGTCGCTCTACGCTGCCTGCGTCAAGAAGAACTGCCCCTACCGCCCGGAGAAATAGCTGGCCGGCTACTCGGGCTTTCCCATCGCCTTCTGATGCCGCTCGATGAACTCGCGGTAGGTGTCGATGCCGCGCAGCTGCAGGATGGTGTTGCGCACGGCCGCCTCCACCAGCACCGCGAGGTTGCGGCCGGCGTCCACCGCGATCACCGCCTTGCGCACCGGCACGTCGAGGATCTCCTCGTACAGCGGCTCGTAGGGCAGGCGCTCGAACTCGCGCTCGAGGGTTTCCTTGCGCACCAGGTGGACGATCAGCTTGAGGCGCATCTTCCGGCGCACCGCGGTCTCGCCGAAGATGGCCTTGATGTCGAGCAGGCCGATGCCGCGCACCTCGAGCAGGTTGAGCAGCAGTTCGGGGCAGCGGCCTTCCAGCGCCGTCTGCGACACCCGGTACAGGTCGACGGCGTCGTCGGCCACCAGCCCATGGCCGCGCGAGATCAGCTCCAGCCCCAGCTCGCTCTTGCCGAGGCCGGATTCGCCGGTCAGCAGCACGCCCAGGCCCAGGATGTCCATGAACACGCCATGGCGCGTGGTGCGCTCCGCGAAGAGCTGGCTCAGGTAGCCGCGCACGACGTCGATCACGTGCCCGGCCGATTCCTCGGTGACGAACAGCGGGATGTCGGCGCGGTCGCACATCGCGACCAGCTTGTCGGGCGGCGTCTGCGCGTCGGCGACGATCAGCACCGGGGGCTCCAGGGTCACGATGCGCGCGATGCGGCGCTCGATCACGTCGGCCGTGGACTGGCTGAGGTAGGCGACCTCGCGGCGGCCCACGATCTGCACCCGGTAGGGGTGGATGTAGTTGAGATAGCCGACCAGGTCCGCGGCCGACTGCGCGTTGCGCACCGCGGCTTCGTCGAAGCGGCGTTCCGGATGCGCATGGCCGGCGATCCATTCCCAGGACAAGGCCGGGCGGTGTTCCTCGAAGAGCGCCTCGGCGCTGATGACGGTCGGTTTCACCGGGCTGGATTTTCGTGCAAGTCGCCCGTCCGCGCGGGCGTGCGGCCGGGGCGCCGCGTCGCGCCGCTCAGGCGACGGACTTCAGGGGTTCCCAATTCGAGATCAGCTCGTGCACCTTGGCCGCGTCCGGCTCGGTCTTGAGCCGTTCGCGCAGTTCCCGGTCGCTCAGCATTTCCGCGATCTCCGACAGGATCTCGAGGTGCCGCTGGGTGGCCGCTTCGGGCACCAGCAGGAAGATGAGCAGCGACACCGCCTCGTCGTCGGGGGCGTCGAATGGAATGGGCTGCTGCACGCGGACGACCGCGGCAAGCGGATTCTTCAGGCCCTTGATGCGCCCGTGGGGGATCGCGACGCCGTGCCCGAGGCCGGTGGAGCCCAGGCGCTCGCGGGCGAAGAGGTTGTCGGTGACCGTGGCGCGGGCGATCGCGTGCTGGTTCTCGAACAGCAGGCCGGCATGCTCGAACGCGCGCTTCTTGCTGGTGGCGTCCACATCGACCAGCACGTTGCTGGCGGGCAGGATGGCGGCGAGACGGTTCATCGGGAGGTCCGGTGCCGAGATCACTTCATGGGCAACGCCGGCGGGCCGTGGGAGCGCTATGACGAAAAACCCGGTGTTGAGCGAAACGTCCGAGCGTTCGCGAACGATGACAGATTGTGCACCTCGCCGCAACGCATGCCTTCCCCGGCTTCAAGGGGTCGTGCGATGTGCAGCAAAAAAGCGGCCCGCGGGCCGCTTCCTGGCGATTTCGCAAGAATCGTTCAACTGACCTCGCCTTCGATCCGCTTGGCCGCCACGTGATGGTGGTCGTTCAGGCGATCCTTGTGCCGGACCACCTGCCGGTCCAGCTTGTCCATGAGCTGGTCGATCGCCGCGTACAGGTCCTCGTGGGCGTTCTCGACGAAGATGTCCTTGCCCTTGACGTGCAAGGTGACCTCGGCCTTCTGGCGGCGCTCCTTTTCCTTCAGCTTCTCGACTGACAACAGCACATTGATGTCCACCACCTGGTCGAAGTGCCGCGTCACTCGGTCCAGCTTGGTCAGCACGTATTCGCGCAGGGCCGGGGTGACTTCGAGATGATGGCCGCTGATCGTCAGATTCATGAGTACTCCTTTCGCGGGGGTGGGACAGAGAGAGCGGGGGGAGTGGAAAGGCTGTCACCGGGGGGTGAGTCGGGCGGGGAGCCGTCGAACCCAGTGTGCACGGGTTCAGGGTATGTGACAAGCCGGCGACGGTCAAAGTTCACACCGGCTGAAAGTGGGTGCTTGCCGGGGCGTCCGCCGGGCGCCGGGTGCCATAATCCGCGCTTTCCCGCTCTTCGGAGTCCCGCGTTGGACGTCGCCCCGCCTCGGTGACCGTCTGCTCGATTCCGGCCCCGGCTGCCCCGGCCGCGGCCGCCTGAGTGAGACGGTCCCGCGAGTTCCATCCCGTATCACCCAGGACGAACGCGCCGCCGCGCGTCCGGACGGCTCAGACCGATGCTGAACGTATTCACTTTGGCCAACGGCCGGCTGTTCCAGGAAGAGATCGAGAGCCTGCATGCGCTGGCCGACGTGCGGCCGATCTGGGTCGATCTGGAAGAGCCCACCGCAGAGGAGAAAGGCTGGATCGCCCAGCACTTCGGCGTCACCATCCCGCTGGACGCGGTCGACGACGACCTGGAGGAGTCGGCCCGCTTCTACGAGGAAGACAACGGCGAGCTGCACATCCGCTCCGACTTCCTCGTCGGCGACGACACCCCGCACAACGTGCGCGTGGCCTTCATCCTGTTCAAGGGCGTGCTGTTCTCCGTGCACGACGAGCCCCTGCCGGTGTTTCGCCTGCTGCGGCTGCGCGCGCGGCGCATCCCGGCGCTGATCGAGGACGCCAAGGACGTGCTGCTCAAGCTCTACGACGCGGACGCCGAGTACAGCGCCGACGCCCTCGAAGGCATCTACGACGCCCTCGAGGCGGTCAGCAACCGGGTGCTCAAGCAGGACGTGAACGACGCCACCGCCGGCGAGGCGCTCTCGGCGATCGCCCGCGAGGAGGACCTGAACGGCCGCATCCGGCGCAACGTGATGGACACGCGCCGCGCAGTGAGCTTCATGATGCGCAGCCGCCTGCTGAATGCCGAGCAATTCGAGGAGGCGCGCCAGATCCTGCGCGACATCGACTCGCTGGACAGCCACACGACCTTCCTGTTCGACAAGATCAACTTCCTGATGAACGCGACGGTCGGCTTCATCAACATCAACCAGAACAAGATCATCAAGATCTTCTCGGTCGCGAGCGTGGCGCTGCTGCCGCCGACGCTCATCGCGAGCATCTACGGCATGAACTTTCGCGCCATGCCGGAGCTCGACTGGTCGCTCGGCTATCCCTTCGCGCTGACGGTCATGGTCATGTCGGTAGCCGCGCCGTTCATCTATTTCCGGCGCAAGGGGTGGTTGCGCTAGGGGAGCACTGAAAGATTGCAGACGCAATCTTTTCAGTGCTTCTTCGATCGGTGCGAGGCGGGCCGGCAAGGCCGACCGTCCTCGCAAGGGAGGTCGCGCTGCGTGTTACTGCGCGCGACCTGAATGGGCGGTGCCGTCGGGGGCCAGCGAGTACATCGAGCCGCCCGCCTCGGCCGTCGGCACGCCGGCCGTCGTCGTGCTCGCGCTCGCGGCGGCGATCTCGGCGATCGGGTCCGCTGCCGAGGCGACCGCCGGATCCTGGCCGGCCGCCGCGAAGCCGTCGCGCAGGCGCCAGACGTCCTCGGACGCGCCGGCTTCGCCGGTGCTCGCCGCCACGCCGTGCGCCCGTGCCGCCGCCAGTTCCTGCCGCACGGCGTCGCGGGACGCCATCGTGTCGCGGGACATCGCGTCATGGAACTCGGTGGCCTCGTGGCGGCTCACCGTCCACGCCAGCGGCTCGCGCAGGGCGTCGGTATTCACCCGCATCTCTTGCCGGACGTCGGCGCGGCTTTCCCATTGGTCGGCCTCGATGGCCCGGGCACCGAAGCCGGCCAGCGCCGTCAACGTCGCGACGGCGGCCAGGCGAAGGGGGTGTCGGATGGTCATGTGGGCACTCCTTGTCGGTGGGGATGTGCGCGGTTGGACCGGACCGGCGGCGCCCCCGTTTCGCAACAAGACTCGACAACCGTAGGCCCTTGGCTACCGCGAGGCGCCGCGGCCGACACCCGCGGTCCGCCGCGTCCTACAGGCGCGCCCCGAAAGGCAGCCGGCCCGCTGCGCGAGGCAGCGGGCCGTCGGAATAAAGATGCTGCACAGCGCCCCGCAGCGAAGGAGGGAGGGAGGAGGGAGGAGGAGAACCGCTCCGGGATTTCAGCCGGACGACCGGCAGGCTGTGCAACTCAAAACGTGGTGACCAGGAGGGAGGGTCACGCCGGTTTCGATGCGCGGGCCGGGGGCGAGTTCCGCCGCAAAGATGCGTTCGCGGCGTCTTTTTGTAAGGAATGACTACCGCGGGAGGCCGCGCCAAACGGGCCGGCTGCCGCGCCGCCACGGCGCGCCGCAGGCCGCGGCCGGCCGGCGGAACCGCAGGCGACAATCGCCGCACGATGCCCTCGTTCCTCGACAAGCTCTGCTCCCGCGCCGACCTCGAGCGGCGCGGCGCCGCCCTGCCGCGGCCCGTCGTCTTCACCAACGGCGTGTTCGACATCCTGCACCGCGGCCACGTCAGCTACCTCGCGCAGGCGCGCGAGCTGGGCGCCTGCCTGGTGATCGGGCTCAACAGCGACGCCTCCGCGCGCGGCCTGGGCAAGGGCCCCGGCCGCCCGCTCAACGGCGAGACCGACCGCGCCTGCGTGCTGGCCGCCCTGGAAAGCGTGAGCCTGGTGACCTTGTTCGACGAGCCGACCCCCGTCGAGCTGATCAAGCTCGTGCGCCCTCAGATCTACGTGAAGGGCGGCGACTACGACGTGCAAACGCTCGAGGAAACCCGCTGGGTGCGCAGCTGGGGCGGCGACGCGCGGGCGCTGCCGTTCGTCGACGGCTACTCGACGACCGCGCTGGTGCAGCGCATCCGCGGCTGACCGCCCGGCGCTTCCCGCTGCGGCCCGCCGCGCGGCGGCAGGCGTCAGCCGAACACCGCGCGTCCCAGCGCGAGCACGGCATCGCGCTCGGCGGCCAGCGTGTCGGGGGGGACCTGCGTCGGCTGCTCGTCCAGGCGCGCGCGGTGCTGCGCGCGGCGCAGCTCCCGGTAGGCGTCCGCCGCCGCCACGCCGATCGGCGAGGGCAGCAGCCCCGCCGCCTCGGCGCGCTTCAGCAGCGCGATGTTGCCCACGTTGTCCAGCAGCTCCGGATGCGCCGAGCTGTGCGCCAGCACCAGGTACTGCACGGCGAACTCGACGTCCATCATGCCCCCCGGGCTGAACTTCACGTCGAACAGCCCCGTGCGCACCGGGCGCGAGGAACGCACCTTCTCGAGCATGGCCTGCACTTCGTGCCGCAGTGACCGGGCGTCGCGCGGCGCGGCCAGCACCGAGCGGCGCACGCGCTCGAAGCGCGCGCCGATCTCGGGGAAGCCGGCGCAGAAGCGCGCCCGCGTGAGCGCCTGGTGCTCCCAGGTCCACGCGGTGTTGCTGCCGCGGCCCGTCTGGTAGCGCTCGTAGCTCTGCACCGACGACACGAGCAGGCCCGAGTTGCCGTTCGGGCGCAGCGCCGTGTCGATGTCGAACAGCTCGCCCGCGGAGGTGCGCAGCGTGAGCCACGTGATGACCTTGCGCACGAATGCGCCGTACACCTCGGGCGCGCGCTCGTCGTCGTCGTCGAACAGGAACACGACGTCGAGGTCGCTGCCGTAGCCCAGCTCCTTGCCGCCCAGCTTGCCGTACGCGATGACGGCGAAGCGCGGCTCGTCGCGGTGGCGCTGCTTCAGGTGGCCCCAGGCCCAGCGCAGCGTGCAGTCGAGCATCGCGTCGGCCAGGGCCGACAGGTCGTCGGCCACCTGCTCGACCGTGATGTGGCCCTCCACGTCGCGCACCAGCGTGCGGAACACCTCCGCATGGTGTGCGCGCCGCAGCGTGTCGAACAGCGACTCCTCGTGCGCCTCGCCCGAGCGCTCCCAGGCGCGGTGGCGCGCCTCGAGGTCGGCGATGGTCTCGTCGCGGTCGAAGCGGCTGTGCAGCAGCCGCTCGTCGGCCAGCTCGTCGATCACGCCGGGGTGCAGCATGAGGTAGCGCATCGGCCAGCGCGCCAGCCCGAGCAGGCGCAGCAGGCGGTTCTCGACCTCGGGCCGCTCGACGAGCAGCGCGAGGTAGCTCTCGCGCCGCAGCAGCGGCCCCAGCCAGTCGACGAAGCGCAGCGCCGCCTCCATGGTGCAGCGCTCGTCCTGCACGGCGCTGGCCGCGCGGCCGATCAGCTTGGCGAGCCGCAACTTGCTGTCGTCGCGCAGGCCGCGGATGCGCGGCTGCTCGGCCCAGGCGCCGACGCGCTCGGCGAGCGGCGCCGGCAGCCGCTCGATGAAGAGCTCGCTGTCCACCGGCTGGGGCGCCGGGCCGCACGTGCGGCACGTGCCGGGCATGGGCGCCTGCCCGTCGTGCAGCAGCGCGTCGAACTCGGTGGCCACCGCCTCGCGCATCGCGCCGAGCGTCTCGAACAGCTCGCAGGTGTCCGCGCGGCAGGCGAGCCCGAGGCTGCGCGCGATCCAGGCGAGGTCGCCGTCGGCGGTGGGCAGCAGGTGGGTCTGCTGGTCGTCGAGGAACTGGATGCGGTGCTCGACGCGGCGCAGGAACGTGTACGCCTCGGCGAGACGACGCGCGCTGTCGGACTTCATCAGTCCGCGCGCGGCCAGCCGGTCCAGCGACTTCAGCGTGGAGCGCGTGCGGATCTCGGGGAACTGCCCGCCGCGCACGACGAGCAGCAGCTGCACGATGAACTCGATCTCGCGGATGCCGCCGCGCGAGAGCTTCACGTCGTTGGCACGCTCGGGCCGCCCGGCCGCGCGCCGCTGCGCTTCGTCGCGCACCTTGCGGTGCAGCTGGCGCAGCCCCTCGAACACGCCGTAGTCGAGGTACTTGCGGTACACGAACGCCGTGACGATGGAGCGCAGCGCGAGCGCGCGGCCGTTGCGCACGCTCTCGCGCGGCGCCACCACGCGGCTCTTCAGCCAGGCGAAGCGCTCCCACTCGCGCCCCTGCACCTGGAAGTACTCCTCCAGCATCGCGAGGCTCACGACCGGCGGCCCGGAATTGCCGTTCGGGCGCAGCGCGAGGTCGACGCGGAACACGATGCCGTCGTCGGTGGTGTCGCCGATCAGCCCATAGAGCCCGCGCGCGAGCTGGGCGAAGTACTCGTGCGCCGAGACGTGCTGCGCGCCGGTGGTGTGGCCGTCTTCCTCGTAGACATAGACCAGGTCGATGTCGGACGAGACGTTGAGCTCGCGCGCGCCCAGCTTGCCCATGCCGACGACCCAGAATTCGATGGGTTGCCCGGCCTCGTCCAGCGGCGCGCCGAAGCGCGCGTCGAGGTCCTTGCGGGCCTGCGCCAGCGCGAGGTCGAGCGCGGCCTCGGCGAGCTCGGTGACCGACAGCGTGATGTCGGTCATCGCCGCGCGCTGCTCGATGTCGAGCACCGCGAGGCGCTCCATCACGAGGTGGCGCGCGACGCGCAGGGCGCTCGCGAGCGTGCGCCCGTCGCCACGCAGGTGCTCGACCAGGTCGACGATCACGTCGCGCCTCGGCAGCCCCGGCGGCAACAGCGCGAGCTCGCCGGCATGGCGCCGCCGCACGCGCTGCACGAAGCGGCTGTGGTCGGCTCGGGCGGAGGCATCGGACGCCGCCAACGGGCCCTCGGGCGGCAGCGGAATGTCTGGCAGGGAACCCATGGAGGCGGCGGCGGTCTGTGTGCTACTGTCTTGCCGCACCGGCAGCCGCGAGGGTATCGGCGCTTCGGGAAGAATGCGAGAGCGCGCTGCGGCGCGGCTTCGCACCCCGCACCGCCGTCGTCCCGCATCCCAACTCGTTCATGTCCATCGTTGCGCCCGTTACTGCCGCTGGGACCGCACCGCGCACCCGGCGCGCCGTGATGGCGTCGCGCCTGCGCTGGCTGGCGCGGGTTCTCGCGGGGCTGGTCATCGCGGCGTGGAGCTTATTGCTTGTCGCCTGGCTGACACTGCACTGGGGGATTCTGCCGCACGTCGACGAATGGCGGCCGCAGATCGCGGCGCGCGCGAGCGCTGCGCTCGGCGTCGCGGTGCGCATCGGCCGCATCGACGTGCGATCGAACGGCTGGATCCCGACGCTCGAGTTGCGCGACGTCGCGCTGCACGATGCCGACGGCCGCCCCGCCCTCGAGCTGCCGCGCGTCGTGGCCGCGCTCTCCCCGCGCTCGCTGTTCGCGCTCGACGTGCGCTTTTCGCAACTGCTGATCGACGGTGCGCATCTGGAAGTGCGTCGCGACGCCGCGGGGCGCGTCGTGGTCGGCGGCCTCGACTTCAGCGGCCCCGACACCGGCGACCGCTCCGCCACCAACTGGTTCTTCCGCCAGCCGGAGTTCGTCATCCGCAGCGGCTCGATCACGTGGCGCGACGAGCAGCGAGATGCGCCGCCGCTTTCGCTCACCGACGTGCAGCTCGTCGTGCGCAACGGCCTGCGCCGCCACGCGATCCGCCTCGACGCCACGCCGCCCGCCGAATGGGGCGAGCGCTTCAGCGTGCGCGGCCGCTTCACGCACTCGCTGCTGCGCGAGAGCGGCGACTGGCGGCACTGGAGCGGCACGCTGCACGCCGACCTGCCGCGCGCCGACGTGAGCGAGCTGCGCCGCCACGTCGCGCTGCCGTTCCAGCTCACCGAGGGCGACGGCGCGGTGCGCGCGTGGCTCGACGTGCGCGAAGGCGAGGCGCAGTCGGCCACCGTGGACCTCGCCTTGCGCGAGGTCAACCTGCGGCTCGCGGACGACGTGGCCCCGCTCGCGCTCGCGCAGATCGAGGGCCGCCTCGCCGCCGTGCGGCTCGAGCGCGGCTGGCGGCTGGCGGCGCGGCAGTTCGGCTTCCTCACCGGGGACGGCATCCGGTGGCCGCGCGGCGATCTCTCGTTCGCGTGGCGCGACGTCTCGAACGGCGTGCCGGCGGGCGGCGATTTCGCCGCGCAGCGGCTGGACCTCGCGCTCATGGCGCAAGTGGCCACGCGCGTTCCGCTCGGCCAGACGGTGCGGCAGCTGCTGGCGGAGCTCGCGCCGCAAGGCTCGGCGCGCGAACTCACCGCGCACTGGCAGGGCCCGCTGGACCGTCCGGACACGTATGTCGTGCGCGGCGTGCTGAGCGACCTGTCGCTCGCCGCGAAGGCGCAGGCGCAGGCCGACGCGGTGGGCCGGCCCGGCCTGCGCAACGCGACCATCGTGCTCAACGCCACCGAGAAGGGCGGCGATGCGCGGCTCGCCATCGCGCGCGGCGGCATCGAGCTGCCGGGCGTGTTCGCCGAGCCGCTGGTCGCGCTCGACCAGCTCGGCGCGTCGCTGCAGTGGCGCATCGAGCCGTCGAGGACGGCAGGCGCGCCGCCGCGCATCGCGCTCGCGGTGAAGGACGTGCGCTTCGCCAACGCCGATGCGCAAGGCGAACTCTCCGGCACGTGGACCACCGGGCCGGGCGAGGGCACGGCGCGCGGCGGGCGTTATCCGGGCCAGCTCGAGCTCACCGGCAAGCTCACGCGCGGCGTGGCCACGAGCGTCGCGCGCTACCTGCCGCTCGGGCTGCCGGACGACACGCGCTCGTACGTGGCCCGCGCCGTGCGCGCGGGCCAGGTGAACGCGATGACCGTGCGCGTGCGCGGCGACCTGTGGGATTTCCCGTTCCACCGCATCCGCAATCCGAAGGACGGCGAGTTCCGCATCGCCGGGCACGTGGAGGACGTGGAGCTCGCCTACATGCCGGGCATGCCGGCCGAGTGGCCGCCGTTCACCCGCGTGCGCGGCGAGCTGGTGTTCGACCGCGCCTCGATGGAGATCCGCAACGCGCAGGCGCGGGTCTACGGCGTCGACCTCGCGAACGTGCAGGGCGGCATCCGCAACCTGGTCGACAAGCCGGTGCTCGCCATCGACGGCACCGCGCGCGGTCCGCTCGCCGACCTGCTGCGCTACGTCAACGCGTCGCCCGTGGGCGGGTGGATCGACCACGCGCTCGGCAAGGCGACCGGCACCGGCCTGGCGGACCTGCGGCTCGCGCTGTCGATCCCGCTCACGGCGCCCGACGCGTCCACGGTGAAGGGCAGCCTCGCGCTGGCGGGCAACGACGTGCGCATCGCGCCCGGCACGCCGCTGCTCGGCGCGGCGCGCGCGCGCATCGACTTCACGCAGAAGGGCTTCACCGTGGCGAACGGCGCGGCGCGCGTGCTCGGCGGCGACGCCGCCTTCGACGGCGGCCTGCAGGCCGACGGCACGCTGCGCTTCAACGGCCAGGGCAGCGCGACGGCCGATGGGCTGCGTCGCGCCTCCGAGTTCGGCGCGCTGTCGCGCCTGGCCAGCTCGTTCACCGGCCAGGCCGCCTATCGGGTGAAGCTCGCCTTCCCGAAGGGCCATGCGGACGTCGAGGTGACGAGCAACCTCGTCGGCATGGCGTCCGACCTCCCGCCGCCGCTGCGCAAGACGGCCGAGCAGCCGCTGCCGATGCGCTACGCCACGACGTTCGCGCCCGAGTCGCTCGCGCCCGGCCAGGTGCCGCGCGACACGCTGCGGCTCGAGCTCGGCAACGTGGTGGCCGCGCAGTTCGTGCGCGAGTGGAAGGACGACGGCGAGCGCGTGCTGCGCGGCGGCATCGGCGTGCTCGACGCGCTGCCCGCGCCCGCCCACGGCGTCGCCGCGAACGTGAACGTGCAGACGTTCAACGCCGACGCCTGGGACGCGGTCAGCGACCGGGTGTTCGGCACGGCGGCGGCCGGCAGCGCGGCAGCGCCGGCGGCCTCGGCGCCGCGCGGCGCAGCCCCCGCAACCCCTTCGGGCGGCACGGCGGGCAGCACGCCGGGCGCGACGGCGGGCCCTGCGGTCGGCGGCACTGGTGCCGGTACGGCGGCCAATGCCGGCGGCGGCGCGGGCGCGGGCGCGGGCGCGGGCACGGGCACGGGCACGGGCACGGGCGCGGGCAGCGCCACGGTGGCCAACGCCGGCAGCGACGCCGGCGACGGCGGCTATGCGCCCGGCACCATCGCCATCAGGGCGCGCGAGCTGGTCTCCGGCGGCCGGCGGCTCACCAACGTGGTCGGCGGCTTCTCGCTGCACGAGCGCATCTGGCGCGGCAACATCGACGCCGACCAGCTCAACGGCTACATCGAGTACCGGCCGACGCGCCGCCCCGGCGTCGGCGGCGGCCGCGTGTATGCCCGCCTGTCGCGGCTCTCGCTGCCGCGCAGCGAGGCCGACGACGTGGCGAACCTGCTCGACCAGCAGACGACCACCGTGCCCGCGCTCGACATCGTGGTCGACGACTTCGAGCTGCGCGGCAAGCGGCTCGGCCGCGTCGAGATCGACGCGCTGAACCGCACCGCGGACGGCGTGCGCGAATGGCGGCTCAACCGGCTCTCGATGACGGTGCCCGAGGCGCGCTTCAACGCCAGCGGCCGCTGGGCGCCGGCCGGCGCCGGCTCGCCGAAGCGGCGCTCCGTGCTCGACTTCAAGCTCGACCTCGCCGACAGCGGCGCCTTCCTCGAACGGCTCGGCATGGGCCGCACCATCAAGGGCGGCAAGGGTTCGCTCGCGGGCCAGGTGGCGTGGCTCGGCTCGCCGATGTCGATCGACTTTCCGTCGCTGTCGGGGCAGGTCAACGTGGCCATCGATGCCGGGCAGTTCCTCAAGGTGCAGCCGGGCCCGGCGCGCCTGCTGAGCGTGCTCAGCCTGCAGTCGCTGCCGCGGCGCCTCGCGCTCGACTTCCGCGACCTGTTCCAGGAGGGCTTCGCGTTCGACGCGGTCACGGGCGACGTGACCATCGACCAGGGCGTGGCGAACACCAACAACCTGCGCATGCGCGGCGTGCAGGCCGTGGTGCTGATGGAAGGCAGCGCGGACATCGAGCGCGAGACGCAGGACCTGCGCGTCGTCGTCGTGCCCGAGATCAACGCCGGCACGGCGTCGCTCGCGTACGCGGTGATCAACCCGGCCATCGGCATCGGCAGCTTCCTCGCGCAGGTGTTCCTGCGCAAGCCGCTCACCGAGGCCGGCACGCGCGAATTCCACGTGACCGGGCCGTGGAGCGATCCGAAGGTCGAGCGCGTGCAGCGCAAGCTGTTCGCCACCGACGCCGATGCCACGTCGACGGCCGAGCCGGCCAAACGCTGAGGAGCCTCGACATGCCGAGCCTGCGCATCGCCGCCGTGCAGACCGTGTCCACGCCCGGCGTCGAGCGCAACCTCGACGCCGCCCGCCGGCTCGTCGCCGAGGCGGCCGGGCGCGGGGCGGAGCTGGTCGTGCTGCCGGAATACTTCTGCCTGATGGGCCGCGACGACACGGACAAGCTCGCCATCGCCGAGGCGCCCGGCGACGGCCCGATCCAGCGCGCGCTCGCCGGCCTGGCGCGCGCGCATCGCGTCTGGCTGGTGGGCGGCACGCTGCCGCTGCGCGTGCCGCAGCGCCCGGACCGCGTGCTCAACGCGTGCTGCGTGTTCGGGCCCGACGGGCGCCCGGCGGCGCGCTACGACAAGAT
>Ga0075429_100002756_pt1 | contig 14853 bp, 12 predicted proteins | sample RhiMetdeltSRZDD3_FD_75295 | JGI IMG/M metagenome (GOLD analysis project Ga0075429, IMG submission 75295) | Populus rhizosphere microbial communities from Tennessee, USA - Rhizosphere MetaG P. deltoides SRZDD3 | ecosystem: Host-associated > Plants > Roots > Rhizosphere > Soil | place: USA... | reverse complement strand
ACCCCGGAGGGGACGGGGCGATCTGGGCGCATTTCGTTGTCGGTCGCTCCTAACATAGAGTCTATGCGTCGTCGCGATCCTCCTAGAACTGCATCCCACCTCGCCTCCGTCGCACACGTGTCTACCATTGAGATAGGTTCTAGTTTGGCGACCGGGGCGGCAGCGGACGAATGGGGGCCGCTTGCCAAGATTTCGATGGTGAACGAGCGCAATGCCCGCAATGCCCTGCCCCCGACGGCGCCCGCCCCGGAACTGACGGAGCGCGCCTGCCGCACGTGGCTCGCCGCCATCGCGCGGCGGGACGAGGCCGCGCTGTCGGCGTTTTACGATGCGACGATAGCCCGGGTCTACGGGCTCGCGTTGCGCATCACGCGCCAGCCCGAATCGGCGGCCGAAGTGGCGAGCGACGTCTACTTCCAGGTATGGCGGGAGGCGGGCCGTTACGACGCAAAACGCGGCAACGTGGCGGCCTGGCTCATGACCATCTGCCGCTCCCGCGCCCTCGACCTGCTGCGGCGCGCCGACGAAGCGGAGACGCACCCCGAGCCGGAATCGCTGCGGCCCGAGACGGCGGAGCAGGACACGGCACAGGATCTCCTGGCTGCCGTGCAGGAACACGCAGCGTTGCATGGTGCACTGGCGCGGCTGGAGCCTCTGCAGCGCCAGCTGATCGCGCTCGCCTTCTTCCGCGGCATGTCGCACCAGGAGATTGCGGCGCACGCCCGCCTGCCCCTGGGCAGCGTCAAGACCTATATCAGGAAGGCGCTGGCGGTAATGCGGGAATGCCTGCCGGAAAGATCACCCAGAGCGCCTATCAAGAGATAGGCGCCCTGATGTAGGGGAGCACGAGGGGAGTGTCTCCCCTCGTTCATGGATGCGAAAGGGCGAATATGAAACGATCGACGAAGCGCCGTGAAGTGCTGGACCGGAAGGTCCTGCAGGGGCTGCTGCTCGCGGCCGCGCCGATCGCACCCGAGCCGAAGCGGGCCGCAGCGATCAAAGAGCGATTCATGGACGCGGTCCGCGGCGAAGACGCGGCCAGGGAAAATTACGTCACCGTGCGCTCCGATGCCGGCGAGTGGATGGACCTCGTGCCCCAGGTGCAGGTGAAGGTGCTCCATTCCGACGGGCGCTACAACTCGATCCTGCTGCGCATGGGGCCGGGCGCATCGCTGCCCGCGCATTTTCACCAGGACGACGAGGAGTGCGTGGTGCTGGAAGGCCGGGTGTGCATCGGCGACGTAGGCGTCAGCGCCGGCGATTATCACCTCGCGCTCTCCGGCAGCCGCCACGGCGAGCTGCGGTCGGACACCGGCGCGCTGCTCTTCCTGCGCACGACCAAGCAATTCAGGCGGGCGTCGGCGCCGCCCGAAGGATGAACGTGGAACGTGGAAGGATGACCTTGCCGGATGCCTGAGGTGTAGTCCGGTCATCCTTCATCCTTCATCCTTCATCCTTCGTATCTCAGGCACCTCGATCACACGGATACCCTGCGGCGGTCGCTCGATCGCGTGGACGAGACTCGCCGTCATTTCCTCCAGCGTGACGAATCCGAAGCGCTCAGTGAGCTTGCGCATTCCCGGCAGCAGCTGGACGAGCCACCAGGCCGGAAGGAGCACGTAGGGCCAGCGCCGACCCGGACCCAGGACGTACCACGGGCGGACGATTGTGACGGCGAGACCGCTTGCCCGCAACATCTCCTCACCCTGGCGGCGAACCTCTACGTAAGCGCGCATGACCGGGGCCGGTTGGGCGACACTCAGGTAGACGAAGTGCTTTACGCCCGATTGCACGGCCACCGCGATCGCAGTGCGTGCGGAGGCGAGATCAACTTCGATGAACTGGCGCGCCTTGGCCGGATTCGGATGAGCGACGCCGGTGAGATGGACCAGGCAATCCATTCCGCGCACGGCCGCCTCGTAGGTATCCGCGGACAGCACGTCGCCGATCAATGCGCGGCAGCCCGCGGGGAGACGCCCGGCCGAGCCCGGTCGCGCCAGCGACGTGACGTCGTGCCCGTGCGCGAGCAGCCGCGGAATCAGGCTCCGGCCGAGAAAGCCGGTGGCGCCCGTTACGAAGATCTTCACTCTATTTTCTCGGCGCGCAAGAGTGCGAGCGGTTGATGATACGTGATCGCAGCGCACCGAGAACATAACCCGCATGCGCGATCGCGCATGCGAAGGATAGTCGAATTGAAGGATGGGCGTTCATAGGCAGCAGCGTTTCCGGGTTATACTTTCTGCTGTTCATACCCTGTTCGTGGTTCATGTTATTTGTGGCGCGCCGGGTATGGCGTGTCACCACCTCCAACATATTGGCGCGCCGCAAATTCACACATGAAACTTCCTCCCGAAATCTTCAAAGCCTACGACATCCGCGGCATCGTCGGCCGCACCCTGACCCCCGAGATCGTCGAGCCGATCGGCCGCGCGATCGGGTCCGAGGCGCGTAAACGCGGCGGCGAGAAGGTCGCGGTCGGCTACGACGGCCGGTTGTCCGGCCCTTCGCTGGCGGCGGCGCTGGCGAAGGGTATACAGGCGAGCGGCGCGGACGTGATCGAGGTCGGGCGCGTGACGACGCCGATGGTGTACTTCGCCGCGCACCACCTGAAGACCGGGTCCGGCGTGGCGGTAACGGGCAGCCACAACCCGCCCGACTACAACGGCCTCAAGATAGTGATTCAGGGCGAGACCCTCTCCGGGGAACAGATCCAGGATCTCAAGCGGCGCGTGGAAGAAGACGACCTCGCGAGCGGCGCGGGCAGATTCGAGCGGCAGGACATCGCGCGGGCGTACCTCGACCGCATCACGGGCGACGTAAAGCTCGCGCGCCCCATGAAGCTCGTCGTGGACTGCGGCAACGGCGTGCCGGGCGGGACGGCTCCGGGGCTCTACCGCGCGCTCGGCTGCGAGGTGCATGAGCTCTTTTGCGAAGTGGACGGCAATTTCCCCAACCATCACCCGGATCCGTCGCAGCCCGAGAACCTGAAGGACGTCATCGCCGCGCTCGCCGCCGGCAAGGGGGAGCTGGGGTTCGCGTTCGACGGTGACGGCGATCGCCTGGGCGTAGTGACGAAGAGCGGGAAGATCATCTACCCCGACCGCCAGCTGATGCTGTTCGCGGCCGACGTGCTGAAGCGCCAGCCCGGCGCTGCGATCATCTTCGACATCAAGAGCACGCGCAATCTCGCGCCGTGGGTCGAGCGGCATGGCGGCAAGCCCATTCTCTGGAAGACCGGGCACTCGCTGATCAAGAAGAAGCTCCAGGAGACCGGTGCGGCGCTCGCCGGGGAGATGAGCGGGCACACGTTCTTCAAGGAGCGGTGGTACGGCTTCGACGACGCCCTGTACGCGGGGGCAAGGCTCCTGGAGATCCTGTCGAAGGAAAAGGATCCCGGCGCGGTCCTCGAAGCACTTCCCGACGCGATCAGCACACCCGAGCTGCACCTGAAGCTGGTCGAAGGAGAGAACTACGCGTTGATCGACAAGCTGCGGCAGACGGCGAAATTCGACGGTGCGCGGGAAGTCATCACGATCGACGGCCTGCGCGTGGAGTACGCGGACGGTTTCGGGCTCGCCCGCCCGTCCAACACCACGCCCGTGGTCGTGCTGCGCTTCGAGGCGGACAGCGACGCCGCCCTGAAGCGCATACAGGAGGATTTCCGGCGCGCGATCCTCGCCGTGAAACCCGGCGCAAGCCTGCCGTTCTGACGCATCCCCTCGCCGGGAAATTCAGCGCTCAAGTTCCGCCCGCGGCAGGCCGTAGTGGTCTCTGATCCGCACTCGATCCCGGGCAGAACATGTCGGCCACGATCACTGATCCACCTACGCTGGCGGGGCGTACCAGCCTGTACCTCGGCCGCCAGCCCATACTGGACCGCCGCCAGGAGCTGGTCGCGTTCGAGCTGCTGTTTCGCTCGGGCACGGCGAACGCCGCCGTGTTCAGCGACGACGTCCGGGCAACCGCCACCGTAATCACGAATGCATTCAACGAGCTGGGAATCGAATCGGTTCTCGGCCCGTATCGCGGCTTCATCAATCTCTCGGAGGCCCTGATCCTGTCCGACATGATCGAGGTTCTGCCGCGGGACAAGGTCGTGCTGGAGGTGCTGGAAACGGTGCGCCCGACGCAGGAAATAGCGGCCCGCTGCGCCCAGCTGCGCGCGATGGGATTCAGCCTGGCGCTGGACGACGTGATCAGCGCCGATGCGGCGTTCGCGCCGTTGCTGCCCTCCGTCGAGGTCGTCAAGATCGACGTGAAGCAGGTCGCGCCGGGCGCCCTGCCGGGTATCGTGCAGCACTTCAAGGCGAACGGTCTCTCGCTGCTCGCCGAGAAGGTGGACAGCCGCCGGGAAGTCGACCAATGCCTGGCGCTGGGATTCGACTATCTGCAGGGATACTACTTCGCCAAGCCGGAAATAATCTCCGGGAAAAAGCTGTCGCCCTCCGAGCAGACCCTGCTCAACCTGCTGGGACTGATCCTCTCCGACGCCGAGCACGCCGCAATCGAGGAAGTGTTGAAGCGCGACGCCGCGCTTTCGATCAACCTGCTGCGGTTGGCCAATTCCGCGGCCAGCGGGCTGCGGCAGCGCGCCTCCACCATCAACTCGGCAATCATGCTTCTCGGGCGCCGGCAGCTTCAGCGCTGGCTGCAGCTTCTGCTTTACGCCGGGGAGCCCGGGCATAACCTGCCGACGCCGCTGATGCAGCTTGCGGCCACGCGCGCACGCGTGATGGAGCTCCTGGCGCCGCACACGCTGGAGGAAGTTGAGCGCGAGCTGGCGTTCACCACCGGCGTCATGTCGCTGATGGATACCGTGCTCAAGCGTCCGCTCGCCGAGATCCTCGCGTCGCTCCCGGTTGCCGCCGAAATGAAATCGGCGCTCCTCGACCGTGGCGGGCGGCTCGGGGCGCTGCTCACTCTTTGCGAGCGGCTGGAGGAAGGCGACCCTGCACGCGTGAACGCAGCGCTCCGCGCGTTTCCCAGAATCGCGCCGCGCCTCGTGAATCTGGTGCAGGCGGACGCGCTGCGCTGGGCGAACGCGCTCGCTGAGCCGAAGAACTGAGACGCGCCAGGGGTTACCGGCCAGTAACCGGGCGGCGGTCGCCGGTCACTGTTCACTGGTCACTGGTCACTGGTCACTGGTCTTCAGTTTCCCACGAACTTTGCAAGCACCGAGTACGGCGTCGAGGGAACGCCGTGGCCATTGGCGAAGATCTCGGGCGTGAGGCCCCATTTCTTCACGGCTGTTACGACCTCGCGATGTCCCTCCGTGGGCTTGGGCGGCAGCGGGGCGGTGGTGCTCCAGATGTCGACGACGAAGCCCAGCTTTACATCCGGAACGTAGCTCAAGAGCGTGGCCTTCGAGTGCTCGCTTTCTATGAGGTAGGCGTGGACCTCGCGCTTGCCGTCCTTGATCACGTACTTGCCATCGACCTCGACGACGTTAGCCTTGCGCGGACTGCGGGAGAGCCGGTCGTTCAAGGCCGTGCCCGGCGCGCTGAACATGCGCGTGTAGTGCTCCTTGCTGCCCTTGCCGACGACGACGGTGGCGCCTTCAGCGACGTAAGTGCGCAGGCCGCTCGCGTGATCCCAGTGGTGGTGGGACTGAATGAGGTACTTGACCGGCTTGCCGGGATAGCGCTTCTTCGACGCGGCTATCATCCACTCCGAGAAGCGCTCGTGGGCCGGGGCATCGAACACCACCAGGTACTTGTCCATCTCCACTACCACGGTGTTCTGGGCGGGTCCCTGCGATACGCTCACTCCGCGCGCGATATCGACTAGCGTCGGCTCCGCCATGGCGCCGGTGTCCCAAGCGACCTCGTCGGAATCGAGCAGGTTGCCCCAGTAGCCGCGGCGGATCATCCACTGGTACGGCACGTTGCCGATGGCGGCGCGCACCGCGATCGCTCGCGCGACGATCGGAATTTCGAACAGGCTCGCGGCAAGCGCCGGATTGGGCGTGACCTGGTCGTATTTGGTCACGACGAGATCGCGATCGTTGAGCTTGTAGGTCAGGCTGTGCGCCACTTTCGCCCCTCCAACCGGACGCCAGTCCGCCAGCACGAGGTCGTAATTGGAGTCGCCCTGTATGGGATCGGGATCCTTGGTGCGCACGCGGGCGGGCAGTCCCGTTTCCGGATCGAACATGACGATGAAGCTCCAGTCACGCACGTCGTACTGCACCGCCGGGAGCTTCTTGCCGCCGGCCGACTGCGCAGCGACCGCCTTAACCGCCTTGGGATTCGCCTTCATATCGAGCACAAGGCGCGGCGACTGGCGGGTAAGCTCCCTCAGCGTCACGGCAGCCCGCGCACCGGACATCGGGTGCCCGGGCGGATTGCTCGTGGCGCTGAACTGCGTACGCGTCGTTGAATCGATGCCGCTCACGTAGCCCACCCCGTCCGACATGATTTCGCTGTAGTTCTGGATGATCGGCTTGGGCACCCGCACGACCCGGCGCTCCCAGTCGAGGCGGGCGGCGCCACTGGTGAGATCGCGCTGGATCAAGAACTTGGACTCGCTGCCCTGGCGCGACTCCGCCTCCTTGCCCGGCGTCAGCGAAGACTCGATCTCGTACACGACGTTGCTGCCGCGGATGGCGACGGTCTTCAACTGCCCGAGGGCGGACTCGCCCCCCATGGCCTCCACGGCGCGGTTCACGGGATCGGAGCCCTTGCCTGATGTGGCGGATGCGGCGTACGCCCCCGTGGAAAACACTGCCGCCAGCAGAAACAACGCGAACCTCGGATGCATGGTCATAGCCTCCTCCCTGGTGTTGCCCACACACTGGATATTGCTCCTGCGCAGTCGAAGATCGCCCTTTCGGAGCGTCATCGCTACTTTGTCATGCGGCGTAACGGTCGCACCGGCCGCAACGGCCGTCAACCACGCTGTTTCACATCTCCGCGCGCGGCCTCCGTCGCATCCCCGGAAACCGGGGCGCGTCTCCGCGGCGGAAGAGGGGCCCCTCAGGGGATCTGACCCCGGAGACGCGCATGGGATCGGCATTCGACCGACGCGCCCTCGATCGGCTCCAGGGTGCCGCTGCGACTCGGTGTGCGCAGCAGGGTGCGGGAGCAGCGAGCAGCCCCGGCAAGTGGATGCATTGGTGACGCAGCGGCTCCGCGCCCCGTCCCGCACCACCGTCCCGGAGACCGAGGCCGGGGCGCATCCCCACAAGTGGGGCCCCTGCTCCGCGGTTCCGCCGATCCCTGCTCCGCCCCTCGGCGCGCTACCTTCTATTGGGATTGAGCGAGCCGCGGTTGTAGTCCTTGTCGCCCGGCGGGATACAGCGTCCGAAGCCGAAGAAATTACCCTGGGAGCCGGGCGGACAACCCTGGTTTTCCGGAAACTGCTCCGCGACCTTGCGGGCCGCGGCGGCTTTCTGCGGATTCACGTACTCCCAGCGGCCGTTGGGGTGGAGCAGCACTTTTTCGCCCGCCGCGGTCGTGGCTTCTACGGCCCCCGCGTCCGGTTCGGCCGCGGCGGCGTGCCCCGAAGCTGCCAGCGCGAGAATGACGGCCGCAACCAAACGGCGATCGGCCACTATAACCTCTGCTCCACCCAGGCACGCACCGACTCCAGCGCTTGGGGCAGCTTCTCCGGAGACGTGCCACCCGCCTGGGCCATGGAGGGGTAGCGGCCGCGACTCGGTGACGCCGGAGGAAGGCGGCCGAGTGCGGGAGCGGCCGCAAGCGCCCCGACACTGATATCTATAGGCGTTCGGCTACCCACGCACGCACCGATTCCAATGCCTTCGGAAGGTTCTCGGGACTCGTACCTCCTGCTTGTGCCATGTCGGGGCGCCCGCCGCCCTTTCCCCCTACCTGCTGCGCGACGTGATTGACCAGCTCTCCCGCCTTCAACTTCGAGGTGAGATCGGAAGTAACGCCGGCGATGAGGGATACCCTGGCACCGTCTGCCGTCGCGAGCACTATCGCCGCCGACTTGAGCCTGTCCTTCAGGCTGTCCAGCGCCTCGCGCAGAGCCTTCGCGTCGGCTCCGTCCACCGTCGTCGCCAGTACCTTGATGCCTTTCACGTCCGTCGCCTGCGACGCGAGATCGGTCCCCTGCCCCATGGCGAGCTTCGAGCGCAGGCGCGCCAGCTCCTTCTCCAGCGCCTTTTTTTCCTCGATGAGCGCCAGCGCCGCCTTCTCGACCATGCCGCCGCCGGGCTGGGCGCGGAGCTGCTTCGCGACCGCCTGGAACTCCCCTAGCTGATTGTCGATCATCGCCAGCGCATTGCTGCCGGTAGTCGCCTCCACCCGCCGGATTCCGGCCGCCACGCCCCCTTCGGAGTAGAGCTTGAAGACGCCGATGTCGCCGGTGCGCGCCACGTGCGTGCCGCCGCAGAATTCGCGCGAGTCGCCGATGTCCAGCACGCGCACCTCGTCGCCGTACTTCTCGCCGAACAGCATCACAGCGCCGGCCTTCTTCGCGTCCTCGATCGGCATGACCTGCGCGCGGGTGGCGGTGTTGCGCAGGATCTCGGCGTTCACCCGTGCCTCGACCCGGCGGATCTCTTCCGCGGAGAGCGGCTTGTCGTGCGAGAAGTCGAAGCGCGTCTTCTCGGCGTCCACGAGCGATCCCTTCTGCTGCACGTGCGGCCCGAGCACCTCACGCAGCGCCTTGTGCATGAGGTGCGTCACCGAGTGATTGCGCATGGTGCGCCGGCGCAGATCGCCGTCCACCCGCGCTTCCACCACGTCTCCGACCTTGAGCGTCCCGGTCTTGAGCACTCCGTGATGGCCGAAGGCTTCCGGCGGGATCTTCTGCGTGTCGGCGACCGAGAACGTTCCGGCCGACCCGACGAGCTCGCCGCGGTCGCCGACCTGCCCGCCCGATTCGGCGTAGAACGGCGTCTGGTCGAGGACGACGACGCCGGATTCGCCTGCCTTCAGCGCATCGACCGGCGAGCCTTCCCGGTACACGGCCACCACTTTCGCGGACAGGTTGAGCATCTCGTAGCCGCGGAACTCGGTCTTGCCGCCCGAGTAGGCGAGCCCGGCGGACGAGCCGAACTTGCTCGCGCCGCGCGCCCGCTCGCGCTGCGCCTCCATCGCCGCCTCGTAGCCGGCGAGGTCTATGCTCACGCCGCGCTCGCGGCCGATGTCGGCGGTGAGATCCACGGGAAAGCCGAAGGTGTCGTAAAGCCTGAACACGGTGTCGCCGTCCAGGAGCTTCTCGCCCGAAGCGAGCGCGCTCTCGAGCACACCCATGCCGTTTTCCAGCGTCTCCGCGAAGCGCTCCTCTTCGAGCTTCAACACGTCCGCGACGCGCTTCGCGGCGCTGCGCAGCTCCGGGTAGGCCTCGCCCATGGTCTTGTCGAGATCGGGCACGAGGCGGTGAAAGAAGGGCCGTTTCTGCCCGAGCTTGTAGCCGTGGCGGATGGCGCGCCGGACGATCCGGCGTAGCACGTAGCCGCGTCCCTCATTGCCCGGAATTACGCCGTCGACGATCAGGAAGGCGCAGGCGCGGATGTGGTCGGCGATGACGTTGAGCGACGGGTTCCCGAGATCCTTCCGACCCGTCTCGCGCGCTGCCGCCTTGATCAGGTCCTGGAAGAGGTCGATCTCGTAGTTCGAGTGCCTGCCTTGCAGCACCGCGGCGATGCGCTCGAGGCCCATGCCGGTGTCCACGCACGGTTTCGGCAGCGGCGTGAGGGTTCCCCCGGCATCCCGGTCGTACTGCATGAACACCAGGTTCCAGATCTCGATGTAGCGGTCGCCGTCCGCGTCGGGCGATCCCGGGGGCCCGCCCTCGATGCCGGCGCCGTGGTCGTAGAAGATCTCCGAGCAGGGACCGCAGGGACCGGTGTCGGCCATCTGCCAGAAATTGTCCGACTGGTACTTCTGTCCGCCGGGCTTGTCGCCGATGCGCACGATCCGCTCGCGCGGCACCTTGATGACGTCGGCCCAGATGTCGTAGGCCTCGTCGTCGGTCTGGTAGACCGTGACCCAGAGCCTGTCGGGGGGCAGCTTGTAGACGCCCGTCAGCAGATCCCACGCGTACTGAATGGCGTCCTTCTTGAAGTAATCACCGAAGGAGAAGTTGCCGAGCATCTCGAAAAACGTGTGGTGGCGCGCGGTATAGCCGACGTTCTCCAGGTCGTTGTGCTTGCCGCCCGCGCGCACGCAGCGCTGCGCGGTCGTGGCGCGGACGTAGGGCCGGCGGTCCCGGCCGAGAAAGACGTCCTTGAACTGCACCATGCCCGAGTTGGTGAAGAGCAGCGTCGGGTCGTTCCCCGGCACGAGCGGGCTGGAGGCGACGATCGCGTGCGCTTTGGATTCGAAGAACTGAAGGAACTTCTGGCGAACTTCTGCCGATTTCATAGGTAGCCGGGGCCGGGATGTGTCGCGCCGCTCGAGCGCATCTCAAGGGCGGATTGTCGCCTGCGCCCGGTATCTATGCAAATTCCGGAAACCCGGGAAGCCGCTAGCGCAGCCGCTTCGATTCCTCCACGCGCAGTCCGAGCGAGGCGCCGCCCACGATGACGGCGCTCTTCACGACGCCCCTGATTGCGATCCCCGAGTTTTCCGCCGGCAGGTCGCCCTGCGTCACGACCGGGATCTCGCCGGTTTCATCGCGGAGCGTATAGGCTCTCACTCCGAAAAGCTTCAGCGTCCCCCTCGCCTGGCCTTTCAGCTTCACTTCCTTGCCCTCGAACTGCCCCGGCGCCTGAACGATTTCCCGCACCGGCGTGTAGCCAAAGGGCAGGTAGTCGCATGCGGCAAGCAGCATCACGCTTGCCAGGGCCAACACGATCGTGGACGTCCTCGCGCTCATTACCTGAGAGGTGATGAGTAAGGGTGATGAGAACGGGTGATGAAAAATGGTGATGGGCAAACACCGCCTCTCATCACTTCGTTCCATCACTACTTCTCATCACTTCCTTCCATCACTCCTTCTCCCTTAATGACCTTGAAAATAACCTCCAGTTCGAATCCGCGCCCCTGGAGAAAGCGGACCTGGCGCGCCCGCTCCTGCGGGCCGGCAGCGGGGCGCTTGAACTTGCGCTGCCACACCGCGCGCGCCCGCTCCAGCTCGCCTTCTTTCAGCCCGGACACCGCGGCCGCGACCGCGTCCTCGGAAACGCCCCGGTCGCGGAGGTCCCGCTCTATCCTGCGCGCGCCGTAGCGCGACTTGCGGGCGTGAACGAGCTGCTCGGTCACGCGAGACTCGGACAGCCAGCCGCGCGTCTCGAATTCCTCCAGTACGGCCTCGATTTCGCCGGGATCAGCGGCGTCCGCGGCAAGCTTGCGCTCGAGCTCGCGCCTCGTGTGCTCGCGCCGGGCGAGCAGCTTGAGCGCCCGGGCTCGCAGGCTTTCAGCCATCGCCCGGGCGGAAGGATGAAGGATGAAGGGTGAGCCGGGAATTCGAAGAATGTGCCTGCGCACATTCGAACCGGCGAACGCCCGACGCGATGCAGCGCGGCGGGCCGGGGTCACTGAACAACGATGACCCGCCTGAACGTCGAACCAAAAACCAGGTCATCCTTCCACGTTCCACGTTCATCCTCTCAGTGAGCCGCCTTCCTCGCCTCAGCTTTCGCCGAGCCCTTGGCTTCGCGAACGGGCTCCTCCTCCGCCTCCTCGGCGGCAACGGCAACGGCTCCGCCGCCCACGCCCAGCGCGGCGCGTATCTTGCCCTCGATCTCGCGCGCGATCTCCGGGTGCTCCTTGAGGTAGTCGCGCGTATTGTCCTTGCCCTGCCCGATGCGATCCTTGCCGTAGGTGTACCAGGCGCCCGTCTTGTCCACGATGCGATGCAGTACGCCCAGTTCGACGATCTCGCCTTCGCGCGAAATGCCCTCGCCGTACAGGATGTCGAACTCGGCTTGCCGGAACGGGGGCGCGACCTTGTTCTTCACGACCTTGACGCGCGTTTCCGAGCCGATCACCTCCTCGGCCTTCTTGATCGCGCCGATGCGGCGGATGTCGATGCGCACGGAGGAGTAGAACTTGAGCGCGTTCCCGCCCGTGGTGGTCTCCGGATTGCCGAACATCACCCCGATCTTCATGCGGATCTGGTTGATGAAGATGACCAGCGTGTTGGAGCGCTTGATGTTGGCCGTGAGCTTCCGCAGCGCCTGGGACATGAGCCGCGCCTGCAGGCCCATCTGCGGCTCGCCCATCTCGCCCTCGATCTCGGCCTTGGGAACGAGCGCCGCGACCGAATCGATCACGACCACGTCGACCGAGCTGGAGCGCACCAGCATGTCGCAGATCTCGAGCGCCTGCTCGCCGTTGTCGGGCTGCGAGATCAGGAGCTCGTCCACCTTGACTCCCAGCTTGCCCGCGTACTGCGGGTCGAGAGCGTGCTCCGCGTCTATGAACGCGGCCGTGCCGCCGAGCTTCTGCATCTGGGCGATGACCGACAGGGTCAGCGTGGTCTTGCCGGACGATTCCGGGCCGTAGATCTCCACCACGCGCCCGCGGGGCAGACCGCCTATCCCCAGGGCGAGGTCCAGGCCGAGCGAGCCCGTCGATACCACCTGGATGTCCTTCGAGACGTCGGACTCGCCGAGCCGCATGATGGAGCCCTTGCCGAACTGCTTTTCGATCTGGGACAGCGCTGCGGCCAGCGCCTTCGATTTGTTATCGTCCATTACGGATTCCTTTTCTCGGGTTTGCGTATTTTAGATCATCCCCTGCCGTTACACGTCATAAAACGCGCCGCTTTGCGCCGAGTTGACGCGAACGAGCGCGCAAAGCCACGACTAGTCCATTGGTAATAGCCGTTGATCTAAAATGGATGCTCCGCACGAAGGACAACCCGCCATGCCGCACCGGATATCCGTCACGATCGTTCTCTCCCTCCTCTGCTGCGCCGCCTGGGCGTACGAGGCAGGGCCCAAGCCGGCCGCCCAGGGCGCTCAGTTCACCTTCGCCTGGCCCCTCGGTGAAGGCGCGCTCAAGCCCCGCGGTGCCACGACGCGCGGCACGCCGATCGTGCTCGACCCGGTGCCCTCCACGGCCTGGCAGCGGTTGCGCGAACCCGGGCTCTCCGACCTCGAGCGAGACCGGCGCGCGATACTGGCGATGGCCGGCCCCTACCGCGTGAGCTTCGATTTCCTCGAGGTCGTGCGCTTCGATCCGGCGTTGAAGCCCGACGCCCCCTACCAGAGCTGGGGCACCGAATACGTGTTCGTAGCCGAAGATCGCCCGGATTTCATCGCCTTGCAGCATATCCTGGTGATGCGCGTGCAACTGGACGCCGGCAAGGTCAGCGAGCCGATCATCGTGCGGCACTGGCGCCAGGAATGGCGCTACCAGCCCGAGACGCTGCTCGCCTACGACGGGGCCAACACGTGGGTGCGCCGCTCCCTGTCCCCCGGCGAGCGCCGCGGCGCATGGGTGCAGAGCGTGCTGCAGGTCGACGATTCGCCGCGCTATTCGGCGCGCGGGCGCTGGGAGCACGGCGACAGCTTTTCGACGTGGTTGAGCGACGAGACGTGGCGTCCCCTGCCGCGCCGCGAGTTCAGCGTGCGCAAGGACTATCAGGTGCTCGTGGGCACCAACCGGCATACCATCACGCCGGGCGGCTGGGTACAGGAGGAGAACAATCTCAAGGTCGCGCTGGAGAGCGCCGGCAAGCCGCGCGCGGCAATGCCATACCTGGCCCGCGAGTACGGGTTTGCGCGCTATGAGCACATCAAGGACTACGATTTCGGCCCCGGCGAGCGCTACTTCGCCCGCACCGAGCCGTTCTGGGCCGAAGTGCGCGCGGCCTGGCGCGAGATCGAGCGGCGCGACGGCCGCTTCACCCTGCGCGCGCAGTCGGACCAGGGACAGCTCTTCATGCAGTTCTTCGAGTATGCCGAGAAGCTGTCCGGCGGCGGCGCGTTCGACAAGAACGACGCGCGCGCCTTCGTCGACCGCACGCTGCGCGAGACCTATCTCGCTGGCCCCATCAGGTCTGCGCAGACGCAATAGGGATAGAGACATTCCCCTCCTGCTGAACCGCACTGCCTCGCAGCTGGCCGGGTCCTGTCGGCCGCCTCGCCTGCCCGATTCGCCCGGCGCACAGGCGCTCCGATTCTTACCAGCGCTATCTGGCAATTGATTCGACCATCACGTTGTCCTGGGACGCTGCCGGTACTGGCTACTCGATTCTTTCCGACGCTGGTGGTCAATTGATTCGACCGTCGCTTGATCTTGGGAACTACCGGCACCGGGCGAATCGGATCAGTCTTCGGCCGTCCGCCACCCGGCCGCTGCTTGGGTCCGGCCGTGGGCGAGCGCATCGTGCATTCTGTTTTGAAGTGGGCCCGCCATCCCGCCCCACTTCCGCCCTCCTAGGCCGTTCTGCGTCTGCTCGGCTTCGCTTACAGTCCCCAAGACCACCCCATCCCGGCCTATCATTGGACGTCCACGTCGTTCTTGACGACATCCCCTTAGCTTGCGAGGTAGCGGCGCCGAGTTCGGGCGGCGAGGCCATGCCCAATCCGGCCGCCTCCTTGCCGTATAGAATCAGATGAATCGAGCCTTGGCGAGAGGTCCCGGGAAGGCCAATCATGAAAAACGGCGTTGTGTGCTGGGGGTCGGCGTTTGTGCTTGCAATCGCAACCATCGGGTCCGTGCTCGCTCAGAGCGACAACTACCCGGTTAAGCCGATCCGCTGGGTCGTGCCGTTTCCGCCCGGCGGCAGCACCGACGTCCTCGCACGGCTGGTGAGCCCGAAGCTTGTGGAGACACTCGGGCAGCAATTGATCATCGACAATCGCAGCGGCGCATCCGGCACCATCGGGACCGTGGCGGTTGCGCGCTCATCGCCCGACGGCTACACGTTGCTTTCGAACACGCTGCCGTTCGTCGCCAATCCGGCGCTGCATCGCAAGCCCCCGTA
>Ga0075429_100002751_pt1 | contig 14858 bp, 12 predicted proteins | sample RhiMetdeltSRZDD3_FD_75295 | JGI IMG/M metagenome (GOLD analysis project Ga0075429, IMG submission 75295) | Populus rhizosphere microbial communities from Tennessee, USA - Rhizosphere MetaG P. deltoides SRZDD3 | ecosystem: Host-associated > Plants > Roots > Rhizosphere > Soil | place: USA... | reverse complement strand
GCGGGCACGGCCGCCGGCCAGACGGCGTTCTTGTGCGTGATCATGGCCGCATTCGACATGCTGCGCATGGATCCATCGTTGGGCTTCACGTTCCAGCTCACGCCGATGCAGACGTTCCTGTGGCTGTCCTCGGCGGGGCTCCTGGGCGTGCTGTTGTCGGTGCCGATGCGGCAACACTTCGTGATCGAGGAGAAGCTCCCCTACCCCGACGGCATCGCCGCGGGCGAGACCATCCTGGTGTTGGACGAACGCGGGAAGGGCTCCAAGGACGCCACGCGCGCGATGGGGTTCGGCTCGATCGCCTCCGCGATCGTGATGTGGCTGCGCGAGGACACGCGGCTGCTGGGTGCGGTCTGGTACCGGATCCCCGAGATGCTGCCGTTCGGCGCGCTGGGCTCCAAGATGGGTATGGGTATCAGTTGGAGCCTGTTGTCGTTGGGCGCCGGCATGCTGGTGGGCGTTCGCGTGAACACCAGCATGCTGGTGGGTGCCTTCATCTCGTGGGTGCTGGCCCCGCCGATCCTGTTCCAGAACGGGATCATCGATGAGCTGGTGCGGCGCAAGGTACTGCTGTGGGTGATGTGGCCGGCCACCGGTATGCTGGTGGCGGGCGGACTCACCGCACTCGTGCTCAAGTGGCACTTGCTCGTGAAGACGTTCAAGAACCTCTCCGGCGTCGAGATCGGCGACAACGAGTTCCCGATGCGCTGGGTGTGGATCGGCTCGCTCGTCTGTTCGGCGCTCGTGGTGTGGGTGCAGTACACGCTCGGCATGCCGGTGTGGCTCACACTCGCGGCGATCGTGCTGTCGCTGCCGCTGATGCTCGTGGGACTGCGCGTGTTCGGCGAGACGAACTGGGGCCCGATCAGCGCGCTCTCCAACATGATGCAGGCCGTCTTTGGCGTCATCGCCCCCGGGCACGTGATGGCGAACATGGTGGCCAGTGGTGTCACCGGCACGATCGCGTCGGAGTCGGAAGGGCTGATGCAGGTCTACCGAACCGGCGAGATGATGAACAGCAAGCCGCGCTACCTGACTTACATCCAGCTGATCGCCGTGCCGATCGGTGCGGCCACGGTGGCGATCGTCTACCCGCTGCTGCGCGACACGTACGGCATCGGCGGCGACACCGGACTCTCCTCGCCCATCTCGCAGAAGTGGGCCGGCTTCGCGACACTGCTTTCCAAGGGCCTCTCGGCCCTGCCCGCTGGCTCGCTGCCCGCACTCGGCATCGCGGTGGTGCTGGGCATCCTGTTCACCGTGCTCGAGGGGACCAAGTGGAAGAAGTGGACGCCCTCGCCCACCGGCATCGGCATCGGCATGCTGGTCCCCGGCAGTGCGATCGTGACCATGTTCCTGGGTGCGCTGCTCTCGCTGGCCTGGCCCGGAGCCAAGGGCGAGGGCGAGAGCCGGACCAAGACCGCACTCGCCTCCGGTTTCATCGCCGGTGAGGCCATCATCGCCGTGATCGTGCCGATCCTGGTGACGATCGGCATCCTGCACCTGAAGTAGTCGAACGCCACTCCCTTCGCCCGAGGTCCGCGAGCCATGAGCCTTCCGAATCCCTCGACCGGTCCGCCGCTTCCGGTGGATGCCGAGTTCGACCTCACCATCATCGGCGCGGGCCCCGTGGGGTTGTTCGCCGCGTTCTACGCCGGGCTGCGCACGATGAAGGTGAAGCTGATCGACAGTCTCGCCGAGCCGGGCGGGCAGCTGGCCGCGCTCTACCCCGACAAGGACATCTACGACGTCGCGGGCTTCCCGGCGGTCAAGTCACGGGACCTGGTGGACCGGTTGGTCGAGCAGGCCAATCAGTACTCGCCCACCATCTGCCTCGGCGAGCAGGCGACGACGCTCAAGGCCGTGGACGGCGGCTGGCTGATCGGCTCCGACCTGGGCCGCGAGCACAAGACGAAGACCATCCTGTTGACCGCCGGCATCGGCTACTTCGCCCCGCGCAAGCTCACCGACGCCGCTTTGGCGCGCTTCGAGGGCCACGGGCTTCACTACGTGCTCCCCGGCCTGGAGCCGTTCCGCGGCCGGCGCGTGCTGCTGTTGGGCGGCGGGGACTCGGCCGTGGACTGGGCGCTGCACCTGGAGCCACTGGCCTCGGAGCTGACCTTGATCCACCGCCGCGACCAGTTCCGGGCGCACGAGGACAGCGTGCGGAAGCTGCACGCCTCGCGCTGCCGCGTGGTGCCGTTCCATGAGCTGCGCACCATCGAGGGCGACGGCAAGGTGGAGCGCGCGGTCATCTACGACAACCGCGACCAGAAGGAGACCGTGCTGCAAGTCGACGACGTGGTCGTCAACTTCGGCTTCGTCGCCAACCTGGGGCCCATCAAGACATGGGGGCTCACCATCAAGGGCAACTCGCTCGAGGTGAGCCAGAAGATGGAGACCAACCTGCCCGGCATCTTCGGTTCGGGCGACCTGGTGTCCTATCCCGGCAAACTCAAGCTCATCGCGACAGGCTTCGGTGAAGCCACGATGGCCGTCTGCGGAGCCAAGATGCTCGTGGATCCCAAGGCCCGCTACTTCCCCGGGCACTCCTCGGAGATGGCGGGGGCCGAGACGGGTACTCCGGCCTCCTAGGGGCCTCTCGGCGGGGAATGACCCCCGGCCCGGAGCGTGTTAGGCTGCGTGTGCCCTCGCGCGGGATGTGCGAGGGACGGTTCCCTCGGGGCGCGGGGGGGCCCGGTGCAACCTCGCGTCGAAGGGACTCATGTGAACCTCCTTCTCATCTTCATCCCTGCAGCGGCTGCCCTCGGTATCCTCCAGACCAGTCTGTTCGAGTGGGTGTACCACCGCTACTGGCTCCACCGACCCTGGCTCCCGCCGCAGATGTTCACGGCGCACACCCTCGTGCACCACCAGTTGTGCAAACACGAAGATACGTTCCACGTGACCGAGGAAGAGCAGGAAGAGGCCCTCACGTTCCAGTGGTGGGCGGCCCCCATCCTCATCGGCATCAACATGATCCCGTGGGCACTCCTGGCGTGGACGCAGGTGGGCTCCGGCCTGCCGTGGTTCGCCGCCATGTGGACCGTGGGCGTGGTCGTGCTGTTCTATTACTTCGCCTACGAAGGCTTCCACTACCTCATGCACAAGCCCAGCATCCCGTGGATCGAGCGCCAGGGTTTCTTCAAGTTCATCAAGAACCACCATCGGCTGCACCACGTCTACATGGGCAAGAACTTCAACGTGGTCTGCCCGCTCGCCGACGTGCTCCTCGGCACGCTGGTGCTGGCCGACCCGCTCCCGGCGAAGGTCACCGAACCCGCTGCTCGCCAGGTCGCCCGCCGGCACAGCCGCTGGGGCAGGCGCCTCCGTGGCGATGCCGAGGGTCGCACGACGACCGCCGTCGAACCGCTCGGCGTGGAGGAAGTCGCCGCCCCGCCGGAGCGCTGACCGCCCCACGGGATGATGCCGGAGATCCCGCCGCTACTCAGTGAATGGCTCGGCGCGCTCGCGCGCTGGGTGCACGTGCTCGCCGGGATCATGTGGATCGGCGACTCACTGCTGTTCATGTGGATGGACTCCAGCCTCGAGCCGCCGCGGCGCCCACGAGAGGGCGCCGTGGCGGGCGAGATGTGGATGGTCCACAGCGGTGGCTTCTACGAGGTCGTGAAGCGACGCTCGCTCACGCCGGAAGAGCTGCCGCGGAACCTCTACTGGTTCAAGTGGCAGGCCTACTCGACCTGGATCTCGGGCTTCTTCCTGCTGCTCGTGGTCTATGGCCTGGGCGACCGAGCGCTGCTGGTGGAAAGCGGCGCGCGGCTGTCGCATGGCGCCGCCCTCGCCGTGGCCGTGGGCACGCTGGCGATGGGCTGGTTCGTGTACGACCTTGCCTGCCGTTCGCCGCTGGCGTCGCGGCCGCGTGTGCTGGCTCTGGTCTTGTCGCTCGTGCTGGCGGCTGCCGTCTTCGGGCTCACACGGCTGTTCGGCTCACGTGCCGCGTGGCTTTTGACCGGCGCGATGCTCGGCACGGTCATGGCGGCGAACGTCTGGCGCGTGATCGTGCCCGGCCAGTCGAAGATGCTGGCGCAGACGCGCGCGGGAGTCCCCGTGGACACGGCCCCGGGTTTGCTTGCCAAGGCGCGCTCGACGCACAACCACTACCTCACGCTGCCCGTGCTGTTCCTGATGCTGAGCCAGCACTTCCCCAGCGGCTACGGTCACCCGCTGGGCTGGCTGGTGCTGCTGCTCATGGCGGGCTTCGGCGTGGCGCTCAAGTACGTGATGAACGCGCGCTGGAAGAGTGACTGGCGCGTGGTGGCATTCGGCGTGGCGACACTGCTTGCGGCGATCGTGCTGACGGCGCGGCCGGATGCGGGGCGGCCGGCGTCTGCTTCAACCGCGGGCGTCAGCTCTGTCGTGAGCGACGAGCAGGTGTACGCGATCCTCGATCGGCGGTGCACGACGTGCCACTCGGAGCACCCGTCGAACCCGTCGTTCCCCGAGGCTCCGAGTGGCGTGAAGCTGGATCGCCCGGAGCTGGTGGCGCTGCACTCGCAGCGCATCATGGTGCGGGCGATCGATACGCGGACGATGCCGCTGGGGAACCTGACGGGGATGACGGATGCGGAGCGGGATACGCTGGCGGCGTGGTTGAGGGCGAAGCGGTAGCAGGGGCCGGTAACGGCTGCGTCTTGTTTCGCCGCGGCCGAGGGACCAAATGGCAGGCCCCGCGCGCGTTAGGAAACCGCTGCTCTATCCGTCTGAGCTACGGGGCCACGGGTCGGGGACCCTAGTGCATCCCTTCGACTTGCGCGAGACCGCTCTGGCACTAGCTGAGCGGCCTCGATTCGGCTTGGCCACGGTCGTGTCTACGGTTTGAGGATCCACACGGTGTCCGGTTCGGGCTCGGCGCCGCCCTCCCACGAACCCCATCCACAGGGTGGAATCCAACCGCCGCCCGGCCTCAATGCGGAGCCGAGCGTGTCCAATCTTGCACTGCCGATTACCACGACAAGCACCGTGTCGACGTACCCGATGCGCCGAAATCGCACCTTCCACTTCCCGTGGCTCTGGAACTCCAGTTTGCCGATCCCGAGGGTGTCGCAGCGTCCTCCGAACGGCCGCACTGGCCACCCGCTGATGTCGGTCACAAACAGTTCGCAGCATCGTAGCGGGAGGTTTGTGCTGGCATCTACGACCCTCGCTACCAAAGTCCGCGCGCTTGGAGTGAGCGTGTCCCCGGCCGTCCTCGTAGCAGCCACGGTCAAGAGTAGAGCCACGCAGGCAAAGCACCAGCTCCGCGAGTGTGCTCTACCTTGAACCACTGTTCAGCCTCCTCGCTTCGCTCATCACCGCCTCGTCCTCAGCCAATCCTTCCTGCCGGGCTGTCACGCGGGGTTTGCTCGCCGTCAACGCCGCGCAGCGTTTGGCAACCTGCCCCAGTTCGGACCCAGTAGCGACTCGCCCGGATCCAACGCTAGTTGGACGCTGTCGCACGGACCAGCCACCCGGATAACCTTCCGGTCTGCATAACTGGGCCATAGCGCGAGACTAAGGCCTTCCTTGGCCACTCCTGTGATGCTGAATCGTCCGTCCGCAGCGCTGCGCGCCCACAACTTAGTGCCGAGCACCAGCACCCAGACCCCAGGCACACCTCCACCCGACCGGCTGTTCACAATTCGGCCGGCAAGCGTGCATGTGTCGCCAAGTCCCTCGGCAGGTTCGGGCCACGGCGCCACCAGCCGCAAGCGATATCTCTCCCCCGCATCGGTAATAATCCGCTGAAACTCGATCGGACGCGCTGTCACCGTGATCGTGTCGAGGAGTGCCTTGCGTCTCAGCGACTCGGGAGTGTGGAAGCGATCTCGGTTTACCACGAGTTCAGCCGAGTCGGGCCGGAAGAGCCGTCCAATGCGGAATTTGAAAAACGGTTGCCTCCAGGGCAGCGCTACCAAAGTGTCCCATGCAGCGACTCGCGTGGTCACCGAGTCCCAGCCCCACTCGGGGTCATCCACAGCAACTCTTCCCCACGAGGCTTCATACCATCCCCACGACTTGGACAGGACGCGGACCGTCACGCTATCAGGCGCGTCGCCCTTCGCTGTCGATTGGCGGCTCGTCACGCATCCGGTCGCCAGAAGCGCGATGCCAACGCATGCGATCAGTGCTCTCGCCCTCGCCTCGCGGAGGAGGGCCACCCGCCAAAGGTCACCTAGTCCGTTTGAGATGTGCATGGGTCTGCCAAGACCACCATCGCATTGCCTACCAGCGTCGAATCTCGTCCTGCCACCCGGCGAGGATCGCATCCCCGGTCGACCAACCAAACAAGCCGAACAGGCCGGCTACGCCCTCTCTTGCCATGCGTTTGGCGTCATCCTCCGTCGTTGCGGCGTCCACGACAAACGACACCGTGTATGGATTGCTCGTTGTTGCGACGAGCTCATCTCCGAATCCAAAGGCGCTTGGGCTGTCCACAACGAGACGCCTCTCACGTAAACCACCGACCTCAACAAGGACGTCCACCGCCTCCCCGGGAATCAACAGGTGGCAGTAGCCCCGCGCGAACAACAACATCTCCGTCAGCCTGAACAGCGCGTCGCGAATGCCAAGGATGTTCGCTTCCGCGGGAACTCTCTCGGTTAGTCCGAGCTGACGTTCCGCGCCCCAGTCATGTCGCATCCCAGCCAGGTGAACAAACTGCCCACTTCTGTAACAACGCCACGTCTCGTGGAAGTGCGTCCAGCTCGTCGTCTGACCGACACAGTCTTGCTCAATCTCAATACGCTCGTTGAGGTTCGTGTGTGGGTAGTCCCATCCTCGCAGTTGAACCGACACCGACGCGATCACCTGCACCAAGTTGGTTGCGTTGGGTTGCACTCGCAGACGATCGGCTCGGTACACCTGCGGCCGCAGAACAAGCTGCCAGTATCCCTTTGCCTTTATGGCAGCGACGGCTTCGTTCACAATAGCCCCTCGGTCTCTCGGTTGTACCGTTCACTTGGTGGAGGTTCGCCAGAGCCAGAATGGGCCTGCTCGATACGCTTCAACGCCGCGTACCGAACAAGTGCCTTTTCGGCAGCAAAATCGATGAGTACTCGCATGTCCTCAGCGGTGCTGACTGCGATGGACTCCGGTTTTCGACGCGACCGCACGTAACAGGCGCCAGCTTTCAGAACCTCCACAGGGCCTTGCCGGCCGCGCGCTGGGTCCGCTTGCGACGTGTGACCTGCCTTGCAGACAACTGGGTATTCCGAGAACTCATCAACTGTGAGGACAACGCACTGCTTTCCTTCGTGGCGCACGATCCCTATCTCGAAGGAGATGCCTGACTCGCAATATGCGGAGAGGCGTCCACAGATTGCATCGAAGTCGGTCCATCCGTAGTCGGCTGGATCCGGGACACCAACGGGGTTGGGAGAACCGTCTGCGTTTTCGCTTACGCCGATTACTACGAACCCTCCCCCCCGCGAGTTGGCCATGGCCATCATCGCTCGAGCAACGATCGCAAACGCATGCCCATCGTCTCGTCTCCCCGGAGACTTGAACTCAATCTGTCGGGTTTCATGACCAATCTGGAGCACTTGGGCAAACTCTTCGTCCGTCAAGGCTCTCCTCCAGCCTGTGGCCCGCCTGGGTGTGGCAACGGTGGCTGCGGTCTCAGCGTCCATTCATGTCCGACGCCGTCCAGCGCAGACCATAGACAACGAGCGCCCCAACGTCACCATCCCGTTGGGGCGCTGCGCATTGTGTCACCGCGACGTCCGTTGTCACGCTGGCCTCTAAATCGTGTGCTCTCGTGCCGACACGATTACGAGACCCCCGCCCTCACACCCGCCTCCGCCACCCCATACTCCGCCGCCGACTTCCCCATGAGCCAGTGGTCGAACCAGCGCCTGATGTGCTCCTGGTTCTGCACGCGGTGCGACGGCATGCCCGAGCGCGACAGCTCGTGGTTCTCGCCCGGGAACCGCACCATCACGGTGGGCTTCTTCAGGTAGAGGAGTCCGCGGAACATCATCTCGCCTTGGGCGATCGGCGTGCGCCAGTCTTCCTCGGAGTGGATCACCATCAGCGGGGTGTCGATCTTGGGCAGCAGGTGCACGGGGGAATGCTGCTCGAAGTCCTGCGGGTGCTCCCACGGCGCGCCGCGGAACCAGAACGGCTGGTACATCGCGAAGTCGCTCGAGTAGAACATCTGCGCCCAGTCCGAGACACAGCGCTGCGTGATGGCCGCGGCGAAGCGGTCGGTGTGGCCGACGATCCAGTTGGTGAGCAGCCCACCGCCGCTGCCGCCCGTCACGCCCAGGCGCGACTCGTCCACGTAGCCGCGCGCGATCACGAAGTCCACGCCGGCCATCATGTCGTCGTAGTCCACGCCCGGGAACTTGTACTGGATGCAGTCGGCGAACTTCTGCCCGTAGCTGGTACTGCCGCGCGGGTTCGTGTAGAGCACCACGTAGCCGGCGGCGGCGAGCACGCGGAACTCGTGGAAGAAGCCCACGCCATACGCCGTGTGCGGCCCGCCGTGGATCTCGAGCAGCAGCGGGTACTTCTGCTTGGGGTCGAACCCCGGCGGTTTCACGATCCAGCCTTGGATCTTCGTGCCATCGGCCGAGGCGTACTCGATCTCCTCCACCTCGCCCAACGCCACGCCGGGCAGCCACTCGTCGTTGGCCCCCCAGAGTCGCGTGAGCGTGCGCGCGCCCAGGTCGTACACGTGCAGGTCGCCGGGCGTGCCGACCGAACCCAGCGTGAGCGCCACGCGCTTGCCACCCGCCGAGACCGAGCCGGCGATGACCTCGGTGGTCGGGCCGGTCAGGTCCTCCACACGACCGCTGGCGAGGTCGCAGAGTGACAAGTGCCCGGCGCCACGCTTCGCGTGCACGAACACGATGCCCTTGCCACCAGCGGTGAAGCCCAGCGGCTGCTCTCCCCCGCCTCGCGGCGGATGCTGGTCGCTGTTGATGCCCTCACCCACATGCAGGTCGAGCCCATCGGTCAGCACGCGCGCCTTCGTGCGCGGCCAGGTACCGTCGAAGAACAGCAGGTCGTCGGCCTCGTACGTATTGGGTTTGCCCGTGTGCAGTGCCCCCTGGGCCGCGAGCCTGCCATCGGGCGCGAATGCGAACGCGCGGATCGGGCCGGTGATGTCGGCCACGGTCAGCATCGCGGCGCCATCGGTGGGCTCGGCCAGGTCCCACGGGACCGCGCGCAGGTCGCTGTCCTCGGCGGGGGTCGCAAACCACGGCTCGGCTCGCCGGTCGGTCACGAACACGATGTGGCGGCCATCCGGAGTCCACGCGAGGGACGACTCCTTGAACTGCTTGCCGTGCGTGAGCCGGCGCGGCTCGCCACCGGCGGCTTCCACCACCCAGATGTGGTCCAGGTGCTCGAAGTCGGTGAAACCCTCGTTGTTCCAACGAAACTCGGGCTTCGTCACCACGCGCGCGGGTTCGTGCTTGGGCTTCTTGAAATCGGGCGTGTCCTTGGCCGGGTCATGGCCCGACGTGAACGCGATGCGCGTGCCGTCGGGCGACCACGCGGGCGAGCTGGCCCCCTTCTCGAGTGACGTGAGCGCGCGTGCTTCGCCACCGGTCAACGGCAGGACGAACAACTGCGTGGGCTTGCCGGCCTCCGCGGGGCGGCGGGCGAACGCGAGCTGCTTGCCGTCGGGCGACCACCGTGGCTGCACGGAGTAGCCATCGAACGTGAGCTGGCGCGGTGCCACCGGCGCGACACCCGCGGCAGGCACGTCCGCGATCCACAGATCGGTGCGGTACTCGTCCTCGGCCGCTTCGATGCGCACGAGCGTGAACGCGATGCGCGTGCCGTCGGGCGAGATACGGGGATCGGCGATCCATCGGAATCGCAGCAGGTCGTCTTCACGCATGGGGAGGCCTCCGGGTCAGGATTTCGTCACGAGTTGCCGGAGGCTACCGCGACCGGGCGCTCGCGGCGAGTCGGCAACGATCGCGCACGGCTCGGCGGCTGCGCCCGGGTCGCCGCCCGAGCCGAGCGGGTTCGCCCGGCCGCGAGCCAACCGCGTTCCGCATCTGCTAGGCTCTGCGCATGGACCGGTCCTCGCTGCCTCGTGAACTCCGCCCGTTCGTGGACGACGCTGGGCGACTCCACCAGTGGCCGTCGCGCCACAAGGTGCAGCGCATGGCGGTGGCCCTGCTCGCCCGGCGCTTCCAGCCCGAGCGCGAGTACGCCGAGAAGGAAGTGAACGTCACGCTCATGGACGGGCACACGTTCGCCGACTGGGCGATCCTGCGACGCTCGCTCGTCGACTGGGGCTTCATGGCACGCGAGTCCGACGGCACGCGCTACCGGCTACGCGCGGACGCCGCCGAGCGGATCGGTCGCGAACTCGGCGTGGGTCCGCCGGCCCATTGAGCGCCCCGCCCGCACGCGGCGCTGCCCCCTGGCTGGCGTTCGCGTTCTGCTGCGTCGTCTGGAGCAGCACCTTCCTGTTCATACGCATGGGCAACGACACCACGCCCCCGGTGTGGGGTGCGGCCGTTCGCCTCGCGCTGGCGTCGGTGCTGTTCACGCTGGTCACGTGGGCGGTTCGCGCGCCGTGGCCGAGCGGTGCCCAGCTGCGTGCGGCGTGGTGGTTCGGCGTCGTGGACTTCGGCGTCAGCCTGCCGCTGCTCTATTGGGGCGAGCAGCGCGTGCCGAGCGGGATCGCCGCGGTCGTGTTCGCCACCATCCCGCTGTCCACGTCGCTGTTCGCGCGCTTCGCCGGACTCGAGCCGCTGCGGCCGCGCATCGTCGTCGCCTCGCTGGTGGCCATCGGCGGTGTGGCGCTCCTGTTCTCCTCCAGCATGAATGGCGCCTACGAGCCCGGGCGACTCGTGGCGGTGTGGCTCGCGGCCACCACCGCCGCACTCGCCGGTGTCCTGCTCAAGCGCGCACCTGGTGCGCACCCGTTCGCGATGAACGCGTGGGCGCACGGCATCGGGGCGGTGATCTGCGTGCTGGCGAGCCGAGTCCTCGGTGAGCCGCAGCTCATGCCGCAGGGTGGCGCGTGGATCCCGATCGCCTACCTGACGGTCGTGGGCTCGCTCGGTGCGTTCGCGGCGTTCGCGTGGTTGCTGCAGCGCTGGCCCGTCACGCGCATCAGCTTCATCGCGGTCATCATCCCCGTCGCCGCACTCCTGCTGGGCGTCACGCTTCGCGGCGAGCGACCCGGCGGGATCGCGGTGCTGGGCTCGGCCGTGATCCTCGGCGCGGTCTTCATGGGCATCCTGGGCGACCGCCGCTCCAATCGCTGAGCCGCGCTCCGCGGTCACCGGGAGCCGCCCGCGCCCCGCGCACCTCGCGCCACCACTCGACCGCATACGGAAACGAGAAGGGCGGCGCTGCCACGCCGCCCTTCTCGTCACACTATGCGGATGGGACCGCGCGAGGTCAGCCTTTGCGGACGTTGCTCGCCTGGAGACCCTTCGGTCCCTTCACGATCTCGAACTCGACGCGCTCGCCCTCGGCGAGCGTCTTGAAGCCGTCCCCCTGGATCGCGGAGAAGTGCACGAACACGTCCTCGCCACCCTCCTGCGAGATGAAGCCGAAGCCCTTCGCATCGTTGAACCACTTCACAGTACCCGTCGCCACTTCAGACTCCTTCCGGCCGCGGGGGAAGCACCCCCGTCACGTCAACGCTCCCATGAGCCATCATGGAGCGCGCGAACAGTTGCCGGTCCGGGAGGCCGCCCCACCTAACGAAAACAGCCGCGGTCGAGAAGGACCTGCGGCTGGAACGCTGCGTGACGCGAATCCTGCACCCGGCTCCGACGCGTGCAGCATGCTGGACGGTCCCGTCGTGGTCAACGGGAATGTGCACGCGAGCACTGCCCTCCCGCGGCGGAGGGCCCGGTGCGTGAACTACCCCGAGCCCCCGCCCCCGCAAGGGCCTGGCCGGGCCGGGTCACAAGTCACTGAAATACACACCGGGCAGCGCGCGCACCTCGAGTGATTGCGTGCGCTCCGCCGCGCCGCCGGTGCGCATGCGAACTTTGTATCGACCGGGTTTCACCAGGATCGACTGGCCGCTCGCCTCGAGGCGACGGATGCGCTGGCGCGGTTCGCCCGCGACCAGGTCCCAGACCACACGATGGAAGCCCGCCTCGCCGGGGCCGGTGAGCGTGCGGACCGTCTTCCCCGTCGAGTCCTCCACCGCCACCGAGACACCGCCCTTCACTTCCTGCGGCACGTAGTAGTCGAACCACGCGCCGAACGGCGGGTTCTTCGCACTGAACTCGTCGAGGCCGAAGTACCCGCCCACCGGGCGCGGGTGCCAGGCCCATGCCGCGCGCGGCGAGAAGAACGTGAGCGTGTCGCGCAGGACGGCCGGCTTCCACTCCTCCCAAACCTGCACGCCGTCCAGGATGTACACGCTGCGGCCGTGCGTGCCGATGACCAGGTCGAGGTCGCGCGGCTGCGTGTGGATGTCGTCCACGGCCACGGTGGGCAGGCCGTTCATGAGCTTCACCCAGTTCTTGCCGCCTTCCAGGCTCATGTACAGGCCGGTCTCCGTGCCCACGTAGACCAGGTCGGGGTTCTTGCGCCCGGCGCGCACCACCTTCACCGGTGCCGTCGCCGGAAGTCCGGCCGCGAGGCTCGACCACGAGCGGCCCATGTCGCGCGTCACGAACACGTACGGCTTCACGTCGTCGGTGCGGTGGCCGTCGTAGGAGACATAGGCCACGTTCGCATCCAGCGGCGACGCGTCCACGCGCGACACATAGGTGCCGGTGGGCACTCCCTTCACGCTCGCGGTCAGGTCGCGCCAGGTCTTGCCGCCATCGGGGGTGACCCACAGCTTGCCGTCGTCGGTGCCGGCCCACAGCACGCCCGGCTTCGCGGGCGACTCGCTCAAGCTGACGATCGTGCAGTGTTGTTCCGCGCCCGAGCCCCCGGTGGCCATCTTCTTCGGATCGGCCGTGGTCAGGTCCGGACTCACGCGCTCCCAGCGCTCGCCGCGTTCGTAGAGCCGGAACACGTACTGCCCCCCCATCCACAGCACGCTCGGATCGTGCGGCGACATCTGGAACGGGGTGTTCCAGTTGAACCGGAACGCGGTCTCGCCCTCGTTCTGCGACGGCTTGCAGGCGCGCTCGCGGCCGCTGGCCAGGTCCTGCCGGTAGATCTCGCCGCCCTGCGACTCGTACCAGACGAGGTCGGGGTTGGTCGGGTCCGCCGCGACGTGGAATCCGTCGCCGCCGCCCAGCACGAACCAGTCCTGGTTCAGGATGCCGTGGCCGGCACGCGAATCATCGAGCCAGTTCTCGATCCCCAGTCGCGTGCGCGAGGGCCCGCCCCAGCTCTGGTTGTCCTGCATGCCGCCGAACACGTCGTAATAGGGCTCACGCATGTTCGTCGTGACGTTGTAGAACTGGCCCAGGGCCATGTTGTCCACGAACGACCACGTGGCCGCACGGTCGAAGCTCAGGTTCAACCCGCCGTCGGTGCCGAGGGCGAGCTGCTTGCCGCTGGCACTCACCCACATCGCGTGGCAGTCGGGGTGCACGGCCTTCGCCCCGCGAGCGCGGAACGACACGCCGGCGTCGTCCGACACATAGAGATCGGTGCCCAGCAGGTAGATGCGCGAGCTGTCGCCGGGCTGCACGCGGATCTGGCTGAAGTAGAACGAACGCGGCGAGAACGGGCTGACGCGCTTCCAGTGCAGGCCGGCATCGTCGCTGCGGAACACGCCGCCGGCGCGGCTGGTCTCTTCGAAGTCGGAGAGCCGTCCGCCCTCGTCGGACTCGACCACCGCGTAGACCAGGTCCGGGTTCTTGGCGTACACCGCGAGCCCGATGCGCCCGACACGCTTGGGCAATCCGTCCGTGCACTTGCTCCACGTGCGCCCGGCGTCGGTGCTGCGCCAGATCCCGCCGGTCTCGGAGATCCCCGTGTACGACCACGGCGTGCGGCGGCGCGAATACATCGCCGCGTAAAGCCGCGACGGGTCCTTGGGGTCCATGGCCAGGTCCACGCAGCCGGTGTTGGCGTCCACCTTGAGCACGTGCGACCACGTGCGCCCGCCGTCGCGGGTCATGAACACGCCGCGCTCGGTGTTGGCACCCCACAGCCGTCCCAGGGCGGCCACGTACACGGTGAGGCTGTCACTCGGATGCGTGAGCACACGCCCGATGGACGTCGTGGCCTCCAGGCCCATCAGCTTCCACGAGCCGCCGCCGTCATCCGAGCGATACACGCCGCGGCCCCAGCCCGAGGAGTTGCGGCTGTTGGCCTCGCCCGTGCCGACCCAGACGATGTCGGGTTTCGGTTGGAACACGGCGACGGCACCGGTGCTGGAGACCGCCTCCTTGTCGAACACCGGCGTCCACGTGGTGCCCATGTTCTGCGTCTTCCACACGCCGCCCGTGGCGGTGGCGAGGAACATGCGTGCGGGATCGCTTTCGACGACGGCGATGTCCGAGATGCGGCCACCCATGTTCGCCGGGCCGATCGACCGCCACTCGAGCGGCTTGAACTTCTCGATGTCGAACTTCGCCGCCGTGCCCGCAGCCGACTTGGCGGCCGGCTTGGGGGCGGGTGCGGCCGCGGCTCGGCTGGCGAAGCCCAGCAGCAGCGCAAGCAGCAGCAGACGACACGCGTGAGACGCTACGAACGGGCGGCGCATGGCGGCTCCCTGCGCGGCGGCGCGCCGCGCGCGTTGGGCTGTGGCTCGGACGGCGGGAAGACGCGCGACGTTAGCACAGCGCCGCAAGCGTTCGGCGCGGTCGGTGGGCTCGGGCGACGGGCGCGGAGCAGCGCGCTCCCGCCGCGGCGGGTCAGGCCTGGGCAGTCCCCGACTCGCGCATCGCGGCGACGCGGTCGAGGAACTGGCTCGCCCAGCGCGCGCGGATCCCGGCCTGCCACGCGAGCCGTTC
>Ga0075429_100002748_pt1 | contig 14863 bp, 14 predicted proteins | sample RhiMetdeltSRZDD3_FD_75295 | JGI IMG/M metagenome (GOLD analysis project Ga0075429, IMG submission 75295) | Populus rhizosphere microbial communities from Tennessee, USA - Rhizosphere MetaG P. deltoides SRZDD3 | ecosystem: Host-associated > Plants > Roots > Rhizosphere > Soil | place: USA... | reverse complement strand
AGCGTCGAGAAGGCGGTCGACGCCATGCGGCTGGGTGCGCGCGACTTCATCGAGAAGCCGTGGGACAATGCGCGGCTGCTCACCACGCTGCGCACCCAGGTGGAGCTCGGCCGGGCGCTCCGGGTCACCCAGCGCCTCGAGCAGGAAAACCAGCTGCTGCGCAAGAGCGGACTCCCCGACCTGGTTGCGGAGTCGCCCGCGATGGGTCCGGTGCTCGAGCTGATGGAGCGGATTGCGCCGAGCGACGCCAACGTGCTCGTTACCGGAGAGCACGGCACCGGCAAGGAGGTCGTGGCGCGCTGGATTCACGCCGCGAGCCGCCGGCGTGACCGGTCGCTGGTCGTCGTCAACGTCGGCGGGCTCCCCGAAGGAGTGTTCGAAAGCGAGCTCTTCGGCCATGTGCGCGGCGCCTTCACGGATGCCAAGGCGGATCGCGCCGGCCGTTTCGAGCTCGCGGATGGCGGCACGCTCTTCCTCGACGAGATCGCCAACATCGCGCTGGCGCAGCAGTCCCGCCTCCTGCGGGTGCTGCAGACCGGCGAGCTCGAGCGGGTCGGCTCGTCGCAGACTCGCCGGGTGGACGTGCGGCTGATCGCGGCCACCAACGCCGACCTGCGCGCGGAGGTGACGTCCGGGCGCTTCCGGGAAGACCTGCTCTTCCGGCTCAACACGATTGAGATCCGGCTCCCGCCGCTGCGAGAGCGACGGGAGGACATTCTTCCGCTGGCCCAGTATTTCCTCAAGCGCCATGCCAGTCGGTACGGCATGGATCGCTCCGGCTTCTCCGACGCTGCGCTGCACGAATTGCGCGCCTACGACTGGCCCGGCAACGTGCGCGAGCTGGACCACACCGTGGAGCGCGCGGTCCTGCTCGCACGGCTCCCGACCCTGCAGGCGGAAGATCTCGGCCTCGTTGCCCCGGTGGCCCGCGGGCCGGCGGCGGTCTCCGATACCAGTCTGGAGGCGCTGGAGCGCGAGGCCATCCGGCAGGCGCTCGCCCGCAACGACGGCAACGTGAGCCTGGCCGCCAAAGCGCTGGGTCTCTCGCGCAGCGCGCTCTACCGACGCCTCCAGCGCTACGGGCTGTGAAGTGCCAGGTGAGAGGTCTCACCTCTTACCTTTCTCAGCATGAAGCTCTCGCACGACCGCAAGATCCTCCTGCTCGCCCTGGTCGCGGGGCTGCCCGCGCTCATTGCTACGACGGTCCTGCTCTGGCTCGCGCCGATTTCCGATCTCCTGCGCGGCACCATAGTGGGCGGCCTGATCGTGGCGTGGCTGAGCGTCGCCCGGGCGGCGCAGCTCCGCGTCATCCGGCCGCTGCAGGTTATCGCCAACCTCCTGGCCGGGTTGCGGGAGGGACATTTCACTCTGCGCGCCCGCGAGGAGGAAAGCGATGATGTGCTGGGCGCAGTCCGCCGTGAAGTCAACACGCTGCAGGAGACCCTCAAGGAGCAACGGCTTGGCGCACTGGAAGCGGACGCGCTGCTGCGCCGGGTCATGGAAGAGATCGACGTCGCGGTCTTCGCCTTCGACGCCGGCCGGGCGCTCCGCCTGGTCAATCGTGCCGGGGAGCGCCTGCTGGGCCAGCCAGCCGAGCGGCTGATCGGGCGGACCGCGGCACAGCTCGGCCTCGAGCAGACCCTGGAGGGGGAGACGCCCCGCATTCTCGAGCTGGTGGTGCCGGGCGCGGCCACCGGCAAATGGGAGGTGCGCCGACGGCCTTTCCGCCAGGGCGGCCTGCCGCTCGATATGGTGGTACTTGCCGACATCAGCCGGGTGTTACGCTCGGAGGAGCGCCAGGTGTGGCAGCGCCTGGTCCGCGTGCTCTCGCACGAGATCAACAATTCGCTCGCGCCGATCAAGTCCCTGTCGGGAACCATGACCAGCCTGCTGGACCGCACGCCGCGCGCGGCGGATTGGGAGAGCGATCTGCGCACCGGGCTCGACGTCATCGGTACGCGCGCCGACGCTCTCAACCGTTTCATGGCTTCCTACGCACGGCTGGCCAAGCTGCCGCCGCCGACGCTCGCTCCGCTCGACGTGGGGGACTGGGTGCGCCGGGCGATCCAGCTGGAGAGTCGTATCCCGGTGCGGCTGATCGAAGGGCCGTCGCTGTCCATCCGTGCCGACGGCGACCAGCTCGATCAGGTGCTCATCAACCTGCTCACCAACGCCGTCGAGGCGGCCCAGGAAACCGGCGGAGGAGTCGAGGTATCCTGGACCGCGCAGGACGGCACGGTGGAAGTCGAGGTTCGTGACGAGGGCCCCGGGCTGCCGTCGCCGGGCAACCTCTTCGTGCCGTTCTTCACGACCAAGCCGAGTGGGTCGGGCATCGGCTTGGTATTCTGCCGTCAGGTCGTCGAGGCCCACGGGGGAGGGATCACCCTCCGGAATCGCACCGATCGCAAGGGCTGCGTGGCACGACTGCGCTTGCCGAGGGAGACCTAGTGGATCCCGAGATTACCCTCGGCGGCTATCTGCTGAAGCACGAGCGTGCGCCGGCGTTCGGCGGCAGCGACGGCGAAGCGTATTCCGTCGCCATCTGGGTCGATGACGCGCCCGACGAGCGGGGCCGCTATGGGGCGTCGCTGCTCTTCGTGCGCTGGAGCGCGAGCGGTGATCGCCCCATGGGCACGGTCGAATCGCCCGTGCTCGCCTGGGGCCGCTCGCCCGAGGAAGCCGACGAGCGGGTGCGGCGCCTCTCGCTATACGACGTGAAAGCCGCGCTCGATACCGCTATCGCGGCGCGCCCGGAAGACTGGTGAGCCGGCTGACCGGCCTGGTGCTGGCGCGCGAGGGTGGCCAGTTCCGGATTGCCACCGAGGCCGGCGACATCACCGCGGTGCTGCGGGGCAAGGCCCGGCGCGACGCCTACGATCGCGTGGTGGTGGGCGACCGGGTGACCTTGGACGACGGTGGGGAACGCGGCATCTACGGGATCACCGGCGTCGCGCCCCGCCGCAACCTGCTGGAGCGGCGCACCCCGCTCGGCCGCGGCAACCGTCCGGTCGCCGCCAACCTCGACCGCGTCTTCATCGTCACGTCGGTCGCGGATCCCGCTCCGGTGCCGCAGCTCATCGACCGCCTCTGCGCCATCGCTGAGGCGAACGAAATCCCGGTGGCGATCGTGCTCAACAAGATCGATCTCGATCCAGGCACCGCGCTGGCGGAGCGCTACACGCGGGCGGGTTATGAGGTCTATCGCGTCAGTGTGAAGTCCGGCCAAGGGCTCGATCCGCTCTTCGCGGAGCTGCGTGGGAAGGAATCCCTGCTCACCGGACCGTCCGGGGCGGGGAAGTCGACCCTGCTCAACCGGCTCCAGCCGGGGCTCGCGCTCAAGACCCAGGCGATCAGCGAGGGGATCCGCCGCGGGAAAAACACTACCGTTGCCGCGGTGCTGGTGCCGCTCGACGGCGGGGGCTGGCTGGTGGATACGCCGGGCTTCAGTGAAGTCGGGCTCTGGGGTATCGAGCCGCGCGAGCTCGCGCGCTGCTTTCCCGAGCTGCGGGAGCCGCTCGAGCGCTGCAAGTTCGCCGATTGCTGGCACCGGACCGAGCCGGGCTGCGCGGTCCGCGAAGGCGTGGAGCGGGGCGAAATCCATCCCGAGCGCTACGCGAGTTATGTCACGCTGCTCAGCGAACTGCAGGATGCCCCTAAGGACTGGGAGTAGCGTCTCGCGGCTTCTTCGTCCACCGCGCGGCGTCTCGCTGCTCCACTTTCTCCAGCATCCGATCGAATGCCCGCTGCAGGTCGATCCCTTCCCGGTTGGCGATGCAGATCAGGACGAAGAGGATGTCGGCCAGCTCCATCGCCAGGTCGCCCTCGGCCTCCTCGCTCTTCTTGGTCTTCTGCCCGAAGCGGTGATTGAGCTCGCGGGCCAGCTCACCCACCTCCTCGGTGAGCCGGGCCAGATTGGTCAGCGGATGGAAATAGCCCTCCTCGAACTGGGAGACCCACGCGTCGACCCGCTGCTGGGATTCGGTGAGTGACATGCGGGCTCACCCGCCCGCCAGCGCCGCGAGCAGCGCCTTGCAGAAATGCCCGAGATCGGCCGGGGTCCGGCTGGTGATCAGGTTGCCGTCCACGACGACCGGCGCGTCCTCCCACTGCATCCCTGCGTTCACCAGGTCGTCCTTGATCGCGCCTACGCTGGTGCCTCGCTTGCCCCTGACGATGCCCGCCGAGATCGGGACCCAGCCGGCGTGGCAGATGAAGGCGACCGGCTTGCCGGCTTCATAGATGCGGCGGGTGATCTCGAGCACGCGAGGCGAGCGGCGCAGGATGTCAGGGGCGTAGCCGCCCGGAATGACCAGCGCGTCGAAGTCCTCCGCGGCGACCTCGTCGACCGTGGCATCGGGAGTCACCGGATAACCCCGCTTGCCCTGATAGGTCTTCTCGCCGAGCCCGGCAACCGTGCAGGTGTGTCCCTCCTCCTCGAGCCGGATTTTGGGATACCAGAGCTCGAGGTCTTCGTAGAGCGGGGCGGCGAAGATCAGGATTCGCTTGGGCATGGGGGCTAGGGGCTCGGGACTAGGGACTGGGAGCTGGGGAACGGCCCCGCGGGAAGATATCCTCTATAATCCTGTCGGTTGGCCCTAGTCCCTAGTCCCTAGTCCCTAGTCCCTAGCCCCCTAGCCCCTAGTCTATGCGCCCTCGCGACCGCATTCTCGCCAACCTCGAAGCCATCTACCGCGAGACCTACGATCGCGCGCGGGGCGCGGCGGACGAAGCCCGGATGGCCGACCTCGACAACGCCTTCATGCGCGATCAGCTCATGCTGGAAATCCTGCTCGACATCCGCGATCTGTTCGCCGTCGCTCCCGCGGCACCTGCCAAGGGCACCAGCGCGATCGAAAAGCTCGAGGCCCTGCGCCGCCTCGCCAAATTCCGCCCCTGAGCCACTGGTGAAATCGCCGGCCTCTCTGCCCCGCCGCGCCGCGGCCGTTCTGTGTGCGGCCCTCGGCGCCACGTTGCCGCACTGCCGCTCCGCGGCACCTGCCGATCTCGTCATCTACGGCCGAGTCTGGACCGGCGATTCCGCCGCGCCGTATGCATCCGCCATCGCGATCCAGAGCGACACCATCCTGGCCGTGGGCGACAGTGCGACCATCGCCGGGATGGTGGGCCGGAACACCACGGTCCTCGCGCCCGCCGGCGGGTTCGTGGTGCCCGGCTTCCTCGACAACCACGTCCATCTGCTGAGCGGCGGCTTTCAGCTCGCCAGTGTGGATCTCCGCGACGCCACCACTCCGGAAGAGTTCACCCGCCGTCTCAAAGCCTTCGCCGCAACCCAGCGACCCGGGGAGTGGATCACCGGGGGCGACTGGGACCACGAGAAATGGCCCGGCACCCCGCTGCCCGACCGGGCCTGGATCGACTCGGTCACCCCGAACAACCCCGTCTTCGTCAGTCGGCTCGACGGCCACATGGCGCTTGCCAACTCGCTCGCGCTCAGCGCTGCCAGGCTCGACCGGACCGCCAAAGACATCCCCGGCGGCACGATCGTCCGCCGCAATGATCGCGAGCTCACTGGCGTGCTGAAGGACGAGGCGATGAATCCGGTGGTCGCCGCGATCCCGGAACCCTCGGCCTCCCAACTCGACTCCGCCCTTACCCGCGCAATGACGCATGCCGCCTCGCTGGGCGTGGTCGGCGTGTCGAGCGTAAGCACCGACTGGAGCGCTATCGCGGCACTCCAGCGCGCTCGCGCCCGTGGCGCGCTCACGCTCCGCGTCGCCAACTATGTCCCCCTGGCTCAATGGCGTGAGATAGCCGACTCGGTCCGGACTCATGGCCAGGGCGACGACTGGATCCGCACGGCCGGAGTCAAAGGCTTCGTCGACGGGTCGCTGGGTTCGACCACGGCGCTCATGTTCGCACCGTATCGCGACGCTCCCGGCACGAAGGGGCTCTTCGTCACCCCCGAGGACTCTCTGCGTGCCTGGATCGGGGCCGCGGATTCGGCCGGGCTCCAGCTCGCCGTGCACGCTATCGGGGACCGCGCCAACGCATTGCTGCTCGCCATCTATGACAGCGTCGCGAAAGCCCATGGTCCGCGCGATCGACGGGCCCGCATCGAGCACGCCCAGCATCTCCGTGTCGAGGAAATCAGCCGATTCAAGGCGCTCGGCGTCATCCCCTCGATGCAGCCCTACCACGCGGCGGACGACGGGCGCTGGGCCGCCAAGCGGATCGGCCCCGAGCTCATCAAGGGCACCTACGCCTTTCGCTCCCTGCTCGACTCAGGCGCCCGACTGACCTTTGGCTCCGACTGGACGGTGGCCCCGCTCGATCCGCTGGTGGGGATCCAGGCCGCGGTGACCCGGCAAACCCTCGACGGGAAGAATCCCGAAGGGTGGGTGCCGGAACAGAAGATCACCGTCGAAGAAGCCCTGCGCAGCTACACGGTGAACAACGCCTATGCGGTCTTTGGCGACGCCCGTCGCGGCATGCTCAAGCCGGGTTATTTGGCGGATGTGGTGCTGCTGGATCGCGACCTGACCCGTGTCCCACCCACCCAGGTAGACCAGGCGAAGGTGGTCGTCACGATCGTCGGTGGAACGGTCGCGTACCGAAGGAACTAGGCAGACGGCTTCCGGGTCGGAAACACCCGCACGCTCCTGGGAGAGAGAAAGACGTGCTGCCCCTTCCGGAGTCCCAGCTCGTCGAAGCGCGCCCGAGGGATCTCCGCCTCCATGACCTGACCATCCGCGAGCCGGTCCAGCTCCAGCAGCACCGACGCGCCGTGGAACCGGAGGTGGCGAATCACCCCTTCGATGGCGAGGTGTCCGTTCGAGGCCGGCGCCACGTCGATCTCGTGGGTCCGGACGTAAGCCACCGCACTCTGGTCGTCGGCCTCCGCGAATTCCGGTACCTCGAGCTCGGTCTCGCCGATCTGCATCCGGCCGCGATGCACCCGCCCGTGGAACAGGTTCACATCCCCCAGGAAACCGTAGACGAACGGTGAGGCCGGCGTCTCATAGACCTGCTGGGGGGTTCCCTCCTGCTCGATCCGCCCTTCGTTGATGATCACGACCCGGTCTGCCACCTCCATGGCCTCCTCCTGGTCGTGGGTGACGAAGACGCTGGTCACGTGCACCTCGTCGTGCAGCCGCCGCAGCCAGCGCCGAAGCTCCTTGCGCACTTTGGCGTCCAGCGCCCCGAACGGCTCGTCGAGCAGGAGTACTTTGGGCTTGACCGCGAGCGCCCGCGCCAGCGCCACCCGCTGGCGCTGTCCGCCGGAGAGCTGGGAGGGCAGCCGGTCGGCGAGAAAGTCCAGCTGCACCAGCGCCAGCAGCTCCATGACTCGCTGCTTGATCTCGGCATCGCCTGCCCTAGCCCGCCTGGGCCGGACCCGGAGGCCAAACGCCACGTTCTCGAACACGCTCATGTGGCGGAACAGGGCATAGTGCTGGAACACGAACCCCACCTGCCGGTCGCGGGCCTGTCGCTCGGTGGCGTCCTCGCCGTGAAAAAGGATTGCCCCGGTATCGGGGGTCTCCAGGCCCGCAATGATCCGGAGCAGGGTGGTTTTGCCGCCGCCGGAGGGTCCCAGGAGCGCCACCAGCTCGCCCGAGGGGACCTCCAGATTCACGTTGTCCAGGGCGACAAAGTTGCCGAACCGCTTGGTAAGTCCCCGCACCTCGATGCTCATCGGGTCCCCTCAGGAACGGGCTCCAGGGCAAGCACCGGGCGACGGTGCTCCACCACGCTCTTGGCCGCCAGAGTGATCAGGGCGAGGAAGGTGAGCAGCGAGGCGACCGCAAAGGCCGCCGCGAAGTTGTATTCGTTGTAGAGAATCTCGATGTGGAGCGGCATCGTGTTGGTCTCTCCCCGGATGTGGCCCGATACCACCGACACCGCGCCAAATTCTCCCATGGCGCGCGCGTTGCACAGGATTACCCCGTAGAGGAGTCCCCAGCGGATGTTCGGCAGGGTGACCCGCCGGAACGTCTGCCATCCGTTGGCGCCCAGCACGATGGCGGCTTCTTCCTCCTCCGGTCCCTGCTCCATCATCAGCGGGATCAGCTCGCGCGCCACGAAGGGGAAGGTCACGAACGTCGTGGCCAGGGCGATTCCCGGCACCGCAAACACGAGGCGCACCCCGTGCTCCTGCAGCCACGGACCCAGCCACCCCTGGGCGCCGAACAGCAGGATGAAGATCATCCCGGCGATCACCGGCGAGACCGCGAAGGGCAGATCGATCAGCGTGATCAGGAGACTGCGGCCCCGGAACTGGAACTTCGCGATGGCCCACGCGGCCGCGAGCCCGAAGACCACGTTGAGGGGCACCGCCACCGCAGCCACCAGAAGCGTCAGGCGCACCGCCGCCAACGCGTCGGGTTCGACCAGCGCCGCCAGATACAGGCCGACGCCCTTGCGGAACGCCTCGACGAACACCGAGACCAGAGGAACGAAGAGAAACACGGCCAGGAACAGGAACGCGACCGCGATCAGCGTCCAGCGCACCCAGCGGGGCTCTCTCACTGCGGCGGCGCTCACGCGGTCCTCCGCCGGCTCCATGCCTGCAGCGCGTTGATCGCAAAGAGCAGCACGAAAGACACCAGCAGCATCACCACGCCGATCGAAGTGGCTCCGGCATAGTCGAACTGCTCCAGCTTGGTCATGATGAGGAGCGGTGCGATCTCGGTTTTCATGGGCATGTTGCCGGAGATGAACACCACCGACCCGTACTCGCCCACCGCGCGCGCGAAGGCTAGTGCAAAGCCGGTGAGCAGAGGGGGTCCGATGGCCGGAAGCAGCACTCGACGGAAGGTCTGCCAGCGGCTTGCCCCGAGGCTCGCAGCCGCCTCCTCCACTTCGGCCTCGAGGTCCTGCAGCACCGGCTGCACCGTCCGCACCACGAACGGCAGGCCGATGAAGGTCAGGGCGATCATGATGCCGAGAGGCGTGAATGCCGCCGTAATGCCGAGCGCGGCAAGCGGCCTGCCCAGCCAGCCGTTGGGCGCATAGAGGGTCGTCAGCGCGATGCCGGCCACCGCGGTCGGCAGTGCGAAAGGCAGGTCCACCATCGCGTCGATCAGCTTGCGGCCGGGGAACGGGTACCGTACCAGGACCCAGGCCACCAGGAATCCAAAGATCGCGTTGAGGGCCGCCGCGGCGAGCGCCGTCCCGAAGCTCACCTTGTAGGAGGCGAGCACGCGTGCGGTAGTGGCGGCCTCCCAGAATCCGCTCCAGCCCAGGCCCGCGCTCTTCACGAAGATCGTAGAGAGGGGCAGCAGGACCAGCAGGCTCAGGTACGCCAGCGTAAAGCCCAGCGAGAGCCCGAACCCCGGCAAAACCGAGCGGCGTTTCCTACCGGCTGGCATAGATCTGATCAAATACGCCGCCGTCGGCAAAGTGGGTCTTTTGGGCTTTGGTCCAGCCGCCGAAGACCTGGTCGATCGTGATCAGGGAGAGCCGGGGGAACTGCCTCGCGTATTTCGCGGCTACCGCGGCGTTGCGCGGACGGTAGAAATGCTTTGCCGCGAGCTCCTGACCCTCCGGAGTGTAGAGGAATTCGAGATATGCATTCGCCAGCGCCGCCGTTCCCTTACGCTTCGCCACCTTGTCGATCACCGTCACCGGTGGCTCAGCCAGAATGCTGAGGGAGGGGAAGACGATCTCGAACTTGTCGGGGCCCAGCTCCTTGATCGCGAGCAACGCCTCATTCTCCCACGCGATCAGCACATCGCCGATTCCGCGTTCCACGAACGTGGTGGTGGACCCGCGCGCACCTGCGTCGAGCACCGGCACGTTCTTGTACAGGCTCGTCACGAACGCCTTGGCCTTGGCCGCATCGCCGCCGGGCTGCTTGAGCGCCCAGGCCCATGCCGCGAGGTAGTTCCAGCGGGCGCCACCTGAAGTCTTCGGATTCGGTGTGATGACCGAGACTCCCGTACGAACCAGATCGGGCCAGTCCTTGATCCGCTTGGGATTGCCCTTGCGCACCAGCAGCACGATCGTCGATGTGTAGGGCGTGCTGTTGTCCGGAAGCCTGGTCTGCCAGTTGGCCGGAATCAGCCCGCCCCGGGTGCCGATCTCGTCGATATCGTAGGCCAGGGCCAGGGTCACCACGTCTGCCTCAAGCCCGTCGATCACCGAACGGGCCTGCTTGCCCGAGCCGCCGTGCGACATCCGGATCGTCACCGTCTGGCCCGTCTTCGCCTTCCACGCGGTGGCAAATGCCTGATTGACTTCCTGGTAAAGCTCCCGCGTCGGATCATAGGACACGTTGAGCAGCGTCACCGGCTTCTGGGCATCCGCACGCAAGGGCCACAGTGATCCGATAGAGCACGCCAGAGCGAGCAGCGCAAGAGTACGCATCGTCATTCCGTCCTTAGAACGCGGTCTGGAGCCGGGTGGCGAGGAAATTCTCGGGCGGCCGATCGCCCGTTGCGGCCCCCCCGAGGAACGTCGCTCGCTCGTAGTCGATCATCAGCTTCAGGTTCCGGGCGAGGTGCCAATTGAGACCCACGGTCCAGGCCCGAATGCGCTGCGAGGAAACCGCGGGATCGGCGAAGTAGGGAAAGGCGGCCTCGGCGACGCTGGTCTCCTGAATGCGTGCCGCGAGCTCGAGTGCGCCCCAGGTGCCGGCCCGGGGGTCGAAGACCCGCTTCGGGGTCAGGCTGCGGAAGGAAGCCCGCTCTCCGGTCAGGAAGAATGACGCTGCGATCTGCCAGGCTTGGTGCCGGATTCTTACCGCCGCCGAGGTATCCCGTCGCACCGTGTGGCGCGAGATGGTGTACTGTGCCAGGAACCCGAAAGACCCGCGGTAGAGGTACGCCTGCGGCTCGAGCCGCGCGCGGGTGCCATCTTCCAGCGTGGTCCCGGCCGCGGTCCCGTTGGAGCGATAGCGAAACGCCGTCACCTGTCCGGGCGTGCGCAGCATCGAGGTCGCCGGCACCGTCAGGTTGCCGCGCTCCTTGCCGAGACTACCCGAAATCCCGAAGCCCAGATCCGCAGGCGCGCGCCGCCCCTGCAGGATGAACGGTTGGGTGAAGAGCCGCGCCGCCAGCTCCTTTGCGTCGCTGCCGTCCACGTCACCGAATCCCAGGTCGGCCACGCCGTTGAACAGCCCGACGGCGTAGCTCAGCAGGCCTCCGGAGAGATCGCCGCTCGTCATGAAACCCACATCGCGGTTGGGCACCAGATTGGTGGGAAACCCCCGCTCGACGAAACGCAAGTCGGTGGCGGACTGGAGTCGCTCCAGCCCAACCGGCGGCTTGAACTTCCCTGCGCGGATCGCGAGCGCTGGATCGAGCCGCGCCTCGAGGTAGGCCTCGTAGATCGTGGGCTGCCCGGTGCCGAAATCGGGCATGATGCGGAAATCGAAATAATGGAACACAGTGCCTTCGACGATCGGGCGGGCTCGCCGAATGATCAGGCTGCTGGTGCCAAGCGCCTCACGGTCCTTGAGGTAATACCGGCCGTCGGCCTGGAAGTACCCTCCGACTCGAAGGCGCCAGTTGCCGTCCGCCGACCGGAGGGTGAAGCCGTCGGAGCCGACGGTCACCAAGGTGCGGGTCCTGGCGGCCTCGCGGGCGCTGTCGGCGGCCAGCTCCTGCAGCCGGGACAGGATGCGGACCTGTTGCTCGAGGCGCTCCAGCCGCTCGGCGAGGGGGCGGGCGGTATCCTGCTGTGCGGCGCCGGAGCTCGGCAGCGTGCCCCAGAGCAGCGCAATTCCCCAAGCGGCGAGACCGGAAATCGGGCGCGACATAGGTCCTTAGTGTCTAGTTTATCAACATACTCTATCTACTTAGTAGAGTAAGTAGGCAAAAGCCAGGCCTCAGCCTCGCCGCCCGGGCCCCCCTCCCGTCCGCCGCAGCAGGGCAGCCAGGGACAAATGGTCGAGAATCCGTGCCGTCGCGTCGCGCACCTCCTTCATCGCCAGCCGAACTCCGCAGCGGGCTTCATCTTGGCAGTCCTCGCACCGGACGTAGGCCGTCTGGCTCGCGCAGGGCACCGGGGCCAGCGGACCGTCGAACATTCGAACGATCTCCCCCAGATAGATCTGGCGGGGATCGCGCGCCAGCAGGTAGCCTCCGCCTTGACCCTTGCGACTTTGCAACAATCCGTGGTTTCTGAGCGACAGCAGGATGCCCTCCAGGAATTTCTTGGGAATCCGCTCCTGCCGGGCCAGGTCGGCAATCCGCATCGGCTCGGCACTGCCATGCTCGGCGAGTGCCAGGACCGCCTTGACCGCGTATTTGGCCTTCTTGGAGAGCATGCGGGTTCCCCGGTCGCGCCGCGCTTCGGATCGGCGGCTCCTGAAACCTAAGCGCACCACTCGTGCCTGCATGGCTGGCTGAGATATGTTTCTTGCAGGGAAGGATCTGGTCCCCTCCGACTCCCACTCCCGAGCCCTGGAGCCATGGCAACTAGACCGGCCCCCACCAAGCGCCCCAGCGCTCGCCTCGAGAAGGCCGACCTCCTCGAGCTGTTCCGGCTCATGCGGCTCGCGCGTCGTCTCGACGACAAGGAGATCCAGCTCAAGCGCCAGAACAAGATCTTCTTCCAGATCTCCGGCGCCGGTCACGAAGCGGTGCTGGTCGCGGCCAGCAAGCTCCTGCGTCCCGGTTACGACTGGTTCTACACCTACTATCGCGATCGCGCCCTCTGCCTGGGGCTGGGCATGACCGCGACCGAACAGCTCCTCTCGGCGGTCGGCGCGGCGGACGATCCGAATTCCGGCGGTCGGCAGATGCCCTCGCACTGGGGCCACCGGGAGCTCAACATCGTCTCGGCCTCGAGCCCAACCGGCACCCAGTTCCTGCAGGCCGTCGGCGCCGCCGAGGCCAGCCTGCGCTATTCCCGCATCGAGGCGATTCCCGAGCGGGAAGAGAAGAGCAAGCCTGACGAGCTCGTGCTGGTGTGCGCTGGGGAAGGAACCACCAGCGAGGGCGAGTTCTGGGAGTCGCTCAACTCCGCCTGCAATCTCAAATTGCCGATCCTCTACCTCATCGAGGACAACGGCTACGCCATATCGGTTCCCGTCGAGATCAACACCGCGGGCGGCTCCATCTCCAAGCTCGTCGCCGGATTTCCCTGCCTGCAAATCCAGGAAGTGGACGGCTGCGACGTGCTGGCTTCGTACGATGTCCTGAGCCGCGCGGTAGATCACGTTCGCTCCCACAAGGGCCCGGCGCTGGTGCACGCCAAGGTGATCCGGCCGTACAGCCACTCGCTCTCCGACGACGAGATCCTCTATCGCCCGCCGGCTGAGCGGAGCGAGGACGCGGCGCGCGATCCACTCGTCACCTTTCCCGGTTACCTGGTCGAGCAGGGAATCGCGACGGAAGCGGAAATCGAGCGCATCAAGGCGCAGGTGGAGGAGGAGGTCGAGATCGCCACGGAAACCGCGCTCGCCTCACCCCAGCCCGCTCCGGACACCGCCCTCCGCTACGTCTACTCGCCGGATGTCGACCCGAGCTCCGAGCAGTTCGATACCGAGGACGATCCCCACTTCGTCGGCGATCCCACGACCATGGTGGACCTGCTCAACACCTGCATGAGGGACGAGATGGCGCGCGACCCGCGCATCCTGGTGTTCGGCGAGGATGTTGCGGACGTGAGCCGCAAGGAATACCTCGGCCAGGTCAAGGGCAAAGGCGGGGTATTCAAGGTGACCTGGGGACTCCAGAAGCTCTTCGGCGAGGACCGGGTGTATAACTCGCCGCTCGCCGAGGCCAATATCGTCGGGAGGGCGATCGGGCTGGCGACGCGGGGTTTGAAGCCGGTGGTGGAGATCCAGTTCTTTGACTACATCTGGCCCGCCTACATGCAGCTGCGCAACGAGCTCGCGATCATGCGCTGGCGCTCCAACAACAGCTTCAGCGCGCCAGTGGTGGTGCGGGTTACCTATGGCGGCTACCTCAAGGGCGGTGCGCCCTATCATTCCCAGACCGGTGCCGTGGTCTTCACCTCGATACCCGGGCTTCGGGTCGTGTGTCCCGCTACTGCGCTCGACGCCAATGGCCTGCTCCGCACCGCGATCCGCTGTGAGGATCCGGTGCTCTTCCTCGAGCACAAGCATCTCTATCGCCAGACCTACAACAAGGCGCCGAATCCCGGCCCGAATTTCATGATCCCCTTCGGCAAGGCCAAGGTGGTGCGGGAGGGCACCGACCTCACCGTCGTCACCTACGGAGCGGTGGTCCAGCGCAGCCTGGTTGCCGCCAAGGCGATCGAGGAGCGGACCGGCAAGAGCGTCGAGGTCATCGACCTCCGCTCGCTTTCACCGGTCGATTGGGAGACCGTATATGCCTCCGTCCAGAAGACCAGCCGGGTGATCGTTGCCTACGAGGACGCGCTGTCTTGGGGCTATGGGGCCGAGCTCGCGGCGCGCATCGCGGATGAGACCTTCGAGTGGCTCGACGCGCCAGTCCGTCGGGTTGCTTCCCTGGATACGTTTGTGGCCTACGCGCCCGACGTGGAGGACGCCATCCTTCCCCAGAGCGAGGGGATTGCGGACGCTATGGAGGAGATCCTCCGCTGGTAATCGGTGTCTACTCCGCCTTCAGCGTACTGACTGGATCCACCCGGGCCGCCCGCCACGCGGGCACGCTGCATGCCAGGGCAGCAACCCCGCCCAGCAGGATGACCACGCCAGCGTAGGTGACCAGATCCAGGGGTGAAACCCCGAACAACATCGCGGCGATGGCCTGTCCTGCTCCCACTGCTCCGGCCAACCCCACTGCCAGACCCAACCCGGTGAGCAGCAGTCCCTGACGGAGGACGAGGCCGACGATCCGTCCGCGCGATGCACCCAGCGCCGACCGCACCCCGATTTCGCGGGTTCGCTCGACCACGCTTCCTGACATCACCCCGTAAATCCCCGCCGCAGCGAGCACCAGGGCCGCAA